>Ga0182024_10018804_pt1 | contig 12821 bp, 7 predicted proteins | sample P32metaG_FD_120480 | JGI IMG/M metagenome (GOLD analysis project Ga0182024, IMG submission 120480) | Permafrost microbial communities from Stordalen Mire, Sweden - P3-2 metaG (Illumina Assembly) | ecosystem: Environmental > Terrestrial > Soil > Wetlands > Permafrost | place: Sweden: Stordalen... | reverse complement strand
TGCAATATTCACGCAGGGCGAAACCTGGGACGACCTGCGTGCCAACGTTCTTGAGGCGACATCCCTTCACTTCGAAGACGAAGCTGTACAGCCCAGGTTAGTGCAACTGCACTATGTGAAGGACGAATTGATCCCGGTCGAAGCGGCGTGAAGTTACCGAGAGGGGTCTCTGCCGATCGTCTCATCCGCGTTCTTTCCGGTCTCGGCTATGTTGTGGTCCGCCAAAAGGGGAGCCACCTCCGACTCAGGCACGAAGGACCACCGGTTCACAAGATCTCGATTCCCAGGCATGACCTCTAAAGACCGGAACGCTTCACGGAATTCTGTCAGAGGTCGCCCGGATGAGGGGTATCACCATCGAGTCCCTCGCGGAGCTGTTCTAACTTATTCCCAACGCAGCGCCCGGATCGGATCCACTCTGGTCGCGCGCCTCGCTGGAACATAGCCCGCTGCCAGCGCTACGAACGCGATGCCGATCGTCGCGAGAACAATTGTCATCAGGTCGTTCGGCTGGATCCCGTAGAGCTGCCTCTGCACATACCGGGTCAAACCCCAGGACGCGCCTAATCCCAGCACGATCCCGACTGCAACAAGGACCAGGACCTCTTTCATCACCAGCCACACCACGTCGCCGGTCGCCGCGCCCAGCGCCATGCGGATGCCGATCTCGCGCGTCCGCCGCGCAACGGTGTACGCCATCACTCCGTACAGTCCGATCGATGCCAGCAGAGTGGCCAGGACTCCGAAGGCGCTCGACAGAGTGGCCACCAGCCGCTCCGTGACCAGCGAATTATCCACCTGTTTTTCGAGCGTCTTCATGTCGACCACCGGCAAGGTCGCGTCGATCTGCTGCACCGCGTGGCGGGCCGCTGAAAACATCTGCTCCGGATCGCGCGCCGTGCGGATATAAACGTTCATCCCGAGCGTGAATTCCATCTGCTCAAACGGCTGGATGGTTTCGATCGGAACTTCGTCGCGCATGCCTTCATATTTCATGTCGCGGAAGATGCCGATCACCTCGATATCGGTTTTCGTCCCCGGATCGCCGCCCATCCCGATATGGCGGCCCACCGCCCGCCCCTCCGGAAAATACTTCTTCGCCAGCTTTTCGTTGATGAGGCAAACCTTGGGCGCCTTGGGGTCCTCGTCGGAGGGACGGAAATCGCGCCCCATCAGAATCGGCACGTCCATCGCCTTGAAGTAGCCGGGCGAAACGTAATTCATGTACGATTCGATCCACTCATTCGGTTTGGCCCGATAACCTTCGACGCTGATCGAGTTGTCCCATTCGCTGCCCTCCATCACCGCCATCACGGCCATGCTCGCAGCCTCCACGCCGGGCAATCCATTCAGACTTTCGTAGATCTGGCGGTAAATGGCGCGGCTCCGCTCCGGCTTGTAGCCGTTCAGCGGAGCGTCAATAAAAAATGTGAGCAGGTTCCGCGTAGTGAATCCGGGATCGACGCCTTTGAGATTTTTCAGGCTGCGGATGAACAAGCCCGCTCCGATCAGCAGCAGCAGGGAAAGCGTCACCTGCGCGACGACCAGCGTTTTTCTGAGTCCGATGGAGGACGTGCTGGTGATTGCGCCGACCTCATCCTTCAGCGTCGGCGCCAGATCCGGCCGCGTCGCCTGGAGCGCGGGAACCAGTCCGAAAATGATCCCTGTCCCGAGCGAAACGGCGAGCGTGAACAGTAGAATCCTCCAATCGGGCGTGGCCGAAATCGCCAGCGTGTTGGTGGCGCCGGTGGGCAGGAAACTCACCAGGCTCTCGTCGATCCAGATGGCCAGCAACAATCCCGCGGCGCCTCCGGCGAGCGAAAGCAGCAGGCTCTCGACCAGCAATTGCGAAACGATTTGTCCGCGCCCGGCGCCTAAAGCGAGGCGCACCGCGATCTCTTTCTGCCGCGCAGTCGCGCGCGCGATCAGCAGATTCGCCACGTTCGCGCAGGCGATCAGCAGCACCAGGCCGACGATCGCCATCAGCACCAGCAGGGAATTCGAAAACTGTTCGCGCAGATAGGAGCGTCCTTTCGAAGCCGGCAACAGGTCCAGCCACATCTTCAGGAACGCCTGCTTGGTTTCCGGCGCAGCTTTGGCAAAATCCTTGTCCTGCACTTCCATATCGAGCATCTGGTGCATCAGAGGTTGTAATCCGGCCTTCGCCTGTTCCATGGAGACGCCTGGCTTCAGGCGTCCATAAACATTAACCCAGCGCGCGCGGCGTTTCTTCAAATCGTAAAACCCGAGCTGATCCACTTCGAGCTTCATCACCACCGGGACGCGAATCTGCGGCGATCGCGTGGGGTCCGTCCCGTCAAATCCCGCCTGGCTCACGCCGACCACGGTGAACGGATACCCGTTCAGGATCAGTTTCTTTCCGATCACGCGAGGATCGCCTGCGAACCGCGAGATCCAATAGCGGTAACTCAACACGGCGTAAGGCTCGCCACCCGGGTTCTGATCGTCCGAAGGATTGAAGACGCGCCCCACCGCCGCACCGACGCCGAGCACCGGAAAATAGGTGCCCGAAACCAGCTCGCCGGAGATGTGCTCGGTCTTGCCTTCGAAGTTGAGGCTGAACTGCATGTCATTGCGGCAGAACATCCCGCTGAAGACCTGGTTCTTGTCGCGGAAGTCTTCATACATCGGATAGGAGAGCTTATTCGGCCCATTGTTGCTGCCATAATGCTGCCCGCGTCCCCACAGAAGGACGAGCTGTTGCGGATCTTTGACGGGAAGCAGACGGAGCAGCACCTGGTCGATCAGAGTAAAAATCGCGGTGTTCGCGCCTATGCCCAAGGCCAGCGAAAGCACGGCAACCGCAACAAAAACCGGCGATTTGCGAAAAGAGCGAAGAGCGTAGCGGACATCGTTAAGGAAGTGGCCCACGAAAGGAATACCGTCCACTGGATGAAACGTTACCGCGGGTCGCGAGTTGGCAAAATATTCAGCGGCAAGCGACAGCCGCGCTGAAAGACTCGCACGAATGCGTTGTGTAGGGCGGACCCCCTGGTCCGCGCGCGATCCCTGATCGCGCTCTGTGACACGTGAACAGGCCGATCGGGGGATCGGCCGCGGACCAGGGGGTCCGCCCTACTTGAGACACGGATTATAATTCCGCTGACCGCTGCCGGAAGGTCGCGGCTCCGAAAACGCTATTCTTCCTCTTCCTCTTCACCCGCACGGGCGGCCTTGGCGGCGGCGATGATTTTTTCGGCTTGCAAGCCCGGCACGAAATCGTAGTGGTCGAACTCCATCGCGAACGATCCCCGGCCCTGCGTCATCGAGGTCAAAACGTTCAGATAGTCCAGCATCTCCGCCATCGGAACCTGCGCCTTGATGATCTGCGTGCCGCCCTTGGTGTCCATGCCTGAAATGCGTCCCCGGCGGCTGTTCATATCGCCCATCAGATCGCCTGCGAACTCCACCGGCGCCTGCACTTCGACGTTCATAACGGGCTCCAGTAGAGACGGTTTCGCCTGCTCCATGCCTGCACGGAACGCTTTCCGCGCGGCCAGCTTAAACGACATTTCCGACGAATCGACATCGTGATAAGATCCGTCGTACACCACGACCTTGAAATCGACCACCGGAAAACCCGCCAGGTAACCCCGTTCCGCCGTCTCCAGAATGCCTTTCTCGATGGCGGGGATGAAGTTCTTGGGAATCGCGCCGCCGAAAACTTCGTTGGCAAACTCGAATTTCCCGCCACGCGCGAGCGGCTCCAGGCGAATCCAGCAATCGCCGAACTGGCCGTGACCTCCGGTTTGTTTCTTGTGCCGGCCCTGAACTTCCGCTCTTCCCCGGATGGTTTCGCGATAAGGAATTTTCGGCGCATGCAGAGCCACCTCAACGCCGTAGCGTTTTTTGAGACGGCTCACGATGATCTCGATGTGCTGCTGGCCGCATCCGGCGAGCAGAAACTCCTTGGTCTGCGGATCCCTGTAGAAGCGCAGCGACCGGTCTTCCTCCAGAATCTTATGGATCGCGTGGCCCATCCGGTCTTCGTCGTTGCGAGTCTTGGCCGCGATCGCGTAGGCGATCGAAGGCTCCGGCAAACGGACCTCGGGATACTCGATCACGGCCGCTTTATCGGCCAGCGAGTCGCCGGTCAGCGTATCGCGCAGCTTCGCGACGGCTCCGATGTCGCCTGCATGGAGTTCGGTTAGCGGTTGGATGGTCTTCCCGAAAATGGCTCCAATGTGCGCCATTCGCTCGTCCACGGCGGAGCGCGCGTTGATCAGATGCGAATCGTTTTTCAACACGCCGGAGATCACCTTGAAGTAGGAAACACGGCCCGCGAATGCATCGGCAACTGTCTTGAAAACGAACGCGGAAACCGGTCCGGAATCCTTAATCGCGCGCTCGGCTTCTTTGCCGTTCACCTTCCCTTTCCAGGATCCGCACTCGAGAGGACTCGGAAAATGTTCGTTGATGAAAGATAGAATCAAATCGCTGCCGACGTTGCCGGTCGCGGACGCGCACAGCACCGGAGAGATGCGCCTTACCCGCACCGCTTCGCGCAGCCCATCGAGAATATGCTCCACCGGCAGAGTTCCTTCGGCGAAAAATTCCTCGAGCAGAGCGTCGTTGCCTTCGGCCACCATCTCCACCAGAGCTTCATGGGCCGCTTTCGCCGATTCTTCCAGATCAGCCGGGATATCCGCTTCTTTGCCGCCGATATACGACTTCATCCGCACCAAATCGACAACGCCTTTGAAATCTTTTTCCGCACCGATGGGCAGGTGAATGGGAATCGCGGTGCGCCCGAACGCCGACTGAACATTTTCGAGCGTGCGTTCGAAGCTGGATCGCTCCCGGTCGAGCTTGTTGATCACAATTGCGCGCGGCAGCACGAACTCGTCGGTGAAGCTCCACACCTTTTCGGTCTGCACCTCGACCCCGGCGATACCATCGACCACCACGAGCGCCGCGTCGGCCGCAACGAGCGTGCCCCGGGTGTCGTTGATAAAAATATTGAAGCCCGGAGTGTCTATGAGGTTGATCTTTTTCCCCTTCCACTCCACGGCGGCGACGGCGGAAGAGATGGTGATCTTGCGCGCAATCTCCTCGTCGTCAAAATCCGTAATGGTGTTCCCCTCATCGGGCCGGGTAAGGCGAGGGGTCGCGCCAGCGGTGAAGAGAAGGGCCGCAGTAAGGGCCGTCTTACCGGAGTTCCCGTGGCCAACCAGGGCCACATTCCGGATATCGCTCGTTTCGTAGACTTTCATCGGAGAAAGAATTCCTTAAACGAAGTTGTAAAACGAGGATAGTATCACAAACCAGTGAATTCGTTAGAACCGCTGCTGGTACCGCGCGCTAATCCTCGATAAAGCGGCTGCGTAATCCAATCGCGTCTCATTGTAGTTCACCCACTGGAAAGGATAGGGAGAAGCATTCGTCGCCTTGAATCGAAGAATAAGGAACTCATCGAAATCCGCCGCGACCTCGGATCGCAAGCGGCGCGCGGCTTCCTCGGCTTCTTGAAACGGATGGAGGAAGCCTTGTTTGCCGGTGGTCGGAAATGGCCGATCTCCCTCATAGCCGATTGTGCTCTCCGCTTGGTTGATCCCGATCACAGCTATGCAAATTGGATGCCCTCCACCACGGTTGAACTGAACGACCTGATTGCGGAGATCATTTATAACACGGTCGATCTGCTTGATCATCGCTTTCGCGAGTACTTTTACTTCAATGCCGATTTCAGCGGTAGCGATAGGGCCTCGTGCCACAAGGTAGCCTGGATCGGTGACGGCGATCTCACCCGGGATAATTTCGCCGAAAGTTCCATCGCCACGGCGGGCAGCAACGCCGCGCCGCTTGTTCTGGGCGTTAAGGACGCGATCTTTTCGACCAATCGCGGCCTCAATCAATTTTGGAGAGCGACCTACTGCGATGAGATCCTCCAGTAAATGCATTGCCACGAAATCGCCCTGATTGGATGCCCGGTGCTTGTAGATCTTCCCCTCAAATACTCGCCGAAACTCCATGAGGAGCCGGTATTCGGGTTGTGCGGGAATCTCCGTCAAAGACAACCTCTGCTTCAATCGCACCAACGAAACGATCCTGCCGCGCAATTTTGTTGATCCGCTGTCGAGCGATCTCAACGTACGCGGGCTCGATTTCGTTGGCTATCGAATTTCTGCCTGACATAATAGCAGCCTGGGATGTCGAGCCGGTTCCCGCAAATGGGTCCAAAACCGTGTCGCCCGCGAAAGAAAACATCTTGATCAAGCGTTCCGCGAGTGCTACGGGATAGGGAGCGGGATGCCCGTCACGCGTGGATGCACCTGGAACGTCGGCCCAGATTGAACGAAACCAACACTTCATTTCTTCCTTCGTGAGCATCGAGAGCGCCTTCTGAAGCGACGGTGTATTTCGGTATTCTCCGCCCTTCCGAAGGAACAGGATGTATTCAATATCGTTCTTGACTATCCCTCCCGGTTGGTAAGGTTTGCCGTAGAAGCCTGCGCCGTTTCCTTCGACCTCGGTAGCACCGTTAGCGATCTTGTTCCAAAGGATTGGCTGCAGGCAATCGAGCCCGGCCTTACGCGCGCGAACTTGGATATCGGAATGGAGAGGAACAAGGTAGTGGCGCCCTCCCTTCTTTCGCGGAATGCAGACGTCTCCCACGACACAGCAGATGCGCCCGCCTCCTACCAGGACCCTCCTACACTCGATCCAGACCCGATCCAGTTCCCCCAGAAAACGCTCGTAATCGCTGCAATGTCCCAGCTGCTGATTGTTTCCGGCCGTGTATTCCTTCAGCGTCCAGTATGGAGGCGAAGTTACAACCAGTTGTACGGAAGCGTCCGGGATCCAGGACAAATCGCGGGCGTCCCCCAGGTGCAGCCGGTGCAATGTTCGATTGTAGGGTTCAGGCCAAGCCTGTTCACGATAGTAACGATTTGCTTCGAGAAGGGCCTTCAGGCCCTCGGACGTATTGTCTTCAAGAGGGAGAGGCGGTGAGCGACGCCTTGGTTTCTTCACAAGGCCATTTGTGAAGAGATGCCCCTGGAGTGGATGCCCGTTCGTCTTTGTTTTTCCCACTGGTCTCCTGCGGCAGTTAAGAGAATTGTACCGTGCCGACGATAATGGATGTTCGTTGGTTACGGATTCTGTGAGCTGAAGAAGACCACTTTATCTACGTTTGCTTCCACCGCTACATCGAAGAAGCCGACCATCATTTCTTCCCAGCTCTGCTCGCCCCATTTCACTTCGGCTTTGGGGTCCGGGTTGCGGGGATTGTTGGCGGAGTTGTCGAAGTAACCGGTCCACAGCAGCTTGGTTCCTTTGGGCAGGAATCGAGGAGTTTTCAGGGGGTAGCTCATCTGCCAGAAGAAATCGTAGGGCTTTACGCGGAGCAGTGTTTCCAGTTTGCCGTCGGGGTGCACCACCTGATATTCGAACGCGCTGCCGCGCAGGTGCATATGGGGAAAGAAGCTGATCAGAGTGGCGTCGCGCGGCATGACTCCGGAGACGGAGGCGTGATAATCGGCTGCGCCGGGAGGAATGTCGAGGTCCATGTTCTGCATCTGTAGCGTCAGCACGCGCTGCTTGGGAGGCTCCTTGAGAAAATTAATTCCCACCGACGTTCGATCGCTGGCCGCTGTTTTCTTCGACGTGTAGTGGAGCTGCAGCACCAGGTCGGCGTGCACGGGCAGCTTCTTTCCCATCCCCGCCGGCCAAACCGCGGCGGGACTTCCCGGCGTGTAGACGGCGAGAATATCGGACTCCGCCTGGCCTGCGAGATCTTCACGGGACATCGAACCGGGCGGAGGCGCATACATGGTGAGAGGCGGAACATTGCGCAGCCACTTCGATTCCTTGGTGCGGACGTACACCACGGCGTGATGCACGATGCTGCGGTCGCTGGGATGAATCTCGACGGCGCTGGCCCAACGATCCTCCGGCAAGTCGACGGGGAGAATCACATACTGATAGTCGATTTTCGAATTGGCGGGAACTTCAAAGGCTTTGGGCAGGCTGACCACGACGCTGGGGCCGTCGATTCTCCAGTTGTTGGTCCAGTGAAGGAGCGGGCGCACATCCTTCTTCTTGCCTTCGGGCGACCCGGCCTTAACCCAGGCATCGATCAGCTCGATCTCTTCGGGGCGCAGGGAGGGGTTGGTGGAAAACTGACCGCAGCATTGATCGGCAAACCAGGGAGGCATCTTGCGGGTGTTGACGGCTTCGGCGATCGCCTTGGCCCACGGCTTGGTCTGCTCATAGGTGATCAGGGGCATGGGGCCGATCTCGCCGGGCCGGTGACAGGTCTGGCAGCGGCCTTCAATAATCGGGAGGATGTCCTTATTAAATGTCGGAGAGACGGCAGGGGTCGCGGCGCTGGCGAGCAAGGGCAGCAGGAGAAGGAGAACGAAAAGCAGTGTAATATTCGGACGCAATGTTAGGAGACGTAAGAGCGCAAGTTTAGGATGCTTTTATTTTATCCCAAAAGCGAAAGCCGAGAGTTGTGGACGGGGCGAAAACGTGGGATCGACAGGCCCCGTACGCTAAGGCACAGTCGTGCCATATATGGTCTGCATATAAAGGTGCCATTGGCCGATCGCTGTGACGCCTTCCTGCGCACAGACAATGACGGGACACTCGGCAGGTCCGAGTAATAAAGGGATTCGACCTCCCATGGAGCGGGCACATGAACCAAAATTCCCGCAATTCTATCCTGCGAGCGGTGAAGCTCTTCAACGGTGTCACAAGTGTGCTCGGTTTCAAGGCGGATTACCCAAGGGTAGCCGCCTCCGCTTCCGTAATCAACTCGGAAATCGGCAAAATAGGCAAGATCCAGCCCAGACATCATTAGCGGCAAGGCCGTCTTGATGTAGTGCACAACTCGCTTTGCTGGTCGCCCATTAATGGCAGGGGCTTCCATGTGTGTCCGGAGGAACACGAACCTTTGATTCTAACCCCGTGAACTATGTTGGCGCGCCGAGTGGTGATTACTCATGTTTTCGCGCTGTGCCGCGTTTTCCTCAGGGAACGACGACCAGAGGTGCGCGCGGAAATGCGAATTTGCGGCCTACTTCGTCTACCACGTTGATCTGGCAGACGTAACGGCCGGGGGCTAGGTCCTTTAGGGGAATTTGGAATTTCACGGGCACTGTTTCGGGGCGCGTGGAGGCTACTTGAGATTCCGCCAGGGGGCCGATCTCGAAAGCCTTCGCGCCTTTTTGGTTGAACAGGCTCATGCTGACTTTTACGCGGCGGGCTTTCGCGTTGGCCGGGTCCGGCCAGGCATCATAGACGTCGAAGGTGATGTAGAGATTCTGATTGCGGCGGAAGACGTGGGTGATGTTCGGGACCATCTTTTCTTCGCCGTCGATCAGAGGGTCGGCCGAGATCTCCTTTTTGGTCACTTTCTCGGCTACGCCGACGGCGGTTTTGAGCGGTTCCTTCTGGCTGCTCCAGATGATGGTGCTCAGTTTCAGGCCGGACGTTTCGGCGCTCAAATCGGGGACGGTGAAGCGGGTTTCAAAGGTCCCCATCTTGCCGGTGATATTTTCGCGGACCAGAAATTTCATGTGATACTTGCCGGGGCCGAGCGTGAATCCGGCGTTGTATTGAAAATTTTTGCGATTCGATTTGGCGGCCGGGTCTTTGTCGAGATTGACCTTGATATTGTCGCGCACGTTGCCGACGACGTTGCGCTGCTCGTCTTGAATCTGGCCGGCGAAATCGAATTGGGTCACGCTGGCGCCTCCCTTCGCGGCGAGTGCGATCACCGAGCCTGGGATCCTTACTGAAACCGGCACAAAATAACTGAGCGAGGAGACGCGGAAATAATCGACCTGGAGAGCGAGCGGAATATCGGTGATCGGATCGCCGGCCGAGATCGCTTCTTTCAGTTGCTGCTCCTTATCCTGGCCGTTCAGCTTGCCCCACGATTTCGGGCCGTAATAGCCGGGGCGATGTTCGAGCTTGGCGTTCATGCCGTTGGTCAGCTTGACCTGGATGCGGCGGTATTTTCCGTCTTCCTTAGGATTCGTCGTGTAGTAACCGAGGATGTAGTAGCTACGCATCGCCTGCTGCGCCTGCGTGATGCCGGCGGTGATGTCGTTGCTGTCGAGAAACGCTTTGCCTCCGGTTTCCGCGGCCAGGGTCGATAGAGTTTCCTGCGAATCGTTGATGGTGGCGCGCTGCGAATTGTAAGCGGAGCCGTTAAAGATGCCGGTGCCGCGCGATGCGGCTTTACTGGCTCCTCCGCCGGGAGGGTCGGCCATCAGGCCCCGGGTATCGATGGGATAAATCGCCACGTTGGCTTTGACGGCGGCGTTGATCGAGGCTTCGAGCTGCGCCTGGTTATCGACGCCGGTCTTGCTGACGCCGGCGGCAAAATAGATGAGCGCTTTTTTCTCCGGCAGCGGAGAAAGCATGCGAGCGGCTTGTTCGATCGCGGCGAGCTTCTGGTCGGTATTGAAGATGTTGAACTCGGTCTCATCGGCGACGAAAGCGGCGCCGGTATCTTCGTTATTGGCGTCGCCGGTGTCGGCCAGGCCGGCCATTTCGGACATCTCGCCGATGGGAAGATCCTTGATGATCTGGGTCAGCACCTCCCGGTCGGCTGTGAAGTCGGTTTTGACGTAGATCTGGCTGGTGTAGAGCAGGATCGCCACCATGTCGTCCTTGGTGATGTGTTTGTTGAGATATTCGAGCGACGCGTCCTGTGCGCGCAATTGCTCGGGGATGCCCATGGAGGAAAAATCGAGGAAGAAGACCAGGAGGCGCTTGTCGTGATAGGTGATCTCGCCAGGTTTTTCGGCAACGATCACGGTTCGGGGAGATTCCGGCAGCACGAGCTGATCGGAGAGAGAAAGGGTGGGAGGAGGCTCGGGATCCATGGCGAGTTTTTGATATTCGAAGACGGCGATCTGCTGCTGCTTGCCGTCTTCAAAGACGCTGAAATCTTTTTGGGTGAGGCCCTCGATCGTCTTGCCGGATTTGTCTTTGACCGTGACGTCGACGATGACTAAGTCGCGGCGCGTGGAAAATTTCGCGACGTCGGCGCTTTCGGGTTTGGGCGGGGGTTGTTGGGCGGCGGCGGAGAATGCAAGCAGCATTAGCACGATCCACCCGCTTCCTGACGGTCGCGGCTCCATGGCTGAGCCGCGACCGTCAGGGAGTGGATTGCCTGTCATTTTCATCAGAAGCTGAACCTCAGCAGCAGGGTTACGGCTCTGGTGGCGGAGGCGCCGGTGGGCAGGCCGTACATATTGGAGTTTACTGTCGTGCCGATGTTGGTGATCACCACGTGGTTCAGGGCGTTGGTGGCGCTCAGGCGGAGCTGCAGTTGGCGGCGGGTGTCGCTGAAGCGGAAGGCTCGATTAAGGGACGCGTTCAGGGACGTATGGAACAGGCCGGGGATGGTATCGACGCCTGCGTTGCCGAACTGGCCTGCTGGAGGCGTCGTGAATGCTTGCAGATTGAAATACGGCGATCCTTCGATGGGCAGGCCGGTGGCTTGCGCGCGGGGATTGCTGAGTGCGCCGTTGCCTCCGGTATTCGATAAGTTGCCGGCGATCTGCGCGGTCATGGGCGTGCCGGAGGTCGCCGAGAATGTTCCGCTCAGCATCCAGCCGGCGAGCGCGGCGGTTTTCCATCCGCCGTTGCGCATCATGCCGTGAACGCCGACCGGCGAGGAGAGCAGAAAGGTGGTCGAGAGATTATGCCTTTGATCGAAGCTCGACAGGCCGCGCTCGAGGCCCCAGTTGTTGATGAACTGGGCGACGTTGCCGCCGGTTCCGGTGAAGCTGGAGGCATCGTCAATCGATTTGGAATAGGTGTAGAGGGCGGTCGCGGACATGCCTCGTTGAAAGCGGCGCGTGATGCGGGTTTGACCGGCGTTGAAGATCGAGTTCGCTCCGTAGGTTTGATAGGTGAAGCCGGTGGAGTTGGCGATTCGGAGTGGCGAACTGGCGACGGAGGAGTCGACGGCTTCGTTGGGAGCTTCAACGACTCCTAAATCGGTGCCCTTGGTCCCGATGTATTCGAGCTCCAGGACAATGGCGTGCGGCAAGGTGTTCTGAATTGCGAAGGACCACGTTTGGGCGTAGCCGAGCTTGTAATTCGGATTGATGGCGTAGGTATTGGTGATGGTTTGAGAAGGCGACGCGGCGAATCCGTTCTGGAGCGTGAGAGGATCCGTGACGCTGGTCGAGAGGGTTGCGGTGGTGGCGAAAGGAGGCTGCGCGGCCATGCTGCTGGCGAGGGTGCCATACGGCGAGCCGCTGAAGAAGATGCTATAGCCTCCGCGGAAAATCAGGCTGCGGTTGGCGAAAGGCCGGTAGGCGTAGCCGAAGCGCGGAGAGAAATTGGCCTTTTCGGGCCGCACGAGGCTGGTGGGCAAACCGCTTTCGCCGGCGAGCGCCACGGTGACGGACGTAAATTCCGGATTGATCAGGAGATTCGCGAGGTGGTTGTACAGCTCCGTGTAGGGCGCGAAGTATTCGTATCTCAATCCGAAGCTGAAGGAGAGGCCGCGCGAGATGCGATAGTCATCCTGGGCGAACGCGGCGGTAGACCAACTGCGGAGGTAAATGGGATTGGTTCCGAAGCGCACCGAGCTCGACTGCGGCAGGCCAAGCAGGAAGTCCGCGAAATCGTAGCCGGTGCCGGAGACGGGCTGGCCGGTGGAATTTAATTCACTGGTCAGCAGGCCGCTGAAGCTGAACGAACCGCGGGCATTCTGATCGCTGAGACTGTTCTGATCGAGGCGGCGGAACAGGTAGCCGAAGGTCAGGTTGTGTTTCCGCTTCAGCACATAGGTGATGTTGTCGGTGAAATTGTAGGTCTGGTTATGAGTG
>Ga0182024_10018803_pt1 | contig 12822 bp, 13 predicted proteins | sample P32metaG_FD_120480 | JGI IMG/M metagenome (GOLD analysis project Ga0182024, IMG submission 120480) | Permafrost microbial communities from Stordalen Mire, Sweden - P3-2 metaG (Illumina Assembly) | ecosystem: Environmental > Terrestrial > Soil > Wetlands > Permafrost | place: Sweden: Stordalen... | reverse complement strand
GCTTGGCGCTGCTGCTGCGCTCCGAGATTTCAGTTCGCGCGTCGGGATTCGCATCAGGCTGCCGATCGGCTTCCTGGGGCAACTCAGCGACCGCCAGCGCCGCCGAGCCCATATTCACGGCATTAGCGCTCGATGCTGTCGTTGGCCCGGCGATCGGTGTTGTTTGGGTGGCGCGGACACTCCTGTCCGCGATTGCTGGCTGCTCGCCAAGCGCTTCAGACTTAGGAGTCCCCTTGCGGGCGGAATCGGCTGCGAATGGCGACACAGTGTTCGATCGCGCAGACGCAAGCGCCTCATTGCGCCGCGGCTCTTGCATTGCTGATGGCGCCGATCCGAAAGAATGGGAGGCAACTGGCGCTGCTAACACCGGCCTTGGTGCGGTGCGAACTGGCGAAGAGGCCGGTGAAGATGCTGACGCTCCAAAGTCGCTCAGCAATTGCTCAATCGGCAGCAGACGCTGCGCATGCGCCATCTTCAACAGTCCGAGTTCGAGGTGAAAGCGCTGCTCCTGGCGGTATCCGAGCTCGCCGTGGGTGCGCAGCATGATCTGCAAATGCCGCGCCAACTCTTCTTCGCTGAATAATTCGGCGATGCGAGCGACGCGTGCGCGTTCGTCGGATGAAATCTGGAGCAGCGCGGAATCCTTTCCCGCAATCTTCGCCACCGTTACGTTGCGCAGGAAGCGCACCAATTGACGCGCAAAATGCGTGGGGCTGTGGCCTTCGCCGATCAGCTCATCGACGAGGACAAGAATTTTCTCGCTGGCACTTTCAGAAACGGACTGCATTACGGTTTCGAGCGCGGCTGCGGGAGCCGATCCGATCAGGCTGCGAACCGAATCGAGCGCCAAGTGGTCAGAGGTCGAAGCGATGGCCTGGTCGAGGATGGAGAGCGCGTCGCGCAGGGAGCCGTCGCCCGCTTCGGCTAAGAGCGCGAGCGCGTCGTCATCGGCGGGGATTTTTTCCTGCGTCACAATGTCGCGCAGTTGTCCCATGATGTCGTCGAACTTCACGGCGCGGAAACTGAAGTGCTGGCAGCGTGAACGGATGGTCTGCGGAATGTCTTCCGGCTGGGTCGTGGCCATCATGAAAACGACGTGGCTGGGTGGCTCTTCGAGCGTCTTGAGCAGGGCGTTGAAGGCGGCGTCGGTGATCTGGTGCGCCTCATCGAGGATGTAGATTTTGAAGCGGTCGCGTGCCGGACGGTAGCGCGCGGCCTCGCGCAATTCCCTGATTTCGTCAATGCCGCGATTGGTGGCGGCGTCGATTTCGATCACGTCGACGGCGTTGCCGGCTCGAATTTCGGTGCAGGACTCGCAGATGCCGCAGGGCTCGGTGGGAGGCTTTTCGGCAGAACGGCAATTGAGCGCCATTGCCAGGATGCGGGCGACGGTGGTCTTGCCGATGCCGCGATGTCCGCTGAAGATGTAGCCGTGCGCGATTCGTTCCTGCGCGATGGCGTTTTGCAGGGTGCGGGTGACGTGCTCCTGGCCGATGACGTCAGAGAATTTCTGCGGCCGATATTTACGCGCCAGAACCTGATAGCTCATCCGAATCCCTGATTATACAACCCGGGTAGAGGAGCGGCTTTAGCTGTGGAGGGGAGACGGGGCAAGCCCCGTCTCTACACATTTCTGTTGCCGAAAAATTCAAAGCGTCAGGGCATCGCTAAACAGCCGCGCAATGTGTTTCCCGAGCTTAGAGTGCGCCCCTCAGCGGCTAAAGCCGCATTGGTTTTGCGGGACTTACGGCGCGGCTAAAGCCGTGGCGCTTCAAAACAAAGGTCAAAATCAGGGCTGGGAGGGAAGACGGGGCGAGCCCCGTCTCTACACATTTGTTGCCGAACTCGGCTATTGCGCGGTCGGATGCTTGGGGGTACCCTCGTAGACCGAGTTTTAGACCGAAGGGGGAGACGTAGCATTATGCAACTAAGAATGAGTACACGAACCATGAATGGGGTCATGCTGGTGGATTGCAGCGGGCGGCTTGTGTTTGGCGAAGAATCGGCGGCTCTGCGCGAAACTGTTAAAAGCGCATTAGCTCAGAGTCCCAATGTTGTGCTGAATCTCAGCGAAGTGAATTTCATCGATAGCGGTGGGCTTGGAACTCTGGTCGCGCTTTATACTACTGCGCGGAACGCGGGCGGAGCGGTAAAGCTTGCCAGTCTCAGCAAGAGAGTGGGCGATCTGCTTCAAGTGACCAAGCTGCTGACAATATTTGAAGTGTTTGACGACGAAGAAACGGCGGCGCAGTCGTTTCTGACGAAAGCTGCTTAGGCAGTACGCCGGGCCTCGACTAAGACCCGGCTGCTGTAATTCATGCTGCACTGAGATGTGCCGTGTTTGCTTGGCAGAGAGTGGTTAATTCAAATCACTCAACTCAATAGCTAGCGAATTGAGCGACGATCCATTCTGGACGTCGGTAAGCACCAGCGTGCGAATCGAGTTAGTGGGCGAGGGCAGAACCTGGCTGAAGATGGGGTTCGTCGTTCCCGTTGAAGTTACATACATCGTGTAACCGCTGCCCAGGGAATTGAAGGGAAACGTGATGTAGCCGCTCGCTTGAGTGTAGGCAAGCGCTGAGATGGTCGCTGGAGGCTGGATTCCGCCGTTGCCTCCATTCGCAATGATGTAAATATCCACGGCGGCGTTTTGAGTGCTGGGGGCGGCGTTGATTACGCGAAATTCCACATCGCCGACTGCGGGCACCGTGTTGTTGTCAGGTATTGATAACAGTTGTACTGCGCTGCCATTGGTTCCAGTGATAGTACCGGTCGCAACCAAGGTGTACTGCGCCGAACCCAGGCTGGCGCTCGAACTGAAAACCTGAGTCGTGGTTCCAGTGTTGACACCCGCGATCGTCACACTTCCGGAAGAGGTTTTGGTATAGCCAGAGGATGGCTGATAACCAAAAAAACCGACATCGGTAAATATTTTCCCACCGTTCACTTCTATATCCAACGGGGTTGCATCGTCGCGGATGGCGTTAACGAAACGAATCTGCGTTGAACTGGATCCGCAACTGGTGATGAACACGCTCAGCGCGGTGAGCGCCAATAGGAAGGACAGGGCTTTCAAGAAGCGAAGCATAAGGGTTCTCCAAAAGGCAGTTTTGGTCGTTAACAGATTCATGGGATGCATGTATCGTAATCGCAAGTTTCATGCGGGTGTGTAAAATTTTGTATTCGTGCATCCAGGTATACATTGTCAAGGGGAATGTTTTCTCGCGGGTGTTGGTCGCAATTATTTATGCAAAAGAAGGCGGCACAAAAAAGGAGAGCGACAGAGATAAAGAGGAAGTCGACCACCGCAGACGATAAGCGGTCACACGTGGTGCGCTGTATTCGATCATTGCCCGTGGGAACGGTGTCGAGCTATGGAGCGGTCGCGCGCGCTGCTGGATGGGCCAGAGCGGCACGGCAGGTGGTGCGCATTCTGCGAGAGGCTCAGGGATTGCCATGGCACCGCGTAGTTGGTTCAGGAGGCGCAATCAGGCTCAGCGGAGAAAATGCGGCTGAACAAAAATTTCGCCTGCGAATGGAAGGCGTGACGTTTCGCGGCGCGCGGGTCGACATGAAGAAGCACGAATTTCATTTTCCGAACTTGAAATTTGGTCGGGGCCAGAAGCGCTAACCACCCGAGAAGCGCTAACCACCCGAGAAGCGCTAACCACCAAAGACACTAAGGTTCACGAAGGCTCTGAGTATTTAGCTTGGTGGACCTTCGTGTCCTGAGTAGTAAAAACTTTATGATTGGGGTAAATTTCCCTCAAGCAAATCATGCAGTCGATTCGCGGGACAGCGCAATCCTATATAGAAAGTTCCAAATAGCGCATACACCGCGCTGACGTGATCGAAGCGCATTTCGTAAATCAATTTTTTAAAAACCAGCGGATCGTCCGCGAACAAATCGACTCCCCACTCCCAATCGTCAAATCCGATGGAACCGGTGATGATCTGTTTCACTTCGCCGGCATAGCGGCGTCCTACGAGTCCGTGCTCATTCATCTGGCGCTGGCGTTCTTCCATGGGAAGCGTGTACCAGTTCTTATCTTCGCCGCGCTTACGATCCATGGGATAAAAACAGATGTAGCGATTCGGCGGCATGGCCGGAAACAGGCGCGGCTTCATCGCCTCTTTCTGTCGCGATATCGTTTCTTCAATTCCTTTTTTCCACTCGTCGGAGTGCGGTTCAACTCCACGATCGGCCATGGCTTTGTAAGTCTTCAGGGACGATTCATACAGGCCCAACTCGATCACCGATAAGTAGGAAGTTGCGGGTTCCATGAAATCATTGAGGCGAAGCCGCGCGATATCGAGCTCGGCCTGATTCAGCTGATCGAAGGTCTCGCGGAAGTGGAGAAACATCAGATCGCCTTTGTGTCCTAATAGCGAGAAGAGAGCAGACTGGCCGTGGGTTCGGCCCTCCATCTCGGCCAGCACACGCTCGGCCTCGCCCACGATCTCGCGCCGATCGTTTTCCGGAAGGGCGCGCCACGCCGTCCAGCGAAAGCGCATCATCTGGTGAAGTGTGGGATAGCCCTCAAGCGTGAGCGGAACCGCAGGGAGTTGGCCTGCCTCGACAGCAGCCCCTGCGGGAGGAGTTGGATTCATAGTTCGACTCATGGATGGATATACCTCGCCAGCCATTGTAAATCGACATCGCGACAGACCGGCAAATTCAGGTCGCCAGAGACCCGGTATCCGGCGCGCCACCAGCGACAGATTGCCGGAGCCTACGGCAGTGTGCTACAAGCGCTATATGCGCAAATGGATGAGCGAGCGCTTGAAGCGCCGCAAGAAGCCGGGAGACACTCCCGCGAAAGATGGAAGCAAGGCTCCCGAACCGCTGCAACCCAGGTTCTACGACGATGAACCGACCGCGGCTTCCGAAGTTCGCGAGGCACCTGCAGTCAGCCCGCGGCGACCGCCGAAAGTGGAACAACTGCAAGCGCCGGTGTTGGAGTCGCCACAAGCGCCCGCGCCGGTGAATGAAACTCCCGAGATGCCGGCGGAGTCGCCGTCCGCACCGTCGGTTACGCCAGCGTCAGCTCCGGGCGGGCGTCCTCGTATCTCGCGGCGTCGCCGAAGCCGCGGTGGACGCGGTGGTTCTCGCCAGAGGCCGGCCGCTGTTTCGCCCGGCGAAGTTGCCGAGCAGCCTTCTGGAGAGGACGCTTCCGAAGCGCAGCCGGAAGTTGATCTCTTGCCGGGTGAGAGCAGGTCAGGTCGAAGCAAGGCGATGCAAAGCGCGAAGCCTGGGCCGGTGCCGATGTCTCGGCGACCGGTCGCCCCAGCGCCGTCTCCAAGTTTACCAACTCAAAGTGTCGCCTCGCCTCGTCCCTCAAAGGGAACGGTTGTGCTCGCGATTGGGTTGCCGGGATCTGGGAAGAGTTCATGGTTCAAGCGGCATAACATTCATCCGCTCTCAAGCGACTTGTTGCGCGAACTACTTTTCGATGATGCGCAGGAGCAGCGTTTTCAGGACCTGGTCTTTTCAAATTTGAGATCCATGCTGAAAGCGAGGCTGATCGCTCGCCGTCCGATGAATTACGTGGACGCGACGAATCTTACGCCTCATGATCGGCAGAGCTGGATCAAACTGGCTAAAGACTACGGCTACGAAGTGCAAGGCGTGTTCTTCGATGTGCCGCTGGAAATTTGCCTGGAACGACATCAGCGCCGCGGAAGAGCCGTCCCAGAAGACATCATGAGGAAGATGGCGGGGAAGTTGAAGGCTCCGAGCTTCGAAGAAGGCTTCTCGAAAATCACAGTGGTGCGCGTGAAGCAAAAAGAAGAAACGCCTTCGTAGAGACTGGGCTCGCCCCGTCTTCATTCTTAAGCATCGAGCGATCTCGCTTTAAAGGGGACACGGGCCAAGCGCCGTCTCTGCGGTCAGGCCTTGAGACGGCGCAAGGGCCGTGGTGACGGTCAGGTTTTGAGATAGGGCAGTAGTTCTCGAAAGGCTGGCGCGCCGGACGATCGCAGCAATTCGTAAAGCATCATCTCCGTGGAAGAGAGAACGGATCCGGCGGCTCGCATGCGGTCCAAGCCGATTCGCCAGTTGAGTTCCGTCCGCGAACTCACTGCATCGGAAGCGACATGCACCAGATATCCTTCGCGCAGCGCTCCGAGCGCGGTTTGCATCACGCAGATATGAGTTTCCATCCCGCACAAGAGAGCAGTAGTACGCTGGCCGGGCAAGCGCTTTAGCATGGCGCAGAAGACATCGCTGCCAAAGCAGGAGAACATGAGCTTGTCGATTGGCGGACTATCGGGCAGCAGGGAAGCGATGGCGGGCACCGTGTTGCCGAGGCCCTTGGCGTACTGAGTGGTCACAAGCGCGGGAATTTTCAGGATTCCGGCGAGCCGGATGAGGAGCTGCACATTTTTTACCAGCCGTTCCTTCTCCCAGATCGGCGGCAGTAATTTTTCCTGCATGTCGACGACGATCAGTGCGCACTGCTCGACGTCAAGCGGACGCCGCGCCATCTCCGCATAATCGGAGTCCGCTGCCATGGCTGGCGAAAAGGTTGGGGAGAAAGTATCGCTGGTCGGCATAGATGCTCCTCATGTTCCTGGAAGCGATTTTACGCCGGGGGGATATTCTGCGCGATCGAGATGCCGTGAGCTCGAAAGAAAAGCTTTTGGCCCACGGCTAAGATCTCAGAATCGTCGCTGCGTTTGCAGCAGCGGGTTTTGCGTCGACCGCGAAATGGTTTAGAATTCGTCTCAGCCTCGTCGTTCAACGGTAGGACATCTGCCTCTGGAGCAGGTTATCGGGGTTCGAATCCCTGCGAGGCTGCCAACTCTTCTGGAAATAACACTACTCTTCAGTCCGCTTCAGAGCTCATCTAATATTTTTTCGTGCAGCTTTTTCTTAGTTCAGCGGAGCAGCAGAGGGGTCGGTGAGCGCGATCAACTTACCGGGGGGATAGTCTTCTATGGTAAGAGGAGTGGCGGGCTCGGGGTTCACGATAGTCAGCACGTTTCCGCTGATTACGCCTTTGATCACTAACTGATCGCCTTGAATGGCCACTACTCGGTACTTCTCGTCGAAGATCGAGGGGAGCCGCGCCATATAGATTGGATGCCCACGTCTCCGTAGGGATGCTTTGCATGTTGCGGCGGGCGTATCAGCGTTATTGTAGACGCGATCCATTTAGGTAAGGCTGTCGCTTCGATCAAGTGAATTACCTCGTTTTGATGGGATGACTTTAGGTGCAATTGGGAGTAGTCCGGCAATCGCGGACGCGCCACACAAGCAACACCGATGCAGTTGACGATTTATGAGCAAAGTGTGCGCTACTGGACTAAAATAAGTTGTGATGGGTACATCGCCGGCCGCCAAAACGAAGGCTCAATCTTTCGAACCGTTGGCCTTTCTCGCCACCATCGGCGAAGGCAGAAGACAGTTGACCTTCGCGAAAAATGAGGTAATTTTCGCGCAAGGGGATCTGGCGGACGCGGTCTTTTATATTAAAAGGGGCAAGGTGAAGCTAACGGTTGTCTCCCCGACCGGTCGCGAAGCGATGCTGGGTCTGCTTGGGCCCGAATACTTCTTTGGCGAAGGCGCGTTGGCTGGACAATCGCTGCGCATGGGTTCCGCTTCAGCGATGACGGAATGCGAGATTCAACGCATCGAAAGGCAAGCGATGATCGAAGCCTTGCATCGCGAGCCGGCATTCTCCGAGCTTTTTGTCTCATACTTGCTGGCGCGTAATATTCGTTATGAAGAAGACCTCGTCGATCAGCTCTTCAACTCCAGCGAAAAACGGCTGGCTCGGGTTCTGCTGATCCTCGCGCATTTTGGCAAAGATGGAGTGCCCGCGACTGTTGTTCCGAAAATTAGCCAGGAGAGTTTAGCGGAGATGGTCGGCACGACTCGCTCGCGAGTCAGTTTTTTTATGAACCGTTTCAGGAAGCTGGGTTTCGTGGATTACTCGGGCGGTCCACAAGGTGGCTTGCAAGTCCACAGCTCGTTGCTTAGTGTAGTTCTGCATGATTAGCTGGTTCGCTGGCGCCCATTAAGAACCACAATATAAAAACTGGAGAAACGAGCGGGATGAAGATTCTTCTCTACGTAGGATTGATCTTGGTAGTGCTCGGCGTGGCTTCGTTGGTGGTGCCGGTTCCGCACACACAAACTGAAGGGATAAAGGTTGGAAGCGCGAACTTCGGAGTGCAGACCAGCCACAGCGAACGTGTTCCCCCGCTTATCAGCATCGTGCTGATTGCCGGAGGAATCGCTCTCGCGATTGCCGGAGCGCGTTCGCGGGCCTGATTAAAAGCGCGAGCCCTGCTCAGAATTGTCCCGGCCCCTCTCAGGACATATGCGCCCGAAAGAGTCAGGGACCTTCCTGAGCTGGGAAGATCATGGGAACCGCCCAACCGGGGCGGTGCTATGCCACCCGTCGGCCGCTGAGCAGGTTAATAACCAGTACAACGAGTGCAACTACCAGCAGGATGTGAATCAAACCGCCGGCTACATGGAGGCTGAACCCCAGCAGCCAAAGAATCAGAAGCACAACAAAAACAGTCCAAAGCATAGTGTCGGTCTCCTTCGCCAATCTATGATGAGCGAACTGACAAATCAGTTTTCCTGCCAGGTGGATTTATTCGTTGCTTCCTCGCTGCTTAGATCGTTGTTCAAACGATGTTTACAAACGACGTTACGGGATGGCTACCTGCCGGTGTTGGCAGGGGCCAGCGTTTTTCCGCACTCTAGACATGATCGCTTGGCCCGCGGGGTGATCAGTCCGCAAGCGGGGCATATTCGTTGGGTGGCATATCCGTCGGATGAGGACGTGACGGAAGCGAACATGCTGGCAAACGAAGCGCGGATATTTGCAACTTCTCTTGCCAGACGTTGCCGATAATAATGAAAGTCGCGTTCCATGGGTTCACACCTTTTGCAGATCTACCATGACACAGCGAAGGTATCTTTTCTGTGCAAGATTGCTCACGCCTGCAGCTACGAAGAGTCCGACCGAAATGGAGCCACGTTCTTGGGCTCGCACCGATTGTGAGCAATTCAGAACAGCCAACCTTTCGACGATCCAGCAATGATTACAACTGAGACGAACACTCCTGCTCTCTCTTTCAGGCTCGCTGTGCTAAGGCAGTCCGCCTGAAGTCGCATCCTCTTAGTTCCTCATATTCGAAAAGGAAACAAACTAATGAAGAAGATGATGTCATTTCTACTAATGAGCTTGGTCGCGCTTGCCGGAACCGCCTTCGCTGGCTCCGCCCGTGAAGATACGGTGGAGCGCATGCAAAAGTCGGTCGACGTTCTCCACTCCATTATGTCCACGCCCGATAAGGGCATCCCGGAAGAAGTGTTGAGTGGGGCAAAATGTATTCTCGTAGTTCCCAACCTGATTAAGGGCGGCTTCGTATTCGGCGGCAAGCACGGACGCGGCGTCGCTTCTTGCCGAACGGCTGACGGTTGGAGTGCTCCCGCATTCGTCTCCGTTGGCGGCGGAAGCTGGGGATTGCAGATTGGCATTGAAGGGGTCGATCTGGTCATGCTGGTGATGAATGACCGCGGTCTGCAGCACCTTCTTTCCAGCAAATTCGAACTTACAGGTGAAGGCTCGGTGGCAGCCGGCCCGGTCGGCCGTCATGCATCGGCTGGAACCGACTGGATGCTCAATACTGAAGTTCTTACCTACTCGCGCTCCAAAGGTATCTTTGCCGGATTGACTCTCGAAGGCGCGGTTGTGGAACAGGATAATGATTCCACTCATGCCATTTATGGCAGGCACATGATGTTCCGCAACATTCTTTCGGGAGGAGCCTCTACCCCGCGCAGCGGAGACGCCTTTGTCAGGGCGGTCTCTGAGGCCGGTCATCAGGCCCACATCGCGGAAGCGAGGGATCGGCAGTAAGTTTCTTACGTCTGGCTAGACATGATTTGCGCTGGCCGAGAGCGTGTACCGATTTCGGTCAGCTTTAGTTTCTCTAGTTCTTTGTCCAGGCCACTACGCTAATCAAGAGATTTTTTCTCACTCAGCCGAAATACTGCGCAGGAGATTCATAAAATGAAATTGAACTGGATAGGTGGAATTCTTTTCGCGACCGCTCTCACTATAAGCGCTTCAGCTCAAGTTGGAATTTATATCGGTAGTGCGCCGCCGCCGCTGCGTTATGAAGAGCGCAGTGCGATGCCGGGTCCTGGATACGCGTGGGTCGACGGCTACTGGACTCCGAACGGGCATCACTATCGTTGGGTAGCGGGACGCTGGGATCGTCCGCCGTACGAGGGAGCTTATTGGAACCATCCGCACTACGATCATTACCAGCAAGGCTGGCAGTTGCACGAAGGCCACTGGGACCACGAGAACCACGATAACCACGACCGGGGTCGCGGACACGAAGGCGAGCATCACGATCACTAGCGACGGCTGGAGCGTTAAGTTCTCCGTTTAATGCTGTGGCCAATGGCGACCAAAAAAATGGCGCTCTTGCCTGCGGCATGAGGAGAGAAAAAGCGGGTAACGTCGTCGTCATAGAAGGTTAGGCCGGTTGCGCCTAACCGCTGCGCATAAGCGGCAAGGTAAAGCCGGCCACCAATTATTCCGGCCTCAAGTTGCACGGCGCGGTAGCCGCGATTTCCAAAGCGATTGCATATGGGAGGCAAATCCGCGAGAAAGAAAATGTCTACCGCGGCATCGGCCGGCAACTGCTGCTCGAGGCCGAGATAGCCAGCTTCATCGCGAAAATCTCCTCGCTTCAACAACTCGAGTTCATCGGCGTTACGGTCGAAGAAATAGGCGCCCGGATCGAGCCCATCAACGGCGTGGACGATCAGGTAAAGATGGTTCAGTTGATTCGGCTGGCGATGCGGTGGTCGCGATGCGCGAGAGCCAGAGGCAGGAGAGTCGAAGGCAAGAAAGTCGGCGGGAACGCCTCGGGTGGCGCGGTCCAACAGGGTCGAGAGCTGCGCAAAACTGATTGGCGTTCGCGAAAACTGGCGACTGGATCCTCGGCGAAGGATCACTTGCTCGATTGGGTCACGTGGCATTTCCGAATCTGACAAAGGCTGCAGCGGCACACGGAGGGCGGTGGGTGGTTGAGAACGAGCCACGCCGGTTGGGGAGTCGCTGGGGGTAGAAATAGCAGAGACAGGCCCCTTGCCCTCTCGCCACGCGGCAACCTCACCGGGTGTATCGAGGGACGAATCCGCGTGCATCTCGCGCATGAGCGGGTAGTCAATCTCGTTCCTGGAGATGGGCACCGTCTCGAAGCCGAGGCGAGGCAGGGCATCGGCTTGGGCCAGATATTCGGCTTGGAGGGGCGCTTGAAATGGCAACGTGGCGGCATGTCCGACAGTGACAAGCGAGAAGGCCACTTCACGCTCGACGTCGAGATCCAGAAGCCGGTTCACAGTCGAATCGACAAACCCGCCGACAATCTCTGCCGGAAAACCGAGCGCGGTCGCGACGGCCAGCAAATTGGCGAGGAGCGTGCCATTGTCCCAGCCGAAATGCCGGTAGGTGCGGGCCTGATATTTCCATGCATTGCGCCAGTAGGTTGCGGTGCAAATGACAGTCAAGGGAGCCTGGGCTACTGCTGGCTCTCCGCCTGTGGCGGCGGCCAGAACCCCGCGGTGGTCGCCATCGCGCAGCTTGCGCAACCCGAACTCCGCGGGAGCGAAGTGATAGATGCCGGCCTTCAGCCCGGGCAAGTCTCCGCAGACCAGATAGAGCTCGATTTCGTAGAGCGCGCCGGTGCACGCCGCCGCCCGAAAATAAATTTCCCCGCCAGAATACTTCCTGTGCCGGGTGATTCCGGCTGAAAGGAACAGCAACTGCGCGATGCTTTGGAGATCGGGTAGTGCCGTGGATTGAATGGGCACGGTGTTGGCAATCGCCGACAGGGCCGCGATCCCGGTCTGTTGCACTTGGTTCGGCATTCGCAAGAGCTCCAAGTCCGGATAGATTTTGAAGGGCAGAGGCTGATTGTCAAAGTCCAGCGAATGGGGGTTAGTTCGAACGCTAGAATACGAATGTTTGGTGGTTTCGTGGTAGTTCCAAGCGGTTTCGACGTTGTTATTAGTCATAACATGGGTAGCGAGCTTAGTTAACGAGCTTGACAATAGCAGCCAATAAGCCTAACATCAAGACTGACTTAGCGCTGCCTTCAGTTCCTGCGACTTAGCCTGTCTACCCTTTATGTTCTGCGTGAACGGTATGTTCTCTGTGAACGCGTGGAGAATTCTGAGTTAACCGAGTACTGCGATACAACGCTCGAAGAATGGGAAGGAACCATGAAAAATATTAAGTTTGTGGTGAAAGTCAACCGCGGCGGTGCTCACGCTCCTCAATATGTTTTGCGGATGGATCGCCTTCCTATTCAGACGACCACGAATCGTAAGCTGGCCTTGGTGATGGGAAGACTTACGGCGGAAGACGCGGTCAAAACCATGCAAAATTCCCACTGCACCCCGGAATTAGTCTCCGTGCGTGTTAGCGCCTAGAAGGCGTGTCGCCGGGCTTCCCCGCCTGAACCAACAAAGCAGTTTGCGTTTACGTCTCGCAGCCGGGCACTGATTCATCTCAGTGCGGCAACTGGTTACTATTGGCCGGCGCTGCATACTTGAGTGCTGGGTGGTGCGATTGCGGAATTTGTCTTTGTTTGTGCGTCGCCCCCGGCTGCGGACGCGATGTTTGCAGCTTTCAGCTGTTGCAGATCCTTTTCGACGTTCTTCCAGTCATTCTTTTTCTTCTTGGTGTGGATATTCGCCGACGCCGGGGTCGAATAAAAACTCACAATATTGTCGCGTAATTGCGGCGTCAGCCCATCGAACTTATGCGCTGCCAACTG
>Ga0182024_10018802_pt1 | contig 12822 bp, 15 predicted proteins | sample P32metaG_FD_120480 | JGI IMG/M metagenome (GOLD analysis project Ga0182024, IMG submission 120480) | Permafrost microbial communities from Stordalen Mire, Sweden - P3-2 metaG (Illumina Assembly) | ecosystem: Environmental > Terrestrial > Soil > Wetlands > Permafrost | place: Sweden: Stordalen... | reverse complement strand
GTACTTGCTTCTCTCAACCAGGCGATGGCAATGCCGGTTTCGGAAAAACGATCGCGCAATTCATTGGCAAAAGCGACTCTGGAAAAGAGCTCGCTTCAATCTTGGTGGCGCTACTTCGAGCGCGTCGGCTACGCCATCGGGCGCAAAACGGATACAACCTCAATCGAAACGAAACGCAAAGTCGTGAGAGCGTAAGTCATGGACTCCCTTCTACGTCGCGACAGCGACAGCGAGTCCTTGCTCTTTCGCTACGGCGGAAAGTGACTGATCGAGCGCTGTTAGGAACGTGTCTATCTGCGCTCGTTCGATTACCAGTGGCGGTTCCACTCGCAGTACTTTGGCATTGATATACGTGCCGGAGATCAAAATGTTTCTGGCAAATAGCTGCTTCGCGACGGCGTAGCCGAGATCATTGTCGGTGAACTCCATGCCGATCATCAATCCACGGCCTCTGCCCTCGCGCAATACACGGGGATACCGCTCGCTCAGCTCCTTCAGCCGTTCCAACACATATGCGCCTTTGTCCGTGGCAGCCTGCAACAAGTCGTCCTCAAGCAGCACGTGGATGGTGGCGGTTGCCGCCGCACAAGCCAGCGGATTGCCACCAAATGTGGTGGTATGAAGAAAGGGATTTTCTATGTAGCGCTCCCATGTCCGCGCCGTGCCGACGCATGCTCCGATCGGCATGACCCCACCGCCGAAACCTTTGCCCAGTGCCATCAAATCAGGAGCGACGCCGTCATGATCGCAGGCAAACATCTTGCCGGTGCGGCCCATTCCGGATTGTATTTCATCGAATACCAGCATTGCCCCGAATCGATCGCAAAGCTCACGTGCAGCTGCGAGATAGCCCGGCGGCGAGATGTTGATGCCGCCTTCGCCCTGGATCGGCTCGATCACGACCGCTGCCACTCTATCTCCGGAAAAATCGCAACTCTCCAAAATCATCTTTAAAGCATCAGCGTTCCCGAATGGAACGTGTGACCAATGCAGCAGCGGCAAAAATGGTTCGCGAAAAACAGCCTTGGATGTTCCACCCAACGCCCCCATGCTCTTGCCGTGAAAGCCGCCTATGGTACCGATGAAGTGATGCCTGCCGGTGGCGAGCACTGCCATTTTCAAGCAACCTTCGACCGACTCAGTACCGGAATTTGTGAAAAATGCATATTGCAATTCACCCGGAGTAATCAGTGATACCAGATGCGCCAGATAAGTACGCAACGGATCGATCAGCTCTTGTGAATGAATTGCCTGGCGCTCGAGCTGATCGCGCACTGCTTTCAAAACTTTCGGATGTCTGTGACCAACGTTGTAGATGCCGAATCCACCGAGCATATCAATGAATTCTTTGCCGTTGACGTCACGAAAGACGGCGCCTTCGTCATCCCATTCGACCGCTGTGTAATCAGTGCTGACGGATTTTCGATACTGAAGAAAGCCAGCATTGACATGGTCGGTCCAGTATTTAACTGAGTCATCGATTACGCGCTTGCGTTCTTCGGGAGACAACGTTCGTTTCGCAATCAACTGCAAAACTTCAGCTGCTTGTTTTTTTGCAGCGGCAAAATCCTGTTTCATTTTCTGCTCCGTAGTGGCAATCAATCAGCAAGCAAAGACACCATGTCGGCACCGGCTTTGCGGCCCAGCGCGATACCGGCTAAAACACCGAGCGCCCCGAGCCCTTCCACCGCAACGCCCGGCGCCGATGTGCTCAGCGGCTTCAGGTTAGGAATCATATCAGCCTTGACGTTAAGATCAACTGCCCAGCGATAGTCAGGGTCATCAGTGATTCCAGGCAGCCACTTTCTTGCGGCGGCAGCCATGCGGCGCAGGTACATCTCGTCAGATCCAGATGCGCCTGCGCGCCCGTATCGCCCACCGCTGACGGTGATAAACCCGTCGCCTGAGCGGTAGTCATAATAGGTGTAGGGCGCCGCGTCTTGAAACACCGGGAAATCTTCAGGCAGCCCCAAGCGGAAGGAAAGGGCATAAATGCGCGAATTAGCATCGACGATCGGGCCGGTGCAACGGATCAATGAGCGGGCAGAGATCCGCATGCCGTTCTCCAGGGTAATTTGCCAGCGGCTGCGACCTGAGCTTTGGGGCTCTTCTTGATGGCGGGAGATGGCAGCGTTTCCCAGCAAAACTGCACCGTGGCGGCGCGCTCCCTGGGCAAGGAAGGCGAGCAAAGTCAATGGATTGACTCGCCCTTCATCCGGCAGGAGCTGAGCAGTTACCACAGAACTGACATCAAGCCAGCCACTGCTCATGCGTTTGACGTCAGCCGGCGAAATCAACTCCGCTTTCAGTTTGGCGTCGGTGCGAGCACGAACTTCTCCAGCCAAGCGCCGAGCTGCGGTTTTGCTGGTAGCCAAAAACAGCGAGCCTGTCTTCCTTCCGCGCAACAACGTTCCCGGTTGAGAGCATTCGGTGAAAAGCCATTCGGCCAGGCTGGCAGTTTTCGACCAGAGCCAGGCACCATCAGAATCCATTTCCAGGCTGGTCAGTGGCATGTTGACACCGACACAAACGATGCCGGCGTTCTGCCCAGAGGCGCCGCAGCCGAGCGTGGGAGCCCGCTCCAGCAGCACGACGTGAGCCCCTCGCGACGCAGCTGATGCAGCAGCACTCAGCCCGGCGATGCCACCGCCCATGACGGCAACATCAACAACTGCCGAGTTTTTAAGAGTCTCAACGGTGTCAAGTTGCAGCTGGGCCGTCACATCAGCGTCGACGGTTTCCCACCAGGGGGCTCGCCGTCGATTGGAAAGAGCCGTGCTCTCGACTTCGACTACCATCATTTCCTGCAAAAGAACGATCGCGAATACTAACGCCTATCGACAACTGGATCAAGCCCGTCGGTGAATTTAAAGCGCTAGAATTCTGATCACAAATATGGAGGTTACTATGAAATCTAGACTCTTTCCGCTGCTTACCGTTGTTATTGCCGTCAGTATCAGCTCGCAGTTATCGGCTGGCACCCCGGCGCTCGCCAAGAAATCAAGCGGTGGTGGAACACCTGCGGCAACGACAAGCGAAAGCAAAAAGGATCTCTCCCTCAAAATCGTCAGCATCACCTCTCCAGTTAAGGGTGGGTCGGACGCCACTGTAGTAATTCAGACCGATCCCGACGCTCTGTGCAAAATCACAGTCAAACTAAAATCCGGCCCGGCAAGCGCAGCCGGTCTGAAAGCGCAACACGCTGACAGCACAGGCAAAGCCACCTGGAACTGGAAAGTTGCAAAGAACACATCAGCGGGCGAATGGCCCGTTGAAATCACCGCCAGCTCAAAGGGCGCCAAAGGCAGCGCCAGCGGCACATTGAAAGTAGAAAAATAACCCGATCGTGGACGGGGTGGTTCACATTGAACCACCCCATCGCGTCCTATTTCTAGCAATTCTGCGAAAGTCTCAAGAAGCCGACAAGCGCAGCACGTTGCTGCCGAATTTGACAGAAACCACCTTCGTGCCGTGCAGGCGACTCAGAGTTCTGCGCGCGCGGGAGCTGACATATGAGCTTTCATCCTTAACCAGCCCTGCGAGTACTTCTTCCGGCGTGTTGATATTTTCGGCAACCATATATCGCACCGTCTGATTGCCGTCGAGCGCCAGCATCCAGCGCGCCTCAATCGGAGCGTTAGTATTGTCTGCCACTGCGCAACGCACATCTTCATCAGGGTGGTAGGCAAGTTGAGATAGGACATATGGCGGTGTTTCGTTGCTTTCTGCCATGGCTCGAAGCACCTGAACTTGAGCATCCGATGAGAAGATGTATCTGATGCATTCCAACTCGTCGGCTGTGGCTGCGTGAATAGGGCTTACCGCTTCATCACCGCTGACTGGCTGGTTTGAACTGATCCATGGATCTTCGGTAAGCTCTTGCCCAGCGAATGTCAGACTAAGGTCTAACGTCTCGACGTCTTGGATGCCGAAATATTGGGGCAACGGTTTTGCGAAATAAGTTCTGTTCTCGTCGAAAGAAGACATCTCGGCAGTCCGAACGGGCGGGCTCTGTACTGGCTCAGAGGCATGAACTTTAGAATCGCCGGGCTCGAAATTTTGATCAACCCGTGGGGCACAATCAATCAGATGTTTTCGGCGTCCGACTAAGAGTTGGAACGGAGTCTTCTCTTCAACAGCAGTTGAGTGCTGGTCAAAATCGAAAAGAGGTTCCAGCTCAGCTTCAATCGGATCAGAGACGATCACATATCTCGACGATGCAAATTCCTTGAGTATCTCACTGTCGAATATGCAAATCTCGTTATCGATATCCAACTCAGTTGCACCCGCTTGCGGTGCGGCGACAGTGTCGTCAGTTGCGAGCACAGTCATGAACGCTTGAGGCTCTGCTGCCGTAGTGTCGTCGACTGCAAGCGCTGTCATGAACGCTTGAGGTTCTGCTGCCGCGGTGTCGTAAGCTGCCAGCGCAGTCATAAATGCTTGAGGCTCTGCTGCCGCGATGTCGTCGCAGCCCAGAGATAATGCTTCTCGCCTCTGAATCTGTTGTCCCACCTCCTGTGTATATCTATTGAGGATGTGCATCTTCAGCTGCGAAGACATGATCATATTCATGCTCTCGGTTGGGCTGAGACCAGCGGCATGTGTGCTATTCAGTGATTTCGATACTTCAGCAACACCGGCGAACGGAGAAAAATAGGTAGACAAACTGTCGATGCTGTTATGTGGAACGTATCTGCCTAACTTCCAACGACTTATGTTTTCGCTCGTTTGGTCTGACAGTCGATCGTTAACAGAACCGCGCAGAAAGCCATCGTGCCGCTTATAGAGAGGATCGACATCGTTCCTTTGATGCACTACCATGAGGCGCAATTCTGAATCCGTAGGATTGAATGACTGATTCAATTCGAGAGTTAATGGTTGTGGTTCAGCTTGTGATTGAAGCTCACTCACTTTACTCTTCGGCTGATTGAGCTTGCTTATCGTCCCGGCAGCATGGTGTATCAGCTTGGCGATCGATTGTATGATCATTGACCTCATCCCCCAGTTAGCGCGCTTCCCCAAACTAACAGCGCCTCCGCGAAAACATTTGCATTCGCAGAGTTTGTGTTCCTCAGGGCGGTGATTTGTCTGTTCAACGATGCTGCAGATGGTGGCTATACCGAGACAGCAATCATTGCTATGTGACGAGTACTAATGCCCTACAAAACCATCATAGGTGAAGTCGCACAATGCGAACCGGAACAAAACTATGGAAAACCACGAAGCGCTGCAAGCATCAAGTTGGAACAAACACGGAACCTGGCACACCATCAGCGATTCACGAGGTGATCCAGATTGCAGGACACGCATAGTTTCGAGACAAAAGACAATTTGCAGCAGGACAACGTACACAGGAGTCGACATTGGATCGGCGCTCGCAGTCGCAGCAGACACCAAATTCAACGCTACATCTTCTCATACCAGACTGGACCGTTTTCTTCGTTCGCGGCTGCTGATGAGGCAGCGGTGGCAGTGGTGGCGTCATCTTGAGCGCCAATCTTGCCGACTCGTTCCAGTACTCGGATATAAAGTTTGCCCATAGCCGCGCACTGCTCATCAGTCCACTCGACTTTTCTAAACTGATCGAGAATCGAAAATACATCCGCACGGCTGCTCGCTTTCTTAACTCGATTTAGCCATGGGGTCAAATCTTCGGCGGGCATCGGCGTCTCTCCGGTGATGAGTGCGAACTAATTATAAAGCCGCGGAAGCTGAACCTGCCGCGGCTTTAGTTGAGCTTTACTTAAGGCTGGAACTACTCTTCAAGGTTGCCCAGGCTGAAGGATTTCGGAGCGAACGGCTCGCCAAATCCGTGAATTACAGCGGCTTTGCTGCCGTTGATCACGCCTTTAGTGCCGCCAACAACAACTGCTGCCGGTCCGGTCACAACCGAAGCGATCACGCACGACGGGAAGAAATCGTGTCCACCAATCTTTTCGGCGACGGTCGTTGTCATGCCAATGAATTGTTTCGGCACTGCGCGGGTGACCGCAATTGGAGTTCCAACAACCAATGCAGCTCCGACTCCGGCGATACGAACCGGTACTAATGCGATTTCAGAAGCCTTGTGCACGCCACCGTCGTCAGCGATTGCAGGAATGAACATTCCGACAGCCGTGACCGCAGCCATTGCCAATGCAAGTTTAGATCTCTTCACAACAAATTCCTCCCTTCAAAACATACAGGTAGCCTGTCTGGCGGGCGAAATCCCGCCTAAACGCTACCGCAACAGTCTAGCAAGCCATGCCGATTAACAGCTGAGCTTGGGTAAATGTTCAGGCTGAGTTCAAGCTCTTGGAAAGCACAACTGCCGCTCGCTTCAACATTCCACGAGGGCGCAATTGGCACCATATGCGATACTGCCATTGCCGCCAAGCCTGCGATTCTGGGCGTCCGAATCTGGGGCGCGGACATCTTGGCCGCATTTTGACGAGAAGTCGATTATAGGAGACTGCTATTATTTCGATAGCACGCGAAACCCGGACGAGCTAGATGCGGGCGGGCCACCCGCGCCCCCAAGTTCGGACACAAGCCCCGCGGGTTCGGACATGACCTGGATCAAAGACCATGCCTAAGTGAATCACGCAGACAAAATTCCAAAACGCGATTTTCAGCCCAAGCCCGGTCATTGCTCAGCAGTTCCTTGTTTTTCTCGATCTCTTGATGCACGAAGCCTCCGTGCCCGCCGTGAGACGGCGACAGTAAAGTAATGAACTCAGAGTTCAACTCAGGTCCAAGAAAGGAAGCGAACGGGACGATCGGATCATCTTGTGCTGCAATAATCAAAGTTGGTACTGCGATCTGCTGCAACATCGGCAGCGAGCTGGCACAGCGATAATATTCCATCGCACTGCTGTAACCTGCATCAGGCGCGGTATACGTATCATCGAACAGTCTCAGGCTATTGATCTTAGAAAGTTTCGCCGAATCAAATCGCCCGGGAAAGAGTTTGCTTTTTGCGCGGATCTTCGCTTTCAATCCCAGCAAAAAGCGAAACTCATATAATCGATTCAAACCAGACTCAATTGCCGATACACAAACATTCAGATCCAGCGAAGGTGAAACAGCACAGATCCCGGAAATCTTCTTCCTCGCGTCCAACCCCAATTCCGCAGCCGCTTTCAGCACGATGTTGCCGCCAAGCGAGTAGCCGATCAAATAGAAATTTGAGAATTGTTTTTTCTCGCGCAAAAAGTCCACCAGTGTAATCACATCGTTGCTCATCCCGGCATTGTATAAACTCGCTGATAAGTGCAACGTGCCACCACAATTTCTCAAATTCATGCGAACAACGTTGAAGCCGAGCGCCAGCGCCTTGGCAGTGATACTGAGCAGATACGGCGATGAGCTAGAACCCTCCAATCCGTGCACCAAAACCAAGGTCGGCGTCTCAGCAGCGTCAGAAAACCTGTGACAGTGAATCAAAATCTTACTGCCGGCTTCAACGTCGACGAGAACAGATTCGGCTGAACTGCGCAAATCCTGGTGCCGCCCGAACCGCAAGGAGGGCACAAGTGTCATCACATGCGCATTGCGCAACAGGGGATGCGGAATGAAACGCGAATCATCCATTCGCAATCATTGTCTGTAATGCACCGACTAGAGCATCGAGATCTGATTCCGCCACCGAATAATGACAAGAAATTCTGGCACCGAGTCCGGGATTCTTATTGAAAAAATCAGGCTGAATCCAAATTCTATGCCGTTCCCACAGCGCCTCTTTCAAATCGGGTACTTTCACGCGCTCCGCTGGAAAATGAAAAGTAAGCATGGCGGTTTTGAATTGATCGTTTTCGTTCGGGGTGCGATAAACCGGATTCAATGTCTTGGTCAATCGCGCTCGCAAATAATCAACCAGCTCGAGTTGTCTGGCGGTGATCTTGTCTTGGCCAAACTCAGAGCACAGCTGACATGCCCGAGCGACGCCAAGCCACTTAACCACGTCAGCGGTGCCGTTCGACTCGAATCTGGTCAAATCTTCGATATCCAGCTCTTTTCGCTCGTAATACTTGTCGCCCATCCATACCGGTTCCAAATGCCGCACTAAATATGGTGCCACATAGGCAAAGGCGGAACCGTTTGGTGCGCCCAGCCATTTGTGTGCGGACCCTATCCATAGAGGGTAATTAGTTGGTCTGGTGCGAATCTGTCCGGGCGCATGCGCACCGTCGACCAGAAGAGGAACATCCAGCAACGTCAGCGATTCTGCCAACGCGGATAAGTCCGGGTGCCAACCGGTCATGCTGCTGATTTCGGATACGACCACCAGTTTCGTCCGCTCCGTCACTTGCTCCAGCAGTCCCAAACAGAACGAATCGCTTCCTTCAAACGGATCGCACTCATATCGCCGCGTAACGATACCTCTCGTTTCTTCCAGAAAGCGCGCCACAGCATAGAGACTGCCGTGTTCCTGCGTGGTGGTAAGCAATTCATCGCCTGCCTTGAGTAAAAAACTTTGCATGATCAACTGCAAACCTTGCGTTGTGCTCTGAGTCAGAAGCAGCGATCGCTCAGGAACATCGAACAAGGCCGCAGCTGCTGCTCGCGCCTTGCTCCAGACCGCAGGATCGAGAAACGTCATTATTGTCGGATTCAGGTTCAGCCGTTCCCAGCCTTCTTGAACTGCAGCCAACACCGAACGGGGTTTCCTGCCCGAACTGCCCGTGTTCAGGTAGATAGCATCCTCTATCGACGGAAACTCCTTGCGCACAAGCGAAAGGTTCAACCTGCTTTCTGCCAGACCTGCTTCCATTGACTTAATCCTGCCGTTGCCCGAGCTGAATTGGCTTTTACACTCACTAAACTGGCCTTCAATGGTATAGGATCTTTGTATATAATTTTGCAACCGGTAGTCAATCGTGCATCGAAACGAGAGAGCAATGGCGGAAGGTGAGCCGGTCTTCTTCGGGCTCCTGCTCCTCTTTGTGCTCATGCTTCTACTCGGCATGCTTGCCGCCAACGGTGTTTTCGGGCCAATGTAGCCTTCACTGCCACACAGACGGAGCTTGGGAACAAGTGCGCACGGTTGAAAATTACAAATTGAGCTTGCAAGCACGCAAATGCAGTCTAATTTCCATGCTGGTCGTGGCATGCCTGATGATCTGTTCGCTGGCGGCATGCGGCGGTCCGGCAGGCGATGAAGCACTGACCAAGAATACTTACATCGAGTTGGTAGATTGGCATATCGCCGGATTATGGGTGATTAACTCACCGGTCGCTTGGGTGCGCGTCAAAAACTACAACAATGTTCCGATCAAGGACGTAACACTGCAATACAGCACATTCGATTCTGACGGTTCTTTGCTGGACCGTTCAGATTACACAATGGAAGGGACAGTTCCTCCCGGACAGGTGAAGAACTTCATCGAGCAGTACCTGGGAATCGTCAAACTGCAGAGCCAAAATCTGAGCATCAAACTGCTTTCCGTCACTCAGGCATAAGCCTTTCACGAAGCACTAGCGATGCGCGGGTTCTGCGGGTCTCGGGAAAATGGCGCAGCAAAACGCGGCTTACGATGGTTCGTCGCTGTTTGCTTTCGGTTAACTTAACTGGCGTTCAGCTAGTTGGTCTGATCGGCAAAGTAAACCGATTTCACTACAGCGTAGGCAACTAGCGCGTAAAGCACCAAGATGAAACCGATCATCACTATCGGCATTTTCTCGCCGATCTTTGCAAATGGGCGAACGAGAAAATCGATTACGAACAAACCGACTGCTGTACCTGGCATAGACAGCGCGCTCCCGTTGACAATCGATCTGATTATAAGCAGGGAGGGTTAAGACCAGGTGAAGGTCTGAACAGGCGTAACGTTATTGTTTTGTAATTGGGATCGTGGGCCGATCAGCGTTTTTCGTCAGTGACCGAAGTAATGGAAGTGTTGCGTCCACCGCTTTGCCAGACCCGTTGGGAAATACTCTGGGAAGTAAAGGAACGCGAGTCCTAATAACAACATCAAGCAAGCGCCGATTGAGAGTAGAAATGCCCAGATAATCATATTGTGATTCCGATAACCTAAGAGGGGCCGGTGTCATGGGCAATGATCGCGCTAATGAGTTAAAGGTGTGGTTAAGAACACGCCGCTGCTAATGACTTTCAAACTCGACTGCAAAGTGCGCGACAAGCCCCACCCAGTCAGGACTACAGCCAATAACGCCGTCGCGCAATGTTCGGTAGACAACAGGTTAAAACCGATCATGTCATGCAGCGAACATGGCATGACAACTACATCACAGATAGCTCACAAACTTTAATTGCAACCAATCTCAATTGTGATTCAAAGCGATGTCAATGAACAAAACGCCCTTGGGATCGGTCTTCACCACAGTGATCACACCTGCCTCGTCCAGCTGAGCCCGAGCTGAACCACCAGCAGGTTTTCTGGGGGCACCAGATTTGCTCGGGCCCCCGGCAGGTTTCACATGGACTGCGGCAGGCTTGTGCGTAACCGACAAAGTTGTTATTTGGGCAGGAAAAATGAGCGACTTGGACGGATCAACAGGTTCAGAAGGTTTTTCTGCGGCGGGCTTCGTCGCATAGACGATCAATACTTTGGCTGGAATGAGATCTTTGCTGCCGGTTTGGGCTGACGCGATCATGGTGGCATCGGCATCCGGTTTTGAAAGACACGCAGCCGCATCCATTGGTTTTCGCGAAAGAAGCAGGGTTACTTTTTCGGTTCCTGGATTCTGATCGAACGCCAGATAGCCGTCCGCCGGCATTTCATAATCACGCCCGTGTTCCACATGGTTGTCTTCACCGGTGCGCGCGTCAGGGAACAGCACACTCTGTTCACCTCGACTGCCGCTGCGCAGCAAGATGTATGCGTAACCGTCGATATTGGGGCGGACGTGAAACCTGATGCGATCGCCGCTATAGAATGGCTCTTTGTTCGACACTTGAGTGACCTTGCCCTTGCGTTTCAATTCGATCCAATACTTGAGTCCCGTATTGATCGGATGCTCCGGCTTTTGCAGCTGCTCGAAATAAAGTCCCTTGGCGCCGTCTTGCCCTTGTTCTTGCGCCAGCACTGGAACTATAAAATAAGTCCCTGCACCGATCGCGGCTATAGTGGTGGCAACTAATGATCTGCGTTTCATTTTATTCTCCTCAGGATTATTCGTCGCCGTGATTGACCGGCAATCGCGCTAAATAAATCAGTGCCGATGGGGGGCTGTCGCTCGCATGAGGAGTGAGCATCGGCAGTCCAAGACTGCGAGCATCGACCTCGATCCCGTCCGGCAAATCTGCGTGCGCCAACAATGGCAGCGCCGCATCAAATGCCGCCTGCACCACCACCGGTGAACTCAAATTGAGCCGGTCGCGGCAAGCCACTGCGAGGATCACGTCGGTCGCTGCCGATCCGCCGAAGGTCAGTCCTTTGATCTCGGTTTTCACTTTATCGCCATCGGCGGACTTGATTTGGTAATCAGGCGGGATAGCCACATTGGCGCCGTCTTCCAAGCGCTCGTCTTTAATGCCGTCGCCTGGATAGATCACACTGATGTCGTCCGACGTGCTGGGACGTTCGAGCAAATACACATGGCAAGGCTCATGGACGTTGACACTTATATAGATATGATCGGATTTTTTAAGCATTGCACCGCTGGGAATGGCAATCCACTTATCGTGGGCAGCATCGTATCTGTTAACAGCTAGCTCCAGCCACGGTTGGTCCGGCAGCACCACTTTGGGGCTGAGCACCAGGTTCGGCTTAGTCGGCATGTGCGCAAGAAAGGCGCACGCAGAAACCGTAAAGCCGATCAACAAAACAACTGCCAATACGGCCAGAGCACCAGATCTGCGGACAACGACAACTGGCTTGACGTCGGCGATCAATCGTTGTCCGCAAGTTTTGCAAAATCGGGCGGACTTCAAACTACCCTTGCCGCATTTTGGACAGGATATTTTAGCCGCTTCGAAACAGCCGGATTGTTCGGGACTGGCAGCAATCGGTCGCGGCAGTTTGGCAAACGAAACAGAGTTGCGCATGCGCTCCTCACCCTTGGTGCTGAGCCTTTGCGCCAAATCGGCTTCTCCACCTAGTTTCAGGCATTCCAGAATCGACTCGATCCACAACATCTGCTGCAACTTTCCTTCGTTTTCCGGAGACTTGGGCGCCGCCGGCAGGTTGCCACAGTGCATGCCAATCACGCATCCATCTTTGAAAAGAGGGCTGCCGGCCGCTTCTGGGAGCAAATGGATAGTGTGAATCAGATGCCAGGGATCGCCTTCGCGCAACGCGCCAAGCAAAGAGCCTTCTCGAGCGCGTGGACGGCCGCTGACGCTATCGACAGTCAGACTGGTGAGCGCATCCATGGGAGCCAGTTGCAAAAGCTCTGAAGCGGCTAGCGGTTCTAGTTTGGATTGGAGGATGTGAACATTTAGCTCTCGTTCGCCAGTCAGAAATGCACCGCCTTCCTGGGCATTTTCGATTTGACGCGTTTTGAAAAGCTCGGTCAAAGCACGGAAAATCGCATAGTCATCGACGTTGATCAGTTGCCACAGTTTGCTGGCAGGCGTGGCACCATCGATAAACGCCCATACTTGACTGGCGTGCTCGCGGATGTCCTCGGGCAGAATGCCACTGTCGAGATGCTCGACAGCGCGGTGATACAGTGCGTTCAGTCCACCGAGTGCCGAGGTCATCTTTTGCATTTCGTCGAAACGCCGGTGCGCCTCGATCAATAGCATGTCCGTTGGGCGCGCAATCTGCTGGTCGACTGCCCAATCGGGCTCTCGCGCCGACTGAAAATTGAAATGTCCCTCGAGGCGATGCTCGAAAATCTGATAGAGCGCATATTCATTAATAAGATTGCGGTATT
>Ga0182024_10018801_pt1 | contig 12824 bp, 10 predicted proteins | sample P32metaG_FD_120480 | JGI IMG/M metagenome (GOLD analysis project Ga0182024, IMG submission 120480) | Permafrost microbial communities from Stordalen Mire, Sweden - P3-2 metaG (Illumina Assembly) | ecosystem: Environmental > Terrestrial > Soil > Wetlands > Permafrost | place: Sweden: Stordalen... | reverse complement strand
TGCAGCCAGAACGCCGTGGTGTGCATCTCCTGCTCCGGCATCGACAGATGGCCGGCGCCCACGTTTTCCTGCGTGTAGAAGCGAATCTTCTTGAAACCCACCACTTGCGTGTTCACGCGCACATCGCCGTGCGCGGCCGCGACGCCGCTCATTCCAGCCGAGTCGAAAGTTTCCAGCTCCTTCACCTGCGTATAGTCGATCGCATCCGTGAAGTAGTCGGAATCCACGCGCCGGACATAAGCTTTCCGTCCCTCGTAGTCGAATTTCTCCACCTGGTATTGGCGTGCCTCATGCAGGTAAATCGCTTTTTCATGCAGCGTGGTCAGCGCCGCGGAAAACGATACCTCAGCGATCACCTTGTGCTCGCCGGTAGTGTCCACCACCACGAAGTTGTCGCTCGAAACAGCGCGCAGGCTCACGACGTCGGCCGGATAGGTGTCCGATGTCCAATGCCAGCAGCCTGAGGAATGATGCAACAAACCCGCCTCTTCGGCCAGGAACCGGCAGAGCTCCGCCGGATCGTGCGGGCCGAACTTTTCGCCGTCGCGCAGCGGCAGTTCGAACGCGGCGCATTTCAAGTGGCTGAGTAGGATCTCGAGATTGTCGGCATTGATGTGCGCATGCTCGGGAGACCGGTCGAAGAAATACTCCGGATGCTCGATGATGTACTGATCGAGCGGCGCGCTGGAAGCCACCAGGACCGCTAGCGACGCAGTCTCGCGCCTCCCGGCCCTGCCCGCGCGCTGCCACACCGAGGCGATGGAACCAGGGTAGCCGGCCATCACCACCGCGTCGAGCGATCCGATATCGATTCCCAGTTCCAGGGCATTGGTCGCAACCACGGCCCGTATCTCGCCATCCCGCAGCTTGCGCTCGATCTCGCGCCGCTCGCGTGGTAAATAGCCGCCCCGGTAGCCGCGAATGGTGTCGCCTGGAACCGGGCCGCGCTCGCAGGCATCGCGCAAATATTTCAGCAGGACCTCGGTCGCCAAGCGGCTGTTAGCGAACACCAGCGTCTGTTGATGGCGTTCGATGAATTCGGTGGCGATCCGCCGCGTCTCGTGCAAATAACTGCGCCGGATTCCGAGCTGCCGGTTTACCACCGGCGGATTATAAAAGACGAAGTACTTCTCGCCGCGCGGAGCTCCGTTCCGGTCGATCAATTCGAAGCGCGATTCCGTCAGCGCTTCCGCTAGCTCTTTGGGATTGGCGATGGTGGCCGACGAACAAATGAATTGCGGCTGCGACCCATAGAAATCGCAAATCCGCCGCAGCCTGCGCAATACGTTGGCCAGATGGCTGCCATAGACGCCACGATAAGAATGCAGCTCATCGATCACGATGAACCGGAGATTTTCGAAACATTTCGCCCATTTGGTATGGTGCGGCAAGATGCCGCTGTGCAGCATGTCGGGATTGGTGAGCACCACATTGGCTCGCTCGCGAATCGCCCGCCGCGCGTCCTGCGGCGTGTCGCCATCATAGGTAAAGGCTCGAATCTCGGATCCCATTGCGTCCACCGCCGACTGCAATTCGTGCAGCTGGTCCTCGGCCAGCGCCTTGGTGGGAAACAGGTACATCGCGCGGACGCCGGGATCTTCCACCAGCCGCTGCAGGATGGGCAGGTTGTAGCAGAGCGTCTTGCCGCTGGCCGTCGGCGTCACCACCACCACGTTCTTCGCTTCCGCGCAAAGCCGGAACGCATCGGCCTGATGCGTATACAGCCGGGCAATCCCTCGCGCTTCCAGCATCTGCCGAATGGCTGGAGCCACTGCTTCCGGAATCTCGGCGTAATCGCCTTCCCGCGCCGGCTCGCGGCGAATCAACCGAACGGGCGAATCCGCGTCCGCCATCCACTGCTCAAACCGCGCTACCGACGTTTCCACACCCCCGCCGTATCGCGCCGCGCGCGATTCCAGGAGGCCCAAGGTAAGGTTCATCTGTTTCGCCTTTCCTTCGCCATAGTACACGGCTGGCCCCGGAAAGTCCAGAAACAATTTGGAGGAATTCTGTTACAACGTGGGCTGCGCGCTAAAGGCGGTTCTTCAGAGCTCGAGCCGATCTTGAATCAGCATGTTCTGACTAAAGAACACCTGCGTTACAAACAACCGGCCAATCTGCGCGATGAACGTGAGGTTACCGTCTCTTTTGCCGATCTCCACCGAGCGCGGGAACAGATAGACCACCGTGGCCAGGCCGTCGTCCTTTCGCAAGATCACTACGCGCGCCGGTTTGAAATCCTTTTTATGGTCGCGCCTCAGGAACGCGATCCCCTTCAGTTCGTTCTCTATGTTCCACCGTTTGGGGGTAAGGATATCGTACACGGCAATCGCGTAATAGTCGCTGTCGATCTCGGGGGCGGCGTCTCCCAGCTTCTGCTCGGCGGCGCGCACTGGGTTGGCGCTTTCCCAGCGCACCAAAACCTTTCCGGGATCGGGCTTTTCATGGGCACGTTCGATGGCTTCGGCCTCTCGGGCAGGATCAAATATTCCGATCAGCCCCTCCAGCCCGACGCCTTTGCTTCTTCCTGCTTGCAGGTCCCCGCCCATCCGGCGCTCATCCGGGCTGAGGTCACGCACCCACTGCGGCGCGACGCTCTTAGCCCAGGGTGAATCGGTGAGCACTTGCTGGGCGTCTTTCTGATCCCACTGCGCGATGGGTTTGTTCTGCCAGCCTGCATCGTCCGCCGAGGTGAGGATGCAAGGCACAAGCAAAAGGGGCCAGATCTTTGGGATTCGACGCATCGACAACACTCCCACTCCTTATTGTATAGGGCTTCCGAAAGGTCCAGCCTGATCTGGTGACCGGGCGCGAAAACACGACGCTTGAGCTTAACGGGCTCTCCGCTACAATTCAGGTGTGCAGCTCGCCCTTACCGACTGGCTGGTCATCGCGCTCTACTTCCTCTTTAACCTCGCCATCGGTTTCTACTACAAGAGCCGCGCGGGGAAAAACGTAAGTGAGTTTTTCCTCTCCGGCCGTAACGTCCCCTGGTGGCTGGCGGGAACCTCGATGGTCGCCACCACCTTCGCCGCCGACACGCCGCTGGCTGTCACCGGCATGGTCGCCATGGGCGGAATCGCAGGCAATTGGTTGTGGTGGAACTTTGTCGCGAGCGGCATGTTGACGGTCTTCTTCTATGCGCGGCTGTGGCGCCGCTCGGGCGTCATGACCGATATCGAATTCGCCGAAATCCGCTATTCCGGCAAGCCCGCCGCCTTCCTTCGCGGCTTTCGCGCGCTGTATCTCGGCATCCCGATCAATTGCATCATCCTCGGCTGGGTGAATCTCGCGATGGTCAAGATCCTCGGCTTGATTCTGGGGGTCGACAAGCTCCACGCTCTGCTGATTGTCATGGGACTCATCGCGCTCACGTCCTTCATCTCCACGCTCTCCGGGCTGTGGGGCGTGCTGGTGACGGACCTATTTCAGTTCGTCATCAAGATGGGGATGGTCACCGTGCTGGCGGTGTTCGCGGTGCGAGCCGTCGGCGGGATCGATGGCATGAAGGCCGGCCTCGCCGCCGTCGACCGCCTGCGCGCAGTAACGCAAGGCGCGCACGGTTCGGTTTTGGATTTCGTGCCCGACCTCAATTCGGCCTGGATGCCCATGATCACGTTCCTGGTTTATATCTCGATGAACTGGTGGTCCACTTGGTATCCTGGCGCGGAACCCGGCGGCGGAGGCTATGTCGCGCAGCGCATGTTCTCGGCCAAGGACGAACGGCACTCGCTGCTCGCGACCTTGTGGTTCAACATCGCGCATTATGCCATCCGGCCCTGGCCGTGGGTGCTGGTGGCGCTGGCGTCATTGATCCTGTTCCCCGGCCTTCAGGACCCCGAGACTGGATACATTCGCGTCATGATCGCCTATCTGCCGCCCTCGCTGCGAGGGTTGATGGTGGCGGCCTTCGCAGCCGCTTACATGTCGACCATCGCGACGCAATTAAACTGGGGCGCCAGTTACCTGGTCAACGATTTCTATCGCCGCTTCTTGCAGCGCGACAAAAGCGAAAGGCATTACGTGGCGGCCTCGCAATGGGCGACCGTGATGTTAACCATCATCTCGGCGGTGGTCACCTTCTATCTCGACTCGATCGCAGGCGCGTGGAAGCTGCTCTTAGTCACCGGCGCAGGCACCGGCGGTGTACTCTTGCTGCGCTGGTATTGGTGGCGCGTGAATGCCTGGAGCGAAGTGTCCGCGATGATCTCCGGGTTCGTCGTATCGCTCGCCTTGCAAACCGGTTGGGGTCTCGACAAAGACAAGCCGGTGGACTTTGCCTGGATCATGATCTTCACGGTTTCGATCACGACCGCCGTCTGGCTCGCGGTCACGTTTCTCACCAAGCCCGAATCGAAGGAGACGCTGGTGGCGTTCTATCGCCGCACGCATCCATCGGCGGCCGGTTGGCGGCCCATCGCTAAATTGGCCCCGGACGTGAAGCCGTCTCGCGATGGCCTTTCCAATCTGATGGACTGGATCGCGGGCTGCATCCTTATTTATGGCATTCTCTTCGGCACCGGGAAACTGCTATTGAAGGATTTCGCTACCGGGTCAGTTCTGATCTTGGCCGCGGTCGCGGCCGGCGCGGTCATCTATTGGGACCTTTCGCGGCGAGGCTGGCAAACGGTGGTAGATTAGCGTTTCGCCGCTAGAAACTTTTCTGCGCGGTGTGGGACGACGGGAGCTGAATGCCGTCGCCGTACTTGGCGATGCCGGGAATCGTCACCGGCAGCCGGCCGGTAATCGAAATCTCTCCGAACAGCGCCTTCGCGACAGCGGTTTCCGAAGTGGGCGTTGGGCTGTAGGTGGTGAGATAGGCGCTGACGTTCGGGAAGCTGCGCAGCAAGTAGGGATTGCCCAGCGAAATCAGGGTCACCGGCGCGTTGCCGGCGATCAGGCTGTTCAAGAAATCGGGGTAATTTCCAGCCAGCGCCACATTCCCGCGATAGGCGTTGACGGTGACATAAGCCGCCACGACGATGTCGGTGCACTTCGAGATTTTTTCGCTCGCTTGATCCAGGTCCGACTTGGTCATCGCGGGGTCCAGCAGCACTGCCAAGATGTTCCCGCCACGCTTCTTGACCTCTTCGATCAGATGCTGCCCCTGCTGGTTGCGGCGGTTTTCGGTCAGCGCGACCAAACAGGTGCTCTCGGGATGACGAAGCGGAATTGCGTCCTTATCATTCTTGACGAGCGTGAGGGAACGATCCGCCACATCCTGGGCGCGCTCCTCGCCTTCCGGTGAGCCGACCACATCGGCGATCTGTTCCAAATCGACGACTTTCTTGCGATTCAGGCCGAGCTTGATTTTGGCTCCGAGAACTTTGGCGACGCTGTCATCCAGGCGCTGTCGGGAGATTCTTCCGCTCTGGACGGCTTGCACCACGGCGTTGATGGCATGCTCGGCGCTCTTCGGCATGAGCAGTACGTCGTTGCCGGCTTCGATCGCGCGCACCGCCGCCTCGCCCGTATCGTAGAGCGAAGCCAGCCCCTGCATGTCCATGGCGTCAGTGACGACGATGCCGTGGAAGTTCAGTTCATCGCGCAGCACACCAGTCAGGATTTTCGACGAAACCGTGGCCGGCACGTTATCGGGATCGAGGGCCGGGACGGCTAAGTGGGCGGTCATGACGGCATCCACTCCGGCGGCAATGGCGGCCCGGAATGGCGTCAGCTCCACCGACTCGATGCGGTCCCGATCGGCTTCCAGGCGCGCGAGGCCAATATGACTGTCTTCCGCGGTATCGCCGTGACCGGGGAAATGCTTGGCCGTCACCAACACGGGATTCTTAGGATCGGAATGCGCGCCCGCGATGTAAGCTTCAACGAAGCTCGAGACCTCGGCGGGATCTTCCCCGTAGGAGCGAATATTAATGATCGGGTTATCGGGATTATTGTTGACGTCGGAAACCGGTGCGAATATCCAGTTCACGCCCATGGCACGCGCGTCGCGAGCCGTTTCGGCGCCTTCGTAAGATGCATCGGCCAGATCTTGTGCGGCGGCGAAGGCCATGTTGTAGGGCCACAGCGTGGTCGATGCGACGCGCATGGACGCGCCGCGCTCGAAATCCGCTCCTACCAGCAAGGGCAGCTTGGCCATTTTCTGGAGCCGGTTGAGCGTGGCGGCCAGTCCGTAAGGCTCGGCATTGCGCAAACCGCCGTTGAGAGAATATCCAGTCACAATCACGCCTCCCACCCGGAGATCGCGCACGTAGTGTTGATATTTCCGGAACGTCGCCGAGCGCGTGTTGGGCGGTTCGGCGGAAATGGGCATGATGATCAGTTGCGCAACTTTGTCGCGCAGGCTCATGGAATGCATCCACTTGCGCACCGCCGCCGGGGTCTTATCGGGAGGGGGTTTCTTGACGTCCTTGGACCGCGTTGCGGCGCCTGCAACCGCCAGGCACAAAGTGAGTGCCAGAAGCGCGCGCCAGGAGAACCACACGGAGCCGCGGCCTCCCGGTGCGTTTGACAATAAATACATCTGCTTTTACTTTAGCGCGAAGACTCCAGACCGTAGAACTTAGGACTGCTGCTTCTGACTATCGACTCTTCCGTTTATCGGGTTTAGGCTCGGAGTGTGAGCCGGGCGGTTTTCTTGCGGGTTGCTGCTGTCTGCGCAGCAGCCGGTTGACCGAACGAATCAGATTGCTCACTTCGTGGTTGCTCTTCTGCAGGACAATGTCGGCGCCGGTGTTGGACTCGTTGAGTCCCAAGGTGTCGGTGAAGCCAGAGACCAAAATGACGCCCAGAGTATTCGAGTGCTGTTTCCTCAGCCGTCCGATGAATTCGATGCCGTTCATCTTGGGCATCTTGTAATCGGTAACGACTACATCGAAGCGTTCGGTGCCGCACAGTTCAAGCGCCTCATGCGCGGTCCCGGAAGTGACCACTTTGTGTCCTAACTCCTCGAGCACGCTGCGGCGCGCGGCCATGCCCAAAGAATTATCGTCGACCAAAAGAATTCGCCCACAAGGATTGGAAGAGGCAGAATGAGTCATTGAAGACCAGATGAAATTAGCAGAGCAGTCATGACACTGTCAACGAATTTTTACTGGATTGGAAAATCGCGAGAAAGAGATCTTGACTCAGCGGGCGAAAGTATGTAACCCGATTTTTTTGCGCGTGCCGAGCCCTGTGCGCTCGGCTGGGAAACTAGCGGTTACTCGACTTCGCGGGGCGCGGTGTAACCCGGCTTGGCAATGACCGTATACTTCACCGGCTTGCCTTTCTCCTCGATCTTGAGGGCAGCGCCGCTCGCAGGATCGACCAGGTCGACTTTCAGCTTGCGAAAATTTCCGTCCTTAGCTTGGTTGGAGGGCTGATAGGTGATGGAGTATTGGTTGCGCAGCGCGCTGGAGATGGATTGAAAGATTCCGGGAAACTCGCCGTAGAATCGCGGGAAGTAAACTTGACCGCCGGTTTCGCGGGAGAACGTGGTCATTTGATTGTCGGCCTGAAGGAAGTCCATGCGCTGGTTGGAACCCATGGAAGGCTCGGCCATAATCCGCGACGCTTGCAGCAGACTGATCGCGTAAACGGGTACGGCAGCCTCTTGAATGGCTTTGCGTGCTTTGTCGAATGTCAACTTGCTGAACGTGTCCCGGCCGGAAGCGATGAGCAAAATCGCCTTGCGGCCCTCGATGTTGGTCATGCGCTGCTCGGTATCGACCAGGGCATCAAAGAGGTTGGCCTCCGAGAATCCAGCGATGCGAAGGCGCTGCATGGCCTCGGCGGTCTTTCCCCGGTCAGTCGTAAAATCCGAAAGAATCTCGGAACGCATGTCGTACGCAATCACCGCAACATAATCGTCCGGCTTCAAGGTTTGAACGAATCCATAGGCGGCGGTCAGCGTCTCGGCCCAGCCCTGCGACCAATACTGCTGGTACAGATTACTGAACTCGATGACCAGTGCGATAGTCATCGGCGCGTCGGCATTGGCGCTGAAAGTGCCGATCTGCTGTGGGACATTGTCTTCCAGCACGCGGAACTTGTCGCGCGGGATATTGGGGATGAAATGGCCCTTGTTATCCAGGACCGCGATGTCCAGTTGGACGGTGCTGACATCGCTGTGGAAGGTGGGCAAGTTGTCGGGAACGTCTTTGTCCTTGCGGGTGAACTTAGAAGGAATCTTGGGCTCGTCGGTATCGCTGGCGCTGGAATCGGGGGTGGCGGGTGCTGAAGTGGCGGGCGCTGAATCGATGATGGGGGCGGAGCCGGAATCGGCCGGAGGCGTGCTCTTCTTCTTCGGCCGGGCGACGGTTTCCGACGATTGCGAGCCGGGTCCGTCTTGCGCCAAAACCAAGCTGAGGGAAAATCCAGCAGCCAGAGCAACCAAGGTTGCGACGACGAAGATTTGTGAGCGTTTCATAGGTTCACATCCGAAAAAATGACGGCCCTACGCCTGCCAGCATTGCAGCCCAGGCCCATTTCTTTATTCTAAACCCCTAGTGCACCTTGGGATCGCGCCCGGAACCCTGCTTGCGGAGATACACTTGGAACTTTTTCTTGGCCCGGCGAAGTTGCCATTCGCGATACTGCCCGCGGACCTCGGCCGCCGGATCGAAATGCACCCGGGGCGCCTTCATGAAAATATAGCCGAACAGCAGCCCGCCCAGGTGGGCGAATTCGCTGACTCCGGTGTTCACCTGGAAAGAGCTCATGAAAGCGATGGCGCCGATGATCAGGACGAAGTATTTGACCTTTATGGGAATCAGAAAGGAAAAGAGAATGGTCCGATCCGGGTAGAGCATGGCGTAGGCCAGCAGGATGCCGAAAATCGCGCCTGAGCTGCCAATGGTGGGTGTCAGCGGATTGCCCCAAGGCAGCAGGAAATTAAGAAGTACGACGCAGATCCCGGCGCCGATCCCGCAGAAAAAATAGAACTGTACAAACCGGCGGGTGCCCCAGACCGACTCGATATCGGCTCCGAACATCCACAGCGCGAGCATGTTCCAAAGGATGTGACCAAAGCCGCCGTGCAGGAACAAATAGGTGGCCAGCTGCCAGACGAAGAGATTCCGTACCACCTGGATCGGAACGAGGGCGAGGATGCTGAGCGGGCGATCCAGGTGCAGCAGTCCGGCGAAAAATCCGAGAACAAAGACGGCGACATTACTGATGAGGAGCCATTTGACGCCCTTCGGGAAACCGGGAATGTAGAAAATTCCCGAGCCTAGCGTTCTACTGCGGAAAGACATGGAGAGACGGCCGCCTAGAACTCAGAATATCAGAACCGCCGGCCGGGTTTTTCCCCAGGAATATGCAAGGTGGACCCCGCTGGTACCTATTGGTACCAGTTAGACCAGCGTGTAACTTCGTCCCGCATTTCCACTCGCATCTGACGTACGAGGGATCACATGCAATTAGTCTGTTCGCTAAACCAGCAAGCGAGACCGCTCGTGTGGAAGATCGGCGCCTTGGCCGCTTTTGTGTGCACGGTGTGCACGGGGAATGCATTGGCCGCGCCCCTTTACCCAGCTTCCATCGAACAACAGCTGGATCTGGAACAGATTTTGCAGACCGGCCGAACGGGTCTCTCGTTCGCAGAACGCGAGAATGCAGACGCTCCCGCAGCGCCGAAAATCTCCCGCGTACTCTCCCGGATGTCTGAACCCGGAAGCCGGGGCGAATTCCAGGGCGCGAGGGATGCCTCCTCGGACTCGGCCGATCCCGGCGGCGTTGGGGACGACTCCGGCCTGAAATGGGATCCTTCAGCCCCGAGCGCGTATGGCTCTTGGACATCCTACGGTTATAGCGGCGCAACCCAGAGTGGAGGCAGTGAAGGCCAATGGTATAGCGTGCTGGGTGGTGACACGTACAGCGCTAATCTGCTGGCCGGCGATAAGGGTAAGCAGGACCCCTCTGGATCCCACTGGCCGGGTCTCGCTGATGGCCCAGGTTGCATTGACCTGCTCGATCCGGTTCCGGAGCCGTCCTCGCTGGTGTTTTTGTTAGGCGCGATCTTTCTCGCCGCCCTTCTGTTGGTTCGCTCCCCTATGCTCCGATAAGCGTCCCAGGGATGCCCGCTGCTACGCGGCGGCGCCAGGCATGTCCTGAAATCTATCGGTCCCCCATTTTGCTTAGTCATTTTGATTAGTCCATATGGATAATTGTTAGCGGGATCAGATTATGATATCTTCCCAAAGTAATATAAATAGCCAATCTTAATTAGACGAGGCAGTTTGAATTTCTTTTATACATTACTTTTGTGCGCCATATTATTCAACATTGATTTAATTGATTTCAGCAATTAAAGCGATTGATGGCGCCGCCTCCGCTTGAACGGATCGGCAGAGTTGTGAAAGGAACATTCAAATGAGAATATTTGCGAAATACTTGCTGCTTTGTCCCATGGCTCTGCTTCCCCTGGCAGGGCAAACATGCGTTCAAACGGTTTCACTTTCCGGCGCTTACACCGTCGGAGGGATAGCCACCCAGAATCCCGACGGATCGTTTGACATGCCGACCACTTCCACGGGCTATAGCGTGGTCACGTTAACGCCCACAGAAACGTTTACGTTCAGCCAGCTAACGAGTCTGTCCGTTAACTTTACGGCGCTTGCCGGCGGCTCGACGGCGGGATAACCCCGCATTCTCGTGAACTTTACCAATGGCAAGGCTTTGCTTATCTATTTGGGCGATTCGCCTAGCTTTATTGATAACGACACTCAATTAGACGCCTACAGCGGCTTTAACGTGATTGGCAATAACGACTCAGGCCGGTATGACACAGCCACAGGGCTTTTGGGCGGCAGCCCGTCTACGACGTACAGCGCTGCCGGCGTAGGCGCCCTGGCGCTGGCGGGTTCGCTCACGGTAGCGAATATCCAATATGTGGAGGATCCCACTTACGGCCAGCACGAGACGTTATTCTCCATCGGCGGCGCTGCCCAACTGGCGTGCCCCGAGGACGCCTTCCAACTGCGATACGTGTCCAACCTGGGCGTGGGCGATTCAGTTATCAATATCTCGAATGACGGAGCAAGCTCGAGTGGCACTACTTTTTCGCCGGGCGGAAACCTGTGCGTGGGCGTCTATTCTTTCGATGAAAACGAAGAGTTACTGTCCTGCTGCTCGTGTTTCGTAACACCGAACGGTCTAGCTAATCTTTCAGCTCAGGCCATCAACGCGACCAGCATATCAGGAGGCACCACGACGTCCTCAGTAATCAAGCTCCTCGCGTTCCAGGGCACGACGGCCGCGTCCTGCACTGGCGCAACCATAAGCTCAACCGCCTCGCCACTGGCGTCCGGCCTGCATGCCTGGGGCACGACGGTTCATGCCTTACCTGTTTACTGGCTACACCGTCACTGAGACCAGGTTCGGGTTCGCAAGCTTGAGCGAAGCCGAATTTAACCACATCACGCAGTTCTGCCAGTTCAATCAAATCAACGGCAGTGGCAGATTCGGGCAATGCGGAGGTTGTACGGCAGGCGGAGAGTAGCAGTAACCGCTCGACCAAGTGGAGGCGGAGAATCGGGCGATTATCTCCGCGCCGGATTATTATCGAGACTGCGGGGTCTTCCAGTAAGGCCCCGCTACTTGCTCACCTGCACAACCGCGACAGGCTATCGGCTACCATGAAGTTTTCCCTGGAATGCTTCGTTTTGAAACAGCCGGCGAATCGCACGGCGAGTGCCTGGTCGCCACACTGACGGGACTGCCCGCCGGGATTCCCATCTCGCTCGACGCCATCAATCGCGAACTCTGGCGGCGCCAGCAGGGCTACGGGCGCGGCGGCCGGATGAAGATCGAAACAGACCGCGTCGAGATTGTCGCGGGAGTGCGCCATTCGCAGACCATCGGCTCGCCCATCGCGATCATTATTCAGAATAAGGATTGGAAAAACTGGACCGAAACGCTTCCGGTGGAAGATATCGACGGAGCCGAGGACAAGAAGAAGCCGGTAACGCGGCCGCGGCCCGGTCACGCGGATCTGGCCGGTTCGATCAAATATAATTTTCCTGACGCCCGCTACATCCTGGAACGCGCCAGCGCGCGGGAAACCACGGCCCGGGTCGCAGTGGGCGCGCTCGCCAAAACATTTCTATCGCAATTTGGCATCGGGGTGCTGAGCCACGTCATCGGAGTGGGAAGCGTCCGGTTAGAGCGCCAGACGAGCTGGGAAGAGCTCGTATCGCTCAGCGAAAAAGAAGAAGTTCTGCTCGGCTGCGTTGACGACGAAATCGAAAAGCGGATGAAGGAGGTGGTGGACCAGGCCTATCGCACCGGCGACACGGTGGGGGGCGTGTTCGAAGTGGTGGCGCATGGTGCTCCTGTCGGCCTCGGCTCGCACATCACTTGGGATTCGCGGCTGGATGGCCGGTTGGCGCAGGCCATCGTCTCCATGCAGGCCGTCAAAGGCGTGGAGGTGGGTTTTGCGGCCGAAGGCGCAGCCTCGTTTGGATCGCGTGTGCAAGATACGATCCATTACAATCGGGAAGAGCGGCGGTTCACTCGCGGCGCAAATCGCGCGGGGGGGCTGGAAGGCGGGATGACCAACGGCCAAGATGTTTTGGTGCGTGGCCTGCTGAAGCCGATCTCGACGCTGCGGCGTCCGCTGGAATCGGTGGACCTGGGGACCCGCGAGCCTGCACTCGCAGCCTACGAACGGAGCGATGTCTGCGTGGTCCCGGCGGCAGGCGTCATCGGCGAAGCCATGGTGGCGATTGTCCTGGCGCAGGCGTTTCTGGAGAAGTTTGGAGGGGATTCGCTCGGAGAAGCTCGCCGCAACTTCGAGGGCTACCGCGAGCAGGTAAGAAACTTCTGATGACGTATCCGATCGTATTGTATGGCGAGCCGGTGCTGGAGAAGCAGGG
>Ga0182024_10018799_pt1 | contig 12824 bp, 11 predicted proteins | sample P32metaG_FD_120480 | JGI IMG/M metagenome (GOLD analysis project Ga0182024, IMG submission 120480) | Permafrost microbial communities from Stordalen Mire, Sweden - P3-2 metaG (Illumina Assembly) | ecosystem: Environmental > Terrestrial > Soil > Wetlands > Permafrost | place: Sweden: Stordalen... | reverse complement strand
TCGAGGAAACCTACGAGGTGCTCGACGCCATCGACGCGCGCGATTGGGACGGGCTTGCCGAAGAGCTCGGCGATCTGCTGCTTCAGCCGGTTTTTTTCGCGCAGATGGCCGCCGAGGAAGGCAAATTCGATATCGCCGATTCGCTCGACGCTATCAATTCGAAGCTGGTTCGCCGGCATCCGCACGTGTTCGCCGATGGCGACGCGAAGACCGCCGACGACGTCAAGCGCCGCTGGGACGAGATCAAAGCGGAAGAAAAATCCGCGGTTGAAAAACCCAAAGGCCTTCTCGACGGCGTCTCGCGATCGACACCCGCGCTGGTCGAAGCGCAGCATATCGCCTCGCGCGCGGCCGGCGCCGGTTTCGATTGGGAAAACGTCGATCAGGTTTTTGAAAAGCTCGATGAGGAATTGCGCGAATTGCACGCCGCGCGAAGCGTTCCCGAAGATCGCGCGTCCATCGAGGGCGAGCTCGGCGATTTGCTGTTCGTCATCGTCAACCTCGCGCGATTCTTGAAGGTAGATCCCGAGCAGGCGCTGCGCAAAACCAACGCGAAATTCCGGCGGCGATTCGCGCACGTCGAAAGCGGACTCGCCGCGCAAGGCAAAACGCCCGGCGATGCGACCATCGAGGAAATGGAAGCCCTCTGGCAGCAGGCGAAAACCCAGCAGAAATGATCGAAATCCGCGCGCTCCGCACTCATGAGGAATTTTCGGAAGCGGTCCGGCTCCAGAAAACCATCTGGGGTTTCGACGATATCGAAATCCTGCCGGTGCGATTGTTCGTGACGGCGACCAAGGTCGGCGGCCAGGCGTTGGGCGCTTTCGACACATCCACTGGCGGCCGCATGATTGGATTTTGCCTGGCGATTCCCGGAATCAAGGGCGATCGCATTTATCTCCACAGCCATATGCTGGGCGTGCTCGCCGATTACCGCGACGCGGGAGTGGGACGGATGCTGAAGCTCGAACAGCGCAAAGATGCGCTCGCGCGAGGCATCGGAGTGATCGAGTGGACCTTCGATCCCCTCGAAATCAAGAACGCGTATTTCAACATCGAGCGCCTAGGCGCGATCGTCTGCCGATTCGTGCTCAATCAGTACGGGACCACTTCGAGCAAACTGCACGCCGGCTTGCCCACCGATCGCTGCGTGGCCGAATGGCGCCTCGCGAGCTCCCGCGTCGAAGCCGTGATCGCGGGCCGGCCATTAATAGAAACCGCGGAACACAGCGCCGAAGTCGCGCGCGTTTCCGTGCCCGCGTCAATCTATCAGATCAAGGACACCGAACCTTCCCGCGCGCGCGAGATTCAGCAGCGCGTGAGCGCACAATTCCTCGATAACCTATCACAAGGTTTCGCCGTCACTCGCTTCGAGCGCACGCCCGAAGCCGGCAGCTATATCTTTACTACATGGCCTTCCAACTAGAACGAATCGTTTTGCGGCAGATTCGCATGCCTCTGGTGCATTTTTTCGAAACCAGCTTCGGCCGCACCTATGAGCGCAAAATTGTTCTGGTCGAAGTGATCGCGGACGGCGTTTCCGGATGGGGCGAAATCACCTGCGGCGAAAATCCGTTCTACAACGAGGAGTGGACCGCGTCGGCATGGCTCATCGCGCGCGATTACATTGCTCCGCGCCTGCTGAAGAGCCGTCTTGAAGATGCCGGGCAGGTCGCCGGTCTGACCGGGCACATTCGCGGACATCTGATGGCGCGCGGCGGAGTCGAAGCCGCCGTGTGGGATCTCGAAGCCCGCCGCAATGGCGTCCCGCTTGCGAAACAAATCGGCGGTCCGGACTCGACGCCGCGCACCGAAATTCCCTGCGGCGTCTCCATCGGCATCCAGGATTCGGTCCCGCAGCTCCTTCAAAAAATCGGGATCGAGGTCGCGGCGGGTTATCAACGCATTAAGATGAAGATCAAGCCCGGATGGGACGTCGAAGTGATTCGCGAGGTCCGCAACGCGTTTCCGAATATCCGGCTGATGGCGGACGCGAACTCCGCCTACACGCTCGCCGACGCGAACCGGCTCAAATGTTTGGACGAATTCGGGCTCATGATGATCGAGCAGCCGCTCGCGCACGACGAAATCATCGATCATGCCGAATTGCAAACGCGGCTGAAAACGCCGATCTGCCTCGACGAATGCATCCGCTCCGCGCACCAGGCCGAGCAGGCGATTCGCATACGCGCCTGCGGCATCATCAATATCAAGCTGGGGCGCGTGGGCGGTTTTCGCGAAGCCAAACGCGTGCACGATGCCGCCCAGCAGCACGGGATACCGGTGTGGTGCGGCGGAATGCTCGAATCCGGGATCGGGCGCGCGCACAACATCGCGCTTTCCACGCTTCCGAACTTCACGCTGCCCGGCGACGTATCGGCCAGCCAGCGTTACTGGAAGCGCGACATCATTTCCCCGGCCGTGGAGGTTTCAGCGCGCGGAACCATCGCCGTGCCCACCGCGCCCGGATTCGGATACGACCTCGATCACGATTTTCTGAGGAGCGTTACGGTTCTCGAAGAAACCGTCGCGTGAGCGTTACTCGCTCTTGAGCGTCAACGGAGCCGATGACGCCGCGCCTTTGAACGAAAAACTCGCCGAGGAATGACACGTCGCGCATCCGTTCGCGGCAAAAGTTTTCCCGGCCGCGATCAGCTCGATCACGCCGCGCGAGAGCGCGAAACAGAACGGTTTGTTGAAATGGACGCCGTCGGCGCTGTAGTCATTTTCAGTGGTCGCCAGCTCAAACGCCCCCGCGACTCCGGCGTTCGATCCGGCAAACTGAACCGCGTTGATCATCCCGTGATAGTGGCTCAGGAATTTGTTCTTCTCGTAGGCCGGCTGGAGCAGCCAGATCACACTCTTGCACCGCCGTACCCGCAGCGTCTCGACCAGCGTTTTCACGCGTTCCTGATACATCCGCTGCCAGGTTTCGGTGCCGACGAATACCCACTTGTTCTTGCCGATCGCGATGCTTTGTAGATCGTTTGCGCCGAGCTGCACCACGCACACGTCCGCGCTGCCCAAATCGTCGTTGTCGCGCAGCCAGGACGTGTAGTCGAAGTAATCGGTTCGGGTGAGGCCGATTTTCGCGCGGCTCCATCGCGTCAGATGGATTTCGTTTTTCTTGAGCAGATCCGGCTGGAGCTTCATTCCCAGATAGACCGCGTCGGCAAGGCTATCGCCCACCGTCGCGACCGTCACGCCGCGCGCGGACGCCGCCGCAAGCAGGAGTAAGGATAAAGTGCCGATTTTTTCGCCACGAAGCCCGAACATTTTCTCCCATAGCCTACCAGTTCCCTTGGCTGTCCGCTTCGGCGGCATAACCGCCCTTGCTACGATGATTTAAATCCCGATGCTCGAACTTCACGCCGGCGATCCGATCATCAAAACCTACCTCAAGGATCTCCAGCACCTCAAGGATCATTCGGTCACGCATGAAGGCGGATTGACGCCGGCATTTCATAAGCTGCTCGACCGGGCGGCGAAGCGAAGAGGATGGACGCTAATCGCGCAGCGTACGATGACGGGCAGCGCCGATAAACGCATTGTCCCGGATGGCACGCTGGTGGACAAATTAACGCTTCCGCGCGGGTGGTGGGAGGCCAAGGATACCTCCGACGATCTCATTTCTGAAATTCGCAAAAAGCTGAAGGCCGGATATCCCAGCCTCAACACGATTTTCGAGGACACGCAAACCGCGGTTCTCTTTCAGGACGGAAATGCGCTCGCTGAATTCACTTTGCGCGAGGCGGTGAAGGTTGCCGAGCTGCTGAACCGGTTCTTATCGCATCGGGAGTCCAATGAGCGCGACTTGCTGCGCGCCATGGACGACTTCAAACGCCGCATCCCGGAATTGTCTCGCGCTCTGAGGGAGCATATCCGCGAAGCGCACAAAAACAACCGCAATTTCCAGAAGGCTTTCGCGGAGTTCGTGGCGCTCTGCCGGGCGTCACTGAACCCGGAGCTTTCCGACGAAAAGGTCGACGAAATGCTGATCCAGCACCTGCTGACGGTGCGTGTGATTCGCGAGCTGTTCCGGGCGCGCGAGTTCACCAGCCGCAACGTCATCGCCGCTCAGGTGGAAAAAGTGATCGATGCGCTTGCGTCCACCAGCTTTTCGACCGACGAATTCCTCGAGCAGCTCGACCCGTACTACAAGGCGATTGAAAGAGCGGCAGCCAACGCCGGGCTAAGCCATTTCACGGAAAAGCAGGATTTTCTAAATTCGGTCTACGAGCAGTTCTTTCAGAAATTCTCGCCCGATATCGCCGACACGCATGGCATCGTTTACACGCCACGCGAGATCGTCGATTATATGTGCAAATCGGTCGAAGAGGTGCTGAAGGAGGAGTTCGGCTTCACGCTCGCGTCGCCCGAGGTCGTGATTCTCGATCCTTGCACCGGGACCGGGAATTTCATCGTGAACCTGATCGAGCGGATGCCGCCCAAGGCGCTGGCGGAGGCGTATCGCCATCGGCTGTTCGCGAATGAAGTGATGCTGCTGCCGTACTACGTCGCGAGCCTCAATATCGAGCACGCCTATTACGAAAAGCGCGGGGAGTACAAGGAGTTTGAAGGGCTGTGCTTCGTTGACACGCTGGACATGGCGGAGGCGCAGCAATTTGGATTGTTTACGCCCGCGAATACGGAGAGAGTCGCGCGCGAAAAGGCGGCGGCGATTACCGTGATTATCGGGAATCCGCCGTATAACGTGGGGCAGAAGAGCGAGAACGACGACAACAAGAATCGGAAGTACAAAGAAGTCGACGCGCGGATTCGGGATACGTATGCGAAGGATTCGAAGGCGACGAACAAGAATTCGTTGTCGGATGTTTACGTGAAATTCTTCCGATGGGCGACGGATCGATTGGGCGACCGGGACGGGATTGTGTGTTTCGTGTCGAATAACAGCTTCGTGGATCAGATCGCGTTCGACGGAATGCGCAAGCATCTGGCGAGCGATTTCGAGCGAATCGATCACATCGACCTGCACGGCAACGTCCGGCGGAATCCGAAGCTGTCCGGCACGACGCATAACGTTTTCGGCATTCAGGTGGGCGTGGGAATTACGATCGCCGTGAAGAAGAAGGGCGCGGATCGGCGGCTGCGTTATCATCGCGTGCCGGAAACGTGGCGTAAGGGCGAGAAGCTGGAGTTTCTGGCTAAGGGCAAGGTTCCATGGCAAGCGCTCGCGCCGGATGCGAATCACACGTGGCTGATCCCGGAGCACGCGGATGAGTATCGTGAATTCGCGGCGATGGCCGGGGCGTTCGACCTTCACACCCGGGGCCTTCAAACGGCCCGTGACGAGGTGGCCTATGACTGGAGCCGCGAGAAACTCGCGGCGCGGATGAAGAAATTCATCGCCGACTACAACTCGGAGGTATATCGCCACAAAGCCGATCCCGGCGCGGACTGGCCGGACCAGATCGACTGGAGCCGCGACCTGAAGCAGGACGCGCAGCGCGGCCGGCTCGCGGAGTTTGACGAGGCAAAGCTCCGCCCCGCACTGTATCGTCCCTTTACCAGCAGATGGCTGTTCTTCGACCGCATCCTTAACGAGGAAGTATACCAGTGGCCGAACGTCACGGGACCCTCGATTTGCGTTACAGATATTGGGTCAGAAAAGCCGTTCCTCGCCTTGGTATCTCGCGAAGTATCGGATCTTCACCTGGTAGGCGCTGGGTCGAGCGCTCAGTGCTTCCCCCACTCGCACCTCAAAGACTCGACCGTCGACCAATTCCGCAAGCATTACTCCGACGATTCCATCGCTAAAGACGCTATTTTCCACTACCTCTACGCCCTGCTGCATCATCCCGAATATCGCGAGCGCTATGCAGCGAACCTGAAACGCGAGCTGCCCAGGATTCCGTTCGCTCCCGATTTCGACGCGTTCGCGACCGCCGGAAAGGAATTAGCCCGGCTGCACGTCGAGTACGAATCGCTCGAACCCTGGCCGCTCGAGGAGATCGTCAACAAAGACGTCCCGTACTCGGAACGCGTCGTCAAAATGAAATTGAGCGCCGACAAGCAATCGCTCCGCGTCAACGATTCGCTCACGCTGGCCGGAATGCCGGAAACGGCGTTCGAATACCGGCTCGGCTCGCGGTCCGCGCTCGAATGGGTGATCGATCAGTACCAGGTGAAGGGCGAATCCGACCCGAATCGCGAGGACGATCCGGGATACATCGTGAGGCTGGTGGGGCAAGTGGGACGGGTGAGCGTGGAGACGGCGCGGATCGTCAAGGGCCTGCCGGGATTTCGTTAGCGGCATCCGATGTGTATAATAATTGCAGAGTATACACATCGATGCGAACCAACATTGTCATCGACGACAAACTGATGCGGGAGACGCTGCGCGCGACGGGGCTCAAGACCAAGCGCGAGGCGGTGGAGCGCGGGCTGGAAACGCTGCTGCGCCTGAAGAAGCAATCCGCGATCCGCCGGTTACGCGGGAAACTCAAGTGGGCCGGCGACCTGGACGCGATGAGGCGTGACCGTTGATTCTGGTCGATTCAAGCGTCTGGATCGACTATTTCAACGGGACGGTCACGCCGCAGACCGAGAAACTGAATGGCTTGCTCGGCAGCGAATTGGTCGCCGTCGGCGATTTGATTCTGACGGAAGTCTTACAAGGCTTCGCCGATGAGAGCGATTTCAACCGGGCCAGGAAAACGCTTACGACACTGACCGTCGTCGAGCTAGGGGGCCGGGACATCGCGATCCAGGCGGCCCGGAATTATCGGCGGCTGCGCAAGCTCGGCACTACGGTTCGCAAGACGATCGATACGATTATCGCCACCCGATGTATCGAGGACGGTTACGATCTTCTGCACGGCGACAGGGATTTCGACCCGTTCGTGGAGCATCTCGGCCTCCGGGTCGTCGGCTAAGGCACGTAATCCGGCGGAAGCTTGTAAACAGTTGTATTTTCATGGGATCTTTCCGGTTATATCAGGATCGAAGCCGCATCGGCAAGTGGCGCGGGAAGCGCGGTTGACAAGAAGTTCCCGCTCCGGTAGACTTCTGAAGTACTGATTCTTCAATGGTTTGACGGAGCTTGGGTGCATGGCCAGCAGTGCAGATGAACGGGATATCGACGTCAACTTCCCCGTTGAAGAAGACTACGAACACCTGATCGAGGATTACAGCCACCTCGCGCCTCCTACCGAGGGCGAGTTGCTGCAAGGCCGCGTCGTCAAGGTCACCGCCCAGGAAATCATCGTAGATTTCGGCTACAAGATGGAAGGCCTGGTGCCGATCGACCAGGTCCGGCAGCCCGACGGCTCGGTCCTGCTCCACGCCGGCGACAGCATCGACGTGATGGTCGATCGCCACGCGCCGCAGCCGGAAGGCTATGTGCTCCTGTCGCACTCGAAAGCCAGCCGTCTGCGCATCTGGGATACGCTCGAGCACGCCATGAAGGAGCAGCTCCTGGTTTCCGGGCGCGTGGTCGAGCGCACCAAGGGCGGGCTGATGGTGGATGTCGGGGTTCCGGCCTTCATGCCGGGATCGCAGGTCGACGTGCGGCCGATCCACGATCTGGACCAGTTCACCGGCCAGGACATTCCGGTGAAGGTCCTGAAGATCAACCGCCGGCGCGGGAACGTGGTGGTTTCGCGCAAGATGGCGATCGAGGAGGAGCTACAGGCGCGCAAGGTGACCGCGCTCGAGCATCTGTTTGAAGGCGCGGTGGTCACCGGCGTCATCAAAAACCTCACCGATTACGGCGCGTTCGTCGATCTGGGCGGCATCGACGGGCTGCTGCACGTGAGCGACATGTCGCACGGCCGCGTCAATCATCCTTCCGAGGTGGTTCACGCCGGCGACGAAGTCACCGTCCGCGTGCTCAAATTCGATAAGGGCAAGGAGCGGATCTCGCTGGGTTTGCGCCAGATGAGCCCGGACCCATGGGAAACCCTGCCGGGGCGCTGCCCGGCGGGCAGCCGCGTGATTGGACGCGTCATGAGCATCACCGATTACGGCGCGTTCGTCGAAATCGAACCCGGCGTCGAGGGCCTTATCCACATCTCCGAGATGACCTGGAGCCGGCGCATGAAGCATCCGAGCAAGGTGGTCAAGACCGGCGATCAGGTGGAGGCCGTGGTGCTCGAAGTGAAGCCGCGCGAGCGGCGCGTTTCGTTGGGCATCAAGCAGCTCGAAGCCGACCCGTGGACCACCGTGGCGGAGCGCTACAGCATCGGCTCGGTAGTCGAGGGGCGAGTGCGCAAGCTCGCCGATTTCGGCGCGTTTCTCGAGATCGAGGAAGGCGTGGACGGCCTGGTTCACGTCTCGGATCTCTCCTGGACCAAGCACGTCAAGCATCCCTCGGAAGTATTGAAAAAAGGACAGACGATGCAGGCCGTGATTCTGAACATCGACGCTCCCAACCGGCGTCTTTCGCTGGGCGTGAAGCAGCTTCAGCCGGACGCCTGGGAAAGCTTTTTCCGGACGCATGAAGTCGGCGATCTGGTACGCGGCAGGGTGTGCCGCGCGCCGGCCTTCGGAGTGTTCGTCGAGCTGGCGCCGGGGGTGGAGGCGCTGTGCCATAAATCCGAGATTCCGCCGATGCCGGGCGCGCTCAGCACCGGACTCGGAGAGGGCGGAACGGATGCGGCGCTGCCGGTCGGCGATGAGTACGACTTCAAGATCATCAAAATGAATGAAGCGGAGAAAAAGATCGGCTTGAGCCTTCGCGCCGTGGCCGAAGACGAGGAGCGCACGCGTCTGGAGGATTACCATCGCCAGGCCGCCGCCGCGACCTCCACCATAGAAGAGGCAATGAGTTTAAGAAAAGGGGAAGGCCGATAAACATGACCAAGGCTGAACTGATCGAAGAAGTCTCGCGCGTGGTGGAGATGACGCGCAAGGATTCCGAGGTAATCGTCGAGGCCATATTCGATAGCGTGGTGCGGGCATTGCGAACCGGCGACAAGATCGAGATCCGCGGCTTCGGCAGCTTTAGGACCCGGCAGCGGCAGCCGCGCGTGGGGCGCAATCCGAAGACGGGCGCTCGCGTAGACGTTCCTGCCAAACGCATCCCGTATTTCAAACCCAGCAAGGAATTGAAGGATCTGGTGAATCACGATTCGGCCGCGGCGGACGGCGCTGCACCCGAACCGGCGGCCTGATTGGATCCGTTGTATTCGTAACTGTACCGACGAAGACGAAATGCGGTCCGTCTCTTTGGTTTGTTTTCACGTCGCCATCCCTCGGGGACTGCGGCGAGGCCTCGTCCGCCGCTGAAGGACTCTGAGAATCGCTCTTGTCTGGATTGGAGCCCGGTGATCCCCGCCGTCAGGGCGTCACGCGTCAACTTGACCGCTCCCGCCCACGGAGTCGGAGCCTGCGGTATAGTTTGAAGCTGATTCCGATCAGCTGAGATGGGATAGATCTGAGTTTATGGCAGACGATCGTCGATTTCAGAGACGCTCCGCCTTCCGTCTGAAGAGGCTGTTGAGACAACTCCCCTTGTTGGGCGTCCTTTGCGGCGCCCCCACTGGATTACGGGCTGCCGCGGTTACGAGTCCACAGGACGACGCCTCCGTGCCCCACTGGGGTTCCTTTCAGTGTCCCGAAGCGCTCACGTCAAACGAAGCAAAGCAAGCAGCGCTTCGAGAGTTTATACGGGCCTACGCCGGCCAGTTCCCGAACAACAATGTTCGCGATATGACGTTGTTTCGTTATCGGCTCTTGGTTGCTCATTCCTGCATTCAGACGCTGAAATCCATGCTCGCGGCGATCGATCCGCTTTCGGAGATGCTCCGCATCGAGGATCGAGATTTCGGACCAGAAACAGAGGAGTTCAACCCGAAGACGAAGGTCTGGACGGTATGGTTCAGAAAGAATGGCGAACCGCCGGGGCTCTCCGACGAAGATCTGATTCTCAACTTCTATGGCTGGAAACCGCCGACGTCTGCAGAAGTGATCGCGAAAGCATTCATTAATCCGCGCGAAAACCTGCACATCCTAGTGAAGTTCACAGCTCCCGATGACATAACGAGAGAGCCCGCCTACTTCATCGTCTCCGAGACGCTATATCCGGGAGAGACGCACGGCTATGTCAATATCAGCAAAATCACCTCGGTCGGAAGTGGGACCTATACGGTGACCTTCGCCAAGAAAATTGCTGGCACCTCCACTGCAAACATTGAAGAGAGAGGCAGAGCCTGGTTGATCAGTGCGGAGGGCGAGGCGATTTCCCAAGCGGTCGGCCACGTGGGAGTTAATCCGCAGTGGGAGCAGCACTTCGCCCAGGCGCACAAGTGATTTCAATCTCAACCCGCTGTTTGCCGCGTTTGCGGCGACAGCGAAAGACGAGGCCAGGCTCAGCTTCGAAGCCTCGCCCAGCTCCTCGGTGCTTACCCTTTTTGAGACGCAGTTTTACCGCTTGCCGCCCTCTGCTGAATGCGAGGTGACTCTACCAGCTTTCGAAATTTTGCGACGCGGCCAGCGTCGTGCGGAGCACGAAGATACCCATTGAAATAGAACATGTCCCACCACAACTGCTCCATCTGAGAAAGCAGGGTCTCCAAGTCCGACATCCTGTAGACGTACATATGTTTCTTCAGCGCCTCATGAGAATCGGCTGGGATACTCCCCTTGAGGTGCTTCGGAAGAGTGTCAGCTTGCCACAGGACGTGATGCCCAACATTTATAACAAACAACAAGTCTTCGTCATCAGGGCACACACCAAAGCACCCATGGCACAGATACTTATTGCGCTGCGCTTCGAGCGCTCCGTACTCGGCTAGGAGTGCAGAATAAACGGTCGCCTCATCGCTCGAAAGCCCCCTACCTTTAGCGGCCGCCTCTAAGGCGTCCCGTTGCTGCGACCACCGGCGAAGCGCTACAAAAACCCCATGAGCTGCCGCTGAATCAACCCCAAGTAAGACCCCAAACAGGCCTTGAAGCTCGTTATCCACATACGACCAAATGCCGATGCACCTGCCGATTGCCGCTGCAAGTGCAGGACGGTCTTTAATAGCTTCAAAACCGACGATATATCGTTTGCTAGAGAACGTCGGAAGGTACGGCTGGGGCATACCAGAAGTGTAGCGGGACGGCGGCACAAGCGAAAGGTCCATTAGAAAAACGAGTTACCGCGCGAAACGCGGGCGGCGGCTTGCAAGCCATTGATTTAAAGCATCTGGCCGGTGTGCTTTGCAACCTCTGTCTTGATGAATGCCACCGCAACATCGCGCATCGTACTGATGCTCGCACCGAGAAAGTACTTCTTCATGGTTTGTAGTGCCTGATTATTCTCCATGCCCTCTGCAAATTGATGACCCGACGCTGTGAGGCGCAATGGGATGGCGGACCACGGGGCACTGTTCGAAATGCCTATTCCTCCCTCCATCGACTCGCTTTCCAGATAACCGTCGTCATGCAGGAGCATCATGTGAAACTCAAATTTAGGATCATCGTGTGGCAATCCTTTCTCTTTCAATTCGTCGATGTCCGTCGTGGGGTTCGGTGCCTCCCGAAAAGCAGCCAGCAACTTCTTGAGATACTCTGCGTCGGGCTTCATGACTGAATTGTAGCTCCCGTCGTGCCTTCGCCCCGTACGTGCTCCGGGACCATTGTTTCGAGGATCAAGTTACTGCGTTGCGCGGCCCTTAGCCGCCGTGGCGACAGCTTTTCCTATGGCGGCCAAGTTGCTTCCGGGATGCTCTAATCGGCCGTCTCGGATAGCCGAGAATAATCGCAAATCAACGCGAATCGGAAGTGCTCGCTTTATTTGCGTGCATCGGCGTTCATTCGCGGCTGATATTAGGATTTCCGGATCGAAATTCCCAGCTCGCGTAGCGCCCGCTCCGGGACTTCGCTGGGTGCGTCGCACATCAGGTCGGCGCCCTTGGCCGTTTTCGGGAACGGAATCACCTCGCGGATCGAGGTTTCGCCGGCGAGGATCATCACCAGGCGATCGAGTCCCAGCGCGATTCCGCCATGCGGCGGCGCGCCGTATTCGAGCGCTTCGAGCAGAAACCCGAATCGCCGCTTGGCTTCATCGTCGGTGAAGCCGAGTGCGCCAAAAACCTTGGCCTGCACGTCGCGCCGATGAATACGAATCGAGCCTGAGCCAAGCTCGGTGCCGTTCAGCACGATATCGTACGATTTCGCGCGGCATCGCGCCGGATCGCTGGTCAGCTTCTCGATGTCCTCGTCATGAACCGAGGTGAACGGATGATGCGCCGCGTTCCAGCGGTTTTCTCCTTCGTCCCATTCAAACATCGGAAAATCGGTGACCCACAGGAATCGGAAATCTTGCGGGTCGAAAAGTTTGTGGCGGTCGGCGTACTTCTGCGCGGCGTGGAGGCGAAGCTGCCCGCACGCGGTCAGGACGGTCTCTTCGGGGCGATGGCCCTTCGGCTCGCCCGCCCACGATGCCAGCAGCAGCAGGTCATCATCCTCGGCGCTGATTCGTTCGCGAACCTTCTTCATCACCTCTGGAAAATCCTTGTCCAAACGTTTCGGATCGTCGAACACGCGCAGCCCGCGCTCCTTGCCGAATTCTTTCAACGCATCTCTCTCACTTCGGCTGATCGCGCCGATTTTGGGAACACGAATCGCGACCAGCGGCAATCCGTGCGCGGTCAACTCCGGCAGCAGATCCTCGACGCAATAAAACGCCGGCAGCCGCATATCCGGCTTATCGCTTCCATACGATCGCATCGCCTGCGCGTAGGTCATGCGCACGAATGGAATCGCAACGTCGAATCCGGCCTGCTTCCACGCCGCCTGCATCAGCGGCTCGATCACTTCGAAAATCCTCTGCTGCTGCGGGAACGACATCTCCAGATCGATCTGCGTAAATTCGG
>Ga0182024_10018798_pt1 | contig 12824 bp, 11 predicted proteins | sample P32metaG_FD_120480 | JGI IMG/M metagenome (GOLD analysis project Ga0182024, IMG submission 120480) | Permafrost microbial communities from Stordalen Mire, Sweden - P3-2 metaG (Illumina Assembly) | ecosystem: Environmental > Terrestrial > Soil > Wetlands > Permafrost | place: Sweden: Stordalen... | reverse complement strand
CCAGACCTTGGTGATCGCCGTCGGAACGATTCTCGGCTGTTATCGCCCGAAGGCGCTCCGCCGCGCTGCTGCACGCGCGTAAGAAAACCAGGCCGAAAAACTCTTACTTCAACGGGCTGCTAGGGCCGCATAAATGGAACGCGCGGCGACCGGCTGTCACATGCGAACAGGCAGACCATCGACCCGGAGTTAGGTCATTGGAGCTGGTTGCCCAGGCGACTTGTCCCCGGATGGTGCCGAAGTTCCCGACGTTGCCTCATGCGAATTCTCAAGCACGTGTTTAATCACCAGACGATCGGATTCTGAGAGCTCCTGTTCATGCACCATTTTCTGCACGATTATTTCGACCGTATTATCAATCACCGGGTCACGCGACATTAAAGCCCATTCCATCACCCGTGTCTTTTCACATTCGTCAAGATTACGACCTCCAAGGGCGCCTTCAAATTCTTTTCGCGGCACTCCTGGCACAATCTGATTGACTGCTGCTATCGTGCGAACCTGTGCAAAGGAATTGCTCTCAGTTAACCAATTATAGAGAGCTAATGCCTCCGCACCGACGAGTCGCTGCCCGCTCAGAGCATGCTCGATCGCATTGGCAACATCTTCGGGCAATTGCTTGCCAGATGAGCGAGCTCCTTCAGCGACACGACTACTATTTGAGTTCGACAGCGTCTGCACAAGCCCTAATAACGAGACTGTAAATAACGATGCGGATACAGCAAGAAATAATACTGCAAGAAACTGCCAACGACCGCCACTCGTGTTTATTTGCACTACTGGAGCAGGGCTGTTTCGATTAGAACGATGCAACGCGCTCAGTGATAAAAGAGCCGCGATGACCGCGCTCGTAGCTGTGACCGCGAGATTTATGCTCATTTGACTGTCGCTTTCGCTTGTCTAAATATTCCTTTAATGCGCTTGCATTCATTGTCTTGCCCGTCGGCGTCGTAAGGAAACTTGAACCTGTCTGGCGCGAGCAAGTCCAGATTATATGACTGCACTTGAATGCCGTTAACTAAGACGTCCAATTGATATTCTCCTGTCGTACAACCGACAACTTTTAAATACACAACCAATTGTCCGAGCGGACTCAAAAAGCGGTCTACCGGAAGAATGTCGCTCACAGGTTGTCGCACCGAGGCGTTACTTATGTCGCACTTTAATTTGCAGCTGATCAAAGCAGTCCCATTTGGGTCGCTGAAAGGAACAAACAAGCTCGCGAGATCGTCCACACCGTGTCTGACCGCGTAGGTCCCTTGCTTTGTGACGTTTTCAATGGGTCGTGGCGTGCGAGGATCATATTCCAATACCGATAGATCGCGTCGATAAAATACGACCTCGGAATCAACATCAGTAGTGTAACAAAGCGAATATGACTTGTCGTCCAATGACTGATAGTCGATTTTTATATCACAAGGTTCATTCCACGCGATCGGCGTGATCTCTTTCAGACGATCGAGGGACGTCACTACCTCATACCACACATCTCCCAGCTGGAAGTATTTATCCGCATTAGTAAGTTTTCGTGATTGTTGAAGCTTTACATACAATGGCTCCTTCAAAAAGCGCTTAGTTGATTGCATCTGTACGGCGCGCGACGCGTAATCGACCTTAAGGCCCTCGTCTCGGGGGTTTAAAAACAAACCTTCCAAATTGACATCCGCGAGATCCCGTGGGCTGACATCCTCGCCAGGAACAGGCATGTGGCACTCACCATCGTCTAAAATACGTTTAAAATACTGTCGTTTTATAACGAGGCCCGATCGAGCAATCACCTGAACTACGACATCAATTGCTGGACCGATTCCGATGTTGTGAATTGTGAATGCCCCATATGAATCAATCGGTGCGATTGTTAGGCATGGGGTCACAACAAGCCTGTCCCAGGGAAACTGCTTAGCTTTCTGTAGCATCAAGTGGCAAGAAACGGAAGATATAAATGTTGATCGCAAATGAGAGCTGTTAACCATTGCCACCTTCAAGAACTCAGTATGGGAAAGCTGAGGGGAACTGTCGCTGGCTTGTGCGGCCGTGACGTTATCGTCCTGCGTACTTTCATTTGCCTTTGTTAATCTAGTAGCCATACGCATAGACGAGCGCTGGTCAGTGACGAGCGTTCGTTTAGCCTCAGGGTTCACTTCTTTCAGCGTCATTGGCGCAGGTGGCGCAGGTGGGGCAGGTGCATTGTCCGATCCATTGACTGGGACCACGTCGTCTAAGTCATGTGGTGACACCAAGTAGCGCACGCCGAATGAATTGGGTCGGCCAAAATACAATTTGGAGAACTCAATCATGTAGTCGGTAAGATCCGGAGGATAGCCGTCGATATCGGTCGACGGAGACTTTCCAGACATGTCATGAGAATGTTTCGGAAACAGCTCTTCGATGGAAACGGAGTCAAGTCCAGATGCGAGATGCACATAGACAAAAGAGGCTATCGTCAGCAACGCGATACTGGCATAGGCCTTCCATCGAAGTTCGCTCCAGAAACGGCGCGATTTATCCGCGCGACTTGTAATGCTGTTGAAAGCGCGTAAAAGTGCTTTAAGATCGCCGATCAGTTTCGCGCTTTCCGTTGCATTTATTACTAAAATGTGAGCTTCAAAACATGAAAGGATGCCGTTGGCCTGGCCAACGATTGAATCCCACTCAGTATGAAGCGAATCTGTTACACTTTCGGATATACTTGGGAATGAGACGGTCGTTAATCGCAGTGCAAGCACGCAAAGTTGATCGCGCACTTCGCGAGGAACTTCGAGTGTTTCCGGCTCTGCTGGTGGCGAAAGCGAACAAACCAATTGGAGTACAGTGCTTAAGTCTGTTCGCACTTGAGAAATCTGCGCAGACGCGTTCTGGTCAGGCCTGTTAAAGAGCCATGCTAGCCACGTATCCCAATTCATGTGTTGTGATCTATCGGAGTGAGAAGATGCGACAGCGAGGAGTACTTCTTGCGAGGGGTATTGTAACCTGAAAGCCGCCTCCTAAGCAAGATGCGGGTTTTATCGTGCACAAATAGGCATAAACCGACCGGAACGCGAGCATTAGAAATCCAAACAACCGAAACTCATTAACACTAAACGGCATCCGTAGCTGCAGCGGAATTCGTTGCCTTGCGGGGGGCAATTGGAACAAATCGTTGCAGAAGTGATCGCTGGCTTAGTTGCTGCAATGGTGGGCATCGAGAGCTGGATTTCAGGGGAACGGCGGACCAAGTTTCATCAGATGCTTACGGGCCTATCAAGTCAATTGAATGGTATTATTGATGAAAGTTCCGCCGAGCTCACATTCTGAGTTTAGTCCAGCCGGCTCAAAGACTTTGACGATCTCGCGCCGATAGCGAAATACGTCGCCGGGAACTTTCTTGTAACCGGCCGTTTTGCGCTTTTGGTTGATGAGAAACAAGAGCTTTAGAAGCTGTTTTCGGACCGGTGCATAGCGATGTGAAATCGCTCGTCCGGGCTACAAAGCCATCTCCTGACGCTCTCCGATTTGTTATTCTACCATGATTGATCCTGTCGACATTCTGGGGCCGCAGGGTCGCATTGCGGCGCGGTTGGCAAATTACGAGCAGCGCCCTCGGCAGTTGGAAATGGCCCAGGCGGTAGCGGCGGCAATCGAAGGCCGGCGGCATTTGATTGTGGAAGCAGGCACCGGCGTGGGGAAGAGCTTTGCGTACTTGGTGCCAGCCATTTTGGCGGTCACAGCAGAACCGCCAGTTAACGACGAGAATGACGAGAGCGATGATCGTCCAGCGGCGGCATCCAAAATCGGATTGCAGCCCGGTCCTGTCACCTCGCCACGGCGAGTCGCCTCCGGAGGCCAAACTTCTTCCCGCGAGGAGGGCTCCGAATCGCGTACCATTCGCCGCATTGTCATCAGCACGCACACGATCGCATTGCAGGAACAGCTGGTGCAGAAGGATATTCCGTTACTGCAATCGATCATGCCCAACGAATTCACAGCTGTATTGGTGAAAGGGCGTAGGATAGTGGAGCCCGCAGGAAATTGCTCCCGGCGAAATTCGCCGAGTGACCTGTCTGCGAACTTCGGAAGAGTTTAATTTCCTCGAACGATTTTCCGCAGTATGGCAGCACAGTCAACACTGGTGGGTTCCAAAGCCGCATCATCCAGGAGTTCCCAGTAACGAACATGGGCACCGCCAAAAAAATGGTCCATATAGTATTGCAACCGGTACTTCAAACTTTGTTTCTTTTCATCGCTGAAATCGATTTGGACAACTTCATCCCGGATTCCCCAACCGAAAATGGGCCGCAATGGCCCGCCTATCGGGTCTTGCGGAAAATACAAGTTCGTCCAGCGGGTCAATAAGAACGGAGCCGCCTGGTCTGGCACCAAGCAGTTCGCTCCTGTGATTGGCGTGTATGTGAACACGAAGCTCGCTCGACCCGTTTCATCGGCACAGCGGTCCTTTGTCGGTGGACAGGTCGGTAACTCCCGTTGCTGTTGACGATTGAATAGCTCCTTTCCGTTATTCGCCAGGATTAGACGAGCATAGGTTAACGGACAACCGAGTGTGACAAAATCACGTACACGCCAGACATCCTTAATCGTTCTGCGTAGCGGTGTATCTTCGGTCTTGGTCGCAACGACGGCCATGAGCTTCGCCTGGAGTGCTTGATATGCTTGACCGGACTTTCCCTGAGGCACGTTCCACGACTCGGCCGTCGCCGGAGGGTCGCTTCCGACCATAGCTTCGATTTCGGTTACAGTCGTATCGTTTCGGTCCAATTTGATTTCTCGATTCACCTGGAGCCAATAGTTTTGCAAGATGTCATACGCAATCACGCTGCCCAAACTGTGGCCCATCAGCACAATCGTATCGTAGACGAGCTGTTTTTCGATGTCGCGGTCCTCATGCAGCCGACGTAGCAAGTCGATTCCGGCTGCTCGGATTTGTTGTCGCTCAATTGGGTTATCTGGAGAGGATCCCAGGTAGCGAGCGGCATCGCCCACCCAGCCAATAAAAAAGGGCCGCAGGGCGCAGGCTACCCGAGGTAGCAGTATCCCGGCGGCGATTTTCCACGTGCCGGAAATCACATTTCCACCGCCACTCATCAGTTCCGAGACACCCCAGGCCACAAAAATAACAGCCAGGAGAAAAACGAGTGCCACTGCGACGCACGAAGCAACCACGGTGGTGATTTTCCTGCCACGCCGCGAAAACTCGCCGGCCCCTATGAGTCTGCCCAGCGTCAGTAATACCCAGCGAGTGACTAAAGCCGGCCGCGTGTCACGATAATGAAATGCCCAATAAAACTCGTAGAAGACCGTTCCAGCCGGATACTCCTGCAGCTTCTGCTGAGCTTCTTCAACTAATTCTCGCTCAGGTTTGTTGTCTTCATCGTCGACATAGGTACTCAGTCGGCGAAGCTCGAACAGCGGGCTCTGAGGATCCGGCTTGCTGCGAAAGAAATTCCCAGCGAAGAAGCGCGTAAAACCACTTACGGTCCCCATCGGACGTTGTTCACCGATTCCGTGAATAATGACAACCGCGGTTTTGCCCATGTGCAGTCTCGCCATGCCACAGAGAAAGCCAAATATATAATCCCTTCGTGATATTTCAAAGCGGTTGAGACCAATAGATTCGCCGGCAACTCCGCTGAGACCCGGCTCCCGACGGCACAGCCCCATATCCTCGCCGCGGCCGACGTGGGCGAGCTGAGGGCTGGCTCCGCCAGGCATTTTTCAATCGGCCGGCCGGCTTCGGTGCCTCTGGTCGCACCCAACGAATTTGCTTGACCCCTCTTTTGCGGGTTCGCAGATATTGAGGCCCATCACGCGAGCCCATGCAGAGCTGTAGAGTGAAGTCGGAAGGCGACAGAAATTCGGCCGCGATTTATCGCCGCTTTTAATTGGACTGGCGATCTACTTGTTACTCTGTATCGCAGCGAAAGCCATTTGCTAAGTGCAAATGCCGGGGAACGAACGATAAGGTCCCCAACTCCCTTCCACATGCCCGATCTCTCTTCTCTGTGTCGGGAGAAATAACCAATCTACGTCGGGGTCTTGATTGAACGTAGGTGCCCGTAGTACAACACGATTCGCCCGTCCTGTGTCTTTGGTGTTGCCCCCCGACGCTCGGCGCGTGGTGGTTGTTCGCTTCGGTTACCCCTCCAATTCTTCCCATCTGCCATGATACTGTTTTTAGTTGGGATTTATATATGCCGGCACGATATGTATTCGCAGTCGAATCAGTCGAGATACTGAATACACGTTCACAACACAACGACACGGATTACGTGTCCTGTACTCTGACTGTGCCAAGTAGTTCGCCATCCGCAAAAGCAAAGGCACTCGGAGACCTGAACAACGGAACTTACTCTATTGGATTGTCATCGGATGCGTTTTCTGTAAACCCAGGCGATGTAATTACATTCAACTACCTAATAGTTAACAGCGGCCACGCTAGCCAACAGGAAATAATCGGCGGAGTAACGAAAGCCGGTGACGCACTAGCTGGGGCAGCCGCAACAGCTGCTGCGACGGCGGTGGGGGCTAATATCGGAGCCGCAGTCGGCGCAGAACTCGGAACAGCGGTTGTTCCAATTATTGGCTCTGCGTTAGGTGCTTTAGGCGGCTGGCTTGTGGGCGGGATTGTCGGCATACTGTTCCCGAACTGTGACGGGCCAGTCGCAGCGGAGCTAATTGCATTGACGGGCGTTGCCTTGGCAACCAATACCGCAAATAACACGGCTAAATACCTTCATACAACATTTCATCCCGGAACCGATTCGGCCGTAGGCTGCGGTAGTAATTCTAAATACAACGTCACCTGGAGCGTTCGCCCATTTGTTCCCCTTAATGGAACCTCGGTTCAGTTATACGATAATCTTGGTCCTGGTCAGTTTAATCAACAATGGCAACTTGTTGACGTTGGGGATGGGTGGAGTCGGATAGTGTGCCGGGACGGTGGAAGAGTGATTGACGCCGAAAAGCCGAACGTAGGCAATAACGGCTGTCGCATTCAGGTGTGGGATTACTTGGGCGACGGCCAAACTAACCAACATTGGCGAATCGTAGATGTTGGGGATGGTTGGAGCAGATTCGAATGCCGCGCCAGTGGAAAAGTCCTCGACGCTGAAAAAGGGAATGTCCAAAATAATGGCTGCCGCATCCAGCTCTGGGATTATCTTGGCTCGAATCAGTACAACCAACACTGGAAGGTGTACGACGCGGGCGGTGGTTGGAGTCATATTGTTTGTCGTGAAAGCGGTAAGGTTCTTGATGCCCAGTTAGTATAAGCACCCATCATCATTCGCGATAAGTGTTTCATCAAATGTTGAGACAGCGGTCCCCGGGAGCTATCGAGGTTGCGCAAATATATCGAAGAACGCCGTGAACAAAAATGACGAATCCTCTTGAACACCAATAGCCGCGGCGTTGCTGCGATTTATCTTGCCAAGTTCTTGCGAGCTTACAGACATTGACCTCTCTCCATGAACCGAGTCCAGTCGTTGAGCGATAAAATCAATGATTTTTGGGAGTGGATAAAGGAGGGCTCGTCCGATGGCGAAGGGTCCATTTTACTGCTGAGCAGATTATTGAGGCTCTGCGGAGCCAGCATCAGCAACACGCTAGGCCCAAGATAATTCTGTAGAAACGGATACTCAGAGAGACGGGCCTTGATTCGCTCCGCCAGGAACGCGATGACGGTTTCTATGGCACGAGGTTTGGCTGCAACGTACGATTTTGTGATTGGCGATGCCCCGGCTGTGCTTGCGGAAATCAGCCACACCTTGCTCATTATGGCGGATGTTGCCTTGACGTACGAAGTGTTCAGGAACCATCGCGATCGGCTTGAATCTTCTACGTCCCCAATCTTCGATTTCCAGCATCATTCCGCCCGTCCTTGCTGAAGACTTGTAATTGAATGCGACGGCGGACTAGAACTCGCGAATCGCCGCCTCAGCAAGAGAAGGACGGATTCGCCGACAAGGTTTTTGCGTAAAAGCTAACCGGGGAATGACTCGGCCCCCTCCTCTGGACCTTTCTACCCTCTTCCCAATCAAACAAAACCTGGTACATTCAGCGGCAAAGGTGGGGAGTAACTGAGATCCCACTTGGGCAGAACTCTTTTCTCAGATCAAAAAGGGCAGCCGTGCGACCTCACTGTCCTAGATTCGGGCAGCTTCTTGCAATCCTGCGCCGGAGAATTGTTATCAATTCATTTCTCGCATCACGCCAAAGGATCGATCATGCAATTGGCAACATTCCAGTCTACCAATCAGTCTGTCAAATCCCGTCGGAAATCGAAACGCAGCCGCCGGCGTGATGCACGGCAATCGTTGCTGGAAGTTCTCGATCTGCGGCAACTGCTGACTGCTTCGACATCGGCGACAACACCCTACTGGCAAACCGTCATGCCGAACCAGCTTTCCGACGGCGGGCAATTGGCCATGCAGAATTCGCCGATGCTTCTGACCATCGACGATGGTTTGACTACCAGAACGCGTTAACTCTGCGAATCAAAATGAATTTCCGCATTAGTTTCGATTACAGTGCTCAGCGATTTTTTGACGTCATCATAAGGAACTGACCATGCCCTTGCTAAACTATGGATTATTGACCGGACGATTAATTGACCATGGGCCGCAGCAAGGAGGAAATCCGCATTATTTGCTTGTCGTCAAGGGCGGCATCACGGATTATCGAGTTGCCATCAATTTAGATTCAACGCGCCCTCAAGGCGACAAGCCCGCTATTCTTCAATATCAGATTCGGGATCTGAAAGGTTCACGCTTGGCAGGCAAAATCAACAACCAAGAGACATTTGTTCTGTGTGATCAGGACCCTTCGACGCCGCGCCTTGATTACATCCGTGATGGGCTCGTAGAGATGGGCGATTTTCAAAATGTGGGCTTTTCACATCGCAGGAATGAACTCTACAAGAATTTTGCTGCCGCCGCCAAATTGACCTTCGAGAAAGGCGATTTCGTCGCAGTATTCGGAAGTGGCTATCCGGATCAAGATGATCGTCCTCCGGGGCCAGACAATAATCCATTGCGAAGCTCCAATGCTTTTACAGGCGTCGACAATGTTCACATGAATCAAGGATCGTATTTGCGCGTGGGCACGCACGAAAGCCGTAATTTTCAGCAGAATGGCATCAATCAAGACGGTGCTGTCATTTTTTTCCAGGCCGGCGGTGCGGTACTCGCGTTTTTCACCAAGTTCAGCAGCCAGGACACAGAGACCGATGATTACGGCAACCCTCGACACACCGGCGTGGAAAAGCTGGACTCCGAGATTAATCCTGCTGTTCGCAAGAAGTTACTCAAGCGTAACGCATCGCTGTTGAAATTAACTCGAACCGCTTCGTCGGCCAGAAAGCCTAAAACCGACACTACTGCTCCGCCTCGTGTTCAGGAGGTGCCAATTTCCGGAACTTCAGGCGGCGTACCGACCGACGGTTTCGTTTTTGGCAGTCCAAGCGCCGTGGAAGATCCCAACCATGTTTTTAAAGATGACGATGATTCACAATATCGAAACAGTCCCTTCGTCGAAGGATTTGCAAAATACGGCGTGCCAGAGCCTGTTCCTGGTCCGCGCGATGGAGATTATCCAACAATGTCCTTAGCCGATGTATTGGGAAAATCGGCAGTAGACTCCATCATTAGTAGTAAACAGATCGTCTTTCATGTGGTTGGAGATACCGGCGCGCCAGCTGCTTCGAAGTTACCTAAGGAAACAAGTGTTGCCGACTTGATGCTGCAAGATTTCCAACCGCCGGACGAAAAACTACAACCCAAGTTCTTTTTCCACCTCGGTGACGTCGTGTATTTCTATGGCGAGCAGGACTATTACTACGACCAGTTTTACAAACCGTATAAGGATTACCCCGCGCCAATTTTTGCAATTCCGGGCAATCACGATGGCATTACGTACCTGCCAGAGATGGTTTCACTGGACGGATTTATCAAGGCCTTCTGTGACGATAAACCCAGGCATTGGTCTGCTGCAGGTGGCCTTGAGCGCTCTACTATGACGCAGCCGGGCGTATATTTCACGCTCGATGCCCCATTCGTATCGATCATCGGCCTGTATACCAACTGCTCGGAATCGTACGGCTATTTAGACGATCAGCAGAAATTATTTCTTTACAAAGAACTCGAACGCCTCAAAAAGCCGCGCCAACAAGAAAATATCTGCGCCGTGCTCCTGGCGGTGCATCATAGTCCTTTGTCGTTTGCCAAAGGCAAGCCAGCGTCGCAAGCTTTACGAGATACGATTACAACCGCTTGTGAGCAGGTCGGCTATTGGCCAGACGCCATTCTCTCCGGTCATGCCCATATTTATCAACGTATAGTTCGCACCATCAAAGTGGGTACAGACCAATGGGAAATCCCGCATATCATCGGCGGTAGCGGCGGCTACGGGGTAAATGCAAGACAGGAAGTTGATAAACAGGACATGACCGCATTGGATGCAACGGATTCGGAATTCGTGCTCCATAAGTTTTACGCTCACTTCGGATATCTCAAATTAACAGTCACCCCACGCAGTGGTTCAAAGGGTCCCACCTTGCGCTCTGAATTCCTAAGTCCGGACATCAACGATGGTCAACCTGCCGACGTTTGCGTCTTAGATTTAGATCAACACAAGCTGATCTTGGCTTAGGATGAAAACGACCCGTATGGAACCATGAACATCTTCCCTAAACTTATTCCAGTCGGAGTGAGAGATGGAAAAGTGCTACCGGCGACATGGCGTTGCGATAAAACGGACCTTGCTTAGACACCACGAGACAACGCGAACAGCGTGCCGTCTCTGGCATCGACGTCTTGCCGCATTTCATTCGAAATCGCTCAGACCTTCGAGTTCATCCGATATTCGATGATTCGCTCTTCGATCCTGTGCCGGCTTAAGGCCGCGTTGAACCTAATGGCGTTTTTAAAAGTGCGTTAGAATCACGTCTTTCAGTGTGCCCCCAAGCTTTTCCCTGCACACAGAAGTTGGGGCAGCAAGTGGCGACCTTCCTGAAATATCCGGAACGGAAATTGGCTCAGATGAGCAAAATGCTCCTGAACCATTAACTGGTCATGAGAGGACAACGTATGCCGCGAGTAGCTCTCCTAGGCGTTTATTTTTATTTTTTAATTGCAGCACCTGTGTATTCCGCGGAGCCACAAATGCCGTTTGAAACAAACGCCCCATTCGGAGACTGTGGGTTCCTTCCACCAGCAGGGACTTACACTGGTCGGCTCTTCCACCTCAGCCAACAATATCCGGCAGAGTTACCCAATATGGCAGACCGGCCGTTGTTTTTCAAAATTGATTTCCGCACTCAATGGCGGGATTACCTTCTTGCTGTCAGAAGCTACTGCTTCGAAGGAAATGTTGGCGATAAAGACGTGGAAAATGACTTCGCAATCGAGAACGACAAATCAGCCAAATGGTTTCACATGCCTTGGCAGCACTATGGCCCGTTCGGTCGAGAAGGAATCCATGGCCTGACAAAGGAGGCTCCGATTCAGCCCGGTCAACTCGCATCGTCACAGCAGTCATCCGGTCAGACCTATGCGGTCGCTTTTTACAATCGGTTTGGCGGCTATGAAATCGGTCAGGTCTGGAAGCATCACGAACAACCTGAACTGCACGATATAAAGTTCCCGGTTGGCACTGTGGAATTCAAGCTGCTGTTTGCCGATATTCCACAGCAGGAAGTTCCATTTCTCGCACACCCCGTGGTCTGGCAGGCGTATATTACAAAAGCATTTGATTCGAATGACCGAACGATCAAGAACCTAATGCTGATTCAAATGGACGTCATGGTACGTGATGATCAGTCACCCGGTGGTTGGATTTTCGGAACCTTCCAGTACAACGGCGTCCAGGGTAAGGCGAATCCCTGGGAAAACTTGGTACCGGTCGGTATTCAATGGGGCGACGATCCAGACGTGACCGAAAACGCGGCAAACCCTCAGCCGAAACAGACCATTCGGAATTCCACAATTAAAGAGACAATTATCAACGATGACGATACCGAATTGCCTCCAACACATCTGGGTTGGAATGGTCGGCTTAACGGTCCCGTGGACAATCCCCAAAGCTCCTGTATGAGTTGCCATGCAACCGCACAAGTACGGGTGAAGTCTCCGCTAAGTCCACTGTTTCAACCAAATCCGCCGATCGCCGGCTCTGAAGAATGGATGCGGTGGTTTAGGAACTATAAATGCGGCGAACGCTTTGATGCGGATGTGCCCTCAGCGGATTTTAGTCTTCAACTTGCGATTAGTGTCAAGAACTACCAACAGTGGCGAGGTGAAGAACACGGGATACGGACGACAAATTATGCGTTTCAGGCAAAACAGCAAAGTGGAAATGGACTAGGATCAAAGTTCAGCGACACACTTTTCGAAAATGGAGTTCCAATACAGCAACCAAGAATTCAGCGAGACATCCAGCAAGACGACCGCTAGGAGAGATTATCCGAAGACATTGTCAACAAGGTCTCCCGCTCACTCATCAATGAGTCGAGCCGGATACATCAGGCGCACCGCCCCATTCAACAACGTTCTGGTCGGCGACTCTGTGAGATTCGCTGAGGCTTTCCACGAAGCCGGCCATGCGGTCCTGGCCGCCCGATTTGAGATTGGCATTGAACGCGTGGCCATTAAGCGCTTGCCAGGCAAGTTAGCCTGTTCGACATGCCTATTCGGCCAATGACGGAGCGCACAGTCCGCAGAACTGCTAAATAATCGCTGCTTTTGCGTAATAAGACTTGGCCTGGGTTTAGACCTCTGCACCGTACGTTGGAACTTACTGACGGTGTGACATCCGGTGACGCTCCCAGGGTGTTT
>Ga0182024_10018797_pt1 | contig 12824 bp, 10 predicted proteins | sample P32metaG_FD_120480 | JGI IMG/M metagenome (GOLD analysis project Ga0182024, IMG submission 120480) | Permafrost microbial communities from Stordalen Mire, Sweden - P3-2 metaG (Illumina Assembly) | ecosystem: Environmental > Terrestrial > Soil > Wetlands > Permafrost | place: Sweden: Stordalen... | reverse complement strand
GTGCCGCTCCCTTATGGTCGCGGTTCTGAAAGATCAAGGTTTGCGTGCCGCTCCCTTATGGTCGCGGTTCTGAAAGATCAAGGTTTGCGTGCCGCTCCCTTATGGTCGCGGTTCTGAAAGATCGAGGTTTGCGTGCCGCTCCCTTACGGTCGCGGTTGTGAAGCGTAAACGACCAGGAGATCATCATGGAAGTTATCTTAAGAGAAGACATCGAAAAACTGGGAACGCGAGGGGAGGTGGTGAAAGTCACCGCGGGATACGCGCGCAATTTTCTTCTGCCCCGGCGGCTGGCCGTGGCGGCCACCAGCTCGAATAAGGGCATCGTCGAACAGGAACGCCAGGGACACCTTCGCAAAGAAGCCAAGATCCAGGCGGATGCGGCGGATCTGGGCAAGATGATGGGGAGCGTGGAAGTGACCATCGCGCAGAAGGCCGGCGAGAACGATCAGCTGTTCGGGTCCGTGACTGCGGCCGATATCGCGGTCGCGCTGGAGAAGATGGGCTACACGATCGAGCGGCGCAAGGTGCAGCTCGACGAGCCGATCAAGACGCTGGGCGATTTCAAGGTCGCGGTGCGGCTGCATAAAGAAGTGTCGATCGACATTCCGGTTCACGTGGTCAGGGAAGCATAGGGGTCCTAGGTAATACTGTTCGCTTAGCTCGCCGTGGACCGTGGGCTGAAGCCCACGGCGGCACGCTAAAGAGGCTGCGGAAAAACCCGACGGCTGCGCGCTGGAGAGGTCCCACGTCGGGATTTTTGTAACCGCTCCCTTTGGTCGCGGCTCTGAAGAGGTGTCGAGATGAATCTCGGCACGGCACGCTAAAGCGTGCGCCACATGCAAGAGACCAGAACGGTGTCGATAGAGCAACTGTTGCACGAGGCGGCGATGGGCCGCATAGGCGTCGATCGGCGTCTCATTCAGAAGATTCTCGATTCAGGCGACGCGGCCGAAGTGCTCCGGTTCGCACGTGCATCGCACGACCAGGAGCGCATCGATCTGGATCCGATGGTGGTGGATCTGCTGCGCCATTTCCAATCGGACTCCCTTGGCGGGGACGCCCTGGATTATTTTGTCGACATCATCCGGCGCGATCCGCGCGACATTCCAGACGAATTAGTGGAAGCGATTTTGCCGCTGGCCGAGCGGGCCGTGGCGCCTTTGGTCCAACTCTACGAAGAAATAGATGAGGAACAGGGTGAGGACGTAGCATTTCTGCTGGCCACTCTGGACGTGCGCGACGAGCGTGTGCTCGCGCTGCTGCTGGATCGCCTGGAGTTTGACGCGGCCGACGGAGCGTTTTGTCTGGGATTGTACGGCGATCCGGCAGCCAAGCCGGCGCTCGAAAGAATACTGGCCGAGGTTCCCAAGGAAGAAACGGAGCTGCGGCGCGAGATTACGCGCGCCATTGAAGACCTCACCGAGGGTACCGAGCTGGATGCGCTGGAGCCCAAGTACGAACCGGAACCCTTCGACATACTTTCGGAATATCCGGAACGCTCGCTTCCGGCTTTCGATATATTGCCGGAGGCGGAGCGGCTGGAGATGCTCGCATCGGAAGCCGCGGAGGTGCGCGCGGGGGCGGCGCACAGCTTCTTCAATACGACGCTGAACGCGAAATCGCGCGCGGCGCTGCTCGATCGAGCCAAGTCGGATGACGACGCGGCGGTGAGAGCGCGGGCGTGGGAGTCGCTGGCGGATGTCACCGAGGATGCCGCGATTCGCGACGCGATGATCGCGGTGATGCGGGACGCATCGTGCGAGGTGGAAGAACGGGGCGGGGCAGCGGTCGGGTTGTACGCGGTGGGCGATCGAGAAGAGGTTCGCGCGGGTGTCGCGGCGTTGTATGAGATGGGCGGCACGGCGAGAGCGAAGGCACTGGAAGCGATGTGGCGGTCCTTATGGGGCGGATACGCGAAATATTTCGCGGGGCACTTGGAGGACAGCGATCCCAAGATTGTGCGGGAGGCTCTGCGCGGCTCCGGATATTTTCAGCTTACGCGGGAGGCCGAGAAGATCGCGAAATATTTCGATACAGCCGAGCCGTTCGATCATCTGCGCGACGATGCGCTGTTCGCGTATGCGATGGCGATGCCGGGCGAAACGACGCGCGGGCGGATACGCGGAATGCTGCGCAAGATCGATTCGATCGCTGGGTTGACGCCGCAAGAGACGGAGCTGGTTCAGTTCGGGCTGGATGAGAGATTGCGGCTGCACGGATTGAATCCGGTATTCAGCGCGGAGTCGCAATCACAAGAGGCGGACGTGGCAGAGGCGGACGCCGCGGTTCCGACGAAGGTGGGGCGTAACGATCCGTGTCCGTGCGGGAGCGGCAAGAAATATAAGAAGTGCCACGGGAAATAGGGCTCGGCTGCCAGGCAGCCGCCGGCGCTTGACAGGGTTCCGATCGTCAGGAGCGGGAAGACGCGGTCGATTGCGTTCGATCAGCGCCGGCAAGCCGGGCGCGGCGCAATCGACGTCCCGCAGCGATCAGTGCCAGGCCCAGCGCCGCGATGCCGTAGGTTTGCGGCTCTGGGACACTGGAGCCCGTGAAGGTTGCCGAGAAGGCCAGGTCACGGACGAACGTCGCTCCTTCGGCTTCGCCGGTGATGGTCCACGCCGAGCCATTCAGGTCCGCCACGCTGCCGGCGTTCGTCGCCGTGACGCCCGAACCCACAGTTCCGCTATCGGTATTGGAGTAAACGAACGCGCCACCGGAGTAAGTATCGGGACCGGTGGCGCCTACGTTGTACCAGTCCGAGACCGTATTCGTTACGCCGAGAACACTGATGTACAGCACGTAAGTGGCTCCCGGAGTAAGGGCCAGGTTCGGATTGAACGTGTAGGTCTGATCGCCCGATCCGGTGATCAGCGAACTGGAAGCCGTGAAGAGCGGGGACCCAGTGGTCTCGCTTCCATTCCAGGCTTGAACGTAAGCATCGAAATTATCAGTCAAAGACTGCCTGAAAATGTTGAAGGTGAACGAGCTCAGCGTGCTGTTCCCGTCCGTGGGGACTGTGATCGTCTGCCCAAACGTAGGGGTGAATCCATTCACTCCCCACGCAAAAACGTTGGTGGACCCATCCCAGGCTGGAGTGTTGGTAAGTATCTCTCCGCCGTAGACACAGGAGGCGGCGACAAATGCAATCGCGATGAAACGCATGAGGAAACCCTCCGAGGTTTTCTGAATTGTAACACAAGCTAACCCTTGCGGTCTCATATCTGGCCGCAAGGGAAGGTGAGGTGAGGGATTAGGCGGCCGGTCAAGTCGTCAGAACGCCCAGGAGAGCGACGAGTATCCGGTGTGGGCGCGGAAATTCTGGAGCGCGGAGAACTGCTCATTGTAGCCGTAATACTGGTATCCCGCGTTCCAACGCATCTGTTTGTTGATGCGGATGGAGAGGCGCGCTTGCGGCGATTCGAATCGCAACGGGACGGTTTGGGCGGCGTAGAATGGCGTGGGTAACGCGACTGGTTGACCTCCCGAGAGAGCTCCGATCGGAGATAGCACCAGGCTCCCTCCTTGTAAGTCTCCCAGCGGACTCGATCGCCCGTCGCCGACGTCCTGTATGTGGCTATAACCCACCGAAAGGTCGGCGCGCTTGGTGATCACGAATCGCGCCGTCAGGGTCCCGGTATGAATGTTGCTGATGTACAGCGATTCCCCGCTGGTCAGCTGGTTGGTGACGAAAAAATTGATTCCGCCGAGACTGTTGTAGTGCAACTTCGCATATCCCGCATCGATCGAGAACCATTCGGTGGGCGTCCATGACGCGTCCAGGCCGTAATTCCGCGATCGCGAAGCGAAGCTGGTGAGCGAAATCGAATTGTTGTTGTAATCGGTTTTAGCATAAGCCGACGCGCGAAACAACTTCCGTTTGTATTCGGCACGCGCGCGGAAAGCCTGATAGTCTTTGTCGCTGATGGGCGTGTAGGGATGGTTGTTGCGGCCGATTTCGCCGTCGACCAGAATCGAAAGCGGCTGGATGGGCCGGAGCCGGAAGCCGAAAGTGCCTTCCTGCAAGATATTGGTTTGTGTGAAGGGAGTGTTGGCGGGCGGCGCAGGCGCGGCCAGACCGGACGGTTGCTGGCCGTCGACCACGGCGATGCGGCGGTCACTATATTGATAACCGCCATGCACGGCGAACCATTTCGCAAATCGGATTTCAGCATCGGTGGAATTCGCGATGGTGCGAATCCCCAGAAATGTATACACCAGGATCGGCGAGATGGGGTTGCCGAGGAAATATTGGCTGAAGGAGGAATCGCCCTCATCGCGGATATTGTAGAGCGAGGTTTGATTGGTCAGTGTGATTTTCTTGGACGGAAAAAGACTGAGATTCACATTACCGGTGGCGGCGGGCTGGCGTCCGGTGCCGAAGGCGAGCACCTGCTGGGTTTGCAGGGCGCCGACAAAGTTGGTTCCACTGGCGAGCTCATTCTGAATGAACGTGCGATTGCCCGCGACGTAGCTAAATCGTCCGTTGAACGCCCACCACTTGCCGCCGTCGTGAAACAGACCTGCGCGCCAATAGGGGCTGGTGCCGTGATAGGGTTCGGTGCGCTGAAACGAGGCGAGGGTGTTGAGGTCGGTCGAATTGTTGCCAGCTTCGGGCGCGAAAATCGCGGTGGGGGTGTCCTGTTTGAAATCCTCCCAGCCGCGCATGAGATTCAGTCGCCAGCCGGCGGCGGTGATTTCCGTGCCGAGGCGGTATTCGTTCTGCTGCTGGCGAATATTGGCGAAGACGGGATATTCGTCGCCGTGGACATCGAACAGTTCGACGGTGGAGAGTTCGGGGCCGGTGTCGACATTGCGCGAATAGCCCATGAAGAATTTAATTTTCGACTGGGGGAACAGCGTGAGGTCGTGATCCTGCATGGTGCGCGTGGTGTTTTCGGCATGTTCGCCGCCGGAAATGGTGAGCGCGGGATTGAAATAATCGCTTTGGCGCCAGATCATGTCGTAACGATACAGGCGATTTTTTTCGATGCGCAGCGACGCGAATTGATACGGATCGTTGCCGAGGCCCTGGGTGGTGAGCTGAATGTGATCGAAGAACTGGCCTTTGGCATCGCGGGATTGGATGGAGAGCGAGCTCGCCAGAAGGCGGATGCCATCGCCAAAGTTGGCAACGGAGCGATACATGCCGAGATCGCCGCCGATGGTGGCCCAGCGATAGCCGAGCTCGAAAGATTGCATGATGTTGTAGTCGCCGGTGGTGTCGCCACGCGGATCGCCGACCTGCTCATCGGTGGTAGGCGCGACGGGCGGCTGAGCGCGGAGAGAGTTGAGGGGCGCGAGTAACGCGATGGTTAGCGAGGCCAACGGACGAAGGATGGATCGAGTGATGGTCATCGCCGGCTCCTATCTAAAAAAGAACTCGCTGGTGTTGGATCCGTGGATCCTGGCGTGACAGGTGGTGCAGTTCTGAAAACGCGGATCGGCCAGGTTGTGCTCCGAGAGCGGATTCTGGATTCCGTGGCCGAACTGTCCGAAGGACCCGAAGTTCCCCTTGCCGTTGTGACATTCGAGACAAAGCGTGAAGACGGTGGGTCGCTTGAGCATGCGGGGATTGGTGGAGCCGTGCGCCTGGTGGCAGGTTTCGCAGCCTTCCACTTTGATGTTGCCGTGCTCGAAAACGAAAGGCCCCCGCTTATCGGCGTGGCAGTTGAGGCAGGCTTCCTCATTGCCCTGTCGCTGCTCGATCATGCGCGGGCGCGAAGCCATGCGCCAGGTCGGATCGAAAGCGCCGTGGGGATTGTGGCAATCGGTGCACTGCACCGTCCCTTCGTTCACGCGATGCTTGAACGGCATGGAGAACTGCGCGCGCACCGTAGTGTGGCAGGTGTAACACAGCTCGGTCTGCGTCTTGGCGAGCAGAAACTTCGGGCTCTTGGATTTGTGGATGGAATGGCAGTTGGAGCACACCACGTCCTCGCGAGTGTGCACGCTGCGGCGGATGTTGGCGCGCGCCAAAGTCTGGTCATGGCAGCGGAGGCAGGCGTCCAGGGTTTTTTCCGGACCGAGCTCGGAGAAGGCGACGATGGTCGCCTTGCCGCCGCGCGCGTCCACGTGGGCTTTCCCGGGACCGTGGCAACTCTCGCATCCGGCGTTTGCGGGAGTCTCTTTTTCGGATGCGATGTTCTTGAAATGGGGATTCCGATAGAACTTAGCCCAAACATCCGGGTGGCAGGTCTTGCAGGCAGCGCTGCCCACGTACTCGTCGGCGCCCTGGGCGATGGCAGAGAGCGTGGAAGCCAACAGTACAGCCCGAAGCAATCTCATGGCTTCACTATAGCCAAGGGTCGGGCAACAGCTCTTGCAGAAAAGAAGCGGGAGTAAGAAAAGAAGGAGACAGGAGTCAAGCGACAGAATGCCGCTATTGCTCCTTCTTGTGGCCGACGTGCAGGAAACGCCCGATAGATTTTATCGCGCGCGTTGCGCCGCTATCGTAAGGCGAACTATCGGACGATTTCGCGGCGGGATGAGGGCCGGCCGCCGCCGTAGCTTTGTCGCCTGCGACGCCTTCGGCAGGCTTGCCGCCGGGCGACGCGGCCGGATCAGCAGCGGGAACCGATTCGATAACCATCGTCTTCCAGTTCGCGCGGGGCTGTTTGGTTCCACTCGCCTGAGGCGCGCCGGATTTGGCGGGCGCTGAGGCAGGCGTTCGTCCGGCGGGAGCCGGCTGGGCTGTGGTCACGCCGGGCGCGACGGCGCTTGCCGAGGTCCAGGCCTCGTACAGGTCAGGGGCGAAGCGGTAGATCGCAAACAAAAGCGTCCCGGCAGCCAACAACATTGGGAACGTCTTGCCGACTCGCAGGCCCCGGGGAACGAATCCGTTGGCGGTTCCGTACATCAGCAACGCCGCGAGCAGGAAGACCGCGCCGATTTCGTAAGCAAGCGTCGAGATCATGAGACTCTGAGCGGCGTGAATTCCAATCCGCTCGCTGTCTCCTTCGGAGACCTACCGTCCTTCAGACGTGTAACTGATACCGACCGTCGGGACGAAATCCTGTAACCAGCCCCAGCCGGATACTTTCTCGCCGACGTTGGGCATGATGACCTGCTTGGGAAACGGCGTCAGGTAATCATGGAGCTCAAGGCGAAGCTGCAAGCGCGAGGCGATCTGCACTTTCACGCCGGCGCCCACGCTCGCGAGCGGCGTGAGATCCTGCGCCTTGGTCAGTAGCGCGACGTTGTTGAGTGGCTGGTAGGCGACCTGCGTTCCGTTGCCCTCAAAAACCTTAATGCCCGCGCCGACTGCGACGAAAGGGCGAATGCGGGAACCGTTGGGCGTCGGGTACCAGAGCACGTCATAGTGAGCGGCCTGAGTGTAGGCCCCGAACGAAGCCGACTGACTGCCGGAGTTGAGCTGCAGAGCGCCCATCTGATAGTCGTAGCGAAGCTCGCCACCCCAATGCCCGCGGCCGTTATTATCGAGCCAGGCGCTGCCCGAGACTCCCATGCCGAGCTTCGCCGCCGCGGACCCGTAGGCGCCGCTTACATCCTGAGAGGTGTAGAATCCTCCTCCCACTCCGCCGCCGACTTCCCAGCTCTGGCCCATGGCGGAAGGGACCGCCGCTATCGCAAGGCACACTACCAGCATCGAAATGAATCGCATATTCTTCCTTTCTTTGAAGCCGGCCCTGGAGAGGCCGGCCTGCGAGCTTGCTAGCCCGCGAAACATAACTAAGAGCTCCGGGGTTACTAATGTCCCGGTATTACGAATCCACCAGGTATTCCAAATCAACCTGGTTAATTAGCCACACGCACTTGGATCGTCTGCGCCCCAGCGCCCTGAGTAATGGTCAGAGGCATCGATAAACCTTGGGGAGTGCTGTTCGGAACCGTCACGTTGAACTGGCACAAGCCTACCTGGCCCGGCGTCATGCCGCCGAACATCACCGGCAGATTGGTCCCCCCGAGCGAGACCGACGGCGCGCTCACCGCGTTCGCCAACGGATTGGACGGAGCCGGCATCCCATCCGGAATCGCCGGATTGGTGCTGCCGCAGCCCGTGAGATAGATCACCAGCGTGTCGTTGGGGTGAACCGGATTCGAGTCCGTCACCAGCAGGTTATTCTGCGCGCGAACCACCGTCGGGATAGTCGTGTCGGGGCCGGCCACGCCGCTCAGGAATACCGAGGGAGCCGTGGGCTGGACCACCAGGTTGAAGTTGTCGCTTTCACCGCCGGGCGTGTACACGTTGACCTCGACATCGCCCAGCGCCTGAGCCGGCATTTGGGCATTGATTTGATTGGGCGATACGAAAATCAGGTGCATCGGCTCGCCGTTCACAGTCAGGCAGCTATTGGCGAGCGCGGTGGGCAGCGGGATCTCGCTGGTGGCGAGATTGGTGGCGCTGAGGCCATTGCCGTAGATGGAGATCAACCCACCCGGGGCAGGCGCGGAGACTCCGTCAGCCGCGCTTACCACTTTTGAAACCTGCGGCGGCGCGACAGAGGCAGCGTAGCTCCACGGCAGCACCGTGAATCCGGACGTGGTCAGCGAGATGATCGAGTTGCGGTTGGGCAGAGGCGCCAGGCTGCGCGTGAAGGCGTTCGGTAGCGATGGCTGGGTCACCGTCGTGGTGCCCGACGTGCTGGTGCAGGTGTTGCTGGTGGTGCTGGCCGCCGTCGACGACGTGCAAGTCTGCGTAACGGTGCTGATGCTGGTGCCGTTGACAGTGGTGATCGTGGTCACCGTGGTGTTGCCGGTGGTGGTGGTGGATGTGGTGGTCGAGCTCGTCGCTGTCGCCGATTGGAAGGCAGTGGGCGAGAGGATCGGCGCCTCCACCATCGCGGTCGGCTGAATACCAATGCCGTTGGCGAGATCCACTTGCTGGATTACGCCGGGCGACGCCGAATTCGGCGCGACAGTAAAGTAGCCGCCCTGATCGACAAACGCGAACCCCGAGGGGTTGCCGCCGGCAGACGACAGAGCGAATTGCGGAACGCCCGACCCGTCGAGGAGATTGGTGCCGACGATGTATTGGTTGAAACTGGATGCCGCGTATGATCCGGCCATCGTGGCGAAATCATGACGGGAAACTGTAAAGGTGTTGGCGGCCGCACTGTAAATCATTACGGAACCGTCGGAGCCCGCGGCCAGGATATTCGCGCCATTGCTGGTAGCGGCCAGGGCCGTCTCGGGCGCGTTCTTGCCGTTTTGCCAGACACCTAGCGTGGGCAGCCGGGTAAAGACCCGGTTCACCATGTCGATGCTGTCGATTCCATAAGAGTTGTCGGCGGCTGAGAACGTGCTCGCGAGGGTCGCGTTGGTGGAAGCGGCGATGGATTGAACATGCTCGCAACAATTGGTAAGCGGAGCCTGCGCCTGAAGCAGATCCAGGTCGTAGACCATCATGTAGTGCGAGTTATTGCAGCCGACCAGCATATACTGCTGATCGAAGGTGATGGCCATCCCGGAGGGATTGGTGCAGGTCCGCAGCGTCGCCGTCTGCGTATTGGCGGTGCCATCGAACACCATCAGCTGGTTCTTGTCCTGGCGTAGGAGATAGTAGACGTTGCGCTTCGGGTCCGCTTGAATATCGACGATTCGCCCGGGAACATCGACGAAATTTCCACGCTGCGACAGAGCCTGCGAGTTGATGTGCACGTGTACGGGGACGGGGATGTTAGCGGCCACCGTGGAAGAAATGGTTAGAGCGGCCGTAACCGTGCCTTTTTGACTCGCAAAGGCGTTCGGATCTACGGAAACCGTGACAACAGCCGGCGTGATGCCGCTGGAGGGAGACACGCTCAAGCCGGAAGTACTCGACGCAATGGTAAAGGGCGTATGGTTGCCGCCTGGATCGGTGATGGTGAGAGTCTGAGTGCTGGTGGAGCGATTACAAAAATTCCCGCGGAAGACCAGATCCTCGACTGTGGCACTCAGGCGCGGAACGGAATTCAAGCTGCCGACCGCTAGCACCATCACACCGCTATCGGAAATCCCGTACATGGTGTTGTGATCGTTGGTGATCACGCTCTTTCCGGCGAGATTTTCGGGCAACTGGAGCTGATTTTCGAGGCTGAGATTGTCGGCGTCGAGGATTTGGAGTATCGGCGCGCTCGAGCTGGTAGTGCTGCCGGCGCCGCTGGGAATCTGCGCGTAGATCAGGCGCCGCGACGAGTCGATCATGGAGCTTCCGATGTTCAGCTGGCCGGATGCCGCTGTATACAAGCCGCCGGGGTTGCTATTGAACTCCGACATGATGACGAAGTTCGGGTCGACCGTCCACCACCCGAAGCTCATCTGGCTACCGTCGTCGGCGACGCTTACGGTGCGAGGGCCGAGGGCGGGCGATGAGCCGGATGGTGATGCATAAATCGTGTGGTTTACGACGCTGTAACGGAACAGCAAGGAGGCCGTGGGCGTACCTCCGAAACCGGCGACCGTCAGACCGTCCTTCGATGTTGCGGAGGCCGCTTGCGTAAAGCTGAGCGGGAAGGTTGCCGGGGGCTGTGGGATTGCATTCGTCGGAAGCGGTGACGCGGCGACTTGCGCGATGGTCTCCAGAACCTGGGTGGTGCCCACGGCTGGATCGAATAGGATAAATGCCGTCGAAGTGACCACCAGCGCCTTGTCGTCGCCGGCGAACGCCACAGCCAACGCAGGATTGCCCAGCGCGAAGGTCTGCTTGGAATTCGCGGCGGTGAGATCGATCAGCGTGAGTTCCCCCGCTGGCGAGTTGCCGCTGCCAAAGTGCCCGACCAGCAGCCAGTGGTTATCGGGCGACAGCGAGACAGCGTCGGGTTGCGCATCCACGTTGATGGACGTCTGAATGGCGTGGTTTGCCAGCGACATCACGTCGATGCGGTTCGCGGTGAAATTGGCGATGTATAAGACTCCGCGCGATTCGTCGAGCGCCAGATCGATGGCTTCGCCGCCGATCACGACGACTTGCCCGAACGTGCCGCCCAGAGCCGCGCCGGCGGCGAGAACCGCGCCGATCCACATGATCGCCCAAGTCGTCGACCGACGCCCTTCCCGACGTTGTTCAAGTTGGGCCGTGTATAAAGGCTTGCGAGACATAATTTTAAAACTCCATCCTTCGCCGGTCCTGATCGGGAACGGCTTTCGTTCACAACTTCTTATCGGACAACCATGCACATGACCTGAGCCGCCCGGCGTCCTCGGGAGGGCTACGTCAAGGTGTTGTGTCTCCCTCAACGCGGTGTACTCCCTCAACCCGGTCTGCTCCCTCAACGCGGTCTGCTCTCTCAACGCGGTGCTCCCGCTACTTGCGATTCGCGCCGGGCCGGCCCGTCTACACCGCCTGTAGAAGCCTTATCCCGGCGCGCCCGCGATTACTCGTCGACGCTTTTCTTGCGGCGCAGCACGATGATCCCAAGGAACAGGACCGCGAGCGCGGCACAAACGATTCGAACAGTGGAAGTGTCCATCGACTTTCTCCTTTCGTGACAATAGTGAATTCGGCTCTTCTAGCCCTAATCTTTAGGGCGTACTAGCTGTTGTTCGGCCCTCATATGTCGTTCATCATCCTCATGTGTTGTATGTTGTTCCTCATATGTTGTTCATCATGGGAATCAGCTCGCGGATGATTTTCATGGCCACCGGGCCCACCGTCACTACGAAAAGCGACGGCAGAATGCAGAAGAAGATCGGAAAGATGAGCTTTACGCCGAGCTTGGCGGCCTTTTCCTCGGCTACCTGGCGCGCCTGAATGCGCATGAAATCGGCGTGGGCTCGCAGGCTCTGTGCGACACCGGTTCCGAAGCGGTCGGCCTGGATCAGCACCGCCACCAGTTTCTTCAAATCGTCGACGCCGGTTCGCTCGGCTAAGTTGCGCAGCGCTTCGACGCGCCGCTTTCCAGCCTTCAACTCCAGATTTACCAACCCGAACTCTTCGCTGATCTCTGGATGCGCTTTATCCAACTCCTTGGACACCTGGAGGATGGCCTGGTCCAGGCCGAGACCGCTCTCGACGCACACGACGAGAAGGTCGAGCGCGTTGGGGAGTCCGCGCGAGATTTCCTTCTGACGCTTGGAGGCCAGGCGGCGCACATATTCGTTGGGTCCGAAGAAACCGATGGCAGCCGCGGCCATGACCATGGCGTACTTGTTGCCCGAATCGAAGGAGGACCCGAGCACGGCCGCCGCCGTGATCACCGGCAGCCCCACGCCCAGCGCCAGTTTTGCGCCGTAGAGAACCCGGAGAGCGCCTTCGTTGCGGACACCGGCCCGGATCAGCCGGCGCTGCATTACCGTCACGTCTTTAGGGGACTGCGGCACGAAATTCCCCAGCTTCTTGATCAGCTCGTGTAGCGCGAGGCTCGGATGGGAGGGCATGTGTTCGGTCTGTTCGACACCGCCCACCACCCGCTCGATGGCTTCCTTCGGCCGGACATACAGCTTCATTCCGGCGAGCGCCACCGCCACTGCCAGGGCGAGAAAAACGACGAGTGTGACGAAAAATGGCATGGCGTTAGACCTCGATGTTTACGATTTTCCGCATGATTCCGTAGCCGATCAGCTGCAGTAGAACCGCGCCGCCCAGCATGAGATTGCCGATGTCGTCGGTAAAGAAAAATTTGACGTAATCGGGATTGGTGTAGAACATCAGCACCGCGACCGCGATCGGAATACAGCTCAGGGCGGTGGCGGTCATTTTGCCGTGCGCGCTGACCGCGCGGATGCGTCCGCGCAGCTTGAACCGTTCCCGGATCACGTAGGCCAGCTTGTCCAGAATCTCCGCCAGGTTGCCGCCGGTGCGTTTCTGAAGCAGCACCGAGGAGACAAAAAAGTGCACGTCGAGGGAGGGAACTCGAACCGCCATTTTCTGAAGCGCCAGATCCATG
>Ga0182024_10018796_pt1 | contig 12825 bp, 12 predicted proteins | sample P32metaG_FD_120480 | JGI IMG/M metagenome (GOLD analysis project Ga0182024, IMG submission 120480) | Permafrost microbial communities from Stordalen Mire, Sweden - P3-2 metaG (Illumina Assembly) | ecosystem: Environmental > Terrestrial > Soil > Wetlands > Permafrost | place: Sweden: Stordalen... | reverse complement strand
TCGACCACGAGCACCGCCACCTGCGCGTCCGCGAGCCCCGCGCGCGCCTGGTCGCGGATCGAGCCGGCGAGCGGATCTTCGTCTTGGAAGTCCACCCCGCCCGTGTCGATCAGCTTGAACTGGCGACCGTTCCACTCGCAGTCGAGCTCCTTGCGGTCGCGCGTGACACCGGGGCGCTCGTGCACGACCGCCTCACGCGTGCCCGTGAGACGGTTGATCAGCGAGGACTTCCCCACGTTCGGATAGCCGACGACGGCGACCTTCAGCATCCATCCAGTATGACCAGACGGACACTCGGCCCATGGCCGGGGAGGGTGCTCGGGCGGGCGAGCGAGGAATCAAACGGAGGCCGAGGCCGCCCGGGCGAGCGCCGCGATGTGCTCAACGACCTGCTCGACCGTCAACCCGCTCGTATCGAGCACGACCGCTCCCGGGGCGGCCGCAAGCGGGCTGTGCTCGCGCGCGCAGTCACGCTCGTCGCGCAACGTCTGCTCGGCGAGCACCGTGTCAGGGTCGGCGCCCAGCTCGGCGGCGCGTCTGCGCGCGCGCTCCGCGGGGGACGCGGTGAGGAACACCTTCAGCTCGGCGTCGGGCGCAACCACCGTGCCGATATCCCGCCCCTCGGCAACGCAGTCGCCGTGCGCAATCAGCTGGCGCTGAGCGACGATGAGCGCCTCGCGCACGCCAGGGTCGGCGGCCACGCGCGAGGCTGCCTCGGAGACCTCGGGTGTGCGGATCGCCTCGGTCACGTCATCCCCGTCGAGGACGATTCGCTCGCCCAGCTCGATGCTCGCCCCGCGCGCAAGCGCGTCAGGAGGCGTGCCGGGCGAGGCGAGCGAGAGCAGCGCGACGCAGCGATACATCGCGCCGCTGTCCAGGTAGGTGAAACCAAGCCGATCAGCCAGCGCGCGGGCGACTGTGGACTTGCCCGCACCCGCAGGCCCATCGATCGCTACGAGCATGCGGTCGGTGTGGACATCAAGCCGACATCAGGCGATCAGCGCCGCCAGATCCTCGACAAACCCCGGGTAAGACACAGCCGCGGCCTCGATCCCGACGACCTCGACCCCCTCGCGCGAGGCGAGGCCCGCCACGGCGCCCAGCATCGCCATGCGGTGGTCGCCGCGGGCGTCGAGCACGCCGCCGCGCAGGCCGCCTGAGCCCCGCACCGCGAAGCCGTCCACGGTCGCCTCGATCTCGGCGCCGAGGCCGCGCAGGCCCTCGACGACGCCCGCGATGCGATCGGACTCCTTTACGCGCAGCTCCTGGGCGCCGTGCACGACGGTCTCGCCCTCGGCGAAGCAGCCGAGCAGCGCGACCAGCGGCAGCTCGTCGATCGCCAAAGGCACCTCCTCGGCCTCGATGACCGTGCCCTCCAACGCGCCGTGGGCGACGTCGAGGTCACTGACCGGCTCATCCGCCGACAGCTCGCCCGACTCGTCCTCGAGGTCGCCGAACACGATCCCCCGCATCCGGCGGAGGATCCGCAGGAAGCCGGTGCGCGTCCAGTTGACGCCAACATCACGGAGCAGCAGCCGCGAGCCGGGGACGAGCACCCCGGCGGCCACCATGAACGCGGCCGAGCTCTGGTCGCCGGGCACCCGCACGCGATCGAGCACGAGCTCGTCGGCGTTGACGACGGTTACATGGCGACCGTTGCGATGGATGTTCACCCCGGCACGCAACAACATCCGCTCGGTGTGGTCGCGGCTGCGCTCAGGCTCGCCGACGGTCGTGGCGCCATCGGCGGCGAGCGCCGCGAACAGCACGCACGACTTGACCTGGGCGCTCGAGACCGGCAGCTCGCAGGAGATCGCGCGCAGGCGGGCGCCGCGCACTGTCAGGGGCGGGAAGCGCCCGCTGCTCGCGTCCAGCTCCGCCCCCATCTGACGCAACGGTGCGGCGATGCGGTCGACCGGGCGCCGCCGGATCGAGTCGTCGCCGTCGAGCGTGAACGAGCGCCCCTCCTGGGCCGCCAGCCAGCCCGGCAGCAGCCGCAGCAGCGTGCCCGCGTTGCCCACGTCGATCGGCCCATCCGGCTCGCGCGCCTCGCGCAGGCCAGTGCCGCGCACGACGAGCTCGTGCTCACGCGGCTCCACCAGCGCACCGAGCGCGCGCACGGCCTCAAGCGTGGACGTCGTATCCGCGGCGTGCAGATAGTTCTCGATCCGCACCGGCTCGGAAGCCATCGCCCCGAGCAAAGCCGCGCGGTGGGAGATCGACTTGTCCGCCGGGACGGTCAGCTCACCCCGCAACCCACCCGCAGGCTCGAAACGGACGTTCATCGCAGCAGTGACCGGCGGGCGGCGTCGGCCCGCTCGTTCCAGGCAGCGAGCGCGCCTGAGTCGGCGCGGGTGAGCGAGTCGCGCACTTCCTCGAGCCGCTGCAGAATCTCCTCCACGGCCTCGACGAGGGCGGTACGGTTGGACAGGTATATGTCCGTCCAGATAGCGGTGTTGGCACCGGCGACGCGGATCGCATCGCCGAGGCTCGGGCCGGCCGCGGGGGGGACACCCTCGCGTTCGAAGGCGCCGATCGCCTGGGCGACGAGCACGTTGGCCAGCACGTGGGGCAGGTGCGAGACGCTCGCCATCAGGCGATCGTGGGCGTCGGGAGCGATCGCGGTGGGGCGCGCGCCGAGGCATTCGACCAGGCCGCTCAGACGCTCGTAGAGCGTCTCGTCGGTCATCCGGCTGGGCGTGAGATACCAGACGGCGCCGTCGAACAGGTCCGCGCGCGCGTGCCGGACGCCGGCCGTCTCGGCCCCGGCGAGCGGATGACCGCCGATGAAGCGCCGGTCCTCTCGCGCGTGCTCGAGCGCGAGCTTCGTGGATCCGACGTCGCTGATCACGCAGTCGGAGGGAGCGTGCGCGAGCGCCTGCAACACGACCTCCGAAAGCACGCCGACGGGGGCCGCGGCGAAAACCGCCTGCGCGCCGGCGACCGCGCCGGGGATGTCCGCCGCCCGCGTGTCGATCGCCCCCAACTCGAGCGCCGCCTCGCACGCCCCCGCGTCGGGGTCATACCCGCACACCTCCGCGCCCGCCCGCTCGCGCGCGGCCAGGCCGATCGAGCCGCCGATCAGCCCGACGCCGAGGATCGCGACCTTCAACGGGTCCGCCCGCGCGGAATCGATCGCGGCCGGGCGTCGGGCAAGGACGTCGGCCGGTCTCCCATCAGACCGCGCTGAGCGCCTTGCCGGCCAGCGCCGCGGCGCGCTCCACGGCGAGGGTGTACTCGGCGAAATCGTCCGCGAACAGCGCCTGTGGCCCGTCGCAGACGGCCTCATCGGGGTTGGGGTGGGTCTCGACGATGATCCCGTCCGCACCGATCGCAGCGGCGGCGAGCGACAGCGGCAGCACCAGTGCGCGCCGTCCGGCCGCGTGGCTGGGGTCGACGATCACCGGCAGGTGCGAGAGCTCCTTCAGGATCGGCACGGCCATCAGGTCGAGTGTGACGCGCCGGTGGTCGGTATCGAACGTGCGGATGCCGCGCTCGCAGAGCATCACCGAGGGATTGCCTTCCTTGAGGATGTACTCGGCCGCCATCAACAGCTCGTCCAGCGGCGCGGACAGGCCGCGCTTGAGCAGCGCCGGGCGCCCGGAGCGGCCGATCTCGGCGAGCAGCGGGTAGTTCTGCATGTTGCGAGCGCCGATCTGGATAACGTCGGCGACCTCCAGCACGGCGTCGAGGTCGCGGATGTCCATCAGCTCGGTGACGATCGGCAGGCCGGTCTCGGCCTTCGCCTCGGCGAGCAGCCGCAGCCCCTCGACGCCGAGCCCCTGGAACGCGTAGGGGGAGGTGCGCGGCTTGTAGGCGCCGCCGCGGAACAGAGTGGCGCCGGCGTCACGCACGACGCGCGCGGTCGTAAGCGTCTGCTCGCGCGACTCGACCGTGCAGGGGCCCGCGATCAGAGCGAAGTTATCGCCCCCGACCTTGCGGCCCTCGATGTCGAGGACCGTGCGCTCGCCGTGGGTGATCTGCAGCGAGGCGAGCTTGTAGGGCTTGAGGATCGGGACCACGCGGTCAACGCCCGGCTGGCCTTCGAGCCCGAGGCCCTCGACGCTGACGTCCTGCTCGACGTCGCCGATCGCGCCGATCACGGTCACGCGCGCGCCGCGGCTGCGGTGGGCGAGCGCGCCGGCGCGCTCGATCTTGTTGACAACCGCGTCGATCTCCTCAGAGGTCGCGGTCTCCTTCATGACGATCATCATCGATTCATCCTTTCACTTACGCCTGGATTTTAGGTGCTGGCCGTGTGAGGAGGGCGAAAGCACGCCCATGGGAACGACGCTCGGTCCGGCGGGGGGACCCGGTGCGGCCGATCGAAACCCGCTCACGGACGGGCCGAGGCCGAAGCGCCTAGATAAATCGCCAGGCGGGATAAGACGACCACGTGGCACGCGCGCGGGTGTGGAACGACGTCAGTACGGGTGCAGTGGTGATCATCTAAGGAGGTTGTAGCAGGTGCGGGGAGATTTTTTGGGAGACAAGGACACTTTGTGATCCGCACAGAGGTCGGTGTCGCCGGTCTCAGGACGTGCTTCCGCCACGAGCTTTACAGCACCTGAGCGAGCGCCTCTAAGAAGCGCTCGTTTTCCTCGGGTGTTCCGTAGGTGACGCGCAGCGCGGGCGTATCGCTGCCCAGCGCGCCACCGCCGCGCACGAGCACACCACGCTGTTGCAATCCCTCCATCACCTCGGCCTCGTCGCGGTCAGAGCCGAGGTGGAACCAGCAGAAGTTGGTCTGCGAGTCGGCCGGGGCGAGGCCCAGCGCGCGCAGGCGCTCGTCGACGGAGATGCGCTCGGCGATCGTGCGCGTCACGCGCTCGGTGACGGCGTCCTGGTGGGCGAGCGCCTCGACCGCCGCGGCCTGGGCGAGCGCGTTGCAGAAGAACGGCTGGCGGACCTGGTCGACCGCGCGCGGCAGGTCTTCGGAGCCGCACAGCGCGAAGCCGGCGCGAAGCCCGCAGAGGCCGTAGACCTTTGAGAAGGTGCGCAGCAGCACGAGGTTCGGGTGGCGCTGCAGCAGCGCCACCGAGGCGTCGGGGTCGTCGAGCAGGTTGAACTCGCAGTAGGCCTCGTCGACGATCACGCACACGTGCGGCGGGACTTCGTCGATAAACGCGGCGACGTCCGCGAGGGGCAGCGCGGTGGAGGTCGGGTTGTTCGGGTTGCACACGATCGCCAACCGCGTGGCGACCGTGATCTCGCGCAACATCGCCTCCAGGTCGTGGCGCTCGGCGGAGTCGAGCGGGACCATCACCGCGCGCGCGCCCGATGCGGCGCTGAGATGGGGGTAGACCGAGAACGACGGCCATGCGCACACGAGCTCGGCCCCGGGCTCGAGCAAAGCCTCGCCGGCGGCGAGCAGGATGTCGCAGGAGCCGTTGCCGATCGCGATCCGCGACGCCGGCACCCCGTAGCGGTCGGACAGGCGGGCGCGGAGGATCGAGTTGGTCGGGTCGGGGTAGCGGTTGAGCGTGGCGAGCGCACGCTCGATCGCCTCGCGCACCGCCGGTAGCGGTGGGTAGGGCGACTCGTTGCTCGCCAGGCGCACCAGTGGCTCCTGTTGGGCATAGCCGCCCGCGACCGGATACGTGGGGATGCGCGCGATGCGCTCTGTGAACTCGAGGGTCATCGACCTATTGTGGCGAGCGCGAGCCGGCGATGCGGGGCAGCGCCGCCCGCCCGCCCGCCCGATCGCCGGTCAGAGCGCGCGGCGAGCTCTTGTGCCGCCTGCAGGTCGGCGCGCAGCGAAACTACTGTGCTGCCTGCAGGTCGGCGCGCAGCGCGCTCGCGTCGCCGAGGTAGACGTGCCGGGGCTCGTGGGCGTCCTCGGCGTAGTAGTGGATCAGCACGCGAATCACGCGCGGTAGCGCGCGCGGCACGGGAATCTCCCGGGAGCACAGCAGCGGCACGCGCTCGAATCCCAGCGCCCGGGCAGCGACGGCGGGGAACTCGGCGTTGAGATCGTTCGTGGCGGTGAAGATGCAGCTGACCACGTGCTCCGGCACGAGCGCGTTGCGCTCCATGATCGCCTGCATCAGCTCGGTGGTGGCTTCGAGGATGTCCTGCGCGTCGTTGCGGTTCACGCTGATGGCGCCCCGCAGGGCGAAGAGACGTTCCGGCATGGCGGCGATTGTGTCAGAGTGCGCGCAGGGCCTCGATCTCCCGCTCGCTCAGGCGGCGATACGCGCCGGGCGCGAGACCGTCCAACCGCAACGGGCCGAAGGCGACGCGTTCCAGCGCGAGCACCTGGTGGCCGACCGCCGCGCACATGCGCCGCACCTGGCGGTTGCGGCCCTCGTGGATCGTCAGCTCGAGTAGATTCGAGCCCACCCCCAGATTCGAGCCCACCCTCGAGCCCACCCCCCTCACGCGGCGCACGCGCGCGGGCGCGGTGGGGCCATCGTCCAGCTCCACCCCATCGCGCAGCGCACGCAGGGCAACCTCCCGTACTGGGCCGCCGCCCACACGTACGCGGTAGGTCTTCGGAACTTCGAAGCGCGGGTGGGTTAGCCGGTTCGCCAGCTCGCCGTCATTCGTCAGCAGGATCAGCCCACTCGAGTCGGCGTCGAGGCGACCCACGGGATACAGCCGCGGGCGGGCGGGACCTCGGGGGCGGTCGGGCCCTGCATCCCCAACGAGCCCGACCACAGTCGGGCGGCCGTGGGTGTCACGCGCGGTGGAGACCACGCCGAGCGGCTTGTGTACGGCGTAGACGACGCGCGCCTCGGCTCCGGTCAGCGTCCGGCCGTCGACCGTCACGCGGCTCTCCTCCCCCACGTCGCGTGCGGGGTCGGTCACGATCTCCCCGTCGACGCGGACGCGCCCGTCCGCCACAACCGTCTCGGCCGCGCGCCGCGAGGCGACACCGGCGTGGGCCAGGTACTTGGCTAGCCGCATCGGCTGGAGTCCGTGATGAGGCTCATCAGATCGGGTCCCGGGCTAAGAGCATCGGCTGCCACCATAGGGGCGATGGACCTGCAACTACTCGATCAAACGCTCGCCGCCCACGGCGAGCCGCGCTTTCGCGCCGGCCAGATCTGGACATGGGCGGCCAAGGGCGTGGAGGACTACGCGCAGATGACGAACCTTCCGAGCGCCCTGCGCGCGACGCTTGCGCGCGAGCTGCCGTTCTCCAGCCTCACGCTGACGGAGGAGTCCCACGCGAGCGACGGCACGATCAAGGCCCTCTTCCAAACCGTCGACGGCCGGCCGCTGGAGGCGGTGCTGATGAGATATCGAAAACCCCAGGGAGGTGGCGCCGGGCGCCGCTCGATCTGCGTCTCCTCGCAGTCCGGCTGTCCGCTCACGTGCACGTTCTGCGCCACCGGCCAGATGAAGTTCGCGCGCAACCTGACCGCCTCGGAGATCGTCGACCAGGCGCTGCACTTCCGCCGGATCGAGGCGATCGACCACTGCGTTTTCATGGGCATGGGCGAGCCGATGCTGAACCTCGAAGCAGTGCTCGCCGCCTGCGAGCGGTTGCCCGACATCGGCATCACCCACAGGCGCACCGCGATCTCCACGGTCGGCTGGATCCCCGGGATCGAACGGCTTGCGGAACAGCCGATGCCATTGCGCCTCGCGCTCTCGCTGCACGCGGCCGACGAGGCGCTGCGCTCGGAGCTGATGCCCGTCAACGACCGCTATCCCCTGAAGGACGTGCTCGACGCCTGCCGCGCCTTCTACGCGCGCAAGCACCGCCGCGTGTTCGTCGAGTACGTGATGCTCGCCGGCGTCAACGACCGCTACGAGCAGGCCCTATCCCTCGCCCGCGCGCTGTCCGGTCCGTCATCGAGCCCGCCCGCCCAGCCGTCGATCTTCAAGGTCAACCTGATCCCCTACAACCCCACCGACGTGGGCGGGCGGGCTCCTTATCAGGGCTCCTCGCGCGAGTCGATCGCCGCGTTCCGCTCAGCGCTCGAATCCCGCGACATCCCCGTGACCGTCCGCCTCACGCGCGGCCGCGACATCGACGCCGCCTGCGGTCAGCTGGCAGCCCGCACGGGCTGAGTGACGAGCCACCCGTTAGCCTGCCGCGAATGCGGATCTTCTCAGGCATCCAGCCCACCGGGAGCAAGCACCTGGGCAACTACATCGGGGCGATCGCTCAGTACATATCGAGCCAGGAGCGCGGCGAGGGAATCTTTTGCATCGTGGATCTGCACGCGACGACGGTTCCCTACGAGCCGGGCGAGTTGCGCGATCGTCTCTACGACACGACCGCGATCCTGCTCGCCGCCGGGCTCGATCCGCAGCGCTGCATCCTGTTTCGTCAAAGCGACGTGCGCGCGCACACCGAGCTGACGTGGCTCCTGTCAAGCGTAACGGAGCTCGGACGGCTCCAGCGGATGCACCAGTTCCGCGACAAGTCGAGGACCCAGCGCGAGCTGGTGTCTGCCGGCCTGCTCCTGTACCCGGTGCTGCAGGCGGCCGATGTGCTCGCCTACCGCGCCCAGGAGGTGCCGGTTGGCGAGGACCAGCGCGAGCACCTGGAGCTGATGCGCGACGTGGCGCGGCGCTTCAACGCGCGCTTCGGCGACGGCGAGGAGGTGCTGGTCGTTCCCGAGCACCGGATCCCGGAGGTCGGCGCGCGAATCATGGACCTGCAGGACCCGACGCGCAAGATGTCCACGACCAGCTCGAGCGCGCAGGGGACGGTGTACGTGCTCGACGAGGCGAAGGCGATCGAGAAGAAGTTCAAGAGCGCGGTGACCGACTCCGGCAGCGAGGTGCGCCGCGCGGAGGACAAGCCGGGGGTCTCGAACCTGATCGAGATCCTCGCGGCCGTACGCGGCGTCGGCCCGGGGGAGGTCGAGGCGGAGCTGAAAGACGCGCGCTACGGCGAATTGAAGACGGCGGTCGCGGCCGCGGTGATCGACTACCTGGAGCCCGTGCGCGAGCGTTATGCCGATCTGCGAGCCGACGAGGGCTCACTCGAGGCGATCCTCGCGAACGGCGCCGAGCATGCGCGGAAGATCGCGGACGCGACGCTGGCGGACGTGCGCGAGCGGATGGGCGTCGGCGCGGGCGGGCGGGGTGGCCATCTTGCGTGATCGGTACGGTGGGCGGATGAGCATCGCCTCGCTCGAGCTGGACCTGGACCTCTTCAGCGGCCCGTTCGACCTGCTGTTGACGCTGATCCTGCGTGAAGAGGTCGACCTGCTGGAGCTGGCGCTGGCCGACGTGGTGCTCGCGTACCTCGACCACCTGGAGGCGCAGGGCGAGCTCGACCTGGAGACCGCGACCGAGTTCATCGTGCTGATCGCCGCGCTGCTGGAGCTGAAGTCGCGGCTGATGCTGAGCGGAGAGGACGAGGATGAGCTGCTCGACATCGAGCCGGCGCAGGCGGCGGAGGAGCTGCTCGAGCGGATGCTGGAGGCGCGGCGGTATCGCGCGGCGGCGGGACACCTGGGCGAGCTGCTGGCGCGCGAGGAAGGCGTGCGCTTCCGCGCAGCGCCGCTGCCGGCGAGCCTGCGCAGGACGATCACCCAGCCGGCGGACGGCTCTCAGAGCCCGGACCTGCTCGGCGAAGCGCTCGGCCGGCTGCTTCAGATGCCGCCGGCGATCAGCCTGCGTCACATCGGCACACAGAGGATCACGGTCGCGGAGCGTCTGGCGCATCTGCGCGGGCTGCTCAGGCGCGGGCGCTTCAGCTTCGACGAGGCCGTGCAGGGCGCCGACCGGATGACGGTCGCGGTCACGCTGTTCGCGCTGCTCGAGCTGTACAAGCGCGGCGAGGCCGACTGGGAGCAGGACGAGAGCTTCGGCGAGATCGCCGTTCACGCGCGCACGGAGCCCGTGCAGCGTTACGCCGAGCGCATCGCGGGGTGAGCGGACGGTGGACGTGATCGACGCGACCGCGCAGGAGTGGGGTCATCTGCAGCAGCGGGGCCTGCCCCCGGAGCGCGCCGGCGCGCCGGCGCATGATGCCGGCGATGCCTCGCTCCAGGCGCCGTCGCTGGAGCGCACGATCGAGGCGCTGCTGTTCCTGGCACCCGATCCGCTGAACGAGGTGGAGCTGGCCGAAGCGACGGAGTCCGATGCGCGGGAGGTCAAGGACGCGTTGAGCACGCTCGCCGGGCAGTACGCGCAGGGCCGGCGCGGGATCACGCTGCGTGAGCTGGGGGGCGGTTGGACGCTGGCGAGCGACCCCGCGGCCGAGGACGCGGCCCGGCGCCTGTTCAGCCGCAAGCGCGTGGCGACGCTCAGCCCCGCGCAGGCGGAGACGCTCGCGATCGTCGCCTACCTGCAGCCGATCTCCCGCCCGGAGATCACGCGCATCCGCGGCGTGAGCGCGGATTCCGCGACGGCGACGCTGCTGGAGCGAGGTTTGATCGAGGAGGGTGGCCGCTCTCAGTTCGGCGCGGTGCTGTACCGGACGGGGACGCAGTTCCTGAAGCTGTTCGGCCTGCGCACGCTCGACGAGTTGCCCGACGTCGCCCGCTGGGACCCGACCCCCGAGGAGCAGGCGACACTGCGCGAGCGGCTGTTGCGCGCCGGCGAGACCCGCGCCGGCAGCGGCGCGCCGGCGGAGTAGACCCCCCCGCGGAGTAGACCCCCCCGCGGAGTAGATCCTCAGAGGAAGAGAGTGTCTGTAATCAGCCTTCGATCTGGGCAGACCTGCTCAGAGAGAGAAGCCTCTCTCAGGCGAGCGCTTGACGAATAACCGGGTGCTTGGCCGCCGCCACCTCGTCGAGACGACGGACCGGGGTCGTGTACGGGGCGTTCCGCGCGACCTCGGGGCCGTCGATGGCGGCCTCGCGCAGGATCTCCGCGATCGCGTCGGCGAACGCGTCGAGTGTCTCCTTGGTCTCGGTCTCGGTCGGCTCGATCATCAAGGCCTCGTCGACGAGCAGCGGGAAGTAGACCGTCGGCGGGTGAAAGCCGTGGTCGAGCAGCCGCTTGGCGAGGTCGAGCGTCTTGATCTGAAGGGTCTTCTTCATCGGGCCGCCTGAGAGCACGAACTCGTGCAGGCACAGCTCCCCGTAGGCGAGCGGCAGATACTGGCCAATGCCGCGCTCCTTCAGCCTTGCCAGCAGGTAGTTGGCGTTCAGCACGGCCGTCTCCGATGCCTCCTGCAGCCCGTCGCCGCCGAGCGAGCAGATGTAGGCGTACGAGCGCACGAAGCAGCCGTAGTTGCCCTGGAAGCCGCGCAGCCTGCCGATCGACTTGGATTCGGACCCCGCCCGCCCGTAGTCGAGGTCGTATACAGAGGGTCGGGCCACCGCGCCGTCGCCGTTCTCGCCGCCCGGGGCGAGGGTCGTAGCACCATCGCGGGAGGCGTTGCTATCGCGGCGCACGACAAGCGGGCGGGGCAGGAACGGCGCTATGCGGTCGGACACCGCGATCGGGCCCGCCCCCGGTCCGCCTCCGCCGTGGGGCTGCGTAAAGGACTTATGCAGGTTGAAGTGCACGATGTCAAAGCCCATATCCCCTGGCCGCGACAGGCCCATCACCGCGTTCAGGTTCGCGCCGTCGTAGTACAGCGTCGCCCCTACCCCGTGCACGATCGCGGCGATCTCCTTGATGTTCTGATCGAACAGGCCGAGCGTGTTCGGGTTCGTCAGCATCAGGCACGCCACGTCGGAATCGGCCTTCGCGCGCAGGTCGTCCAGGTCGACGCCCCCGTCCGGGTTGGTCGCGACCTTCACGACCTCCAGTCCCGCCATCGTCACCGTCGCGGGATTCGTCCCGTGGGAGGTGTCCGGCGCCAGCACCTTGTGCCGCTGCTCGCCCTGCGCCTCGTGGTAGGCGCGCGTCAGCAGCACCCCCGCGAGCTCACCGTGCGAACCGGCCGACGGTTGCAGCGAGACGTGCGGCAGGCCGGAGATCTCCGCGAGCGCCGCCTGCAGGTTCCACATCAGCTCGAGTGCGCCCTGCGCGCGCTCGGGGTCCTGCAAAGGGTGCAACCGCGCGTGGCCGGGCAGCGCCGCGACCCGCTCGTGCAGGCGCGGGTTGTGCTTCATCGTGCACGACCCAAGCGGGTAGAAACCCGAGTCCAGGTCGAAGTTCCGCTTCGACAGCCCCACGTAGTGGCGCACGATCTCGGGCTCTGAGACCTCTGGCAAGCGCGGCGGCTCGGCGCGGCGGAAACGCTCGGGCAGCGCCTCCCCGTTCACCCGCGGCACGTCCATCTCTGGACACATGAACGCACGGCGTCCCGCGGCGCCCTTCTCGAAGATCGTCCGCGCGCGTTCCCGCTGCAACGGCAGCTCTGTCACCGGCGCTGTCATGCCGGCACCGCCTCGCCGGCCGACTCAGCCATCCGGGCCGTCTGTCCCTGCTGACCGACGGCCGCCACCGCTGCTCCCAGCACCTTGGCCAAACGGTCGATGTCGGCCCGTGAGCGTTGCTCGGTGATCGCCACCAACAGCCCACCACGGTCCTCATCGCGCCCCGTGAGCTTCTCCAGATCGACGCCCGGGTTGACGCCCTCAGCGGCGCAGCGGCGCTTGACAGCCGCCACATCGGCGTTCAGCCGCAGCGCGAACTCACGGATCACCGGCTGTGTGTGCAGCGGCTCGACCCCATCCAGCGCAGACAGCGTCGCGCGCGCGTAGTGCGTGCGCGCCAGCAGCAGCTCGCCCAGCTCGACGATTCCCTGACGACCCAGCCACGTCAGGTAGACGACGCCCCCGAGCGCGTTCAGCGCCTGCGCGGTGCAGATGTTCGAGGTGGCCTTCTCGCGGCGGATGTGCTGCTCACGGGTCTGCAGCGTCAGCACGAACCCGCGCCGGCCGTCCACGTCCGTGGTCTCCCCCGCGATTCGCCCCGGCATCCGGCGCAGGTACTCCTCGCGCGCGGCGAAGAAGC
>Ga0182024_10018795_pt1 | contig 12825 bp, 10 predicted proteins | sample P32metaG_FD_120480 | JGI IMG/M metagenome (GOLD analysis project Ga0182024, IMG submission 120480) | Permafrost microbial communities from Stordalen Mire, Sweden - P3-2 metaG (Illumina Assembly) | ecosystem: Environmental > Terrestrial > Soil > Wetlands > Permafrost | place: Sweden: Stordalen... | reverse complement strand
GTCGGCGGTCAGCAATTCGAGCTGCTCGGCAGCAGTTTGGTAATGAATCTGGCGGATAAATTTCGACTGATAGAAGGCGTAGGTGTCCGACGCATGGATATTGGCGTTCAGCATTTCCTTCGTGGCATCGGCCCCGCCCAGCGCGGCGATCGCCAGCAGCATCGCGGCGACACCGACATAGATCGCGGTGAGCCTGCGGAACCAGTCGTGGGCTGGGGCGGCGTGAGCATGGGCATGGGCCTCAGAGTGTCCTTCGATCTCCTCGGCGATCTCGTGCGCTTCCACGTTTCCCCCTTACTCTATCCCAAGGAAGAGCATGCCTTATCCGCCAGAGTATAGTTCGGACAATCGTTCACAGTGGCGGGAATCCGCTCGACCGGGGTCGGTGAACACTCTAGCATGCGCGCCCTGCCGGTCGCGAGGGTGCGGCGCCGTCCATGGCCGGCCGCCCGGAACAGGGGGACGGAGTCAACGATAATCGCCGATGGATATCAATCAGCTTATTGCGCATAACGGCGCGTGTTTTTACGGCATCGTCTTTGTTTGGACCTTTCTCGAAGGCGAGACGGTCGTCATCTTCGCCGGGTTCGCCGCCGCCCAGGGCCTGGTTGATCCGTGGCTGCTGCTGATGGCGGCGTGGCTTGGCAGTTTTGCCGGCGATCAGTTCTATTTCTGGATCGCCCGCCATTTCGGGGTCAAGCTGCTCGAACGCTTCCCGCGCTGGCGCCACGGCGTCGATGGCGCGCTCTCTTGGCTCGAACGCTATGATGCCTGGTTTATCCTGTCGTTCCGCTTCATCTATGGCGTTCGCAATTTCTCGTCGTTTGCGTTGGGCCTGAGCGCGGTTCGGTGGGATCGGTTTTTCCGCCTGAACTTGCTCGCTGCCGGGCTGTGGGCGGCGAGCTTCATCGCGGTCGGCTATTTCCTCGGTCATGCCTTCCGCGCCATGCTCGGCGATATCGCCCGCTCGTTCAGCATGGTGATGCTCGGCGCCTTCGTCGCGATCGGCGCCGGGATATGGCTGCTGCATCGCCTGCAACGGCGCCGCCAGCTACGGGTTCCGCCGGGGGCCGACGTGGTGCTCCCGCCGCCTTGATTGGCGGCGCTAAGCGAGGATCGCGACCTCGCTTCCCACGGCAAGGCCGAGCGCCCGGTCGGCGCGTCCGGCATTGACCGCGATCTCGACCAGCCCGTTCGAATTGACGTACCAGAACGTCGCGCCGCTCGGCACGCAGGAGAAGGTCTCGGCATGGACGACGGGGTGCCCGCCGGCGGCGAGGCGCGCGTTCGGCGGCAGGGATTCACCGCGCAGCCCGGTCAGCGCATTGCCGTAATGATCGATATAGACGATCTCCGCCAGATCGTCGGGCCAATCGGGATAGCCGCGCGGCGCGACTGGGGCGGCCAGCGCCACGGGCAGCTCGCCCCGCGCCAGCCGTCCGGCGACCGGGGCGAACAGGTCGCGGCCGTGAAAGCTCGCCGACAGCGTCGGCGGACGCCAGCCGATGTCCCAGCAGCGGGGGTTTCCGGCGCGCCGCAGCACCAGCTCGAAGAGGCCGTTATCCGGGCCGACATAAAGCCGGCCGGCGGCCTCGGCGATCAAGCCGCGCCGCGCGCTGCCGACCCCGGGATCGACGACGCAGAGCAATACCGTCCCGGCAGGAAACCACTGGGCATAGGCGGCCAGCAGATACGCCGCCGGCTTGGGCTGTCCGGCCGGGGCATCGGCGAAAAGCTGGATCACCGGCACCCCGGGGGCGGTCTCCTGCAGAACCGCATTGACCTGCCCGCTATAGGGGCCCGCAAGACCGAAATCGGTGAACAGCACGATCATCCCAGGACTATGGCGCCGCCGTGCCGGCCCCGGCAAGGTGGCCCGTGCCGCGACCAGACCGGGGCGGGGTTCTTGCAAAAACCGCCGGTTTGCGTATCGTCGCTTATGTGTGGGAGTTTGGTTTGGGGGAGATTATGAAGAAGCTTTTGCTTGTTGCGGCGCTCGCCGTCGCTGCCGCGCAACCCGCCTGGGCAGCCGCCAAGGCAAAGACCAGCTGCATGCCAGCGAACGCGGCCGAGGCGCAGGAGGCGATCCGCTACATGACGGAACTCGGGGTTGCCACCAACGCGTGTTCGAGCGTCGCGATCTACGCCGACTTCCGCACCCGAAACCGCGACGCAATCGTCGACTACCAGAAGGCGCTGATCGTGCATTTCCACGGCAACGCCGCCTACGACAAATGGAACACCTCGCTCGCCAACGCCGTGGCGCAGCGCCAATCGGGCCTGGGGTCGCCCACCCTATTCTGCCAGCAGTCGATGGCGATGCTGGAACAGGCAAAGACGCTCGATCCGCCAAAATTCCGCGCCTATGCGGCGGCGCAGGCGGCGGCCAACACGCAAACCCCCAAATGCGCGAAATAGCCCGCTGAGCGCGACGCCGGCCGGGCAGAAGTGATGTCCGCCCCGCCTGAACTGCGCTAGAGTGCGCGGGTTATCCGAATAGGAGGACCCTGATGGCGCGAATTGTCCTGGGGATGGCTACCTCGCACACACCGATGCTGAACGCGCCGCCCTCTGATTGGCCGCGCTTCATCGAGCGCGATTCGCAGCGCCCCAACCTGCTCGATACCGAGGGCCGGCTGACCAGCTACAACGAGCAGCTGAAGCATGCGCCGCAGGGCATCGCGGCGGAGATCACGCCCGACCGGATGGCGGCGCGGCACGAAACAGTCCAAGGCGCGATGGTCCGGCTTGGCGGGTTTCTGCGCGAGGCCAAGCTCGACGCGCTGATCGTTGCTGGCGACGACCAGGAAGAGCTGTTCCACCACGACAACATGCCGGGTATCCTCGTCTATTACGGCGAGACGATCCGCAACGTGCCGCTGGCGCCGGTGGCGGAGCCCAATTGGGGATGGCGGGCGAGCGCGCGCTGGCACGAAGAAAGAGAGCCGCGCGACTATCCCGTCGACAGCCGCCTCGCGCGCCACCTGATCGACCAGCTGATCGACCACGAATTCGACATCGCGGCCTCGGACGCGGTTCCCTCTGGCGAAGGCGAGGGCCACGCGATCGGCTTTGTCCACAAGCGGATCATGCAGGAGGTCGTCCCTATCGTGCCGGTCTGCATCAACACGTATTATCCGCCGAACCAGCCCACGCCGCGGCGCTGTTATCGGTTGGGGCAGGCGATCCGCGCCGCCGTCGAATCCTACCCGGGTGACGCGCGTGTGGGCATCATCGCCTCGGGCGGGCTGTCGCATTTCGTCGTCGACGAGACGCTCGACCGCGGCCTCTTCGACCTCTTCCGCCGCAAGGACGCCGCGGCGATCGAGGGCTTGCCGCGCGAGAAGCTGAATTCGGGCAGCTCGGAGATCCGCAACTGGATCTGCGTCGCCGGCGCGGTCGAGCACCTGTCGCTCGAATGGTCGCTCTACGAGCCCGGCTACCGCACCCCGGCCGGCACCGGCACCGGGCTCGGCTTCGCATTCTGGTCGTGAGGGGATAACCACCATGCGCAGAAAAGACAGCGACGATCTGGTACGCGTCGGACCGGGAACGGTGATGGGCGGGCTGATGCGCGAATACTGGCTGCCGGCGGCGATGTCGTCGGAGCTGGAGCGCGACGGCGCGCCGCTGCGCCTGTTGCTGCTCGGCGAGCGGCTGATCGCCTTCCGCGACAGCTCGGGCCGGGTAGGGGTGATGGACCACCGCTGCCCGCACCGCTGCGCCTCCTTGTTCTTGGGGCGCAACGAGGAGAACGGCATACGCTGCGTCTATCATGGCTGGAAATACGACACCGAGGGCAATTGCGTCGACACGCCAAACCTCGCCGGCAACCCGGAGTTCAAGAACCGGATCAAGGCGAAGGCCTATAAGAGCGTCGAGCGCAACGGTCTCCTCTGGGTCTATATGGGTGCCCGCAAGGAGGCCCCGCCCTTGCCGGAAATCGAGGCAACCCTATTGCCCGAAGCCGACGTGACGATCTCGTTCGTGCAGCGCGAGTGCAACTGGCTGCAGGCATTGGAAGGCGATATCGACACCTCGCATTTCGGCTTTCTGCATGCTGGCTCGATCGATCCCGACGATGTGCCGGAGGATAGCCTCTTCCGCCACACCGTCGCCAACCGCGCCCCCGACTACCACGTCGCCGACACCGAGTGCGGCACGATGTACGCCGCCTATCGCGGCGCGGCGCCGGGCAAGACCTATTGGCGCTTCGCCAATTTCATGCTGCCGTTCTGGACCCAGACGCCGCAGGGCAAGTTCACCGAGCATCTGCACAACCGCGCCTGGGTCCCCATGGACGACACCCACACGATGTTCGTCAGCCTGATGTGGCGCCGCCATCCGCCGTCGATCGGCCCAAACAAGCGCGGCGAGATGATGCCCGGGTTCAAGCGCCAATTCGACTACCTGCCGAACGAGTCGGACTGGCATGGCCGCTGGCGCCTCAAGGGGCGCCCTATCAACGACTGGCTGGTCGATCGCGAGGCGCAGAAGAACGGCGGCAACTACACCGGCATCGACGGCATCCACGCCCAGGACCAGGCGGTGACCGAAAGCATGGGTCCGGTCACCGACCATCTGTTCGAACATCTGGCGCCCTCTGACCGGATGATCATGGCGACCCGCCGCCGCCTGCTCCAGGCCGCCCGCGCCTTGGCCAAAGACGGCACGGTGCCGCCCGGAGTCGACAATCCGGACATCATGTATCCGGTGCGCAGCGGCGATTTCGTCACCGACGCCAAATTGCGCTGGCGCGAGGCGTACGAGGCCCAGCTGCGCGCTTCGGTGCGGCCGCTGCAGGAGGCGGCGGAATAGCGGGTCATTGTGACCCAACAAAATCGCGGAACGCGGCGAGGAAAGCGTCCTTCTGTTCATCAAACGGGGCGTGGCCGGCGTCCGGCAGCACGGCCAGCCTTGATCCCGGGATGAGGCTGCGGTAGGCCTCGCCGAAGGCGGGCGGTACGAGGCCGTCCTCCGCGCCCCAGAGGACAAGCGTCGGCACATCGATCCGGTGCAGCCATTTCGCCAGGCCCGGGTTGTGGAAGCGCGGGCGATAGGCGAGGCGCATGACCGTCGCGCGGTTTTTCGCGACAACGTTCGCATCGCCCTTGGCGAGGTCGGCGAGGCGGCGCTCGGCGCGCTCGGGGTCCGCGTAGAACCGCCGCAAATTCTCGTCGTCCGGCATGCGGAAGATGTCGGGGATCGGTTCGCCGCCGGCGGTGATTCCGACCGCGCCGACGAGGGTCAGGCTGGCGAGGCGCGCGGTGTTGCGCACCGCCATCTCAGCGGCGACCCAGCCGCCGAGCGAGGTTCCCATCAGATGGACCCGGTCGAGGCCGAGCGTCTTTAGAACGTCGAGGTGGAAATACGCCAGGTCGGCGATCTCATCGAGCCACGGCGGGTCGTCCGACTGGCCGAAGCCGGGATGCTCGGGGGCGAAGACCGCGAACCGGGTCGCCAGCTCGTCGAGAAACGCCATCCATCCGGTGTGCCCGCCGGCGCCGTGCAGGAACACCAACGGCTGCCCTGTTCCGCCGCGAAACAGGCGGATCGTCGCGCCGGCGACCGTGATCATTTCCACGCTGTGTGGCATCCTATCCTCTAAATGTCGTCCCGGCGAAAGCCGGGACCCACCCAGCTACCATTCAGGCCTGCAGAGTGTAAAAAAGATCGGCCCACTGCGGATTGTCGGATTCGATTAGCTGAATTTTCCAAGCCCGCCTCCATTCCTTGATCTGCTTTTCCCCGGCGGATTGCGGACTCCCACAGCTCATGTGCTTCAAACCACACGAGCCGATCCACGCCATACGTCGATGTGAATCCGGGAACGGCTTTGCTCTTGTGTTGCCAAACTCGTTGTACGAGCTCGGAGGTTACCCCGACGTACAGGGTTCCCTGTGGCTGGCTTGCGAGTAGATAGACGAAGAACATTGCCGTGCCCGGGGTGGGTCCCGGCTTTCGCCGGGACGACAAATGTAGGATGACTTTGAAAACGAAAATAGGCCTACGCGAGCGATTGCCCCGTGCCGGGCATCGTGCGAGGCTCGGGCATCGGCCAACCCGAAAGGATCATCGGCATGCTCAAGATCTATGGCATCCCGCGCTCGCGCGCCTTCCGTACGCTGTGGATGGCGAAGGAGCTGGGGCTCGATTACGAGAACATCCCGATCGATTTCGCCAATGACGGCACCCGCTCGCCCGAATATCTCAGGGTCAACCCCAACGGCCACGTGCCGACGATCGACGATGACGGGGTGATCCTCTGGGAGTCGATGGCGATCAACCTCTATCTCGCGAAGAAATACGGGCGGGGCGACCTCTACCCGATCCTCTTCGAGGACGAGGCGCGCGCCTGGCAATGGAGCTTCTGGGGGATGACCGAGATCGAGCGCCCGGTGCTGACCGCGATGTTCAACCGCGCGATCCTGCCCGAGGACAAGCGCGATCCGAAGCTCGCCGACGAAGCCGAACACCAGCTTGGGCGCCCGCTGATGGTGCTCGACGGCGCGGTTGCCAACTCGCCCTATCTGCTGGGCGAGCATTTCACCGTCGCCGACCTCAATGTCGCGAGCATCCTCTCCTGGGCGCGGCCGGCGCGGATCGATTTCAGCCATGTTCCCAAGGCCGCGGATTGGCTCAAGCGCTGCGCCGAGCGGCCGGCGGCGAGCGCCGCCCGCGCGCTGCAGCGCTAGACGGCCATGGCTGAGGGCACCCCTGAGACCGTCGTCTATGTCTCGAATGCCGGCGGCCCCGAAATCCAGGTGATGGCGATGAACCGCGCGAGCGGCGCTCTCGACCTGGTCGAGAAGGTTGCGATCCCGGGGATCGACAAGCCGGGGCCGACCAGCATGCCGATGGCGCTGAGCCCCGACCGGCGGTTTCTGCATGCCACCCTGCGCAGCGAGCCGTTCACCGCGGCGAGCTTCGCGATCGACCCGGCGAGCGGGCGCCTGAGGCATCTCGGCAACGCGCCGCTCGACGACAGCATGGCATATACGACGGTCGACAAGACCGGCCGGTGGCTGCTCTGCGCCTCCTATCCGGGCGGCAAGCTGACGGTCAACCCGATCGACGCAGAGGGTCGGGTCAAGGCGCCGCCGAACCAGGTCGTGCGTGACCGGCCCAAGGCGCATTGCGTCGTGGTCGACGCCTCCAACAAACACGTCTACTGCCCCGTCCTCGACCAGCAAATCATCCTGCAGCTGAAGTTCGACACCGCGACGGGGCGGGTGACGCCGAACACCCCCGGCGAGATCGCGACAAAACCGGGCGCCGGCCCGCGACACCTCGCGTTTCATCCGAGCGGCCGGTTTTTGTACCTGATCACCGAGACCACCGCGACGATCGGCGCCTATGCCGTCGAGGCGAGCGGTACACTCAAAGAGCTGCAATTCGTCGACATGCTGGCTGCGGGCTACACGGGACCGATCGCCGCGGCCGACCTGCATGTCACGCCGGATGGGCGTTTCCTCTACGGCAGCGAACGCCGGACCAGCAGCCTTGCCGGGTTCCGCATCGACCCCGCGCAGGGGACGCTCTCGCCGATCGGAAGCTGGCCGACCGAAACCACGCCGCGCGGCTTCGCGATCGACCCGCGCGGGCGGTTTCTCCTGTCGGTCGGGCTCGATTCTAACCGAATGACGGTTTACGCGATCCATCCGGATACCGGCGCTCTCGATCCGGTGAAACAGCACCCGATGGGCAAGATGCCGAACTGGATCGAGTTCGTCGATTTGAGATAAGGCCGCCTACCCCTTCGCCACCTGGTGACCGGCGAGGTGTTCGAGGACGCGCACCAGGCCCGAATGGTCCCAGCCCTTGCCGCCCAATGCGGCGGCGGCGTTGAACAGCTCCTGCGTTGTGGCGGTGCTGGGGAGCGACAGGTTGAGCGCACGCGCGCCGGATAACGCGAGGCTCAAATCCTTCTGGTGGAGCTCGATGCGGAAGCCGGGATCGAAGGTGCGCTTGATCATCCGCTCGCCATGGACTTCGAGGATGCGCGAGGAGGCAAACCCGCCCATCAGCGCCTCGCGCACCTTGGCCGGGTCGGCGCCGGCCTTTGAGGCGAACAGCAAGGCTTCGCCGACCGCCTCGATGGTCAGCGCGACGATGATCTGATTGGCGACCTTGGTGGTCTGCCCGGCGCCGACGTCGCCGACCAGGGTGATGTTCTTGCCCATCAGCTCGAAGAGCGGCTTGACCCGCTCGAAAGCGGCCTGCGTGCCGCCGACCATGATCGTCAGCGAGGCTGCCTTGGCCCCGACCTCGCCGCCCGAGACCGGCGCGTCGACATAGTCGCAGCCTTTCTTGGCGATTTCGGCGGCGAACCGCTTGGTTTCAATGGGCGAGATCGAGCTCATGTCGATGATTGTCTTGCCCGGCGCGAGGCCCGAGGCCACCCCGTCGGGACTGAACAGCACGTTCTCTACATCCGGCGTGTCGGGAACCATGACGATGATCGTTTCCGCCGCTTCGGCGACGGCCTTCAGCGTGTCGCAAACCTTGGCGCCCTCGCGGATTTCCGGCGGCACCGTGCGCTTACCGTAGACGAACAGCTGATGCCCGGCCTTTAGCAGATTGTTGGCCATGGGCCGCCCCATGATGCCGAGGCCGACAAAACCGATCTTCATGGGTCTTCTCCGATTGGATTGGCTGGCAGATGCCGGCACAGTGCACACCTCGCGTGCGCGGCTCAAGCGGGGAGGAGAAAACGGCTGTGCGGTGGTGGGTAAGCCTCGTCTTCGTCCTTGTTTCGGTCGGCATTGCGCAGGCGCAACAGGCGGCTGGCCCGGTCGGTGACCCCGAAGGTGTATGGCGGGCACAGATCCATTGGATCCCGATGACCGATGCGGCGGGGGCAGGTCATCTCCTGTACGCGCGCATATGTCGGCCGGCAGGCGACGCACCGGCCCGCGTGGTCGTCATTGCGCATGGGACATCCCCCAACAACCGGGCTGCCACGCCCGGCCGGTGCGACGGCGAGGTCGCCCGTTGGTTTCTCGATCGCGGTTTTCTGGTAATTTTCGCATTGCGCCGCGGCTATGGCGCAACCGGCGGCAACTGGGCCGAGGGGATCTACCACCGGCCGTGCGATGCCCCCGACTACGCCCGCGCTGGCATGGAAACCGCGCTCGACATCGCAGCGACGGTCGATTACGGCACTGCGCTGCCGTTCGCTTGGCCGCAGGCGGCGGTGGTTATCGGCCAATCCGGGGGCGGTTGGGGCGCGATGGCCTACAACTCTATGCCACATCCCAGAGTCAGCGCACTGATCAGCATGGCCGGCGGCCGCGGGCAGATGATGACAAAATCTGGTCTTGGCGGAATTTGTCGGCCGGATCTTCTGGCCGACGCGGCCGGCCGGCTGGCACGCACCGCGACGCCGCCAATGCTGTGGATTTACGCTGAGAACGACCGCTTCTTCGCGCCGGAGATCGCGGCGGCGATGTACGGCGCCTATACGCAAAACGGCGGCAGAGGCGAATTCGAGCACCTCGGTCCGTTCGACGGGGATGGCCATCGCCTGTTTTTTGGGGCGGGCGGATCGCAGATCTGGGGCCCGCTGGTCACGCGCTATCTCGCCAGCCGGCCGGCGCAATAACCGAGCCGGCCGCGCGCCGGACGATAGGCCGCGGCGGCTGGCGGTGGTAGCCTCGCCGACGAAAATTTGGGAGGCATCGATGCTGCGGGCATGTCTGCTTTTGGTCGTCGTCCTGTTCGCCGCGCCGGTGTCGGCGCAGGAGTACCAGTCGAAGGAATTGGCCGACGCGGCCGCGCAATATCGCCAGGAGCTGATCGACAGCATTCCTGCTGCCAAGAAGCAGCCGGCGCTGATCACGAGGCTGCGTCGCGATGCTGACACCGAATACCGCGCCAATCGGTACGCCCGGGCGATTGACGACCTCAGTCAGGCGATCGGCTATGGCGCCGATGACGGGCTCGTCTGGCTGCGCCTCGCCCAGGCCCAGGCCGAAACCCAGGACGACCACTTCCCGGCAAGCGCCTACAACGCCTATCGCAAATCATCCGACCCCGTTGAACGCGGCGTCGCGCTGTTCCTGATCGGCCGCGATCTCGACCGCCACGACAAGCCGAAGGAGGCGCTCGCCGCCTTCGAGGCGGGGCTCACCCTGACCAAATCCGCCAACATTGCCGAGCGGGTCGATCAGTTGCGCAAGCTCGTCGCGTTTCGGGTGACCAAGGTCGAGATCGCGGCCGAGGCCGATACACCGCGCGCCTGTCTTCGGTTCAACGAGAAGATCGCGACGGGGGCCGATATCTCCTACGGCGGTTTCGTGCGCGCGACGCCCGACCTCGCCGGCATTGTCACCGCCCGCGGCGATACGCTATGCCTCGACGGGCTGAAGCACGGCGAGACCTACGAGATCGAGCTGCTCGCCGGTTTTCCGGCAATCACCGGCGAGAAGACAAAGGAGAGCTGGAAGAGCCGGGTCGTGGTGCCCGACAGGAAGCCGGCGATCAGCTTTTCCGGCACCGGCTATGTGCTGCCGCGCGAGGGGAGCGCCGGGTTGCCGGTCACCACGGTCAATCTCGACAAAGTGAAGCTGCGGCTGGTGCGGATCAACGAGCGTAACCTCGTCCCCAGCATCAATGGCGAAAAGCTGACGATGAGTTTCGACCCGGACAGCGTCGACGAGTTGATCAGCCAGAGCGGCAGCCTGGTCTGGCAGGGCGAGATGGCGATCACCGGCGAACGCAATCGCCCGGTCGTCACCGCCATCCCGCTCGCCCCCTTGCTGCGCGACAAGGGCCCGGGGGTCTACCTGGCAGTGGTCGACCGCCCCGATTCGAAGCCCGGCGACGGCAGCCAGCCGGCGACCAACTGGGTGCTCGTCTCCAACCTCGGCCTCACCACCTATACCGGGAAGGACGGGATGGCGGTCGCGGTGCGCTCCCTCGCCGATGCGAAACCGGTGGCCGGGGTCGCGCTGCGCCTTTATGCGCGCAATAACGGCGAATTGGCGTCGGTCACCAGCGATGCCGACGGGCTCGCCCGGATCCCGGGCGGCCTCTTGCATGGCAGCGGCGGCGACGAACCGTTCGCGGTCATCGCCAACGGTCCGGGCGGCGATTTCAATTTCCTCGAAGTCGGCCGGGGCGCCTTCGACCTGTCGGACCGCGGGGTCAGCGGGCGCCCGCAGCCGGGTCCGGTCGACTCCTATCTTTATACCGATCGCGGCATCTACCGCCCGGGCGAGGCGGTCCATCTGACCGCGCTGGTGCGCGACGACAAGGCCGAGGTGGTGGCCGGTTTGCCGCTGACCCTGCGGCTGTTGCGTCCGGACGGCGTCGAGGTCGAGCGCCGCCAGCTGACCGGCGGCAAGCTTGGCGGCTTCGACGAGACCTACGCGCTGGCGAAGGATGCGCGGACTGGCACTTGGCGGGTCGAGCTGAAGCTCGATCCGAAGGCGCCGGCGATCGGCAGCGCCGAGTTTCGCGTCGAGGATTTCGTCCCGCCGCAGCTCAAGGTCGAGCTGTCGGCCGCCGACAAGCCGATCCGGCCGGCCGAGCCGTTTCCGGTCGCGGCGGCGGCGCGGTATTATTACGGCGCGCCGGGGGCCGGGCTCGCGGTCGAGGCCCAGGCGACGATCGCGCTCGACGAGCAACCCTTCCCGAACGAGCCCGGCTTCACTTTCGGCCTCGCCGGCGAGGAATTTGCCGGCGATCGCAAGGACCTCGATGCGGCGGCGACCGACGATGCCGGCAAATCGAGCGTGACGCTCGACCTCACCGATCTGCCCGATCTCACCAAGCCGCTGGCCGCGACGGTCCGGATCAGCGCCTTCGAGCCGAGCGGGCGGGCGGTCAGCGAAACCCTGACCCGGCCGATCCGGACCCGGCCGCTCGCGATCGGATTGCGCTCGCCGGCGGGCGACGACGCGATCCCCGAGGGGCAGTCGGCGAGCCTCGAAATCATCGCCCTCGACGGCGACGCCAAGCGCGTCGCCGCGCCGGGCCTGCGCTGGGAATTGCTGCGCGAGGAGGCTGAATATTCCTGGTATTCGGTCAACGGATCGTGGCGGCACAAGGTGCAGGTGCGCGATCAGCCGCTGGAAACCGGCAAGCTCGACATCGCCGGCGACCGCCTGGCGGCGCTGTCGCGGACCCTGCCCGCCGGGCGCTATCGCTGGGAGGTCGTGGACGGGGCGAGCGGCGCCCAATCGAGCCTGCGCTTTCATGTCGGCTGGTGGGTCGAGGCGGCCTTGCCGGATGTCCCCGACAAGCTCACCGCGACGCTCGACAAGTCGAGCTACCAGCCAGGCGAGACCGCGCGGCTCCTGATCAAGGCGCCGTTCGCGGGCGACGCCGAGCTGGCGATCGCCTCGGACCGCATTCTCGCGCTGCGCTCGGTCACGCTGCCGCTCGATGGCGCGACGGTCGAGATCCCGGTCGATGCCGCGTGGGGCAGCGGGGTCTACGCGCTGGTCACCGCCTATCGCCCGCAGAACACGGCAGCGGCAGGACCGGCCCCGCGCGGGCCGGCCCGCGCGGTCGGGGTCGCCTGGCTCGGCATCGATGCGAGCCCGAAGACGCTCTCCGTCGCGCTTACCGCGCCCGATGTGGCGCGCCCGCGCGGCCCCGTCGAGATCGGGGTCAAAATCGCCGGCCTGGCATCGGGCGAGGAGGCCTATCTGACCCTCGCGGCGGTCGACGAGGCGGTGCTGAAGCTGACCGAGTTCGAGAGCCCGGCGCCGGAGAAATACTATTTCGGCAAACGCCAGCTCGGCGTCGAGCTGCGCGATCTCTATGGCAGGATGATCGATCCGGGCGCTGGCGGCGTCGGTGTGCTGCGCAGCGGCG
>Ga0182024_10018794_pt1 | contig 12826 bp, 14 predicted proteins | sample P32metaG_FD_120480 | JGI IMG/M metagenome (GOLD analysis project Ga0182024, IMG submission 120480) | Permafrost microbial communities from Stordalen Mire, Sweden - P3-2 metaG (Illumina Assembly) | ecosystem: Environmental > Terrestrial > Soil > Wetlands > Permafrost | place: Sweden: Stordalen... | reverse complement strand
TGGCGGGTCTCCTCGGCCCAGCTGATCGACCTGCTGCCCGATTCACGGCTGCACGTGCTGGCGGGGTGCGGGCACTGGACCATGATCGAGAAGACGGCCGACTTCCTGGCCGTGGTCGAGCCGTTCCTGGCTGCCTAGGAGGCGACCCGGGCCGCCGGCCGCCCCGGGTCGATCAGGGCCACCGCGTGCGGCACCGCGACCGGCACGAACTCCGGCGCGCAGTCGGTGAGGACCCGCAGCGCGGTGCGCTCCAGGTGATGGGCCATCCCGGTGAGCGCCCCCCGCTCGTCGCCGGCCACCAGGGCCTCCAGGATCTGCGCGTGCTCCACGTCGCCTGCCGCCTGCCAGCTGCCCGGATCGGACAGCTGGTAGATGCGGATGTACCGGGTGGTCCGGTCGGCGAAGGCCCGCAGCTGCCGCTGCAGCGCCTCCCCGGCACCCGCGGTGACGAGCCGGTGGTAGTCGGCGTGCGCGGCGAACCAGGCGCCGAAGTCCCCGGCCCGGGCCGCCCGCCGCATTGCGGTCAGCAGCCGCTTGGCCTCCTTGCGGGACGCCGCGCCGAAGTGGCCGATGGTCATGGACAGCGCCAGCGTCTCGAGCAGGATCCGGCTGGCGTAGACGTCGTCGAGCTCCTGCGGGTCCAGGCCGGAGATCCGGGTCCGCTGGTTCGGCTCGATCTCGACCAGGCCCTCCTCCTGCAGCATCCGGAGCACCTCACGGAGCGGGGTGCGGCTGATGCCGAGCTGCCTGGCCAGGCTCACCTGGGACAGCTTCGTGCCGGGCGTCAGGGTCCCGTCCAGGATGCACTCGCGCAGGTAGGCGTGCACATACGGAATGGCCTGCCGGGCTTCGGGGAGGTCGATCTTGCGGATGTCAGGGACCTGGGCGGCACGGGGCATGGCACCTATTCTCCCTGATCCGCTGGAACCTGCATACACTTCCCCGTCCTGCACCTTGATAGCCCGAGTCAAACTGCATACAGTTTATCCGTGCCAGCCACCGGCCCGACGAGGGGACAACGATCATGACGTGGCCAGGAACCCCGCCCACCCCCACTCCGAGCACCGAGGACATGGTGCGCGAACTGTGGGACCGGCAGCAGATCGGCGACGTGATGCTGCGCTTCGGCCGCGGCCTGGACACCCGCGACTGGGAGATGTACGCGGCCACGCTGACCGACCCGTTCGAGGTGGATTTCGGGGACCTCACCGGCCGGCCGCCCGCGATCACGACCCCGAAGGTCTGGGCCCGGTTCGCCAGCGCGTGCCTGGAGCGGCTGGTGGTCATGCACCAGTACTCGAACTTCCACGTCACGCTCCGCGGGGACGAGGCCGACGGCGTCTTCTACCACGTCTCGCGCCACCGCCTGCCCAACCGCCACGGCAGCGGTCAGTACACCCAGTACGGCTGGTACGAGAACTCGTTCCGCCGGACCGCCGAGGGCTGGAAGATCAGCAAGCTCAAGCACACCTTCCAGTGGTGTGACGGCAATCCCACCCTCATCGACGTGTCCGACCCAGGGTGGCAGGAAGCTGCGGCCGCCGTCTTCGGACCCTGACCTCCCAGCATCCTGGCCTCCCAGCCTCCTGACCTCCCAGACTTATCCGGCACCGGAAGGACACCGCCATGACATCGACGCCTGCCCTGGAACACCACACCGCCCAGGTCAACGGGACCCGGCTGCACTACGTGCGGGCGGGCCAGGGCCGCCCGGTGATGCTGCTGCACGGCTGGCCGCAGACCTGGTACGAATGGCGCCACGTCACCGCCCGGCTGGCCAGCGACTTCACCGTCATCGCGCCCGACCTGCGCGGCTTCGGCTACTCCGGCAAGCCGGCCGCGGGATACGACGCGGAGACCATGGCCGCCGACCTGGCCGCCCTCGGTGACCATCTGGGACTGCGGGACGTGACGGTGATCGGCCATGACTGGGGCGCGGTGTTCGGCTACGTCTACGCGGCGGCCGCACCGGAGCAGGTCTCGGCGCTGGGCATCGTCGAGATGGCCCTGCCCGGCGTGGGCGTCATGGAGCAGGCCATGGGACCGCAGCCCGGCGGCAACTTCCTGTGGCACATGGGCTTCCAGTCCGTCCCCGACCTGCCTGAGCTGCTGATCCAGGGCAAGGAACGCCCCTACCTGCGCTGGTTCTTCGAGCACTTCGCGTACGACCCGTCGGCCATCACCGAGGGCGACCTGGATGAGTACGTGGCCGCCATCAGCCAGGTCGGGGCGCTGCGTGCCGGCCTGGCCGTCTACCAGGACTTCTTCACCAGCGCGGACCAGGTCGCGGCGCGGGCCAAGACACCGCTGGCCATCCCCGTGCGCGCGTACGGGGGGGAAGCCTGCCTGGGCGGCGCGACCCTGGCCTCGGTCCAGGCCGTCGCGCCCGCCGCCGAGGGCGGCATCATCGACCGCTGCGGCCACTGGGCCGCCGAAGAACGGCCCGACTTCGTGGCCGCGCTGGCCGCCGAGCTGGCCAAGGCCAGCTGACCGGCCAGCCAAACTGTATGCAGTTTTGCCCGAAGCCTTGTACGTTCCAGCCGAACTGCATACAGTTTCCGGTATGAGCAGTCAGGATGCGACGACGCGGGCCGGGCTGCTCGGCCGCGACTACTGGCTGATCCTGTCCACCCCGGTGGCCGGCACCACCCAGGCGGACATCGACGCCTGCGCCGGGGAGCACATCAGCTGGCTGCTGGGCCTGGAGCGGGACGGCGTCCTGTTCCTGTCCGGGCCCTTGCTGTCCGGTCCCGGCACCGGGCCCGGCTCCGGGGTGAGCGTGCTGCGCGCCGCCGACGCCGGCCAGGCCGGATCGATCGCGGCGAACGATCCGTTTGTTCTCGCTGGTCTCCGGACCTTCGCCGTGCACCGATGGCGGCTCAACGAGGGCAGCATCGGGGTCCGGCTCTCGCTGGGCGCCGCGACCTACGACTGGCAATAACCGGCAGCGGACCGCAAGGAGGCGGCGATGCACCGAGTCGGACTGATCGGCCTGGGCAAGATGGGGCTCCCGATCGCCCGGAACCTCATGGAGCGCGGGTTCGAGGTCACCGGCTACCGGCGGAGCGGCTCCCCCGAGCTGGCCGCCGCGGGCGGCACCGTAGCCGGGTCGGCCGCCGAGGTGGCCGCCGCCGCGGACGTCCTGCTCTCCATCGTCCCCGACGCCGCCGCGGTCGATGAGGTCATCTGCGGGCCGGCCGGCACGCTCACCGCGCTGCGGCCCGGCACGGTGCACATCGAGATGAGCACCATCGACATCGGGCACAAGACCCGGCTGCGGGACGCGGTCCGGGCCCGCGGCGGCGACCTGCTCGACAGCCCCATCAGCGGCAGCCCCGGGATGGTAGCGCCGCGCCGCGCGACCACGTTCGCGTCCGGGGACCGGGCCAGCGTGGACCGGGTCGCCCCGGTGCTGGACGCGGTGTCCGGCCCCTGGGTCTACACCGGCGAGTTCGGCACGGGCGCGCGGATGAAGTACATCGCCAACCTGCTCCTCGCGGTGCACACCGTGGCCGCCGCCGAGGCCATCGCGCTGGCCCGGCGCAGCGGGCTGGACCTCGAGCTGGTGCAGGCCACCCTGGACGGCTCGATCGCCGAGTCGGCCATCTGGAAGCAGCGCGGCCCGCTGATGCGCGACCGCGCCTGGACCCCCGCGCCCGGCCCGGTCGCCACCCTGCATCCCATCCTCGAGCAGATCGAGGCCTGCGCCGGCGAGGCCGGCCTGGCTGCGCCGGTGTTCAGCGCGGCGAAGGAAGTGTTCGACAAGGCGCTCGCCGACGGCTGGGGCGACCTCGACATCGCGTGTGTCCACGATCAGATCTCCGGCGCATCTGCCCTGAGTCAGGAAGGGCCCTCATGACCTGGTCCCTGGTTACCTACCTCCGCAACGGAACCGCTGGCGTGGCCATCCTCCGCGGCGACGGGACCCTCGCGGCGCCCCCCGACCTCAAGCGCTGGAGCACGCTGCTGGAGCTGGTCGAGGACTGGGCGCAGGCCGCGGAGGTGCTGCGCGGCCTGGACACCGATAGCGCCCCGGCGGTCGAGTACGACGCCCTGCTGCCCCCGCTGCGCTGGCCCCGCAAGGTGATCTGCGCGGGCGTCAACTACCGGCGGCACATGAAGGAGATGGGCGGCGAGATCCCCGCCGAGGGATGGCGCCCGTTCTTCTTCCTCAAGGCCCCGAGCACGTCCATCGTCGGCCCGCACGACCCGATCGTGGTCCGCTCCCCCGACGAGGCCCGCTATGACTGGGAGGCGGAACTGGCCGCGGTCATCGGCATCGGCGGCCGGGACATCCCGGCGGCGGGCGCCCTGGCCCACGTGGCCGGCTACTGCGTGGCCAACGACGTGACCGCCCGCGGGCGGCACCGCCGCGAGACGGTCCCGGCCGACGCGTTCGTCTACGACTGGTTCGCTGCCAAGTCCATGGACAGCTCACTGCCGATGGGGCCGGGCATCACGCCCGCGTTCCAGGTGCCCGACCCGCAGGACCTGCGGCTGCGGCTGTGGGTGAACGGCGAGCTGCAGCAGGACGAGTCCACCTCCGACATGGTCTGCCCGGTGGCCGAGCTGGTCTCGGCGGCCAGCGAGGTGGTCACGCTCGAGCCGGGCGACGTCATCGCGACCGGCACCCCATCCGGCGTCGGCGCGGGCCGCGGCCTGTACCTCAAGGACGGCGACGTCGTCCGGGTCACCATCGACACCCTCGGCACCCTGGAAAACACCGTGATCGATCCTGCGGGAGGAACCTCGTGATCTTCGTAACCCACCAGCTGCCGGTCAACGTGCCAGGCGAGCCGCACCTGGACCGCGCCGCGGTCTGGGACGGCCTCGTGCTCAAGGCCAACAACGCCCTGCCGTTCGTACCCAGCATGACCTTCTGCGAGGTCACGCAGCGCTATGGCGACACCGTGTTCGACCGTGACATCGACTTCCGCGGCGACCGCTTCACCGAGCGAATCACGCTGGAGGAGCCGCACCGGGTGGTGTTCACCCGGATCGCGGGCCCGGTGCTCGGCACCATCGCCAACGAGATCGAGGACTCTGAGCAGGGCCTGCAGCTCCGGTTCAGCTTCGCGCTGGTCGTGGCCGGGGTCGAGGGCGGCTCGGACGCCGAGCGGGAGTACGCCGACTCGATGACCGGGGACTACCTCAAGGCCGTGGCCGCCACCCTGGGGGCCATGCGCCGCCTCGCCGAGAACCCCGCTTCGTCGGTGACGGCATGATCGGGCCGCTGATCGATGACACCCTCCGCAGGCAGATCGCCGACGGCCTGGCCGGCCAGTTCAAGGGCGACATCATCGGCCCCGACCACGCCGAGTACGGAGAGGCCCGCCAGGTCTGGAACGCCATGATCGACCGGCAGCCCGGGCTGATCCTGCGCTGCACCAGCACCGCCGACGTGGTGGCCGCGGTGAACGTGGCCCGCGAGCACGGCCTGCCGCCCTCGGTCCGCTGCGGCGGCCACAACGTGGCGGGCAAGGGCATGTCCGACGGCGGGCTGACCATCGACCTGAGCGGGCTGCGCGAGGTCACGGTGGACCCCGGGCGCCAGCTGGTCCACGCGGGCGGCGGCTGCCTGCTCGGCACCGTGGACGCGGCGACCGCGCCGCACGCGCTGGTCGTCCCGGCCGGCATCATGTCCGAGACCGGCGTGGCGGGCCTGGCCCTCGGCGGCGGCATCGGCTGGTTCTCCCGTAAGCACGGCCTGACCTGCGACCAGTTCGTGTCCCTGGAGCTCGTGCTGGCCAGCGGCGAGGTGATCGAGGTCTCCGCGGACTCCCACCCGGACCTGTTCTGGGCGCTGCGGGGCGGCGGCGGCAACTTCGGCATCGTCACCCGGTTCACGTTCGCCGCGCACGACTTCGGCCCGATGATGCGGATCGGGGTGTCCCTGTACGACGAGGAGCACGCGGCCGCGGCGCTGCGCGAGTACGCGGCCCTGGTGCCCACGCTGCCACGTCACGTCGGCTGGCACGCGGCGCTCAAGCACGACATGCCCGCGCTGCCTTTCGTCCCGCCGGAACTGGTCGGCCGGCGGGTGGTGATGCTGTTCTCGATGTGGCTGGACGACGCCGCGGACCCGGCCGGCGAGGAGATGATCGACCGCCTGTGCGACGTGGGCGAGTCCCTGGTCAAGGCCTCGACCGTGATGCCGTTCGCCGGGGCGGTGCAGCACCTGATCGACGTGGAGTTCGAGGACGGGCACCGCTACTACACCAAGGAGGCGCACGTCGCCGAGCTGGCCGACGAGGCGATCGACCGGCTGGTGGACTTCTGGAAGGACATGCCGATGGAGGGCGAGGTCGAGATCATCGGCCTGGGCGGGGCCATCGGTGACGTCCCCGAGGACGCCACGGCGTTCTCGAACCGCGGCTACCTGCTGTGGCTGAACTTCGCCATGCGCTGGGACGACCCGGCCCTCGACGGCGAGTACATCCGGAAGACCCGGGACGCCGTGGCCGGCCTCAAGCCGTGGACCGGGAACGGCGTCTACGTCAACATGCTGAACTTCGACGAGATGGACCGGGTGGTGGAGGCCATGGGCGGCCCCGAGAAGTACGCCCGGCTGGGCCGGATCAAGGCCCAGTACGACCCGGAGAACCTGTTCAGCGCCAACGCCAATATCGTCCCCGCGGCCGCCCCGGTGGTCACTCCGGCCCCCTCAGCCCCCTGAGTGGGCTGGCCTAGTTCGTGATCATGGGATCACTGTGGCCAGGGCAACAGTGATCCCATGATCACGCCGGGGGCCGGTGCATAGAACCCGTCGCCGTGTACCGCCTAGTCCCACTAATCCCAGAGCCCCCATCAGTCACTCACCGAGTTCGTGATCAACCGATCGGTGATGCTGAAGCGACACCAATCGGTTGATCACGTAGAGGACCCGCCGCGGTCGGGGGGCTGGTGGGGCTGGGCGGGCGGGTGGTGCTAGGCGGGGAGGTAGACCGAGCCCAGGTGGGTGAAGTGGACGGCGACCGAGGTGCCGGCCGGGACGGGGACGGCGTCGGTCATGCCGCCGGTGAGCACGATCCAGCCCGGCTCGATGGCCAGCCCGCGGCGCCCCAGGTCGTTGGCGGCCAGGGCCAGCGCCTCGGCCGGGTGGCCCTGCACGGCCGCGCCCGCCGCCGAATCCACCACCTGGCCGTTCACTTCCAGCAGGCACGCCTCCAGGGCCAGATCCAGGCCCGCGGGCGGCACCCCGACCGGGCCGGTCACGAAGCAGCCGGTCGAGGCGTTGTCGGCCACCACGTCGGACAGCGTGAACCGGAAGTCGCGGTAGCGGCTGTCGATGATCTCCACCCCGCCGTGCACCGACCCGACGGCGGCCAGCGCGGTGGCCGCCGTGACGCCGGGCCCGGCCAGCCGGTCCCGCATCACGAACACGATCTCCGGCTCCGCCCGCGGGTGGATCAGCTGGTCCCGGGGCACCGCCGCCCCGGCGGGCAGCACCATGGCGTCGGTCAGCCACGCGGTCAGCGGGGTGCTGATCCCCATCCGCTGCTGCTTGGCCACGCTGGTCAGCCCCAGCTTGAGGCCCGCCAGCCGCTCGCCGCGGGCCAGCCGGCGGCGCAGCGTCTCGTCCTGCACGGCGTACCCGGTGGCCAGGTCCAGGCCGGGCCAGCCGGCGGTGAGGGGCTCCCGGTCCGCCCGGGCCGCCTCGGCCTCGAGCAGCGCCGTGGCCGCCGTGTCCACCGTCCAGTCCGTCATCCTGCCGCTCCTGCCGTCTCGCGTTCCTGCTGCACCTGCAGCGCGATATCGATGATCATGTCTTCCTGGCCTCCGACGTAGCCGGCCTCGCCGGCCCGCTGCAGGAGCACGTGGGCGGGCACGCGGTACCGCTCGGCCGCCCGCTGGGCGTGCAGCAGGAACGACGAGTACACGCCCGCGTAGCCTTGCACGACCGAGGCGCGGTCCATCCACGGCAGCCGCGGGATGAACGGCCGGACGACGTCCTCGGCGGCGGCCAGCACGCCGGGCACGTCCACCCCGGTCCGGATGCCCAGCCGGTCGAACGTGGCCGCCAGCACCTCGGTCGGCGCGTTGCCGGCGCCGGCGCCGAGGGCGCACAGTGCCCCGTCGATCTGGGTCGCACCCTCCTGGTAGGCGAGCACGGAGTTGGCCACCCCGAGGGACAGGTTCTGGTGACCGTGGAAGCCCACCTGCGCATCGGCGCCGATCTCCCCGATCAGGGCGCGCACCCGCTCCTGCGCGTCACCCAGCACCATGGCCCCGGCCGAGTCGACCACGTAGACGCATTCCGCGCCCGCGTCCACCATGACCCGGGCCTGGGCGGCCAGTGAGGCCGGATCAAGCCGGTGGGCGAGCATGAGGAACCCGACGGTTTCCATCCCGAGGTCCCGCGCGGCCGCGAAGTGCTGGGCGGACACGTCAGCCTCGGTGCAGTGCGTCGCGATCCGGGCCACCGACGCGCCCGCCTCGCGGGCCTGCCGGAGATCCTCGACCGTGCCCACGCCGGGCAGCAGCAGCACCGCGATCTTCGCCGCGGTGGCCTCGGCGGCCGCCGCCCCGACCAGGGCGATGTCGTCGACCGCGGAGAAGCCGTAGTTGAAGGACGAGCCGCCCAGCCCGTCGCCGTGCGAGACCTCGATGACCTCCACCCCGGCCGCGTCCAGGGCCGCGACCACCTGGCGGACCTGGGCCTCGGTGAAGCGGTGCGCCATCGCGTGGGAGCCGTCCCGCAGCGTGGAGTCCGTGATACGCAGGTCGCGGGTCATGCGGTCACCCCCGTGCGGGCCGCGGCCGCGAGGACCTCGCCCACGCGCGCGGCGGCGGCGGTCATGATGTCCAGGTTGCCGGCCCACGGGGGCAGGTAGTCGCCGTTCCCGCGGACTTCCAGGAACACCGCGACCCGGGCCCAGCCGCCCCACCCCTCGGCGGGCGGCTCGAACTGCGGGTCGGCCCGCAGCGTGTAGCCCGGCACGTACCGGGCCACCTCGGCCACCATGGCCAGCACCGACTCGGTGATGGCACCGGTGTCGGCGTCCGGGCTGATCGCGCAGAACACGGTGTCCCGCATGATCATCGGCGGGTCGACGGGGTTGAGGACGATCACCGCCTTGCCGCGGTCCGCGCCGCCGATCGACTCGATGGCCCGGGCCGTCGTGACGGTGAATTCGTCGATGTTGGCCCGGGTTCCGGGCCCGGCGGAGCGCGACGCGATCGAGGCCACGATCTCCGCGTACGGCACCGGCGTGACCGCCGACACCGCGCGGACCACGGGGATGGTGGCCTGCCCGCCACAGGTGATCATGTTGACGTTCGGGGCGTTCAGGTGCTCACGCAGGTTGACCGGCGGGCAGACCATCGGCCCGACCGCGGCCGGGGTCAGGTCAATGGCCTGGATGCCGGCCTCGGCGTACCTCGGGGCGTTGGCCAGGTGAGCCCGGGCCGACGTCGCCTCGAACACCAGGTCCGGCAGCTCAGGCCGGTCCAGGAGCCAGTCCACGCCTCCGGCCGACGCCTCCACGCCGAGCCCCCGGGCCCGGTCCAGGCCCCCGGAGGCCGGGTCCACCCCGACCATGTACCGCACCTCGACATGCTCGCCGCGCCGCAGCTTGGCCAGCAGGTCCGTGCCGATGTTGCCGGGTCCCACGATCGCCGCCGTCACGCTGCCCATCAGCCCTTAGTCCCTTCGTCCGCACCGAAGCGCGCGGTCACGCTGCCCAGGCCCGCGAACGTCGCGGTCACCGTGTCACCCGCGCCGACCGGGATCGCGGCGGTCACCGAGCCGGGCAGGATCACGTGCCCGGCCTCCAGGGCCACGCCCCGGGCCCCGACCTTGTTGGCCAGCCACACCAGGGAGGTGAGCGGCGAGCCGAGCACCGCCCCGCCCGCGCCCGTCCCGGCCAGCACCCCGTTCTTGTGCAGGGTGCAGCCGGCCAGCCGCAGGTCCACCGCGCCCAGCGGGACGGGGCTGGAGCCCAGGACGACACCGCCGGACGACGCGTTGTCCGCTATGGTGTCGGCCAGGCCGATCTTCCAGTCCCGGATCCGCGAGTCGATCAGCTCCAGCGCGGGCAGCACGAAGTCCACCGCGGCGATCGCCTCGGCCACGGTCACCCCCGGCCCCTGCAGCGGCTGGGCCAGGACGAAGGCCATCTCCGGTTCGACCCGGGGCTGCAGGAAGCGGCCGATGGGGATGGGCTCATACTCCAGCCAGAACATGCGGTCCAGCAGATGGCCGTAGTCGGGCTGGTCCACCCCGAGCTGGCGCTGCATCGCCGCCGAGGTGAGGCCGACCTTGTGCCCTTTGATCCGCGCTCCCCCGGCCAGCCAGCGGCGGACCTGGAGCAACTGGATCTCGTAGGCGTCGTCCACGGTGAGCCCGGCGAACTTCGCGGTCAGCGGCTCGACCGGCTCGCGGCTGGCGTACACCTCCAGCAACAGCTCGGCGATCTCCTCGTGCTCCGGCTGATTCACGGCCCCTGTGTCCTCTCGGTGCGCCATCCATTCCCCCAAACTGTATGCAGTTTAGCGGCGGAGTGGAAGAGTGCGCCACGATCGGGCCCGCATGGCCGCCTCTACCGGGGCGTCACTGGTTCGAACCCAGTTGCGCCCACGCAGAGATCTTCACGTTTCAGTGAGGCCTGTTCTTACTTTTTGGCGTGGCGCTCCAGCCGGGCGCGCGGCCGCGCGGACGGGGACTGTCTCGAAGCCGCGCAGCACGAGCAGTGGCCGCCGGACTGGCGGCCCCGCCATCTCGAGCCCTGGGTACCGGCGCGTGAGTTCCTCGACTGCGATGCGACCCTCGAGGCGGGCGAGCGCGGCGCCGAGGCAGTGATGAATCCCGAGCGAGAACGACAGGTGCCGCGAGGCGTTCGGCCGGTCGATCATGAGACGGTCGGGCTGGTCGAACACGCCGGGATCGCGGTTAGCACCGCCGATGGCCACGAAGACCGCCGCGCCCTTCGGCATAGCCGTGCCGTAGAGATCCACGTCCTCGGTCGCGGTCCGCAAGGTCACCTGGACCGGGCTGTCGAAGCGGAGCAGTTCCTCGACGGCCGCGGGGACCAGCGCCGGATCCTCCCCCAGCCGCTCCCAGTGCCCCTGCTCGCCGAGCAGGGCGACGGTGCCGTTCCCGATCAGGTTGACGGTCGTCTCGAAGCCGGCCACGAGCAGGAGCAGCGCCGTGCTGACGAGCTCCGCGGAGCTGAGCCGGTCGCCGTCCTCCTCGATCGCCACGAGGGCGGAAAGCAGGCTCTCATCAGGATCGGCGCGGCGCTTGGCCACCAGATCTCGCAGGTAGGAGGTCAGGGCCAGCTCCGCTGCGCGCGACTGGCGCTCGGCGGCCAGGGAGGTCTGCGGTTCGAGGGTGGCGGCGACGGCGTGGCCCCAGGCCCGGAAGCTGGCCTGATCCTGAGCCGGGACACCGAGCAGGTGGCAGATCACCGCGATGGGCAGCGGGAAGGCCAGCACGTCGATGAGATCGAAGCCTGCCGCGGCGTCGGCAGAGGTGAGGAGCCGGCCGGTGACCTCGCGGATCCACGGCTCCAGGCCGGCTATCGCCTTCGGGGTGAAGGCACCGGACACGAGGCGCCGGATGCGGGTGTGGTCGGGCGGGTCCATGGTGAGCAGGTCGGCGGCGGGAAGCTCCGCGCGGGGATCGCCGGCCGGGTAAGCGGGCGGCCGGTAACCGCGCTGGTGCACGGGGGAGGAGCTGAACCGCCGGTCCCGCAGGATGCTCTCCGCCGCTGCGTGATCCGCCGTCATCCAGGGACCGAGCGCGCTGCGGACAAGGCCGCGCCGGCGGATGTCGGCGTACAGCGGGTAGGGGTCGGTCTTCGTCTGCGGTCGCACCCACCGGGCGAGGGGATCGCCGCGCCACTGGTAGTACCGGATCGCCGCGGGCTCCACACGGCGCATCATCTTTTCTACGAGGCTCACTTGCGTCCTCCCCGATCCGGGCGGCTGGCCACCGCCGTTTCATATACCGACGGTATCTAGACACCCGCGGAATATCAATGGGCGGCACCATGTGGCAGCATTGGCCCGTGGCCAGGATGACCAGGCAGACCTCGAAAGCGATGACGCGCGAGCGTCTGCTCGGCGAGGCCCAGCGGCTCTTCCGGGAGCGTGGCTACGCCGCGACCTCGCTCGAGCAGATCGCCGAGGCGGCCAGCGTGACCAAGGGCGCTATCTACGGTCACTTCTCCAGCAAGGAGGATCTGCTGATCAGCGCGATCGAGGCGGCGCCGATACCGGCCTGGGCGACCGGGATGAACGACCAGTCCCTGCCGCTGCGCGAGCGGCTGGCGGAGTTCAGCCGCGCCATGGCCGTGGATGAGGCATTCAGGGACCAGGCCGTGCTGGCGATGGAGCTTGAGTTCCTCGCGGCGCTGCTGCGCAGCCCGGATGCCCTGCGGCGCTACAGCGCCGTCAATGAGCGGCGGCTGGCGGAGCTGGCCGAGGCGGACCACGATCAGCCGCTCTCCGGGACCGCTCCCGTCGAAGTCTGGGCCATCGGCCACGCACTGCTCATCGGACTGCAGATCTACCAGAACATCGCGCCGGACGTCCTCACCCCCGCGGTGTTCGAGCGTGCCTACGAGCTGCTCGCCGGCCTCTATCCCGAGGGCTGAGTTTCCGCTTCTCATGGTTTACGCGCCGAGGAGAGCGGCTGTTCTCGTAGCCGTAGGCATAACGGGCGGCGGTGCCTGGCGCCAGCACGGCCTTGCCGGCCAGGCTAGCTAGCCAGAACGGGGCAGGAGCCGGCCTCGCACGCGGCGAGCGCGGCGCAGACGTCGCCGCGGATCCGGGTGAGGTCCGCGATCCGGGCCTCGATCCGGTCCAGCGCGGCGTGCAGCCG
>Ga0182024_10018793_pt1 | contig 12826 bp, 7 predicted proteins | sample P32metaG_FD_120480 | JGI IMG/M metagenome (GOLD analysis project Ga0182024, IMG submission 120480) | Permafrost microbial communities from Stordalen Mire, Sweden - P3-2 metaG (Illumina Assembly) | ecosystem: Environmental > Terrestrial > Soil > Wetlands > Permafrost | place: Sweden: Stordalen... | reverse complement strand
CGGGCGCAGTCAACGGCCAGCGCCGACGATCCGCGGGTGAACCAGCTGTACCGCGAGGCCAAGGAGGAACAAACTAGCGGCGATCAGGCTGGAGCGATCGCGAAGTATAAATCCATTCTGCAAATCGCGCCTGGCTTGGCTGCCGCATACAACAACTTAGGCCTTCTCTATTTTCAGCAACGCGAGTATCGCCAGGCCGTCGCGGTTCTGGAAAGAGGATTGAGGATTCATCCTGAAATGCCGTCGGCCTCGGCTCTGCTGGGCATCTCACTCTACGAAATCGGTGAGTACAAACAAGCTCGTCCGCGGCTTGAGGCAGCATTGCGTTCCAATCCCAGTGACAAAGATGCAGAGCTCTTCCTCGCGAATGACTTGATCAAGCTCGGCGAACTTGAAGGAGCCGCCCGGCATCTCCAGGAGCTTGCACGTCGTCAGCCGCAAGATCAGGAGGTGTTTTACCTCTTGGGAGAGATTTACATGCAGCTTTCGGAGCAGGCGCTTTCGAAACTGAATGTCATTGATCCGAATTCGGTATACGTCCACGAGATGTCGGGCGAAATCATGGAGAGCATGAAGAATTATGACGGCGCGGTGGTCGAATACAAGAAGGCGATCGAAATGGCGCCGCGACAGGCAGGGACTCACTACAAATTGGGAAACACCTACTGGCTGCTGAGCGAGTGGGACGTCGCCGTCGAGCAGTTTCAGGCAGAACTCGTCAATGATCCGACCAACTGCAAGGCGCGGGCGCAGATTGCCAATATTTTCATCGCCCAGCGTATGAACTTTGACGAAGGGCTGGCGAACGTGGACAAGGCGCTTGCCTCCTGCCCCGACCTGACACAGGCCCGCATCGACCGGGGCAGAGCGTTGCTCAAGCTGAACCGCAACGAGGAAGCGGCCCATGATCTGGAGGCGGCCGAACGGTCCAGCCCGGATGATCCAAGCGTGCACTTTTTTTTGGCTCAGGCGTATCGCACACTCGGGCGCTCCCGCGAAGCTCAGGCCGAGATGTCAGTCTTCAGCAAGCTCGAGGAGAGCGCTCGTTCGGCGAAAGCAGAGCGGGCCAAGGAAGTACTACAGAATAAGGAAGAGACGCACTGACCGACGCCGGTCTGCTGTTCTTGCCAACGCCCTTCTTAAGGCCGCCTTAATGGCCTTCCGCGGGCGAATCACGCCGCAGGGCGGAAGACCGGTCCAATTCGAGTTTCGCTTTCTCGGCCAAGCCTTCCTTGCGATAGACCTGTCCCAGAACATAGTGAAGGCGTGGGCTCTGAGGAGCCAGGACAACAGCCTTCTCAAACTCAGTCTGGGCTTTCTCCAACTGATCCAGATGTTCGTATGCCCGACCTAGCTGCTCATGAGCTCGGAATTTTTGGGGCGAAATCGCGACGGCTTGCAAGAGATAAGTCACGGCCTCTTGTGGCTGACTCTCATCCAACAAAAGCGATCCAAGATCGATAAACGGTTCCGAGTCCTGATTGAGCCTGTGTTCTTGCCGAGCAATCGCGGTTCGGAAAGCAGTGGCGGCGTTTTCGGCGTGGCCGAGTCCTTGATAGGCCAAGCCCAAATTATATTCTGCGCGAAGACTGGCGGGATCCATCTTCAGGCACCGCTGGAAAGCCTTGATCGCCTCTTCGAAGCGGTTTTCGTTGTACTTCGTCCGGCCGAGGTAGTACCAGCCTTCGGTGTCCTCTGGCGTCGACTGCAGGGCGCGTGTGAGCCACTTGTCGGCATCGGGGTAGTCGCCCAGCAAAATGTAGTCGAACGCGACAACCTTCAGCTCAAACGCGCTGGGAACACGGTATTTGGCGCCTTCGGTGTACTCGGCCAGTGAAGCCTTGGCCTTCGCTTCTTTGAACTTCGAATCAACCACGCCTGGATTGGAGTATTCAAGCTCCGCTTGTCCTTGTGGAGAAGCCTGCTCGTGTACCTCTTGGAAATAAATGGAGCCCAACAAGTAATGGCCGTCTGCCGAGCTGGCGTGGGTGGTCAGGTATTGCTGGACAGCCCGCTCGGCCTCAGTGAGTTTTCCTTGCTGAACAAGCGATCGGGCCTGGCTGAGTGCCGCATCCTGATCAGAAGGCGGCAGCGCTTGTCCGAACGACAGCGAACACCAGAGCAGCACCACGACCGGCACGAATTCGCCGGCGCGAATGGTCCCAATTAAACAAGCTCGCGCATTCGGCTGCGACGGCGCCCGTCCATTGCTGGATCCGCGAATCACGATTCGGCCATTGTATGTCTGCCCTCCGGTTCCCATGCAAGCAAACAGAAACCGGGATCCTGGGTCCCGGCTTCTCGTTTCAGCGAGTGCAGCGGTAGCGTCAGGGCTCTGTCTAGAAACTGACTTTGAAAAACGCTTGGCCTTGTCTAGGCGCGTTGGCTTGGCAAGGATTACTGCCTCCACTGCCATTGTTGTTGATCACGCCGAATTTCAGCGGACCATCATAAAGATTCATATCTGGCGTACACGGTATCACTCGGTTGAAGACATTGAAAAATTCCATCCTGAGCTCTGCGTCCACGCGTTCGGTAAAGTGGAAGTGTTTGGCTAGGCCGACGTTTTCGTTCTTGCCGAATGCGCTGCGAATACCTCCTATTTCCCGCGGAGAATTTCCCCCCGTGTACCCGGGAAAAGCGAATGCATTCGTGTTGAAAGCCGTCGCTGCCGCAGTCGCGCAGGGACTATTAGAATCAGTACACTGGCCCAGGCTCTTGCGGTAACTCCCATAGTTGAGGTTCAACGGTTGCCCGGAGACAATGTTCGCCCGGTTCAGGGCATTTCCATAAACATCGTAGAAGCCATTTCCGAATAAGTAAGAATAGACTGCCTGCGGCGTGCCGCTCGAATAGCTGAGTATGCCGCTTACCTGCCACCCTCCCAGCAACAGCCGTGCCGCAGCATTGTTGTAGTTGGCGAACTTCTTGTGCGGACCGATAGGCAGCTCATAAACGTCGCTGATGGTTAGAATGTGCGTCTGGTCATTGCTGGCGAGCGACCATTCTTCCTTCTGGTTATACCTGTTTTGAGAGCCATTGTTGAAGGTAGTGAACCCAGTGTCGGTGTTCGACATTGTTTTCGACAAGGTATAAGAGACAAGGAAGCTCAGGCCGTTGGTGAAGCGCTTCTGTCCTTGCACCTGGAGGGCATTGTAGAAGGCGGTACCGTTCATATCCCAGGTGTTCGTGAGCCCGCCGGCGGACTCGCTCGGACTGTACATTGGATACGGCAGGACGGCTTGTTGTACCGAGACTCCAGTCCCCCAATCGCAAGCGAAAGTGGCATACGGAGCATAGGCAGCTCCCTGTGTTAGTCCCGGGTTGTGGCTGTTGGCTGGGCAGGTGATCGCGGGAGCCAAGGGCAGGCCGAGAGCTTGCAAAGCTGCTTGTTGGGGCGCGCCCGTCCAGGCTGTGCCGTTCGGGTTATCAGGCGAGAGCAGACAGGTCGGATTCGTCACGTGCCCGGTGGCATCGGGCGCCGGATTGGGACATAACGCGCTCAACGTAACCGGGTTGAGCTGATTGATCTCGTTGAGCATGGATGGCAAATGAAGAACCCTGTTTCCTACGTAAGACGCGGACAGGAACAGGTTCCAGGGCAGTTCGCGTTGGACCCCAAAATTCCAAGCCAACGCATAGGGGGCGGTAGCGTTTGGGGAAAACTCACGCAATCCTCCGCCAGACGCGGCATTCGTCAAGGTATTCGCTACACTCGGACTGAAGGGCACCGGCGGAGGATCTCCTATGGGAGTATTGTCCCATTCACCCCATCCGGGGACCGCGCTGTTGTTTCCGTTCGTCGGGAGAGCTCCCGCCAGCCACTGCCCGGATCCTTGTGCAACCTTGCTCGTACCAAATTCGAAGGCACCTCCGTTCAATGTGCTCTTGGCGAATCCGCCTAAGATAACCGTTTTCCGGTTCAGTTCGTAGGTGAAGCCCAAGCGCGGACTGAAATGTGTCCATTGCACGTAGCCATGGGTGTAGCCTGCACAGCCCGTGCAGGTCCCAAACTTGGTGGCCGCACCCAAGAGTGGCTGACCGGTAGCAGGATTGATGGCGGCCGGATTCAGTATGTTCGGCTGGAAGAAAACGAAGTTGTTGTGGTTTTCGGTGAAGGGCCTGAGAATATCCCACCGAAGTCCGGCGTTCACTGTCAGCTTCGGGTTAATTTTGATGTTGTCCTGAACATATGGCGACACAGCGAGATTGCGGAGCCTGCTTTCCGGTGAGAAGCTACGCGTAGTGGTGTCCACTTGCCCTAGCAAGAAACTGGCGAAGCCGTCCCCGGTGGTTGTGAAGTTAGTGCCGTCGCTCGTTGTGCGACTGTCGAACGTGGCGTTGCCACCACATCCTTGGCATTCGTCGTCATCCTGGTACGCCCGGTGGATCTCGGTTCCGATATTGAAGGTGTGCTTGCCCTGGATCCAAAGCCAGTTGTTGGCAAAGCTAAGACCGAGCTTTCGGTTAAGCGAATAGGTCAAGGCCTGTCCCAGGTCACTCGGTTCTGTGGCATTCGGATCCTGGCTGACAAAATGAATGTGAGGAAAACTAATGCTGCCTGCTACGCCAGGGAAAGGCTTGTTGACGTTGGGATTGAACTGATTGTTGATTTCGCCCATCCAACCCATCCCGGCCGTCATCACCAAGTGGTCGGTCATGGCATTGGAATAGGTCAGAAAGAGACCGGTTCCCAGTCTGTCCTGAGGGTTCTGACCGGTGATGGGACTATTCAGGGGATAGAGCGCGTTGTTATTACAGCAGGCAGGCGTCGTTTCCTTGTCACGCCAGAAGCTGCCGTGAATCTTCTGCTTTTCGGTGAGGTTGTGATCGATCGAGAAGCCCCAGTTCGGCTGCCGAAAGACACCAACGCCCGCCTGCGACGTCACGTTGTTAGCGAGAGTCCCTGGGATATTCGGGGTCGCAATCAGAGGCGTAACCAGAGCCGCTGCTGCGCTGATGCAACTTGAGGGAATCTTGTTACCAGGCCACTGCTGACCCGGTGCTGCCGGGAGAGTGCAGCCTGAGGGAATCAGCGCAGGATTGGCAGCCCAAGCGGTCGGAACAAAAATGTTGATCGGGTTTCCACCCCCGTCCACAAGTCCGCTAAAATCACCCCCTACCATCGCCGAAGTCGGAACCGTCATAGTCCCGGTCTGGGCTGAGTTTTGCCGGAACCACTCAAGATCAAAATGCCAGAAGGTCTTGTTTTTCCCGTTGTAGACGTGGGGGATCCAAACCGGTCCACCAACTGCAAATCCGTAATTGTTTTGGATGAGCGACGGGACAATGCAGCAAAGACCGGTGGCCGGGTTAAAGTTGGAGACCCCTGGAGCAAAGAAATAGCTATTGCGCATGGCCTCGAATGCGTCTCCGTGTAGCGCATTTGTACCGGAAGCGAACTGATACGAGACAACTCCTTGTGCCAAACCATATTGTGCGGAGAAGACCGAAGTCAAGACCGAGAACTCACTGACCATTTCAAAGGGCGGATTGATGAAGGTCTGAAAGCCTTGGGTCTCCGCTTGCACGGCAGCGACGCCATTAAACACCACTTCGTTTTCAAAATCCACGCCGCCATTGATGCGATGGCTGAACTCACCGCCCTGCGTGCCCGGAGCAAGAAAAATGTAGTCGTCGATCTGCCGGCCGACGTTTGCAACGCCGCCGTTGACACCCCCGATTTCCAGCGGCAGCTCTTCCACGACTTTGTGCTCAATCGTCGTAGCCAGTTGCGGTTGCTCGGTTTGCAGGGTCATCGCTTGTGCGGTCACTTCCATGACCTCACGGACTTCACCCGTTTTCAGGACTGCATCCACGGTCGATCGCTTGCCCCCCGATTCCACCACGACTCCATTCGCGACGAAGGTCTGAAAGCCCTCCTTCGCGATCTTCAGGGTATAGGCGCCAGGAATCAGGTCGATGATGGTGTAGCCGCCAGAGCTCGAGGTCAAACCACGGCTGACCACCCCTGTCGCGGTGTTCGTCACCGTAACGCTGGAGCCTGCGACTACCGCGCCGCTGCTGTCGGTGACCGTGCCGGTGATCCCGCTGGTCGCCTGGGCTTGCGCGCGCGGCGCGGAAAAAACCATGAGGCAAACCGCTAGACATGCGGCGAGGGAAGACAACCGGGCACAGGTACTAATAACCGGGGAAACCACGAACGTCCTCATCTCTGGCTCCTTTAGGAAGGTCGTTCCTTTCTACCAAAAGGGACTACGCAGATGCAGCGGCACACCCACCAAAGTCCCGCAGCCCTTGCTGACCTGCGGAGAGGGAACCTTCACACACGTCGCCATCCCAGCATTGCGGCGAAGTCTGTTATCGAAAGGCTGCGGCTGTCAATGCACCATGGTGTCATCTCTGTATTCCCCTTTATCCGACTGAATAGGGACTAGTTAAAAACAATTATGCCGGGCGGCAGGTTGCAAGTTTGGAGACCGTTGGAAGCATGAAAACCCTTTCACTTTTTCGGTGCCGTAAAGAGAAATGAGTTTTCATAGGCTAAAAAATCAACGGATCTAGGTGGCTGGCCGACTATACATCACTTTCCCGCGGACGATTCGTCTATCTCCAGGATATGGTCGGCCGGCACATCCTTTAGCGTCTGTACGATGCCGCTCGGCCAATGAATCTCCACTGTCTTAGCCACCGTCTCCAATCCCAAGCCAAAATGCACACGTTTGTCGCCGGATGAGAGATAACTACTGGCCGTGGTCACGGTCGCGAATTGTGGTCCCTTGCCGGTCACGAGTTTGATTTCCGCACCGATTGCATCGCGGTTGCTCTTATCGCCTATCAGTTTCAGCGTTAACCAATGGTTCGCTGTCTGGGTCTCGTTGTGCAGGATGTGCACGAGTCCATCATTCGTGGTGACGACTGCATCCAGTCGCCCGTCATTGTCGATGTCTCCAATCGCCAGTCCCCGTCCCAACCAGGCTTCATGAAAGATGCTGCCAGAATCCGGCGACACGTCCACAAATCCTTGGCCGGTGTTCTGCACCAACAACATCGGTTCCCGATAATGCAGGTTCGGATAGTTCAGCTCAACCGTGTCGAGATCGTGTCCTTGGGCGATCAGAAGGTCCTTCCATCCGTCATTGTCGTAGTCCATGAAGCGGACGCCCCAGCCCGAATGCGAGCGCGTGATGCGGCCCAGGCCGGAGTCGTAGCTGCCGTAGCTAAAGGTCCCGTCGCCATTGTTCTTGTACAACGCGTACATTTGGTTTGCGAGGTCGGTGACCACCACGTCGGGCAGGCCGTCATTGTTGTAGTCCGCGAAGTCTACCCCCATGCCGGCATAGGTCCGGCCGTCCCCATCGGCGGCGATGCCGGATGCGAGTCCGACCTCTTCGAATGTGCCATTGCCCTTGTTGTGGTAGAGAAACTCAAACATGGAGTCGTTGGCCACGAAGATGTCGATGCGTCCATCCCGATCGTAGTCAGCGAGAGCCAGGCCCAGTCCTTTTCCCGGCTTGGAGATGCCGATCTTCTGCGAGACCTCGGTAAAATGGCCGTTCCCGTCATTGTGGTAGACCAAGGGTGAAATTGGCTGGAAGTAATCGGGATGGCAGTAGGACCGATAGCCCTCCTTGTGCTCTCCACACCAGATGTCTTCGAAGTCCCACTGGACGTAGCGCAGCACTACAAGGTCAAGGAAACCGTCATTATCCAGGTCCACCCAAGCGGCGCTCGTCGACCAACCGCCCCCGCCCACGCCGCTTTTTTCGGTGACGTCAGTGAACGTCCCATCTCCGTTGTTGTGGTAGAGCTTATTGCCACCGTATGCCGTCACATATAAATCTTCGTAACCGTCGTTGTCGTAGTCGCCGACCGCTGCTCCCATACCATAGCCTGCACCCTGCAGGCCAGCCTTCTCCGTGACATCCTCAAAGTTGCCATCGTTTTTCTGGTGATAGAGGCGATTCCAGTAATCCGGCCCTGTCTTCTGCGGAATGGATCCCTTTGGCGTGGGATCTTTGATGGGAGCGCCATTTACCAGGAAAATGTCCAGCCTCCCATCGTTGTCATAATCGAACAGAGCCACTCCCGCTCCCATGGTCTCGAGCAAGTAATGTCTTCCGGTGTGGGAAGCGATGTATTGGAAATGTACGCCGAGTGCGGAGGTGACATCCGTGAACCTGGCTTGAGGTGTCTCTACACCTGAGGGTTTGGCAGGCTGTTGGGCAGGAATCGACCCAGTCAAGAAAACGAGCAGCGGGAGGCTCAATCCTAAACGCATCCAGGCGGCATTATATAGTTTCTTCTTCGGCGCAGATTGGGCGGCAGATTTCGCGAGAGGCTTCAACTATAGATTTTGTTTCCGGAAAAATGAGAATCTATCGTGACCGTTGCAATATGCTCTGCACCAAGTCGCCTAGTTGCCGCACCGTGAACTGGTTTCCTTCGAGATTGGCCGCCAACTTTCCCTGCTGGTCGATGATCACAGTATGCAAAGAATGCATCAATTCAGCTTCGTCCGGCCAGAAATTGACTCCAAACATGTTGCAGACGCGCCGAATCTCGGGCACCGCTCGAGTCAGAAAATGCCAGTTGGGGTCCGCGTTCCAAGTGCGAGCATAGCTTGCCAAAACCTCAGGCTGGTCATTTATAGGATCGAAGGTGACACTCAAAAGGATCAGATCTCGCCCCATTTGCTGTTTGAAACGCCTCTGAACATTGCCCAGGTTGTTGGAGAGCCGGAAACAGTAATCCGGAAGCGGGCAATGTGTGTAAATGAAGTTCACAAGCACCACCTTGCCCGCAAAACCGGCCAGATCAATCTCTTTCCGATTCTGGTCCGTCAGGACAACACTGGGTAGACGTTGGCCGATCTTCAACACGCTCGTGCCAAGCGACTTCGCCGAATCCAGGTCCTCGATGATTTTCAACCGCCGCGCAGCCAAAGGCTGTTGTTCAAGGTCTTCGAAGTCACGAACATAAATGCTCTCAGCATAAGACGCCTTCTTCTCCACCACCAAGGTGAAGTCCACCATCACGCCTGGTGCGAGCCCAGCCAGTGTTTTAGAGTCGCGTACGGAAATGGGCATGATCATGGCATCCATGTACCCAGGGATGCTCTCACAGGACACAAAAATGGTCCGATGGGATGGATCAACTCTCAGCACCAGCCCAGAGGCCGAATACTTCTGCGCACTCCAGGAACTGGTAGTGCTCGCAAGCAACACCGCAAGCAGGATGCAAGACTTCATAAAGTCGTTATTACTTGCCCACACCCGTGACGCCTTTCTTCCTGTCTTCGAACCGGAAATGTTTTGGCGTGAGCGTTTTGTAATCCTTGGCAAACTCGCTAATCTGAATGAACTGGTTGGGACTGATGTTCGAAAACTTCTGCGACGTATCGCTTACCGGCCATGATATTTCCACATTGAGTACGTGTGCCCATTTCCCCAGGCCAATGTGCTGAGCCAAAGGTGAAGCGCCAAAGGAACCCCCGCTACTGACCGTACGAAAGATCGAGCGGATTCCCAGCCCTTTGTTTTCGACTGTGATTTTTATCCGTGCTCCAATCGCCGCCCGGTTCGTCTTGACTCCAACCAACTTGATATTGATCCAGTCACTGTCATTTCCGGGATTCGCAAAAACTCGAAAAGCGTGCGCGTCTCCCGGGGTCGCGCCACCCATGGAAGTCAGAATGTCCTCCTGTCCCCCATTCCGCAGGTCGGCAAATGCAGTGCCATGTCCCTTGTGCAGATCTCCAATACCAGCTGAAGCACTGATGTCCACGAAAGACTTGCCTCGGTCATTACGAAGCAAGACCTTGGGCAACAAGAAACCGTATTCGGGGCCGCCCGTTCCCAGATAGATGTCGAGAAAACCGTCATTGTCGATATCGCCGAAGTTGGCGCCCATGGGGGCGTACACCTTATCCAGGCCAACGTCTGTTGTTACATCTTTGAACGTGCCGTCCTTCATGTTTTTGAAAAGCTTCAGTGTTGTCGCGCTGCGGGGAAGGCCGAGATAGCTGCGCAGAGATTCGTCAGCAGAGAAAAAGAAGCTGTTGACTAATAGGTCAGGGAAACCGTCGTTGTCGTAATCAAAGAAGAAACTGGCAAAACTCTGGGAATCCGGCAACTGCACTCCGGCCCTCTGCGCAACTTCTGTAAAGGTGCGATCGTGGTTGTTGTGATATAGGAAGTTGGCGCCGTAAAGATTGGAGACGAAGAAATCCACGTATCCATCATTGTCATAATCCGCTGCCACAACTCCCTTCGTAAACGCGATTTTGTCCACGCCGGAGGACCGCGAGATGTCTTCGAAAGTCCCATCGCCCCTATTTCGGAATAGCTGGCTAGGACCATTCTCATTACCAATAAACAGGTCGACGAAACCGTCGTTATCGACATCGGCCCAAACTGCGGCTTGGGTGCGAGTTGCAGGCGTCGCCAAACCGGCTTCTTTCGTGACATCGGTGAAAGTGCCATCACAGTTGTTTCGCAGGAGCGACTTGCGCATTGGAAACTCCCACGCCCCCCGCAAAACGAGGAGATCCATGCAGCCATCGTTGTTGTAATCGGCCTGTATCATGTTGAGTCCGCCCAATTGATCCGCAAGCCCAGCCTGCGCTGCGCGGTCGGTGAAGGTGCCGTCACCATTGTTGTGAAAGTAGTGGAGCGGTTCACATACGTTGTAGCTGGAAATCATCACATCCAACAGACCGTCATTATCGAAGTCATCCACAACAACGCCATTCGCCATTGAAACAACATTGAGCCCAGCGAGAGGTGCGACGTCAACAAAGCGTCCGATGTTTTCCCCGGACTCAAACACATTCGGCGAAATCAAATACTTCTCCGGAACACCAGCGGGGTATTTGCCCATGGTCATGTAGGCCAGATTCAGCAGCCATTTTGTCTGGACATCAGCGGGCTTCCGCGCGAGGTACTTCGAGAAATAAGCAACAGCCTTTGCCGAGTCGGCGACATTGTCGTACTTCGCGCCCGGATGGGGCGGAAAAATGCACTTGTCATCTGGCTCACGAAATACCGTGTTTTCCATCTCGGATTTGTGCAGGTAGGCGACCCCAAGCACTGCTTCCAACTGAGGTACTCCGGCTGGAACGTTTTCTAAAGCAATCTGATAGGCGGCCTCCCATTCCGCTACCGCCTCATCCATATTTCCTTGATAGGCCTCGACCTGCGCCAACGCGTAGTATGCCTGGATCAAGTCGATGGGTTTTGCAGACGGCGAGAGCTTTGGCGCAGCAGAATGGAGCCGGTTCTTAAGGCGTAATTCAAGGGTCGACCATGATTGCTTACGAACCTCACAAATCTCTTGTAGGTCTTGCTCCCAGCCAAGTGGTTTTGGATATTTCTGAAACGCCAAGTCCGCGATGATTTGTCCGGCGACATCGGCCGGATATTTGATGCTGCCTTTGCCGGAAAGGGGAAGGTCTCGATTGGCGCTCATGCCTTGACCCGTGGAGCTTTCGCTCTCCGTCAGGACTTTCAGGATTGCGTATCCTCCCGGGACTTTGATGACACTGGTGACTTGCCCCGGCGCTAGTCCTTTCAAGGCCTCTCGCAATTCGGGACGCAAAGTGGCAACGTCCACTCTGCCGAGATACCCGTAATCTTCCGCATTTGGATCAATTGACTTGTCTTTGGCGAGTATCCCGAAGTCCTCCCCTTTCTTCAGACGATCCACGATCTGCTGCGCTTCTGCCTCGGAGCTGACGACGATGACACGCAGAGCAATCGCACCGGACGCGCCGCCTTGCCCGCTCACAGACGTCTGGGAAAACGAAACACGAACCAGCGTTAGCAGAAGGACCATCCATACCAGATTCCTCCATGAACGTCGGACGACTTGCTTGCTCGCGATATCGAAGATCGCTGGATGGACGATTCTCATGGAGCTGGCCTGCTTATCGGATCCGGTGTCGCGTGTAAGTACCACGGCAGTGACTGCGGCGAATGGTTGAAAACTCTCATTGTTAGCTTGCGGCAAAGCGGCGGACCATATAGCAGTCCGGAATGACATTTGGGGGCTAAGGAGTGGCTAGATAGCACCAAGTGATCGTCTCACAGCGCTGCAGGCTCTCCCTTCCGTTTTTGCACGACCATAACACAACCCTTAAGTTAGCGCTTATGTTGAGGCTCATCGGGGCAGTATAGCTGCGAAAATCGTGCCGACGGGGGCGGCACGAGGCTTTGCAGCCGAGTCCGTCCCGAGTTCCGATGGCGGAGCGTCTCTAATCTGCGGCCGGGATCGATGCCCGTAACGCTTTTTGGATTAGCGTGTTGCGAGCCGCGCCGATTATGCCGCTGTTGTTGAGCACGATCTTGACCGTCATGTCCCTGCGCAGCGCTTCCATCCGGCCTTTGTCCAGGAAGGATTGCATAAATACAGGATCCTTTACAAGGAAAACACAAAGACGAAAATGAAGTTTTCGCAGGAAATTCATAGGACTCATTCGCGACTAAAACGATCGTACTGCATGCGACGTGTGTAGTCTGGCTCTTCCCAGACATTGTAGGCTGCTTGGGACAATCTTCATGTCAGAGTCCACAGTCAAAATGGCATTCATGATGTATTTTTACCATGCCATTTGCCGCCTGTAATGGCATACGAAGCGAGAACCAAAAAGCAAAAGACGGGCGACTTCGCCCGTCTTTAGCTGAGCTGATGGTGAACGCTGATCGCTCAGTTGATATCGAACTGCTGCTGGTGCACGGCCGGATCGCTCTTCACAATGATCGTGCGCTTGGTCATTTCTTCCATCTCGTTCAGCAAGCGGCCATTGTTGGCTTTCAATTCCTTGGCTACGTCGGGATGCACGCGCAGCATAACATCCTGGTGTTCG
>Ga0182024_10018792_pt1 | contig 12826 bp, 13 predicted proteins | sample P32metaG_FD_120480 | JGI IMG/M metagenome (GOLD analysis project Ga0182024, IMG submission 120480) | Permafrost microbial communities from Stordalen Mire, Sweden - P3-2 metaG (Illumina Assembly) | ecosystem: Environmental > Terrestrial > Soil > Wetlands > Permafrost | place: Sweden: Stordalen... | reverse complement strand
GCCGCCGCGAGCTCGGCCACCGCGCGTAGCGGCGGCCCTGAGTTGCTGCCCACACGGGCGAGATCGATCACCACCAGCTCGCGCACGCCAAGCCCGGTGGCCAACGGCACGGCGGCGACGGGGGCGCGGCCGGCCAGCTCGGGACGAGGGGAGATCAGCCGTCCATCGCGCAGGTCGATGCTGAGCACCAGCGGCAGTGCCGGGGCGGCGGCGCATGGCGCCCCCGGGGCATCGGGCCCGAGCGACTCGGTGCCGACGACGTTACGCGCCACGCCCGCCCGCGCCAGATCCGCCGCCCGCTTGGGGGCGGCGGCGCCCGCATCGACCCACAGCTCCGCCACCGCCGACAGGGCGGCGAGCGTCGCCACGTCCACCGGCGCGCCGGCCAGCGCGTCCAGATCGGCGACGTACAGGCTCCTGGCCTGACCGACGGCGCACAGCGCCCGCGCGACCGGCACGGGTTCGCATCCGTCCACCAGCGGGCTGCGCAGCGGCGCATAGTGCGCGCGCTGCCCGCGGCGGGCGTGCACGACGACGCCGGCCTTGAGATCGAGCACGGGAACGATTCGCATGGTCCCGCTTATCATGCCCTCATTCCGGTGATCGGACTCGACATCGGCGGCGCCAACACCAAGGCGGCGGTGGTGCACGCCGACCACAGCGTGAGGATCGTCTCCGAGCCGTTCGAGGTGTGGCGGGAGCCGGAGGCCCTGGCCGCCGCGATCGCCTCCGTTGTCGGGCGCTTGGGACTCGATCGCGCCCCGGTCGCTCTGACCACGACGGCGGAGCTCGTCGACGTGTTTGCCAGTAAGCGCGAGGGTGTCCTCCATGTGCTCGAGGCGGCGCGCCAGGCGCTCCCGGGACGCCAGCTGCGCGTCTTCACCACCTCTGGCGAGCTGATCGGCCTCCGGGAGGCGCGGGCCGCGCCGCTGCAGTGCGCGGCCGCCAATTGGATGGCGACGGCGCTGCTCGTGGCGCGGTCGCTGTCCGACGCGATCCTGCTCGACTGCGGCGGCACGACCACCGACGTGATCCCGATCGTGGCCGGCCAGGTTGCGGCCAGAGGGCGGACCGACGTCGAGCGATTGCTCCACGGCGAACTTGTCTACACGGGCGCGCTGCGGACCAACATCGCGGCAGCGCTCTCGCACGTTCCGATCGGCGGCGAGCCCTGCCCGGTGTCCTCCGAGCTGTTCGCGATCAGCGCTGACGCGCACCTGCTGCGGGGCAGCCTGTCCCCTGAGCAGTGCACCTGCGCGTTCCCCGACGCTCGCGGCACGTCCCTGCCGGAGGTCCGCTCTCGGCTCGCCCGCGTCGTCTGTGCCGACCCCGAGCAGCTCGCCGACGGCGACCTGGAGGCGATCGCTGCCGCCGTCGAGGAGGCCCAGGTCGCCTCGATCGCCACCGCGCTTGACCGTGTCGCGGGGCGGCTGCCGGCCGGCACCGGCGTCATCGCCGTCGGCGTCGGCGCATTCCTGGCCCACGCGGCGGCGCAGCGCTGCGGGCTGCCGGTCCATCCGGACACCGCCCTGCGCTCCGAGGCCTCGCCGCTGCGCGCCAACGGGGGAGAGGTCGCCGCCGCCGTCGCGTTGTCGGTGCTCGGACATGAGTGAGCTGTGCCCGGTGGTCGTCAAGGTCGGCGGGGGGCTGTTGCGGGCGCAGGGGCTCGAGGGGCTTCGACGCGGATGCGCCGAAGCGACCGAGATGGCGAGGCGCCGGCCCGTCCTGGTCGTGCCCGGGGGTGGTCCGTTCGCCGATGCTGTGCGCGCGGTGGATGAGCAGGTGGGGCTGGCCGACGACGTCGCGCATGCGCTCGCACTGCGGGCGATGGACCAGCTCGGCGTGGTGCTGGCAGCGCTGCTGCCGGACGCGGAGCTGCTCCCCGAACTGGTGGCACCCCGCGGGCTCGGCATCCTGCAGGCGGCGCCTGCGTTCGCAGGCCGGCCTGAGGTGCCCGAGTCCTGGACGGTGACCAGCGACTCGTTGGCCGTGCTGGCGGCCGCCGCGATCGGGGCGCAGGAGGCGATCCTGCTGAAGCCGGTGGCCGGGGTGCTGGCGCGGTGGCCGTCAGACGGCCCACCGCTGGTCGCCTTGACCGCCGACGTGTTGCAGGCGCTTCAGGCTCGTGGTGGGGGGGGAGCCGTGGACGCCTACCTGCCCGACGCCGTGCGCCGCACCGGCGTGGCCGTCGTGGTGCGGAGCCCCGGCTCCACCCGCCCGGTCGGCACGCGGATCATCCCGCGGTGAGACCCAACCCGCCCGCTGCCGGCGCGGAGCTCGGCGACCGCGGCCGCCACCAGCTCGGCGTCGAGGTCGGCCGCGCGGTCGCCACCGCGACAGACCGCCGAGCGCACCCCAACCACGTCGGCCGGTGCGCGGCGCAGTTGGTCCAGAGTCAGCTGCCCGGCTACAGCGAAGCTCGCCCCCGCCCGGTGTGTGCGAGCGATCAGGTCGGACAGCTCGGAGTCCGATAGCCAGCCGTACAGGCCGCGGCCGTCCTTGACGAACGTGTCGACGAGCGCGCCCGAGACACCCGCGCGGTCCACCAGCTCAGGCAGCCACCTGGGAGCGAGAGCCGGTGGATCGAGCGCGTCGGCGTCCCCATAGGCGGCAGCGATCACCGCGGTGTTTGGTTGCACGGCGTCCGCGACAGCGCGCATGAGCGCAACGGCCGCTTCCAGCTCGCGCACCCCCCGCAGCCCGACCTTGACGTAGTCGGCGCCGCTGAGTGCGGCGCCACGCGCGGCCAGCGCCGCGGTGTGCGGCAAGTTGGGCAGGTCACCCAGCGCCACGCTCACCGGGGCGGCCGCGCCAATCTCCTGCACGACCTCGGACAGGATGCGCGGCGACGGAGCACCAAGTGCTCCTTCGCCCGGATCCTTGACGTCGATGATGTCCGCTCCACCGGCCAGAGCGCGACGCGCCTCCTCCGCAGAGATGACGCTGACCAGCAACCTCATGCCACAGCCCGGCCCGCGCCGACGCGCGCAATCCGAGCGCCGCGGCGATCGAAGTCCACGACGCTGACATCGGTGCCGGAGCCCGCCGCGACACGGAGCCGGTCCGCCACGTCGGCGGCCATTTCGGGCCCATCAACGATGCCATAGACCGACGGGCCCCACGAGCTCTGTCCGACCGCTCCGACCCCCAGCGCATGCAGCGCGTCGACCAGCGGAGCCGCACTCGGGTGAAAAACGCCACCCTGCTGGCCGGCAAATATCGATCCCACCTCGCGCTGGATCTGAGTGAGCGCGAGGCCGAACTCGTCGATGTCCCCCGCCACCAGTCCCGGAAGCAGCGCGGTTAGCAGCAGCCGCGACACCCGCGGCTCGGCGTGCCCCGATTCGCGCAGCTGACCGAAGAAGCGCTCCTCCGCTTCCCCGGAGAGCCCCTCGACGCCGAGCGGCAGCGCGAGCACGCACCGCCACCGCTCCGGCATCGGGTGTCGGGCGACCAGAGGGCTGATCCAGCCCCCGGCGCCTACGCCGGCCTCGACGACGAGCCCCGGGGCGGCAAACGTCCAGGCGCCGACGCTGGACCGCGCCCCCCGCCCGCTCGCCTCGGCTAGCTGTTCCGGCCCGGCGGAGATGCCCGCCAGTCCAGCGAGCCCGCCTGTGATCGCGAGACCGAGCTTGGTGCCCGACCCGAGCCCCATGTGTGAGGGGATCGACTCCTCGACGTTCACCTCGACGCCCCGGCTGAGCCCGAACGTCGACCATACCCGGCGAGCGAAGGTCGTCGCGCGGTCGGCCTGCGCTCCGGACACGTTGATCGGGTCGGAGGATCCGCTGACCGCCCACCTGACCCTGACCACGACTCGGGGGAACTCGATGCCTACGCCGAAGCCCCCGAAGCGGCGCGCTCCCAGGCCCGCCGGATCGAGCATTCCGAAGTGCAGGCGCGCCGGCGCGGTGACCACGATCTCGGTCACGTCCGCTCGGCGACATAGCGCCGCACATAGTCCATCGCCGCGCGCTCGCGGGGTCCGGCGGTCTTATCGACCAATTCCTGCAGGCGAGCCAGCTCAGCCCAGACGCGCTCGCCCCCCAACCACTTCAGCCGCGAGGCGAGGATCGACGCTTCGACGGCGGCGTGCCGAGCACGGCAGAGTCCCAGCGGCTGCCCAGTGCCGGTACCGCTGCCGACCACCCGCGCGCGCACCCGTGAGCGTGCCATTCCATCCTCGGTCGACGTGATCTCCATCACGACCACCTCCCGCCACGAGTGCGCCTCCTCGATGACCGATCCGGCGACTACGCTGGCGGCGCGCATGGCGGGGCGAGGGTGGCCCAGCGCGGATTGCACGAACAGGAGCACGTCGTCGGTCAGATGCACGACCGCCTCGCCTCGCAGGCGCAGGTTCTTGAGCGTGCGAGTGTCCTCGAACGGCCAAAAGACGAGCTCACGCTCGCCCCAGCGCACTCCCATCGCGGCGCAGTTGACCGCGCCGTCGCTCCCGGTCGTGGTCACCACGGTCTCGATCAGCGGCACCTGGTCAATGGCATCAGCCGACAAGGCTGAAGAGCTCCTGGCGTGTGCCAGCGTCGTCGCGCAACGAGCCGCGCAGCGCCGAGGTCACTGTCCGGGCGCCCGGCTTGAGGACGCCCCGGATCGTCATGCACGTATGCTCGGCACTGAGCACGACCCCCACGCCTCGCGGCCTGAGCTCCTGCTCCAGCCAGTCGGCGATCTGTACGGTCATGCGCTCCTGCAGCTGGAGATCCCGGGCGAATGTCTCTACAACGCGCGCGAGCTTCGATATCCCGATGATCCTCTCTCCGGGCAGATACGCCACGTGAGCCTGACCGAAGAACGGCAGCAGGTGATGCATGCACAGTGTGTGGAATGAGATGTCGCGCACCAGGACGAGCTCGTCGTACGGGCCCTGGTTGGGGAACGAGGTTGCGGCGAACTCGGCGGGCGTGACGAGCTCGGCGAACGAGGCGGCGACGCGACGCGGCGTCCCGCGTAGAGCGGGGGAGTCGACGTCTGCACCGATCGCACGAAGCAGCGCCAGCGCGGCTCGCTCAGCGGCGGCGAGGTCGAGTTTGGAGGCGTCGACGATGCGTCCCGGCGTGGGTGGGTCTGCGGCTACGGGACCGCCTTCTCCGGCGTTCATCGCGCCAGCGTAACTCCTGAGCCGTCTCTCAAACCGTAGCCGCTGTGCTCATGCGCGTGGCGAGCTCGACGAGCATGCGAACACCGTAGCCGCTTGCGCCGCGCCCGAACGCGTCGCCACGATCCTCGTCGAGCAACGCGGGGCCCAACATGTCGACATGCGCCCAGGGCCCCGGTCCGGCGAACTGCGCCAAGAACGTGGCGGCGACGATCGGGAAGCCGAAGCTCTTTCCCGCCGTGTTGCGCAGATCCGCCACGGTCGAGTCGATCAGCGGTCGATAGCGCGGATGTAGCGGCCACGGCCACGCGAGATCGCCGCTCGCGTTGCCCGCTTGCACGACCGTCTCACGCCAGGATTCGTCAGGCGAGAAGACGCCGGCGTAGAGATCTCCCATGCCGGCGCGCAAAGCACCGGTCAGAGTCGCCAGGTCGACGAGGTGTGTCGCGCCACCGCGGCGTGCGTACCACAACGCGTCAGCCAGGATCAGGCGGCCCTCGGCGTCCGGATTGGTCACCTCGACGGTGAGGCCCGCGGCCGTCCTGATGACATCGGTCGGGCGGATCGCGCTGCCGCTCAGCATGTTCTCGCACGCCGGCACAACACCCGTGACCGACAGCGGTAGCCCGAGCTCGGCGATCGCGCCCAGCGCGGCCACGACTGCCGCGCCGCCCGCCATATCCGCCTTCTGACGGACGATGTCCGACTGCGGCTTGAGGAAGTAACCGCCCGTATCGAACGTCACGGCCTTCCCCACGAGTGCCAGTCGCGGTGTATCCGGCACACCGGGCGGCTCGTGCCGTAGCACGACGAGAAGCGGCGCCGCCGGGCTGCTCGCGCCGACCGCGGCGAGCGCGCCAAGCCCCGCCTCGGTCGGGTCAATGGTTTCGACGACAAGCCGCGGCAGTGCCGCGGCCCGCTCCGCCAGCCCCGTCGGTGAGATCACGTTCGGCGGCGCGTCGACGAGCTCGCGGGCGACGTTCGTCCAGCGGGCGACGAGCGCCGCGCGGTCGGCCACGCCCGCCAGGTCCTCGTCGCAGCCGCAGAGCACGAAGCGCTCCACGCCGGGCGGCGGCGTGCCGCTGCGCCAGCGGCGAGCGTCGTAGCCGCCGATGACGGCGCCTTCGGCCAGCGCGCGCACCTGGTCCTCGACGGGCAGCGGTAGCGACGCATCCAGCGCCCAGGCGACTGTCCCACCACCCCGGCACGCGCGCACTGCCCGGGCCGCAGCCGTCCGCAGTCCCTCCATATCAGGCTCGAGCGCGACGACGGCGAGCGGCGCGGCGTCGGTATAGACGATCGCGACCGGATCGGCATCCGCAGCTGTGCGCGCGGGGGCGCCAAGCTCCGCGGCTCGGGCTCCCACAGCGGCCGCGACGAGGTCGGCGCCGACCTCGCGCGGGTCGCTCGCCGTTACATGTACTTGCATCGTGTGTTGCCGATCACTAGGCTGCGTCGACCGTTGGATAAGATCAAAGTTGGGACTACGTGAACTCTAGAGGGAGGCCGTATATGACGTGGATCAAGCCTGAGTTCGAGTTCGTGGACCTCTGCTCCGAGGTCACTTCCTACCTCTACCACCGGTAGGAGTCTGAAGGCGGCGTGGCCTCCGGCGCTTGCCAGAGGCCACGTCCCTCCGCCTGCCACGTGCACGTTCGTATCCTGGGCTCGGCGGCCGGCGGGGGATTCCCCCAGTGGAACTGCCGTTGCGAGATGTGCGAGGCCGCGCGCATCGGTGTGCGCGCACGACCCCGTACGCAGTCGTCGCTGGCGATTCGAGGGGCCGACGGGCCTTGGTTTCTGGTCAACGCCTCGCCGGACGCCCGTCAGCAGCTCGAGGCGCTCACGCCCGGGCAGGTCGACGAGGTCCGAGCGCCACCGATCGCGGGCGTACTTCTGACCGACGCGGAAATCGACCACACGGCGGGTCTCCTGCTCCTGCGCGAGTCCGCGATGCCCGTGTGCATATTCGGCGATGAAGGCGTCGAGCGCGCTCTGCGGCATGGGTATCCGGTGTTGGGGATTCTCGAGCGCTACTGCGGGGCTGAGTGGCAGACACTGGAACCGGAGCAGCCGACGCCGCTTCCCGGGTCGAGTCTGGTCGTCGAGCTGTTCCACGTGGGCGGCGATGCGCCCCGTTACATGAGCGGGTTGGACGGAGAACTCGAGGCCAGCGGTTTCGTTTTCCGTGACTCTGCCGGTGCCGGCGTGGTCACCTACGTTCCCGGTCTCGCCCGTTTGGACGACAGCGTGCTCAGCCGGTTCGCCACCAGCGATCTCGTGCTCGTCGACGGGACTTTCTGGCGCGACGACGAGCTCGCCAGGCTCGGCATCTCGGAGCGAAGCGCGCGCGACATGGGACACGTGCCGCTGTCGGGCCCGGGCGGCACGCTCGAGGCGCTGGCGCGACTGGAGCGGCCGCGCAAGGCACTCGTCCACATCAATAACACCAACCCGATCCTGCTCGAGGACTCGCCCGAGCGCCATGCCGTCCTCCAGGCTGGTGTGGAGGTTGCCGATGACGGCCTGGAGATCAAGCTATGAGCTCTAGCGCCACCAGACCGACCGGGGCGCACGGGTCGTCCTCGCCCGAATTCGGGGCGTCCTCGCCTGAAGAGTTCATCGCTCGCCTGCGCGCGCAAGGAGGGCGCTACCACCATCTCCACCCCTTTCACAGACGCATGGATGCCGGTGAGCTGACGCGGGAGGAGCTGCAGCGCTGGGTCGCCAACCGTTTCTACTACCAGAAGAACATCCCGTTGAAGGACGCGGCGATCCTGTCGAACTGCCCCGAGGTCGAGATCCGGCGCGAGTGGGTACAACGCATCATCGACCATGACGGCGCGAGGGACGAAACGGGGGGCATCGATTCCTGGCTGGCGCTGGGCGAGGCGCTGGGTGTCTCGGGAGACGAACTGATGTCCGAGCAGCGTGTGCTCCCCGCGGTGCGCTATGCGGTTGACGCCTACGTGAACTTCGCGCGCCAGAAGCCGTGGATCGAGGCGGTCGCGTCATCGCTGACCGAGCTGTTCGGGCCGGCCGCGATCCGCGTGCGGCTCGAGGCACTGGAGCGTCACTACGACTGGATCGACCCGGCGGGGCTCGAGTACTTCCGCACGCGGCTCGTGAAAGCGCCCCGCGACGCCCAGCACGCGCTCGAAATCGTGGTTGAGCGCTGCCGCACTAGCGAGCAGCAGGACGCGGCGGTCGCGGCACTGCGCTTCAAGACCGAGATGCTGTGGGCGCAGCTCGACGCGATCGAACGTGGCGACACGCAGCCAGAGCCGGCCGTATGACGCGTCCCCGCCTGGTCACCGGCGCTCGACTTCAGTTCGACGACGTACGCGAGGAGCACGTACTGCTGATCCCTGAGGGTGTCGTGCGGCTCAACGCCACCGCAGCGGAGGTGCTCGAGCTGTGCGATGGGGAACGCTCGCTCGACGACATCGTCGGCGCCCTCGCTGCGCGTTACGACGGCGCCGATCTGGGCGACGACGTTCGCGGGATGGTCGACGCCATGGCTGAGAAAGGACTCGTGGTGGATGCAGCAGCCTAGGCCGTCCACGCTGATCGCCGAGCTTTCCTACCAGTGCCCGCTGCACTGCCCGTACTGCTCGAACCCGCTGCACATCGGGGCGGAGACATATCGCCGGGAGCTCGAGTCCGAGCACTGGATCCGCGCGTTCCGCGAGGCGCGCGCGCTCGGCGTCCTGCAGCTCGCGCTGACCGGCGGCGAGCCGATGCTGCGCCGCGATCTGGTCGAGCTGTGCCGGGGGGCGCGTGACGCCGGTCTCTACTCGTCGCTCATCACCGCCGGGACCCTGTTCACCCGCGATCGCGCGGAGGCGCTGAAGTCAGCGGGGCTCGACCACGTGCAGATTTCGATCCAGAGCCCGGACCCGGAGGAGAACGACCACATCGCGGGCAACCGATCGTTCGCGAAGAAGATCGCCGCTGCCCGCGTCGCGAAGGAGCTCGACTTCCCGCTGACCATCAACTGCGTCCTGCACCGGCAGAACCTGGATCGGATCGAGGAGCTGCTCGATCTGGCACTTGATCTCGGGGCCCAGCGGCTCGAGCTTGCCAACACCCAGTACTACGGCTGGGCGATCCCCAACCAGGAGGCGCTCATGCCGTCGTGGGAGCAGCTCCGGCGCGGGGAGACAGCGGTCCAGCGCTTCCGTGAGCGAGTCGGCCCCAAGGTGCACGTCCTGTGGGTGCTCCCCGACTTCTACGAGGAGCTGCCGAAGCCCTGCATGGGCGGGTGGGGCCGAACGGCGATTGTGGTCGCTCCGAACGGCGACGTGTTGCCTTGCCAGGCGGCGTCAACGATCCCTGGGCTCCAGTTCGCCAACATCCGGGAGCATCCGCTCGAGTGGATCTGGAGCGAGTCCGATGCATTCGCGCGATTTCGGGGGACGGACTGGATGCAGGATCCGTGCCGCACGTGCCCGCTCGAACAACAGGAGGTGGATTGGGGCGGCTGCCGCTGCCAGGCGCTGCGGCTCACGGGCGACGCGGCGGCCACGGATCCGGTCTGCCGGTTCTCGGCGCATCACGATCGCGTCGTCGCAGCGCGCGAGTCGGCGCAGACGAGCGCGTTCGTCTATCGCACGGCGAAGCGTCCTGTGCGCGTCTGAACGCCTAGGGATTGGCGGCAGATGGCGGGGCTAACCTCCTGTCCAATGTCCGCGAACCTCGCGTCGGCGAAGCTTGAGCGGGTGCGGCTCGACTGCAGGCTCACGCCGCAGGATGCATTGCGCGCGATCGCCGACGAGCCGTGGCCGTTTGCGCTGACCGGCGACTGGGCCGGCGGGGGAGCGGTCGTCGGTTCGAGCCCACTCCTCCTCGCCGGCCCTGACGCCGACCCGTTTGCCCTGCTGGACGCGCTACCGCAAGTCGGTGAGCACGGGCACCGCGGACCGACGGTGGGCGGCGGCTGGTTCGGGTGGCTCGGGTACCGACTCGGCCGTCGCATCGAGGACCTGCCGGTGGGTCCCCCGCGACCCGTCCCCCTTCCCGAGTTTCACCTGGCGTATTACGACCACGTGCTGCACCTCGACCCTTTCGGGCAATGGTGGTTCGAAGCGCTGGTCAGCGACGGTGCGGAGGACCGTATCGCTCGTCGCCTGAGTGATGTGCGCGCGCGGCTCGCTGCTCCTCGGTGCTCGGCGTCCGCGTACGTTGCTCCGGCGCAGTTTCGTCTCAGTCACACCGACAAGAGCCGTCATCTGGCTGCGGTCAGCGAATGCCGGGAGCGCATTGTCGCCGGGGAGATCTACCAGGCAAATATCTGCCTGCGACTCGAAGCGCCGTGGCGCGGCTCTGCCATTGAGCTCTATGCACGCGCGCTGGATCGCATCTCGCCCGCCCACGGCGGCGCCTTTCAGACACCGTGGGGCGGGATCGCCAGCTTCTCTCCAGAGCTGTTTCTGCGCCGCGCGGGCGACGCGGTCGTGACCGCGCCGATCAAGGGCACGATCAAGCGCCCCGAGGACGACGGAATCGCGCAAGCAGCGCTCGCGGCGCTCCGCCGCTCCGCGAAGGACGCCGCCGAGCACGTGATGATCGTGGACCTCATGCGCAACGACCTCGGCCGAGTATCAGCGTACGGGACGATCGAGGCGCCTCGGACGCCCAATCCCGAGCCACATCCTGGAGTCTGGCATCTCGTGTCGGAGGTCCGCGGCCGTCTGCGCCCTGGGATTGGCAACGAACAACTCCTGCGCGCCACATTCCCGCCCGGTTCGGTCACCGGAGCGCCGAAGATCCAGGCGATGCGCGTGATCTCTGAGCTCGAGCAGACCGGCCGAGAGGTGTATACGGGGGGGATCGGTTTCGCGAGCCCCCTGGCGGGGCTCGAGCTCAGTGTCGCGATCCGCACCTTCGAGCAACGGGGCGGCCGTCTGTGGCTAGGGGCTGGCGGCGGGATCGTCTCCGATTCCGACCCGGAGCATGAGTTCGACGAGGCTCTGATCAAGGCGGGCCCGCTGGTTGCCGCCATCGGCTCTCGGATCGCACCGGCCCGTTCACGGATCCGAACCGGCACTGCTGAGCGCGTTGCGGACGAGCGTCACGACGGGGCTGTGGCGGTGAGGTGATAGGGCGCCGTTTACGCGCGGTGATAACCGCCTATCAGCGGTGCGATACGCCGCTGCCGGAGGAGCCGATTCCCAGCTCTGCCAGGATCGACCGCAGCTCGGCGGCGTTGCGCGCCACGACGTCGGCACCCGCCAGCGCGTCCCTCGTGAAGGATCCGGTGGCTACCGCCACGCACTGCACCCCGTCTGCCCGCGCACACGCGATGTCCAGCGGCGTGTCGCCGATCACGATCGTCTCCCCACAAGGGCACCGAGATTGGCCGGTGCCGGCACGTCGCCTGGCGATCGCCGGCAGGGTTGTGCGATCCTCGGCGTCCGAGCCGAAAGCTCCCTGCCCAAGGGGAAACGCCCAACCGATGCCCGCTCGCGACAGCTTCAGCCGCGCGATGGGCTCGTAGTTGCCGGTCAGTAGCCCGAGTTTCACGTCCTCTTGCTCAGCGAGCCAATTCAGCAACTCGCGCACCCCGGGAAGCACGGCACCAGATAGATCTTCGGGGAGGAGTCGAAGGCATGACTGGCAGCAACTCTCGCGCACGCTGTCGGCGAGAGTGTCGATCCGCTCCGCGGAGACGCCGGCGTCGAGCAGGATCGCGCGCGCGATTTCGCCGTCGGTACGGCCGGCCGTCACGATCTGGGTCCGCATGAAGCGCGTGTCGACTCCATGCACTGCTCTGAGGGCCGCGCTCATTGCCTCGCCCACGGGCTGCGTCGTGCCTTCGAGCAGCGTCCCGTCGATGTCAAACAGCACGAGCACAGTTGGTCAGCATGGCATTCGCGTAGTCACTGCGGTCAGGCCTCGGATATCGCTTGGTATGTTGGCGGCATGGATGAGCGGCAGCTCGTGCGGTGCCGGCGCTGCACGTACATGTTGGATCCCGGCGGCGGGGCCTGCCCGGTCTGTGGCGCGAAGGAGGACGACTTCCGGCCCGGACGAGAACGTCGAGGTGGACTGGCTCGAGGTGGGCTGTCGAGGTTCGCAAATCTGAGCACCTTCTCTGAGATCGTGGCCCGTCTGCAGTGGGATGCCACGGCCATCGACCTCGCGCCGGACGGCCGCGCGTGGCCCGGGTTGCCAACCGCGCGCCGCCGCCGTCTCAGCTCGCTCCTCGCCGGCTTCTGCGTGGCCGAGGACGCCGTCTCCGACCACCTCGCACCGTTCGCCACAGCGACCGATGACACCTTGGAGGCCTGGGTCTTCTTTCTGCAGCGTCGCGACGAAGAGCGCCACGCGCTGTTCTTCGACCGGATCGCCGCCGAGGTACTTGGGCTGCCCGGAGCCACCCCGGCCGAGCGGCGCGCCGCGGCCCGGCCCCACGTCCCGGCCGCGGTGCTCGAGCTCTTCGAGGTGCGACTGCCCGCGCTGGCCGCCGAGCTCGCGGCGGGCCGCGCCGCGCTCGAGGACGGCGTCAGCCTCTACCACATGGTGCTCGAAGGGATCGTCTTCGCCGCCGGGCAGCGCGCCCTGCTCGACGACCTGGCCGACGATGCCCTGCCCGGCGTCCGCGAGGGCGTGACGCATGTCGACCTCGACGAACGCTGGCACGTCGGCTTCGGCCTACGCTGCCTGGTCCAGGCCCAGGCCTCCCCAGACCTCATCCACGACGTGCTG
>Ga0182024_10018791_pt1 | contig 12827 bp, 12 predicted proteins | sample P32metaG_FD_120480 | JGI IMG/M metagenome (GOLD analysis project Ga0182024, IMG submission 120480) | Permafrost microbial communities from Stordalen Mire, Sweden - P3-2 metaG (Illumina Assembly) | ecosystem: Environmental > Terrestrial > Soil > Wetlands > Permafrost | place: Sweden: Stordalen... | reverse complement strand
TGCTCCGGCATCCTGCGGAACTCACCGTACGCCCGGCGGAGTGGATGCCATGGAACTATCGGGACGCCGCGATCGCTGTTGCCGCGTAATATGATGGTTCGGTCGCATGGCCGAAAGCAATAGATAATAGCCATTCCGGGAGAACACTCTCAAATGGCCGCCAAACGGGCATCCGCACCGGCGAAATCGAAGGGGGTTTTCGGCCAGCGCCAGGAACCGGCCAAAATGTTCCGCGTCGGGCTGTATGCTCGCGTATCCACCTATGATCAGAAGACTCTGCCGCTGCAGATCCGCACCATGCGCGAGTATGCGTCGAAGCGCGGCTGGGAAATCGCGGTTCAGATCAAAGAGGTCGGCTCCGGCGCTGTGGAACGCGAACTCCGTGAAAAGGTAATGACCGCTGCGCGCCGTCGCGAGATCGACATCGTGCTGGTCTGGCGACTGGACCGATGGGGCCGGTCACTGGCCGATCTGATCGTGACTTTGAAGGAACTCGCGGAACTCGGCGTCGGCTTCGTATCGCTCACTGAAGCGCTCGATCTGACAACGCCGACGGGCCGCGCGATGGCCGGGTTGCTTTCGGTGTTTGCGGAGTTCGAACACGAAATCCTCCGCGAACGGATTCGCGCGGGCATTGCCGAAGCGCGGCTGCAGGGAAAGCACCTCGGCCGGCCCGTTACGGTGGGAAAGCAGGCCGCTCAGATCCGGAAACTTCATCGTGCCGGCGTCAGTAAAGCCGAAATCGCCCGTCGCCTCGAAAAGTCGGCCGCACCTCCGTGCGTCGCATCCTGGCTGACCTATAGCTGGCAGAAATACGTCCGGCACGAAGGGTGCACACTGGTCTGCAGGGGATTCCGTATTCCAATGCCCGATCCGAACCTCGATCAGTTGTTGCGAACCGCCATCGAACAGACCAGGCTGCTTCGACTCCGCTACCTTAATAAAGATCGGATCGTCGAACCGCACGACTACGGAGAGCACAACGGCGCAATCAAGCTGCTGACCTATCAGGTCGGCGGCTCAAGCAGCCGCTTGCTCCCCAACTGGCGCTGGATGGAAACGAGCCTGATCTCCGACGCCGAACTGCTCGATGAGACCTTCCCTGGCGGGCGCCCCACGGCTTCAGGCAAACATCACAAATGGGACAAGCTGTTCCTCAGGGTCAAACCCGCCGACAAAAAGTAAGCCTCTGATCCAGATTACGCAGCTTTGCCGAAAGGACACTTTGCTTTGGCCGCGTTGAACGCCTCAGACGGTTCACGAGTGGCCCGCTTCTTTGCCGCCGACGACTTGCCCCCGGTTGCCAGCCACCAAACGAACGGTGCCGAGAGCGGAACGGAGGCAAGACAGGAGGCAAACAAGCTCCATATTCTCACGTAGTTCGGAATTTGCGACAAGCACAGTGTGCGCTTGGCGGGCGAACGTAAAATTATCGTGAGCGGTTTTCGATTCTCGCTCGCCGCTGGGATTCTCTCCACTCGGCAAGTTCAGCCGGGGGAATTTTCCACAAAGATACTCAATCAGCCAGAATCCTTGAGTACAAGAGATTGGGCTCGACGAATTCGCCGCGGGAATCAATGTTGCAAATGATTTTGTCGCCAAACAGCGCCAAGATGCTTGGCCATTCGCTCTCGATGCCAAGCATTTGGGCATCGAGACGGTCAATCGGCACCGTGCCTCTATTGATAAATGACCGGCGAGCCGCATCTCGGTCGCCATCAAACCAGAACAGTTCCACTCCCAAATTCTGTAGTGCCTCTACTACGCCACGTAAGCGAACCGGAAATCCCCAATCGATTGCAACTGGCGCGCCGAATCTACGTATGGCATCATACAAGGGCATTGCAGAGCCATAAGGCTCGAATACCATATGCCACCACGCCGCCCTCAAGTCCGATTGTTGCAGGACGCCTGGCATCTCCACATCCAAATGAATGAACCCTTTATTTCGCGCCAGCCACCGTCCAAAAGTTGATTTTCCGCTTCCAGGCACTCCGGACAACAGAATGATTCTATGGTTGGCACGCGTCCGCGAGCCTGATGCGTCCCGGAGATGAGGCCGGAGTTTCTGTGCAGCCACGATATCCCCCGAAGGCAAATTCAAAGCGTTAACAGTTTTCGCGGTCCGTGTGTTGAGTAATCTCAGCATGTGATCTCTTAGCGCATTTGCACTCAAGCCGCCGACGCGCAGCGCTGTGTTTCCGGGAATCCGAGCAACACGCCACTCCTCAATGGGATTCTGTCCACACGACAGAGAAATGGATGGAATGCCAAGTCCGGCAAACTCCCCGAGTCTCTCACTATTGCATGCCGTAATTAGTAGATCCGCAAACTGAAGATTCGATATCGAGTAGGCTCCCCACTTTACCTGCGATACATTCCTACGATCCTGAATTCCGCAGTCCGTCAACTCAAGCTCAGCTTCACCAACTACCCAAAATAGGTGTTTTGCCTCGATATTGATTGCCTCGAAGGCCTCCAGTACAAGGCTAACGGCATCGAACTGACCGTCCTTACATGGATCGAGACCGTGGGACACGAACACGATTGCCAGCGGACCCCGCTGACTCGCAATTGGAGCCCCAGAAAGTGAACTGCCCGCGTTAGGCACTGCCTTCTGCAATACGGCCCCCGCGAAACTAGTCTTGCCTCGCAAAAAAGGCGGTACGTCCAAATGGCCTGGTTCGTCCAAGACGATCACCTCATTTGCATACTGAAGGCACTGTGTGAACGGATCGGACAAATTCCCAATCCAGTCCGCCAGGAAGATGACAGGAACATGACTCGCCTTCGCAAGGGGTAGTACATGAAACTCACCATGAGATATGACCAAAGTGGGGCGGCTTTCGCTTAGGAGGGAATGGCCACAGATCCACCACTCCCAGATACCGCTGTTCTTATACACATCCAGATCACTTACTCTGAATCCCAAGTGCCGAAGCGCAGCAGCGCCAAGATCGCACGAGGCAAAGGTAATATTCAGCGCCGGCTCAAGGCGAAGCAGTTCGCTAGCGATAGTTGCATCAACCAGGGCATTTCTATGGTCCGTGACTGCTGAAAAATAGAGTACTTCTAGGCTCATACATTCACCGGGCTCCCTTTGTTGATGGCGCGAGCGAATCGCGATGCAAGACGCTCCAGCGTTCTAGAGATTCACACAGTCTCGCCAGCTCCGTTTCCGGATTGAACCGGACAGAAATCTCTTTGGCCCGCACCCTATAGCAATCGCCGGCGAGTAATAGTTCCATACACCGCAGACCTTCGGAGGCGGTATAGCTACGCGGCTCCAACACGATACAGAGGCCGGAGCGCCGCAGCCACTCAGCGTTGCGCGGTTGGGAAAACACCCGGGGGATAATCAATTGAGGTACGGCTTGACGAATCGCAGCCGCTGCGGTACCGATACCGCCATGGTGAACAATGGCACTGGCGTGTGGAAGAATCTGTTCCAATGGAACAAATTCACTCAACATAAACCAGTCGGGCAGGCATACAGGAGTATTCATGCCTTCAGCCCCTAAAACCAGTCCATTACAACCGAGCGCCCGGCAGATATTCACACTTACCTCGAAGAAGTGATCATTCCACGTTCTAGTAGTACCGAGACTACCGGCTACGAAAACGATCAATTTCTTGCCGTTATTGGTAAACGGTACTTTGGAAACACCCGTAAGCATGTCCGGCGGCGGCAGAAAGCCAAAGTATCCTTGGCTATCCGCTGTAGTACTGGAGCCGCTAACTAGCCACTCTGGCCATAAGGCGATGGTCGGTACGGAGGCCCTCCGGGACCACAATCTTCGGATGTTGTCCGGGCCGGCTCTGAGGCCGCAATCGCCCATCATGCTGCGCCACTTGGCCTCACATTTTCGCGCTAGAGCAGAAGGCGCCGAGCCCGACACAAATCCGTCGGCTAGTCCCGAGCTTCCCACGACAGGCGGAAGGTCAGGTTGGAGTCGAACCACCGGCATTTTGAAACGAGCGTTTGCGAAGAGGTCAGCCCAGAGACTGGCTCGATCTACCGCCAAAACGAACGTATCCGGCGCGAACAAGTCTCGCAAACTTCGAGCGATGAGGCAGTTCCACCCCACACAGTATCTCAACTCATAAAGGTTTCTGTACCGGGTCATCTGGAGAAATTTATCCTCAAGGCTACTCTTGTACGCTTCAGGTGTGGAGAGGGGAATAAAGTGCAGTCCATTCGACATTGCAAGTGCACTATAGGGAATCTGTGCAATGAGCGTTGTTCTATGGCCGCGCGCTCTCAGGCGCGCAGCAATGGAAATCACTGGAAACACGCCGCCATTACCACCAAGGCTTACAACAATATAGTGCATTAGTTTCCACTCTTTTGAGTCACCTATGTTAGGTCTCACGTGTTCACAGTGTCACGTCGCTAGAGGAACAGTTGCTCGCCGTATATAGCCTCGGAGTGTTTCCGCGACCACGAGGCGCCCGCGCGAGGTGTCGGTCGACATCGAACATTTCCGATCACGCGGCATTGCTAATGCCGTCACGATGTAGTGACACAGGACAGTCCTATCGATTCCGTTGACGCGAAGAGGGATATTTGTGGGAATTCGAATTGCTCGGTAATCGTAAATCGTGTTGCCCGCGAATGAGATCGATATCGACGGAACGCCAAGGGCCCCACATTCGGCGAGCGATATGCAGTTTTCCTTCGTGATTACAACATCGGCAGTGGCAAGTGTTGATGTGATGTCGTCATAATCCGGCTCCAGAATTGTGATATCCAACCGTTCCCGTGATCGAGCAGAAAGAATATCGTAGTCTGGTTTCCCAACAACCCACACGAGTCGCTTATTGATCGACGGTAAGACGTCAAATGCATCCAAGACCAAGTCATATAGAGGCGCACGAATTTCCGACTGAGACTCTGCGCCTCCAGGCACGACCAGAATCATCGTCGAATCTACAGGAATGTTGCGACGAGACCGCCATAACAGTCTGTCAGCCTCGTCAATCGCGAGGTTTCGAAAGACGGAGCCGCAATATCTAATTTTACCCTTAAGATATGCAGGTTCATCGTAATAGCCTGGTTCGTCCAAGAAGAGAATTTCCTCTGCATACTGCAGCGCCTGCATGTTCCAATACAAAGAATCAACAAACCAGTCCGTCAGGAATACGCCCGGCACCCCGAGCGTTTTCGCAATTGGTATCGCAGCACACTCATCATGAGAAATTACCAGCGAAGGGCGCTGTTCATGAATTGCCCGAGAGATGCCCAATATGTTCTCCCAAAGAGAATTATCTTCGGGAAGTTGCAAATCGATCACATTCCAGCCTAACTCCTTCAGTGTAGTGGCCCCAGTGCCGTAGGATACAAATGTCAAGTTCAAGTTCGGATCCGATAACTTGAGTTGATCCCCGATTGCGGCGTCGAGGACTGCATACCCATGACCCAAGCCCCTGGAAACAAAGCAAATTGAATGTCCTCGTTCTGTTATCATTATTTCGACGTCCGAGTTAAAAGAGAAATGGTATAGTCGGAAAACGGCCTCCAAATACTTACTCGATGTAGTTACTTCTACCGACTTCGCGAATCAGGCCGACTACGACCGCTACGTTCTCCGCGTTGAAGAGGGTTCGGAGGGTCAGATTCACCCCGAACTCTCGGTGGAAGTGGTTGACGAGCCTCATGCCAGACAGCGAATCCCCCCCCAGATCGAAGAAGTTGTCGCCGAGTCCGACTTTCTCGATTTTGACTATCTCCGCGAATATCGAGCAAACGCGCCGCTCGATTGCCGTTTCCGGCTCTCGTCCCCGAGGCGCACTTAGGACCTCGGGATCGGGCAGCGCCTTGTAATCGGTCTTACCGTGGGGCGTCAGCGGGATCGAGTCGAGTTGGCACACAATGGAAGGAACCATATAAGCTGGCACTCGCTCGCTGAGTTCCCGTCGCACCGAGTTTCCCTGCGCGCGACCCAAGAAGTGGGGTACTACGTAAGCTACCAGTTCTTTCTCCCCGGACGCCGACTCACGCACCATGGCAACCGCCTCTCGGATCTCCGGCAGTTCCCGTAGTGCGCTCTCAACGTCGCCCAATTCCAACCGAACGCCGTGGATTTTCACTTGCTGATCCCGCCGTCCTAGAAAATCTAGATTACCGTCCTCGCGACCTCGTGCGACATCGCCCGTTCGATACATCAGCGAGGTTGCATCTACAACGTCAGGAATAAAGCATTCATTGGTCAACTCGGATCGGCGAAGGTAGCCCTTCGCCAACGCAGGCCCAGCGATGTACAACTCGCCGTCGCTCCCCTGCGCGACCGGCTGACGGTTACCGTCGAGAATATACATGCGGTAATTCGCCAAAGGCTTTCCGATGGTCACCACTCGCGGGGCATCGCGCGAAACATCGGCGGAGGTCACGCGATGCGCGCTTGCCCAGATCGTCGCTTCGGTTGGTCCGTAGACGTTCCAGACCTCCCGACTTCGCCTTAGAAGATCCCGCGCAAGATCTGCGGGCAGGGGCTCGCCCCCGACCAACACTTGAAGTCCGTCCGTCAGGCCAGGACACTGCTGTATTGCGGCTCTTAGGTAACTGGGTGTGGCTTGGAGCGATGTGATTTTATGGCGCTTGATGAGCGACATCAGGCGATGGGGTTCGTCTATGTCTTGCTGACCGGCGATTACAACCTGCCCACCGCGGCACAATGGAAGAAGTATTTCCAACAGAGAAATATCGAATGTCGTTCTTGTTATTGCAAGATGGCGTCTACCTGGCCCGAAATCCGCCACCGCTGCCATAGACCTCAAAAACACGAGAAGAGCGCGGTGCTGGATTACTACGCCTTTAGGTACGCCAGCTGAACCGGACGTGTACATCACGTAGGCGTCGGCGTCGGGATCGATGTCGCGGCGGGAGGAAGTTGGCGTTTCAATATTGTCAGTCGTTCCCGCGAATATGATTGGCCCGCCGAACGGCAACCGGTTCGCGATCGCACGGTCCTTGATCAGGCATTTAGGCTTCGCATCCCGAAGCATTTCTATAAGGCGCGGGTCCGGTATCATCGGGTCGAGCGGCACATAAACACCTCCGGCGATGAATATTCCTAATATGGCCGTAACCACGTCGGCGGAGCGTGGAAGCGCGACAGCGACGAAGTCGCCCCGCTTGACGCCGACTGCAACGATCTCTGCGGCTAGGTTACCTGACCGGAGCATCAGCTCGCGAAAGGTGAGGGACTGTTCACCGAAGGCAACAGCGACAGCATGCGGGCATTGAGCGGCCGTTCCTTCGATCCAGTCGCAAGCGGTAGCATCGAGCACACTTGTTTCGGTCAGCGTATAAGCTTCCCGGTTCATGATGGGGGAAGAGTTCATAGTTTTAGCACGCCCTCGATTATTCCGACTGCCATCCCGATACCGTCAATTGCACTGAATTCGCGGCTGAGCGCCTGTACGCGGACGCGGTAGCGCACATCGTCGATCACAGTTGCGATTGCGCGTCTCAGCTTCTCCAGTGTCAATTGCTTCGCGGGGATCACTTCGCCGATCCCGGCGCGATGTATACGCACCGCGACGCCGGGCTGGTCTTCGGCAATCGGAATCGCCACCATCGGCACGCCCGCAGCAATGCAATCGAACGTGGTATTCAGGCCAGCACAGTTGATGGTCAACGCCGTTCGCTTAAACAATTCCCGCTGAGGCGCGAAATCGACCACCACCGTGTCGGCGGCAACCCCTCTAAGATCTCGCGGCGAAAGGTTCCCCGCACCCAGCGCAACGACGAGTTGGAAATCGGACAATGCTGCAGCCTCCGTGATCATGCGGAACTTCGCCAGATCATTGTTTCTGACAGTACCTAGGGAGGCGAAGATCAGCGGCTTTCCATTGAGGCGATCCCAAGGGAAATCTATCGTGGGGTCCATCCAGGAGTCTCGAAACGGACCCGTGTAAAAAAGCGTACTGGCAGGGGCTCTTCGCTGAAGGTCGAAGCATCGCGGCATCTGCGTAATTACCGCCAATGGGGAAAGTACCTCATTTATGTCTAATAATCTCCGCATGCCTCTGGCATTGCGCCAATCATTGATTGCTGCCAAGGCGGGACCCATGACCCGCCGTACCATCCTATTAGCCTGACGTACTCTCTGCTGAGTCGTTGGATCGGATGCCTCGGGAAGACCAAAATACGACGGGGGTACTTCATCGTTAAGCATCGGGAGAGGGGAGACGCTGAGTGTGACGAACGGGATTTCGAGGGATTCCGCAACTGAACCGGCGGCCACGTCCATATGATCGACAAGGAGGCAGTCGATATCCCGGGACCGAACGGCGTCTGGCAACTCGCGAAGTACTCTTGCCACATGTCGGGAAACCACACCCATGGTGTCCTTCCATTTGGCGCTAGAGGACGAGGTGCCAATAACATCGGGCTCAACGGAAGAAGCAATTCGATCAATCGAGCAATAGGCTAGGCCGGAACGCCGGACGGCTCCATAGGCGACAGTCAGATGGAAGGCAGTTACCTGGTGCCCTCGATTCAAAAGTGATCGGCCAAGAGCCGACATCGGATTGAGGTGCCCCCTACCCAAGAACGGGCACATACCGATCTTCGCCATTGTGCCGCTCCCTATCTAGCCCTGCCGCTCTTTCGCTGGAGGCAACCCGTCGAATCAACCTGCTCGACCAGTAGGTATCATCGAAATCAACTGTGAGCTGACGACATGCCAGCGGCGCTGCGAGCATATTTTTGAGTCCTGTCGGCGTCTGTGAATACGCGATACCGCGTACGGCTGTCCTTGTAGACTTGAATCACGCGGCAAGACGTCTGAAAAGGAGTTTAAACCCAAATGGCCACCTACACCACGGAGATGGTCTTTTTTATTTTGCCGTTGCTGGCGACACACTACGTTGGTAAACGCCACGCTCCTGAAATAGCTCGACAGTTGACAGATTGCAATCCTCAAACCCCGCAAGACTCGCTACTATCCAGTCGATTCGAAAATCGCCGCGCTCGAATCCAGAAGTTATCCGCCCAACGCCTCGTGGTCTCCTCCGTCCCAAAACGAACACACTGATTGGGCGATCTGAATCTCATCGTGTAAATCGACGCGGTAGCGGTACGACACAGAGGACGATGGGATCTCCACGTCCGACCTTTCAGGCAGCCACGCCATCCGACTTCAGCGCTCTCGGCACCGGTGGGTGACCGATTTTTAATCGACTTTGGAATTCTCTCTTCCGGCCCACCCATAGATTCGCGTGATCTACTGGCAGAACAACCAGGTCCTCCAACACTGTTGTCAGATTGTTTGCGTAGATTCTTCGGTTCTATCTTGCAGAGCCTCGGCGCATGAACAGCCATCGATGAGACACTGCAAGACGTAACATTGCCTAACCATCTAACAATAGGGCTTGTGAGAATCACCTCGGGGCGCTCGATGTCTTCGCCGAATGACGAAGATACCGTGCGGACAGAGGCAGCTATTTTCTTCAGCACCGTCACGAAAAGCTCACGTTTTGTCAATACTGTTTGAAATTGGCCCACTATGCCGGTCTAAAAATGCGCCACCATCCAGAGATGACGATTTACAGTTTCAGCCGGTGGTTAAGAACAAAACCTGCTGATAAAGCGGAGGTGGGCTGTGGTGGGGACCAACCCATCAAGGAATATCTGGCCGCAAACTCATCAAGACAATGAAACCGGGGGCGTAGCCGAACAGAGCTTGCTTCCGGCGAGAGAGCAAGGGTCACATCGGATCGATAGATTTGCGTGTGCCTTGAGAAGCTCATAACGAATGGTTCCGTTTCCCGACACGCTGCTAGCCGCGCAATCTCCGATGAACAAAGGATCCTTGCTTATTTCTGGAAGATGGTCGTCACCGGGCGTTTACGGAAACTGAACGAAACCAATTGGAAGATGATCGGCTATGTTGAGCAGTTCGATAATACGACGACCGTAGTGACGAACCAAGGCAGGCTCGTACGACTGCTCGCGCGATCCTGTTTCGTGCACTCGTCGACTATCCCCCGGATGCGTTCACAGGTGCGGGTTATTTTCCGGTTTATGCCAACTGCCGGATTGGCGGCAGCATATGTTCCTCAATTACATATGTCACGGTTTCATCATCACAGTTCAGAACCTGCGAATCCACTATCCGTTCCTCCCATGAGGAAGGGAAGAAACCGGGAACCGCGCCGTGCACAGTGGGCTGGCGAGCGCTGATTTGTGAACTCCAGTCGGGTACTTTTTCGTGCCGAAACATCCCGACTGCCATTGCATCGCGACGGGTGGCGAGACGTCGCGATATCTGGTCAGGGGATCGATACTGGAAGTGCTTCAGCCGGATTCGTGCGGGATTCGACGACCCCAGGGGACGCGGCCAAGCGAAACCATTATGATTCAGCGACTTATGGTAGCGGAAAAACCGCGGTTCGGACCAGTCATTGCGGTAGTGGCGGCACTTGTCCTCCACCGGGACGTCATTGGCGAATGCTTCCGGGTTCAGTCGGTAGCGCTCAGCTTCCTTCTCGGTGAAGTAGTACTGAAAACTAGCACTCCAGACCACATCGGAGTGCCAAGAAACGCTCTTCAGGAATACTCGCGGGTTGTCAATATAGAACTCGTCCGCGTCCAGTCGGCACCACCAGTCGCCTTCAGCGCACGACGCGCGGTAGTGCTCAAAGATCTCGCCCCGAAGCGAATCGGAAAAGGGCTTCGTGTCCTGCCGGAAAGGGATCACTCCCGGAACGACCTGCGCGAGCTCCCGTACAATCTCCCACGTTCCGTCGTCACTCCCATTGTCATAGACGAAGATTGCATCACTCCAGACAGCGGCGGAACGCAGACATTGGGCGATAATATCGGCCTCATTCCTGACCAGGCACATGGCGAAGATCGCGAATTCTTTGGAAGTTCGTTCGTCCACGGAGATATTTCTTATAATAACCTTTGGAGCGCAAGATTAATACTGTGGCGGAGCAATCCGATTCGGACGTCCCGAGCGTTTGCGTGGTCATTACAGCTTATCGTCAGCCCGGATTGCTGCCAGAAGCGGTCCTTTCAGCCTTACATCAAAGACCCGCCTGTCACATTCTGCTCGTAAACGATGGGTGTCCGTACGCCGAAACGCACGAGTTCTGCATCCGGATTCGCGCGGCCCATCCCGACAGGATTCGATATATTCGCCAGAAGAACCGCGGTCCGGGAGCTGCGCGCAATGCGGCAATCGAACTTGCGCTGTGCGTGTGGCCCGATTTTGACGCGATGTTTTTTTTGGATGGCGACAACCGACTCGGGTCGTCCACTATTCGTCAGATGCATCATTCCTTGCGCCGTCACGACGCTGACTGGGTATTTTCCGACATGCACCTGATCGGGCGGAATGGTCTGGTTGGAATGGCCGGAGAATACTGCGTTCTCGAACACATGCTGCGCAATTACGTCGACACAGGCAGTCTTCTTTCGCGCCGGGTTCTCGACGCCGGCGTTCGTTTCGATTCCCAGTTCACTCTGGGATTTGAGGATTGGGATTTCTGGCTGGGCGCGGCGCGACGGGGCTTCCGCGGCGTATATGCGGCGTCATGCGGTTTTCTCTACCGACGACGCCCGGAAAGCATGATCCGGAACAGCAATCGTGACAGGGACGAGATCGTGGGCCACTTGCGGCGAAAGCATCGCGGGCTGATCAACCCCCGAACCTGCGTCAGGATCGAACATAAGGAAGCACCGAGGTACGCCTTATTTCTGCCGGATTCCGATCACGTATCGCTTTTCACCGATCCGGAGGATCGCGCCCGGCGGATGCCTGCTGGCGAATTTCTGGGGCGGCTTGCGCAAGCGATGGCGAGTCAACGCCTATGCAGAATGCCTGCATACCTTGTGGCTGCCTCGGGTGAGACTATCGAGTGGTTTCAAAAAAAAGGTCTCCTACATGGTGTCTTGTGGCACCTGGAAACAGCCGCCTCGCATTGCGGTTTGCCAGTTATGTTGACGCCAGACGACGCCGGAGGCTATGCCATCCGAAAGGCGGGGAATTGTTCCGAGCCGAGTCTGATCGCTCTGGGCGGAACAGAGTTTTCTCGCAGCCGATCGCCGATCTCGGCAGCCCAATTCGGAGGCGTAAATCTGTCGGCGCTGAAACAGCGTGCGACTGCTACAGATCTTATCGCATTGCTAGAGAAAATACGTGCATTTGCGACCGATGGGCAGTCGAACGAAGGATTCCTCCTCTGCTCGGGTAATCGGCGAAAAGAGGTCGTGTCGAATGGAATACGTTCGCTGTTTCGCGCTGGACCTCTGTTTCCACTGGCCGGCGAGCGGCGCCGAGTCGGCTTTCTGTTGAAGGGCGAGATGGATGATCGGCATCGCACGCATATCACTCCCCAACTCGAGGCAGCTCGGGCTCTTTCCTGGTCCACCCATCTGTTTTGGATCCGGCAGACAAACACTCAACGGCTCCCGACGGACTGGCGGTTCGACACGGTAACACAATTGTCGATCGAGCAACTCAGAAAGGTCGAGCTTGAGGGGATCGCACCCGAATTTCTTGGGTTACTAAGCACTCAAGACGCGATTGTGAATCACGAATGCCCTGAATGGCTGCCTCTCTCGGGCGAACTTAGGCGTCTCGGGGTGAAGACTCTCTATTCCTCCTGCACCGGCGCAGGGGTTGATGTCGCCGTGCAGTTCGAGTACGCCGTGAGTGCTTATCTTTTCGATTCCGGCTCGTTTTATCGCCGATTGCGCGCTTTTGGCATACCGGCCTCGAAATTACAAACCAACCTAAGGGATTGTCTCTGTGTGTCTGAAGAAACAGTTGACTAACGATCTCCGGGATCTGCTCTTCGGTACCGAATTGGTG
>Ga0182024_10018790_pt1 | contig 12827 bp, 10 predicted proteins | sample P32metaG_FD_120480 | JGI IMG/M metagenome (GOLD analysis project Ga0182024, IMG submission 120480) | Permafrost microbial communities from Stordalen Mire, Sweden - P3-2 metaG (Illumina Assembly) | ecosystem: Environmental > Terrestrial > Soil > Wetlands > Permafrost | place: Sweden: Stordalen... | reverse complement strand
GGGGTCATGATTTATCGCATCTTTGGCTCGTTTTTCTTTGGCGCGGCGGATAAATTGGAAACCGCCCTTAAAACCCTCAAGCAGGAACCGGAAGTCCTGATCCTGCGTATGAGAAAAGTCCTCGCAATGGATGCGACCGGCTTGAACGCTCTGGAAGACCTTTACGATCGCCTGCGAAACCACAACAAGCATCTCGTCCTTAGTGGTCCTCACACCCAACCGTTGTTCATGATGCAAAAAGCAGGTTTCCTCGACAAGCTCGGGCAAGAGAATATCTGCGCCGATATTGATCTTTCTCTAGCGCGGGCCAGAGAAATACTTGGTGAAACTAACGACTCCGCCTCGGACTAATCGCCCAAACGTTTGCCAACCTGAAACGCCTGATGGGGATGCAACCGTGCCCCTTCAAAACCTGAAGTGGTTGTATTGATCTCTTCCAAATTCATACCCGGAGTTTAAGCGGCCAGTTGCTCAAACGCAACGATGTTTGCGCCTTTGGCCCCGGCTTTTACTCCCCACGGGTTTCTAGCCTGCGTTCAGATTCCGTTCAGCTTCGCGTTCTTCTATGGGCGCATGCCGATCCTCACCGTTTCACGCGGAAAATCAGAAAACCGCGAATTTTGCTCAGCCGATTGTTCGCCCAAGCCCAGGGCGGAGGAGAAGACATCTCGCAGCGCATGCGCCGATGCAACGGTGCATGGGACGATGCACCCTGAATGCGACGTCCCCGCGTTCGCCTCCGTGGGACGACTGGCCATTGTTTGCGGCGCAATGGGCGCCTTGTTCCTTGTTATTCTCAGTCTCAACCTGATGCACAGCCATGGGAACACCTTCAGCGTCTTCTACTTCGCCGCGAAAGCCGTTGCGGACGGGGCGGATATATACCGTTCCCATTCGCCAGGCAGTAATCGATTTGAGTATGTTTACCCTCCGCTCTTCGCGGTCCTCATGGTCCCGCTTACACACTTTAAATTGATGACCGCGACGCGAATATGGACCTTGATAGACGCATTTCTAACAGTGCTTGCCCTGACGCTTGCATCCAGCGAAGCGGTCCGCCGCTTTCAATTGCCCTCTACCAACGCGGTGATAGCCGCTATCGCTGCCGGCGGCTTCTTGCTTGGCGTCGGCGAAATCAAAACGGAATTGGCCACCAGCCAAACGGACACTTTGGTGCTGATCTCCTTTGTCCTCGCGCTATTGTGGCTGGATGAATGGCCGATGCTCTGTGGTTTGGCCCTGGGCTTCAGTTGTAACATCAAATATCAAACGCTCATCACATTGCCTTATTTGCTACTGACGCGCCGATGGAAGGCCGCTGCGTCCACCGCGGTTTCCTCGGTTGGTTTCGCCTTGCTCCCGGGTCTCGTTGTCGGGTTTTCGCGAAACCTCCAATACTTGCGCAGCGCATTCCATGGCCTCGGACACTTTGCCGGCTTTGATATCCCGGGGGCCGCAAGTACCGTCTCTCTAACTTGGATTCGCAGCGTCTCCATCACGAGCGCGATAGGACGCCTGCTGGATTGTTGTGGTATCAGTTCCAGTTATGCATTCCTGCTTGCACCGCTTGTGGGATTGGTCTGCGTCGCTTTGGCTCGGCAATTGTATCAGCGACACGGCATTGCCATGCTTCCGCCAAGGCCATCGATATTGCCAGGAATAAATTCCGTAAAAACCTTGGTGGCGGTGGAATGGACAGGCTTGATGGTCTCATGGCTTGTCTTCGGCCCGGAGGTTTCCCGGCGACACATGTATGTGCTACTTTTGATGCACGTGATCGCGGTGACTCTGCTTTTCAGATCCAAGGGCCGGGAGAGGCTCTTACTGATTGCCGGCATGCTTGTCTGCCAGGTCGGATTGCGAATTCCTTCCGGGCCTGCTTTCGGCCCCGTCGCAAATGTGTTCAACGCGGTTGGAGGACCGAGTTGGTGCTTGCTGTTGTTCTATGGGGCTCTTCTTAATTCCGATTTGACCTGGTTGCGCGAAGTTTCCGGGAAACCCATGCCGGACTTGAGCTTGCGGACACATCCCGCGATAGATGTTGATCGCATCGTCCGAGGGACGGGCAATATCCCGATGCGCGCACCTCTGACCGTCAGTCCCGATTAAGAGTACGCTGAACGTCCGAGTATTCGGGAGTTGGTTCGTGTCTCAGCCAGGCCGGATTATTTAACGGCTGCACGGAGTACACACACGGGATGTCAAATACCACCCGCAATCCCGGGCCCGGTTGCAGATTCTCTGCGCGGATCGCCCCATGGTGGAGCAGTAGAATGGAACGGCAGATTGCCAATCCCAGGCCCGCGCCATCCTTGGCAGAATCGGCTCTCCCGTCTTTAGATACCCGGACAAAAGGCTCGAAAACTTCATCGAGCTTTGCGGCCGGAAAACCCGGTCCGGTATCCTCAACTGATACTGTCCAGCGATCCGCCTCCACCCAGGATGAAAGAGTGACCCGCCCTCCCGGCGGAGTAAACCGCACCGCATTGCTCAATAGATTGAGGAGAACTTGACGCAACAGCGCCGCGTCGAACGTGGCTTGAGTCTCAATATTCCGTGCAATTACCCACTGCACTTTTGCTTCTTCGCACAAAACGACCGCGTCTTCGCTGAATGCCTTGATGAGTGTCCCCGTGCATTGAGCCTTCAAGTTGAGGTAAATCGCCCCAACCTCTGACCGCGCCAGAAACAGTAGCTTCTCAATTACAGTCGCGAGTCGAGAGATGCTTTCCAGTTGCTGCTGCACCGATTCCTGCTGGGCGCCGCTCAGACTCCCTTGCATGAGCAGCTTCTCGGATTGCAACCGGATGATCGACAGCGGCGTCTTTAGCTCGTGCGAAGCGTTTCCCGCAAACCGCCATAGTTGAAAGAACGATTTTTCCAGACGATCAAACATCTGATTAAGGAGCCGCGCAAGGTCGGTTACCTCGTCATTGCCTCGGCCTGTCGGAATCCGCTCGCTCAAATTATCGGCGCTAATGAGCGCGGCGGTCTTCTGGATCCGGCGGATGGGCGCCAGAGCCATTTCCTTGAGCCAGAGACCGAAGAAGATACTCATTACCAGCACCATCCCCATCACGAGAAGACCTCCTTCGAAGTACGAACGAAAAAGGTGATCCACGTTCCGAAGCGGGCTCGCAATTTGAACGATGAGCGACCCCTCTCGGAACTCCGAAACTCGTACCGCTCCCACCGACTCGCAATTATATGTCCACTGTTGGACGCGGTCAGGATTGGAGGGCAATATGCAGCGGCCCATATTATCCGAGCGAAAGATGACATCACCATTCGCGCGTCTGACCTGAAACAAATAAAGCGCCGCGTCAATTTTAGCATGCGCGGCCACGCGCTGTAGCAATTCAGCCTCTGGCAGCGGCGTTGGCGCCGCTTCCATCCGGCTGCGAATTTCCTGAAATTCCGCGGCATTCAGAAGGTCGATTCCCCGGAACATTTCCCGAACCATCAACCATCGCCCCAAAATAATGGCGCACATCATGGTCACCATCACCACCACCACATACCAAACCGTGAGCCTCGATCCCAATGATTTCATATCATTTGATACCCGACACCGCGGATCGTTTTGAAGACCTGTTCCTCGGATGACACCGGAAATTTCTTCCGCAGCCTTCGCATGTAAACGTCGAGCAGGTTCGCATCCAGCTCGTCGTGCGAGTCCCATATCTTCTCGGTTATCATGCTTCGCGTAAGGACCCGCCCTTGGTTTTGCATGAAAATCTCCAAGAGGGCAAACTCCCGCCCGGTGAGGTCCACCTGGCGCCCGTCCAGCGACACGGTGTGCGCCACCAGATCGAGGCGAATCCCGTGATGCTCCAGGACCGTCACCTTCTTGTCAACGTGCCGGCGCAGCAAGGACCGCACGCGGGCGAGCAGCTCCTCCATGCTAAAGGGTTTGGCAAGGTAATCGTCGGCTCCCAGATTGAGGCCCCTGATGCGGTCATGCACGGCGTCGCGGGCGCTGAGAATCAGGATCGGCTCGGTAAAGGCGTGGGCCCGCCATTGTTTGAGCAAAGTCAAGCCGTCCCCGTCCGGCAGGCCCAGATCCAGGATGATCGCGTCGTATGGACTTTCCGCCAGCGCATCTTTCGCTTCGGCGCAGGTGCGGACCGTTTTCGTGGAATACTCCACGTCCTCCAGACTGCGCTTGATAAACTGGGCGACTTTCTGCTCGTCTTCAACAACAAGGATTCTCATGGGCTTTCGGGTTTGTTGTTTGCTTGAGAGATTCTACGTACGGCGCCAGGCTGAGCACTTCCGAGTCGCTGAGTAAATCATGGCTCGGCATTGAGGTTCCGGCCATGCCGAACTCGATAGTCCGAGCGAAATCGATGGCAGGCGAGGGAGAATCGCGTACGAAAAAGCGCCGGTTGCCAAGCGTCAAATCCCGAGGCGGCACGGGCCCCACTCTCGCCGCGAGCGGGCCGTCTCCCTTGCCGGCCACTCCGTGGCATCGCGCGCAGGAGCGCTGGGAGAGCGCCGCCCGCTCGGTCCTGGCAATCGGCTCCGTGTCGGGCGCGGAACGCCAGTTGCTGCGCTTGGAACTCATTCCGGCCATAAGCAATAGCAGTGAGATACCCCAGTCGGTAACGAATAGCCGCTCCTGGATTTGCCACCGCGGGATGAATCACCTGACCAACGGCTCTTTCGATTTCCGCATGCGGCAGTGCATCCTCTTGCAACCGACGCAGAATTCCTGCGGACTCTAGCGGTACGGGCGTGCTCCCGGGAGGAGGCCACGATGGTGCACTTTCGGGGCGGATTCCATCGATGGACGGCGGCTCGGGGTTACGATCAAGACGCAGACACGGCATTATCCAAGCGTGGCAGAGCAAACTGAACGAAAACTGAACAGGTCTGGAACTGCCTCTGTGCGAAGGAGCTTGATCGGCAGCCGGCGCCAGTACGCTAACTTCGGAACGCTGCCGAATTGTCCTGTACGAGAAAATCAAGCGACGGTTAATTCACCCGCTCGGCGGTTCGATACGGGCTGCATATCATCGCCACGCCCGCCGCAGAGCCGGGTAGAACTCATCCTGTTCAGGTTGCGTTCAGTTTGCCCGGTCAGATTGGAAAATGCCTCACATCCGTTCTTTTCCTGAAATCGATCCGCCTTCCGCACGGACGCAGGGGGACGATCTGGCGGCAATGAGGGCGCCGGTCCGGGACGGCTGGTTCGGGCGTTTTCTCCCAGAGCGGGGGCAGGGGCGAATTGCCTGGATCGCTCTGTCCGCCGCGGTCGTTATTCTCAAATCCATCGCCATTTTTCACTTAAGAGCGGACTCGGACGAGACCCAGCATGCGCACGTCGTCTGGGCCTGGACACAGGGCCAATTGCCGTATCGGGATATTTTCGACAATCACATGCCGCTCTTTCATCTGGCATGTGTGCCATTGATGAATCTCCTGGGGGAGCACGCCCGCATCCTGATCGAGTTGCGCCTCGCGATGCTCCCGCTGTTCTTCGTTTGCCTGTGGTGCGTTTTCAATCTGACAGAGCGTCTCTTTTCAAGAACACTCGCCCCGTGGGCCTGTCTTGCAGCCGCGGCGTGGCCGGGCTTCTTCTACACGTCCACTGAATTTCGTCCCGATATCCTGTGGGCCGCTTTATGGCTCGGGGGCCTGGTGGTGGCCCTGTGCGGGAGATTCAGCCTTAGGCGGGCGTTTGCATTCGGAATTCTACTGGGACTCGACCTCGCCGTCTCGATCAAGACCCCCGTTCTGTGGTCGGCACTCGCGATTTCGGCAGCCATCGCACTCGGTTTAAACGAATGGCTGGGCAACGAGAAAACGGCATGGCGGAGGATACCGTTATTTTTGGGCGTTATTGCTTGTGGAGCGGCGTTGGTTCCGGGAGCAATCGTGCTGTTCTTCGCGGCGAAAGGCGCGTTCTGGATCATGTACTATTGCTTGATCCAGCATAACTTCCTGCCCGGGCTGAAGCGCTGGGGTCATCCCTCGTTTGACCGTTGGATATTCCCTGCGTCCATCCCGGTATTGATCGGCCTGGGCGTGCTCGCCTTCCGGCAGGCGCCTGATGGCCCGACGGCGATACGGCGGGTAATCGTTCTCCTGACGCCGTGTTTCGTCGCAATATTGCTTTGGAGTTACGCACCGGATATCACGCGGCAGGACGGTCTGCCCTACCTTCCGTTGTTGCCGCTGGCGGCCATCCCATTTCTGATCTGGTTACAGACGCGGGTCAAATTACCCGGGTTGGAAGCCGGGCTCTTCACATGGGTTCTCCCGGTGATTTGTTTTGTGGAACTCCTTTGTATCTGGAACTTCAATCCCCTCCGGACAAATCGCCTGAAAGTGACTACTCACAGTATCCAGGATGTTCTTCTGCTTACTCAACCAAATGACTATGTCATGGATGCCGAAGGGGACTATATTTTCAGGCCGCGCCCCTATTACTGGGTGATAGAGACGGTCACGAGGGCAAGGATGCGCCTTGGCCTTATTCGGGATAGCCTCCCCGAGTGCCTGGAGAAGACGGGAACCGGGATGTGCTATCTCTATTCTGAGGGCTTTATTCCTGCCACGACTCTCTTCATCGTATCCAATTACATTTCATTCGACAAAGACGCGCTTGATTTGGGAGTGGCGGGAAAAGAATTGAAAGCCCCCTCCGGGAACGGGACCTTTTACTTCGACGTGGCGATACCGGTAACTTATGCAATTGTCAGCGAATCCGGAATCACCGCCGGGGAATTGGACGGCGAGCCGTACCGGGGTCCGGTCCGGCTCGATGCCGGCCATCACATGTTTCATCGTACCTCCGGCGCGGGCCGCGCCGCCATTTTTCTGGACCGCGCTTTGGCAGGGGGATTCCAGCCGCTGTTCGATGCGTCCGAGAAGATCATCGCACAGGAGCAAGCCAGAGCGGCAAACCGAGGCCGCCGAATTGAAGCATCGGTAGGCGTCAGTGAGTAACTTTATAACCAAGCGCGCATACGCCCTGCGCCGGCTCGCGACCAGCCCGGTATTCCGGGGGGTACTGCTCTATTGCGCTCCCGCCTTGGTCGTAGGGAGCGTGTTGCGCCTGGCGCTGACGATACAAATGCCGTGGGGCTATGTCCAGTATGATACCGCGGAGTACCTCGCGACTCCGTTCCATCTTCTCCAGCACAGATCGTTCTATGTGGACGGCAAACGCGGCTTCCTGGTGCCCATTCTCTTCACGATTCCCTTTCTCCTGCGCATCCCGGCCCTGATCGCCATTCCCCTCGGCCAGCACTTGCTTGGGCTCGCTGCGACGGTGATGGGCGGAGCGCTGACCCGCCTATGGTTCCAGTCATGGCGCTGGTTCATCGTGCCGGTCACTCTCTTCGTGGCGGCGAATCCATCGATGCTCTGGTACGAACAGACTCTCATGGGGGAATCTGAATATCTTTTCGCGCTGATCTTCCTCGCCCTGGCGGGCACCCTTTGGGCGCGGCGCCAATCGCGCGGTCGGTTCGTGTTTTTGCTCGCAGCTCTGGTCTGCGCGGCGGGAGCGCGTCCCGAGGGGCGCCTATTCTTTGCATTCGGTATCGCGCTGGCGGCATTGGTCCTATGGGGCCAATGGCGCAGGCTTGCCAGGTGCCTCGGGGTAATACTTGCCGTTGCCGCCGCCGGGGCCATGCTTGTGCGCCAGAGCACCGCGCCGCAATTGCTCTACGCCACGCTCATCCAGTTGGCGCCCGATCACTCGCGCCTGGTGCCGGGCATCGAGCCCTACATCAATCCGTTGCGCGACCAGGTCCGGGCGGAATCCAATGGAGACCCCCTGCAACTGGTGAAAATCTCCAAGCGGTTGCGCGATGTCCTGGACCCCTATCTTTGGACCCAGCTTCGCGATAACCGGATGTATTACAAGGTGCTGAACCGGACTCTGCGTAATCTCTGTATCGAAGCAATTCTGGCTCATCCTGCCGAGGCAATTGCGATTCCGCTGCAAAAGTTCCGGCTGGCGGTCGATTCCAGGAGCGCCTACCGGTTCGATGAACAAGCGCTGGGTCCCGCTCAGGTCGCCGCATACTTCTCGGACAAGGACAAGCGGATGTACGCGGCTCTGGCAAAGGGCTTGACCGGGCGCACGCTGGATCAAGCGGGGATCCGGGCCTTTATCGAGACCCGCTACCGTCCGGATCGGGTCGCGTGGCTCGGGGATTATGAGGGAGCATGGAACCGCGCCTTGATCTGGTGGCGCACCCCCGACCTGCCTGCAGGCCATCGGCGTTGGGTGCATGATTTCTCCGGAGGCGTGCCCGGCGGATTGGCTGTCGTGCCCGGCCTTCCCTGGTTTTACCCGGTAGCCCTTCTGGGAATGCTGGCCGGGATGCTCTGGCCCTCCCCTGCGAGGCGGGTGCATCTGGCCTGGGCTCCCGTGATGCTAGGGGTCTGGTACGCCGCCACGTTCGTGGGAGTGACCAACGCGAGGTACCGCTTTGCTTACGAGCCGTTTTGCTTTGTCTATGTGTGTCTGCTGGCCGATTGCCTGAAGCGGAGCGCCTGCGGCCGGTTGGGCATTGATGGGCTCAATAACGCCCAACTCCCGTAATGCCCCGTTCCACCACCCGCTGCTCGCTTCCGAAGAAATCGCGCCCGTCAATCACCGGTTGGAAGCCACAGGAGGCAGTGGCAATATTGCGCTAATCTGGACGCAGGCACTGGAACGGGGCTTCGATCCCTTTAACGGAAGGATCACAAGCGTCTCCCAGTGACTGGGCGCTCCTCCGCATCGGCTCGCCTCGCGGTTCCTATCAGCAACGCCTCCCGGAAAGCCCTCCGTGGCGACCACCTTGCGGTCAATTGGCACGACCGCTGCTAAGGAAGTTTCTCATTGCTGCCACAGGCTCAATCGAACCTTAACACCATCTTATAACCATGAGTATTTCCATTTCGGCAGTTGGCGCCGGCGCCACCCCGGGGATCGCCGCGACCGCCCATGCGATGTCCGGCGCCAGCACCGCGATGCCTCCCAACGCCAAAATGTCCAACCTTTACGGGAACATCGACACCACTGGGGCGGACAGCATCACCCAGTCTCAGTTCTATCAGGCATTCCAAACATTGAATCCGCCTGCCGCTTTCAAGTCAGCCGGCGCGAGTGCCGTCTGGAGTTCACTGGATCCGAGCGGCACCGGCCAGGTCTCCAGACAGGATTTCATCAGCCAAATGAAGAACCTCATGGTCCAGCTTCGCAACGGCGGTGGCAACGCCTCGGAGACTTCCGCCGCCGGCACCCAGGCCTTATCCAACCTCGGCAGTTAGTCCCGAGGCCCTCGATCCTCGCACGTCCATTCTATCGGCAGATTACCACCCTGCCGCCCGGCCTCATCCAGCCAATGGTGCGGCGCCCCCAGTTCAGCCAGCCATTGGATTCCACCAGTTCCCTTTAGCATCGCAATCGTTGTCGCACTGCCCGCGGCCATGCACCGCGCCGCCAGCACTGTTACAGAGGCAAGCCCCTCCACCGGCCATCCTGTAATGGGGTTCAGAATGTGGCTGTATCGCCGCCCATCGGCCTGAATACAGCGTTCGTAGTCCCCACTCGTCGCCAGAGCGCCGCGCACAAGCCCAATCTCCCGCACCGCCGCCGCAGGATCAATTGGATTTCGCAATCCGATCCTCCACGGCTCTCCATCCGGATGCGGCCCCAGGGCAAAGAGATCGCCTCCCAGGTCAATGAGCCCGTGCCTCACACCCTCTCCTGCCAGCAGCGTTGCGAGACGGTCCACGGCATATTCTTTCCCAATTCCGCCAAAATCCAACTCCATGCCGGCGACTGCAAAACTCACGCACGGCGGTTGCCAGACTACCTTGTCCATCCCGATCAGCGGAAGCAACGCATCCACGGCATCCGCCCCGGGTAACTTTTTCGATGCAAAATTCCACGCCCGGCGCAACACACCCGCCGTTATATCGAACAGCCCGCCGCTCTTCTCATGGCAAGCAAAAGCGAACTCCAGCAGCCCCGCCGTCTCATCGTCCGGCGTCACCGTCCCGCCTCCGCCCGCCACGCGGTTTATAATCGAGAGCGTGCTCTCCTGGTCGTAGCGCGAGTATTTCTTCTCAATCCGTTCAACCTCTGCCATCGCCAATGCCGCCGCCATATCGGCCTCTAGTGTCCTGAGTCATTGATTTGTCGAAGAATTCCAAGGGCTGTAAGCCCGCAATGTTATAGCCCGGGCTGGAGCGTAGCGGAGGCCCGGGTTACCGATTATCCTCTCCGCCAAGCACTGTAAGTGCGCCTCATTCGTCGAATTATTTCTGACTCACCACACTAGAGTTGTTTCGGTTTAATTTGACGCAATGATATGGGAGCGCCGCGGGCTGGTGCGTGGTTTTTCAAGCGCGGCGCCTGTATTGGTTAATACAGGCCAAGCTTGAAAGGCCGCGCAACGGCTCGCGCCGCCCCAGAGCATGCGTCAGTTTAAACCGAAACAGCTCTAAGTGCGAGTCCGCGCAAAGCTGCAATCCGCAACCCGTACCCAGCGCCCGGAAAAAATACTGGTGGGTCATGCGTGGCGGAGCCTACCCCACGGAAATTGCACAGTCTAATTTCAAGTTTTGTCTAGGGCCTGTTAAGGTAATATGGGTGCAATGTACCCATATTACCTTAACAGGCCCTAAAGTCTTATCGGCAATTACCGGAGCCAATAATTGTCAGGCAATTTACAAAATTTCAAAAAAGGAATCCCATGTCACCAGTTAGCAGCATTTCAGCTTCCACTCCCGCCCCGGCTCCCGTGGTCTCGACCGCGAAATCTTCCGCGGCCTCATCGGCCGCGGCGCCTGCCTCCAGCGCCAGTGCGGCTGCACAACAGGCTGCCGCTCAGGCTGCGGCTACGACTAATGCCATGTCCTATCGCAATTCGTTCGGAGATACCGTAAGTATAACCGGCATCGTTTTGATCGACCGCGACGGCGATGGTGGCGTCGGTCAGCTCGCTCCCGCTACGAAGGCTCAATAAGCAAGCCGGAGGCGTGAACCGCCTTGGGCACAACAGGACCGGTTCTACCGTCGATAGACCCGAATCTTTATAAACTACGCGGCTAGGCACATGGCGCGATAGAAGTTACCAATTACGAACGGCAGCGTATGACCGATGCCCCCCGCTGTGGTCTAGGGGCGAGATGCGGCCGCCGAGGGCGTCGTAACGGCCGCGGAAGACGCCGGAGCGCTCGATGGGGCGGCGATGTCGCTTTCCGAGGCACGAAAGATCGAGAATCGCATGAAGCTCCAGATCGTTGGCAACGGGTTACGTCATATGATCACCCCGACTCAGGCTCATAATCCGGCGCCTGCCGGATCGTAGGCTCAAATCCTACTCCCGAAACCAATTTAGGCATTCGTAATCAATCGGTTACGTGGGTATTTCAAAAACCTGAGCGGGAAAAATGTTACGGTCTTTGAACTTTTTACATGGAAGAAAAGTCGAATCGAGAAATTCTGAGCGGCCCGAACTGCCAGCCTAGCGGCCGCCATACCGCATCATGGCGACGGCAAACAGAGATAAATTACAGACCGAATGAAAAAGCATCGGCCACAGCAGACTGCCCGATCTGGTACGCGCAAGCGCCCAAACGGCTCCATCGATAGCCGTATCCACCCTGGAAAGAGGAATAATTAACGATCCGTGATGAATGGTTACATCGTGCCAGAAAAGAAGGGACGTAATCACTGCTGCCCATCCAAAACGCCACCGGTAACTCATCGGAGAATGCCCGAAGGCTCGTTCGAGCAAAGCCAGCATAATTCCGCGATAGGCCAATTCTTCTTCAATGGACGGCATCGTCGCCTGAAAGAGAAGGGTATCGAGCGAAAACGGCAACGGGTGGATAAAAAAAACCGCCGAGAAAATGATGCCGCATGCCTTCAAGGTCCAGCCCCATTGCTCGCCAGGAATTAGCAGAAACGTCAACCGGTAGGGGAGATAGCATGCGTATGACTCTGCCTGCCAATATAACAGAGCTAAAGCGAACAGCCCGAAAAACACCTTTGGTTTAAAATGTTCGCTCATCTCGCCGCGTTCATAGGCTGTTTTGTCAAGATGGGCGCTCATTATTTGATGTTCACGGCATCTTGGATGAATTTTCTCCCCTTAAAAAAGCGACTGTGGAAAAATCTCACATTACTTCGATATTCTTATGCCGAAAGAATCCGGCACAGGGAATGATCAACGCGATCACTCCGGAATGGGGCCGACGAAATAGCGGATGGATTATGTTTGGTTTAGGGCGCAGAGATTATGACTCCGTCAGCATTGACTGCTAATTTCAGTCCATCCAATTGGCAGACGTACTTCAGCGCCTCAATGAGCGGAATATTCGTCAGGGAAACAGTGATTTTTTGGCCACGGGGAATGCCGGGGGCCAGGGTGATGTTGACCCCACGCCGGGATGGGTCCGGTTCGGCGGTGTCGAGTTGGATGCTTTGCTGCCTGAGATAATTGAACGCGTCGCGCGCTGTCATCTCATGCATTTCCAATTTCGGGATGATGCGACTGAGCTTGTCCTGAACCGATCCCGGAACCGGGGTGGGCGTGGGAGCCGGGGGAGACCCGACGAATTTTTCGGTGAGCGCGTCCACTAAATCGAGGTTTGAGGAGGTGTCATGGACTATGAGCCGGCCATTGCTTGGGAAGTACAAGACGTTCGCTCCCGTTGGGAATTGGACGCCGTTGACGGTGAAGAATTCCATCATCGTCTCGCCCGGCGCCATCTGGGAGGCGAAACTGGGGCGCACCCAGTATTCCTTGGTGACGATTTCGTTGGAGTTTGCGTCCGGCGACTCGAGCACGGCGGCGTTGGGGTCGATC
>Ga0182024_10018789_pt1 | contig 12828 bp, 5 predicted proteins | sample P32metaG_FD_120480 | JGI IMG/M metagenome (GOLD analysis project Ga0182024, IMG submission 120480) | Permafrost microbial communities from Stordalen Mire, Sweden - P3-2 metaG (Illumina Assembly) | ecosystem: Environmental > Terrestrial > Soil > Wetlands > Permafrost | place: Sweden: Stordalen... | reverse complement strand
TGGGTCGGGACAGATTTTGGGGATAGCTGCAAGGCACGTTGGAACGTCGCAACGGCGCTCGGCAATTCCTGCCTCTCGCCTTCGATAAGCCCGAGCAGGTTGTAGCCTTCGACACTGGGCTTCTTTTTGAGCTCCTCCTGTATCTTGGTCTCGGCTTCGGCGAGACGCCCTTGCTGGACCAACGTTTCTACTTCAGGAAAACCCTGCTCGGCGGCATCCACGCGGCAGACGGAAAAACTTGCCAAGAGCATGAGCAGGAAGGCAATGGCAACTCTCTCGGGGGCCAAACAGGCCGCGGTAAAAGTCTGTCTAACGAAGGGCACCGTTTCCGCCCCATAAAGTCGACGAGGGGTCAAACTATCTTTGACGAAGGGCACGGCTTCAGCCGTGCCATATCCCGATGGAGCAGATGAGGGCTTTAGCCCCTGAGGTACGCTTTCAGTCTTTGCAACATCCATAAACCAAAGGGACGGGTGCCCCACGTTCGCCAAAGCGTACTCCGGATTTCCTGTCGAGTTGCCGGCGTTGGCGAACTCCATGCGGCTTTCCTCAATGAAAGCCGCACACGTGGATGTTGGTGGCGCCCCGTGCAGGAAATCCGGATACGTGGGCCGAAAAAGATGGGCGCAGCCCCAACGATCGCTTTCGCTACAGGAACGCATACGAAACATACCGTCCGACGACCCCGGGCCACTCACTGTAGCATCCCCAAAGCCTGCCGGGCCCCCGCATTCTCGGGCTGCAACCGGAGCAGCTCCTGCAACACCTCTCTGGCTTGCGGCTCATCATTCCGCAGTGCGTACAGGCGGGCAAGATTGAGATACGACTGGTCAAAGCCCGGAGCAACGCGGATGCACGTCTTGAACTCCTCCTCCGCCCTGGCGTAATCCTGCCCATGGACGAAGAGCACACCAAGATTGTTGAGCGCCTCAGCATAATCCGGACGCAGCGCAACCGCGCGTTGCAAATACTCCGACGCGCGCGGCGTCTGGCCCTGTTGTGCATACAACATGCCCAGACTATAGTTCACCTCCGGATCGTCAGGCTGAATCGCGGCCGCCTGGTCCAGAAACTCCTGTGCCTTCTCAAAAGACCGCTGCCTGCGATACATATTCCCCAGGTTCAGCAGCGCCGTCCCATACCCTGGTCGCAGCACCAGCGACTGCTGAAAGTTCTTGACTGCCTCTTCCGGGTGCCCTTCCTGGGCAGCAATCATGCCCAGGTTGTTCCAAGCCTCCGGGTAGTTCGGCTTGAGCTTCAACGTCTGCTCGAGATAAGAGCGCGCCTGTTTGAAATCATTCCGTCGAAGATTGAGAGTGCCCAGGTTGTAATACGCTTCAGCATCATCCGGCTTGGCAGCAACCACCTGCTGAAACGACTCCGCCGCCTGGTCCAGGTAACCGTGTTGGAACAGGGCAACTCCATAGGTAAAGTCATTGCGCTGGAACGAACCCTGGTAGACGGCTCCGCTAAACGGAAGCGCCCTCTGCTTACGCTCAGCAGCCGTGGTCGGCGCCGACCTCACATCTTCCAGCAGTCGCTGAGCGTCTAACGCGCCCTGGTACACCTTGACGATCATGCCCTCTTTATCCACCAGAAAAGAGCTGGGAATCGCCAAATCCCGCCGCCGGTCGAATAGGTAACGATAAATGATGTTATAAACACCGGCCACGTCCTGGGTTGCAAACACCACCGGAAAGGAGAACTTTTCCCGGGCTGCGAACGACCGCGCCTTCTCTGTATCGGCCCCCTCGTCAACGTTAACCGCCAGGATCTGCAGCTGGTGCGCATGCCGCTGAAGCAACCGCAATTGATCGCCGCAGAGCGGGGAAGCCGTCGCCCAAAAATTGAGCAGCACAAACTCACCCCGCGAACTTTTCAGTGCGTGCATACTGCCCGCAAGGTCGGGCAGGGAAAACTCCGGCGCCTTTAAAGGCTCAAGCAGCCAGGTATCAATCTGCGAAGGCAACGCTTCCGTCTTGGGAGGTGGTCCGCCCTGTGCCCAGGCCGCGGGCGCCGCAGCGAAGGGCTTGGCCGCAAATTCAACAGAACCCTCCTCAACCTCGATCCGGTGGCCGGCAGGTATGCTTTCAAATACCTGCGACAGCCCATTAGGCCATCTCACCGTAGCCCGGATGTTTCCCTCCGCCTTTCCCACCCCAAAGAAAACCTCTTTGGAGTGCTGGGCAAGAAATCCTGACCCTGCCTGCAGATATTTCGTTTGCCGCAACGCCCCCACCTCAATCGTGATCGCAGCTCCAATGGCATCGCGATTGCTCTTCTGCCCCCGCAATCGGAACGCGACCGAAGCGCCAAGATCCTTCATCCCGTTGTGCAAAATCCGTACTTGAGGAGCATTGCGGTTCTTGAGGATCACCTCTAACCGTCCATCGTGGTCAAGATCAGCCAAGGCGAAGGAACGGCTATCCTCGGGAAAGTCCAATCCCACCGCGCCCGACACCTCGGTAAACGTGCCATCGCGGTTATTCGCGAACATGACATTACGTTCATACCCGCTCCACGACCCATCGGATCGAATCAATTCATTCAGCGCATTCCAACCGTGCTCGTAAGCGGGGGAAGGTGTGGAATCCTGGGGCGATTTCCCCACCACCTGGCGCCAGAAGAAGCTGCCAAGATCATTCCCCTGCGACGCGGAAATATATCCGTTGGCGACATAAAGGTCGGGGTACCCATCATGATCGAAGTCCCAAAAGTCTGAGCACCAGGACCATCGTCCCATCTCGACCCCAGCCTGCTGGCTGATGTTTTCGAATCTCCCATTTCCCTGGTTTCGGTAAAGGGAATTGCCCCGTGCATGATGCCGATAAAGTGCGCGGATCTCTTCCGTGGCCTTTTCTTGAAACCGCTTTTGTGACGAAACCCGCTGCCCGGCGGCGGACCACATATTGGCCGCATAGATGTCCTGTTTCCCATCATTATCGGAATCAGACCAGCACGCGCTCATGCCGGCGCCCGCGTCCTCCACGTGAGCCTGGCTGGAAACTGCGGTGAAGGTTCCATCCCCGCGGTTGCGGTACAGGTTGGCGCGCCCGAAGTCGTTAGCCACATACAAATCCGGCAATCCGCCGGCTTCGGAATGGCCCCACGCGCAAGCGAAACTATAGCGGTCATTCTCGGCGTTTAATCCGGCCGCTTCCGTCCGGTCTACAAACGTCCCGTTGCCTTCGTTGTGCAACAAAAAATTTGCTGGACCATTCCGGGCATCGAAGTAGGGAATCGGATAGTGATACTGGTCAAGTCCGAGGTAGTAGCTGTACAGGCAGAAGTAGATGTCGACACGTCCATCGCCATCGTAGTCAGCGAGAGCCGCATGCGTGAACGTTCCCTGGGGAGGACTCTTGAACTGGAAAGCGTCCCGCTTGATAGAAAACGTGCCGTCGCCCTGATTCACAAACAGCAGGGGACCGCTGCCGCAAACCACCAGCAGGTCCTGCCGCCCCTTGTTCTCGAAATCAGCGAACAGGGCGCACGCCGTACCGTCCAGCACGCCCACTCCCGCTTTGTCGGTCACATCTTCCAGCGTTCCATCACCCCGGTTGCGGTAGAGACGGTTGGGCAGCCCGGATGGTTGGCAAACATAAAGATCGTCAAAGCCGTCGCTGTCGAAATCACCCACCGCCACACCGTTGTTGCCGTAAACGTCAATCCCGCACGCCCCATCCAGGACAGTTCGCCAATAATCGGACCCGCGAAGCAACTGCCTGCTGTACGACTCCGTGCGGCCCAGAACCTGCTGCGTAACGTCGAGAAACACCGGTCCCCGGCTAGCGCTCAGCGTCTCTTCGGTACCCTCCCACCTGTGGGCTTTCCACGCCGCCGATTCATCCCGCGACCACTCGGTGTGCCATAATCCGACCCGTTCTTCCCGCCGCTCGTCGCTGCGCTGCAAGACCAGCTCATAGCGAATGTCAACATGGACCACGGGGCGAACCGTCAGAGGCGTGCTCGCAACTTCTTCGATACTGGTGATCTCAAACTCCGCGGTCTTAACCCGTGCCCCCGGCCCCAGCCAGGTTCGGATCTGCTCCATGAATTGCTCCCGGCCGCGGGCCACCCGGCCGCCGAAGCGTCGTTTCTTGCACTCGATCCCATTTCCCGAACGGAGCGTAAGTTCCGATTCGGGAACCAAACGGGAAGCTTCGATCGAAGGGCTCACCAACCCCGCTAGAGCCGAAAGCTCGGCTGCCGATGCCTCAAGTGTCCGGCTCCATTGTTGGAGAAGCCCCCCGATTTCAAAAGCGTACTTCTCGGTCACATATTCATCCGAGCCGGGGGCCACCAGACGAAGGACATCCTCCAGGGGAGAACGCGCCGGATAGTGAGGGGTCAAACGAACATCGGAAAGAGGGAAACCGCTTACCGAAGTAATGGGAAGCCCAGGGAAAAATGGTGATCCATACAGGGGCGCGCTACGAAGAATCAAGGGTGCTAACCCCAGGGTCTTAAGCAGCGACCGTCGGGAAAGGACTCGATTTTCGACTTTTTGACGCGACATCCTTAAGTTTCCGGAGGGCTTGGCAGGTGTTTGCATGCTAGCACCATGACTGAATCCGACCCAAGCTCGCACCACCTCCAGGAGCAATTTGGGGTATGGGTGTGGTGCAAACTCCAACTTTCGGTTGACAAAGGCTATTTCGGTGGAATAGATTCCTTTGCGGACGATGTAACCGGTTACTTTGCAGCGTTACATGAGCTGCACAATCGAGTCGGCGCCCAAGCAGCGCAGTTGACCACGGGTTTAATTTTGGGAGGATTTGTAAATGAGCCGTGAACGCCTTTTCCATAGCTGGACGAAGTATGTCTGCTATCTCACCCTTTCCGCTTTCTTCCTGCTTCTAACCAACGCTCAGTGCGCGTTCGGCCAGGTGGACGAAGGGTCCATCGTCGGGTTGGTTCAGGATCCCACCGGTGCCGTCGTTCCAGGTGCGCAGGTGACCCTGTTGAATACCGATCAGGGCATCACCCTCAACACCACCACCAGCGGCTCCGGCGAGTATACGTTTTCCCCGGTCAGGATTGGGCATTACTCCGTGTCCGCTTCGGCCCCCGGCTTCTCGACCACGACCCAGGAAAATTTAGAAGTAAAGCTCGACCAGCATCTGCAAGTGAACATTGCATTGAAGACCGGCGCGGCCACCGAAACCGTTCAGGTGACCACCGCACCTCCGGAGTTGCAAACGGAAGAGGGTTCGGTCGGCCAGGTAGTGACCGGTCAAAGCGTGAATAATCTGCCCCTGAATGGTCGCAACTTTACCTTCCTGGCGCAATTGGGCGCCGGCGTGAACACGCCCCAGGCGGACACTCGTGGCAATGCGGCGGCCGGCGCCTTTACCGCGAACGGTCTGCGAGAGTCGCAAAATAACTACTTGCTCGATGGCATTGACAACAATTCCAATGCTGTCGACTTCCTCAACGGGACCAATTTTGTCGTTCTTCCTCCGGTGGACGCGATTTCAGAGTTCAAGGTGCAGACCGCGGACTTCAGCGCCCAGCTCGGCCGTTCCGCAGGCGCTGTCATGAACGCGACCGTCAAGTCCGGTACCAACAGTCTGCATGGCGCGGCATGGGAATTCTTCCGCAATGACAAACTCGATGCCGCCGATTGGTTTGAAAACAACGCCGGCATCAAACGGGGAGAGTTACGCCAGAACCAATTCGGAGTTACCGCCGGTGGTCCGGTGATAAAGAACAAAATCTTCTTCTTCGGCGACTATGAGGGACTGCGGCGCGTGGCCGGCAACACGGTGTCTGGAATCAGCGTGCCCACCGCCGCGGAGCGGACTAGCGGCTTCACCAATCTCTCCGACATCATCCAGCCAAACACCGGCAAAGCTTCGGGTAGAGTCGACGCCTTAGGTCGGGGTATAGCGTCCGGGGTGGTTCTGGACCCTGCGACCACGCGGGCGGTTGCATCGGGCGCGTTCGATCCGCTCTCCGGCATTCAGAATACGGGTAACAGCACCGTCTATGTTCGCGAGCCGTTCAGTAGCGCTTGTGGGCCCCACACCTCAGATTTCACGCTTGCCGCCTGCCCCGACCTGAATCAACTTCCGGGCGGACGCCTGGATGCAAATGCCATCAAGCTGTTAAACATCTACCCTCAACCAACCGGTAGCGGAGTCACTTCGAATTTTGCAGCCAATCCCAACCTGTTCGAGCATCGCAACGCCTTCGACACCCGAATCGATTTCGACCTCACGCAAAAAGATCAGGTCTTCTTCCGCTTCAGTTATGTAGATGATCCTCAATTCATCCCCGGTCCTTTCGGCGGCATCGCGGACGGTGGCGGCTTCCAGGAAGGTCTCCAGACGGCAAAGTCTGACCAGTCTGCGCTGGCCTACACCCACGTTTTTTCGCCCAGCCTGGTCAACGTGGCGCGCGTCGGATTTAACCACCTGCACACCACTCGTTTCGGCCCAGATGGCAACACTGCCGGCATTCCGGCGCAATTCGGCATTCAGGGTATCCCGCAGCAGGCTGAAAACGGTGGCCTGCCTTCCATCGAAATGAGCGGGCTGTCGACCCTGGGCAGCAATTCTTTCCTGCCTTCGGACGAGGTCAGCGACACCATCCAGGTCACCGACGACTTCACCAAGATCTATGGCCAGCACAGCTTCAAGATGGGCATCGAATTCCAGAACGTAAAGTTTTCGACCCTGCAGCCGGCATATTCCAGGGGCGATTTCGAGTACAACAACAACAGCTCCTCGGTCAGCTACACCGACATTCCGAACATTGGCGGCGGCGCGACGGGCAGAGCGCAATTTCTGCTGGACCCAATCGCGTCAACCGTCGGTGGTGTCGACTATGTGGGCGGCGCCGACCAGGTACAAGCCTCCAACATTAGCAAGACCTACGATGAAAAGAAGTACTTCGCCACTTATTTCCAGGACGACTGGAAAGTTACTCCCAGGCTGACTCTCAACCTCGGCATACGTTGGGACTACTTTGGGCCGATCAACGAGACCAATGGCGGTCAGGCTAACTTCATCCCCAGCGGCCCGCCGAATGGCGTTCCCGAGTACCTAATCCCGGCCAGCGGAAAGGACAATAGGGCCCTCTCTCCAAGCTTTATCAATCTGCTAGCTAAGGATGGAATCGCGCTGGTGCAGACCAGCAAATACGGCAATGGGCTGGTGCAAACCCAAAAAACCAATTTTGTGCCGCGCGTAGGTCTCGCGTTTCAACTCGACCCCAAGACCGTGCTGCGCGGCGGCGTTGGCCTGTTCTACAACTCATTTGAGAATCAGGGATATGGGCCCAACATTGGCGAGAATTACCCGTTTGTCTACAACTTTGGCTATCTGGAAAAAAACCTCGGCATCCCCAGTGTCCAACCTATTAGTTCCGGCTCTCCGTGGGCCGGGTGCGCAACCGCAGGCCCAGGCAGCACCGCAACTCTTAATGCTGGTCTCTCCTGCATCCAGTTCACACCCCTTCAAGTCAACGCGTCGGGCTTGAGCCTGCAGGGACTCCAGTTTGCTTACCACACCCCGCTCACGATAAGCGTGAACGCTACGGTGCAGCGCGCGCTGACGCGCACCTTGTCTGCCCAAGTCTCCTATGTGCTTACAGAGTCGTCGAATCTCCAGACTGGCGTCAGCACCAATAACGTGACCCAACTCCTGGCGCCGGGTGCAAGTACTCAAAATGCGGTTCCTTTTCCGGATTTCTCGCATGGTTCCAGTTACCATCAAACCGTCGGGCGCAGCAACTACAACGGGTTGCAAACCAAGCTTGAAAAAGAGTTTGACAATGGATTGCAATTTCTTGCCGCCTATACCTGGTCTAAAACGCTTTCCGATGCCGGCGATCTGCTGAATGGTGGCAGTGTCAGCGGATACCGTGCACCGGACGTGCCGGGCCTTGGTCCAAGTTTCGATCGGGCCCTGGCCGATTTTGATATCCGCAACGTCTTTCACATCAGCGGCTACTATGAACTGCCGTTCGGCAAGGAGAAGCATTTCCTTCCCAACTCAGGCAGGATTACGAATGGGCTAGTGGGGGGATGGGCGGTCAACACCATCGCAGCGCTTCAGGGTGGTCAACCCATCAGCCTCGGTTGCCCAACCAATACCACCAATGGCACTAACTGTAGGGATCTCAGCGCCCCAGGCCAAGCCCAGAAACTTGGACTGCACAAGGACGGACAAGGAAAACTAAACTGGTTCGGAAACCCGGCGGCGTTCCAACAGCCCTGCGAGTTGGGGGGTACCACTCCAACAGGATGTATCCCAGAAACTGGCCCCGCCGTTTTGGGCGGTTATAGTACGACGACGACAGCGCCTGGAATAGCCAAGTTTGACTTCTCGGCATTCAAGAACTTTCCTATCAGCGAACGTTTCTCGATGCAGTTCCGGGCAGAGATCTTTAATATTCTCAATCACGCGACCTTCAATGCCCCCGGTTTCGGCGGCAACGGAGTCAATGCGGTTACAAATTCAACCAACTTCACCAATGCCAACTTCGGCGAAATTGGATCGACTCGCTTCGCTCCGTACGATTCGAGACAGATCCAGTTTGCTCTCAAGCTGTATTACTAAGTTAAGATGAAAACACCCCGAAATGGGCAGGCTAACCAGCTGCCGGTTCGGGGTGTTTTCTGCGTAGCACCAGGCTCACGCGGAGGTGGACCGTGAGCAAAAAAAAACAGCTCCTGTTGGCGATTGTTTCTTCTCTGGCCGTTTGCGCGCCATTTGCAGCCTCTGAAAACAGTCCGAACCCCAAGCCAAGCCCTAACTTGGATCAAGAGTTTCAGTCCGCGGTCGCTCATTTCCACGCCGGACAATTGCCCGAGGCAGCGGTCCAACTGGAGCAACTGTTACCCCAGGTTCCCAAAAGCTTCGAGGTTCATGAGCTATTGGGGCTGGTCTATGCTGCCCAATCACAGGACGCCAAGGCTGTCGAACAACTGCAAACCGCCGTTCATTTGAAACCGGATTCGGCAGCCGCCCATACCAACCTCGCGGCAGCCCTCGTACACACAGGCAACTCTGAGTTAGCCGGGCAACAGTTTCGTAAGGCGCTCGAATTGGAGCCGCACGACTACGACGCCAACCACAACCTGGGCGAGTTCTACATCCAGACAGGAAAGATTGCCGACGCAACCCCCCTTCTCGAACAGGCGCAGCGGATCACCCCAACTTCCTACGACAATGGCTACGATTTATCCCAGGCTTATCTGCTCACCGGGCAGCTTTCTCAGGCAAGACAACTTGTGCAAACCCTGGTGCAGCAAAAGAACACCGGAGAGCTGCATAACCTGCTTGGTCAGATCGAGGAGAAAGATGGAAAATTCGTAGCGGCGGCAAATGAGTTTGGTATCGCTGCACACATGGATCCGAGCGAGGAAAATCTGTTCGCCTGGGGCAGCGAGTTTCTTCTCCATCGCACCTACGAACCAGCTATCGAAGTATTTACGAAAGCCTCTGAACGTTACCCGAATTCGCCCCGGCTATTTATCGGGCTGGGAATGGCACTTTATTCACGCGGCAAATACGACGCCGCGGTTAAAGCCTTGCTCGCGGCCGCCGATCTGAACCCTGCCGACCCTCGCTGCTATCTTTTTCTCTCCAAGGCCTACGATAGCTCACCCAACCAGGCGAATGACGTGATCCAGAGATTCCGCCGTTTCTCTGAGCTGCAGCCCGGGAACGCGCTGGCGCTTTACTATTACGCGATGAGTTTGTGGAAGGGAAAGCGGGCCGAAGACCCCGGCTCCGATCTTCGGGAAGTGGAGTCGCTGCTGCAAAAGTCTGTGTCCCTCGATCCAAAGCTCGCGGAAGCACACGTACAGCTGGGCAACCTCTACGCCGATCAGCATGAATATGCGAAATCCATTCCGGAATATACGAGAGCACTCGAAGTAAATCCGAATCTTCCTGACGCCCATTACCGCCTCGGACAAGACTATGTTCACGTCGGGCAGAAAGATCGTGCCCAGGCAGAATTCGAGGTTTACCAACGGCTCCGCGCACAGCATTTAGCCGAAGTCGACAAGGAAAGAGCAGAAGTCCAGCAGTTCGTCTATTCGGCCAAGGCAACGCCGTCCACCAAGCCGCCCTCCAATCAATGAGCGAAGCACCCACCACTCCTCGCCAACTCGCCCGCCATCTCGGCCGCACCCGGCGTGACTTCCTGCGCGATGCCACGGGCGTGGCGTTGGGATCCACGCTGATGAGCGCCAGCCCTCTGGTGCGAGGAGCGACGGCCGCAAAAAAGAGAAAGACCATCGTCATCACTTTTGGTGGAGGTGCTCGCGACCAGGAAACCTTCGCCCCTGAGGGGCAGGAGAATATTCCCAACCTGCTCCACCAACTCATCCCGCAGGCGAGTTTCTTCACCCAGGTAGTGAATCAAGGTATCCTCGGCCACTACGTCGCCACTGCCAGCCTGGCCACCGGAGTTTACGAAACCCTCAATAACTTCTCCGCAGTCCCTCCCCAACATCCGACAGTATTCGAATACTTTCGCAAAGACCTGCATCGGCCGCTCTCAGACGCCTGGGTGGTTGCCCCCAGCAACGGCTTCAACCGCATTGGCGAGAGCGACTATCGTTCCTACGGTCCCGGGATGGGAGCGCGGGTAGTGCTGCCCAAGCATTTGCTCACTGCGGCCATGTCCGGTAGCTCCACGGATTACGAGCACCTGCTGCGTGACAACTACGAAACTCCTCTGTACACCCCGCAACTCGCGGGCGGCGAGTTCGAACTGCAGCAGCTCGAAATGATCCTGAAGCTTTCGGTCGACGACTTCAAGGCCCATGCGCGAACGGTGTCCAGTCCTGACGAGCTCTCCATGTACATTGCGCGCAGGCTCATGCAGCAGGAGTCGCCGAGTCTACTCTGGATCACCATGCACGATATCGATATAGCGCACGCCGGCGCCTACTCGCTCTACGTGGATGCCATCCGGCGCACCGATCGCCTGTGCGCGGAACTTTGGAAAGCCGCGCAAAGCGAACCCGAGTACGCCGGCAACACCACCTTGTTCATCCTGCCCGATTTTGGACGCGATGCCGACCAGGACTCCGGCGGCAACGGATTTCAGCACCACCGCACCGGCGACGCAGCTTCACGCACCACCTGGATGTTGGCCCTGGGCGCAGGCGTGAGGCAAGGCGTGGTCTATGACCGCCCCATGCAGTCGATAGATCTGGTGCCCACGTTGGGTGCGATGATGGGATTTTCTGCGGCACTTTCCCAGGGCAAGCCGATTAAAGAACTGGTGTAGTTGCATGCTTCCAGGTGATCTCAAAGCCGATCAGTTCGCAGGGTATCCACCCCAGGCGCGGAGCCTGGCCGTTGCCCACCTGGAGGCGTTGCAACAGCTGCCGCTCAGCTTTCTGCCCAGCCTGCTCCGCGAAGTCATCGACTACGATTACAAATTCCCCGCTGAGTGCGCATCCATCGATAAGGAGCTTGCCAACCTGAGTTCGCTCTCTCCTGCGCAAGTAAAAGATTGGTTTCAGGCCTTCTCGCAATTTTCTCTTCCCCTAAAGCTCGAACAATTCGATTGGATCAATCAGCCATCCCAGTTTGTGGAACAGCTGTCCGCATACTTGTGGACCACGCAGCAGTTGGATGGGTTCCGCAAAGCAGCGATCGCTTATGGAGATCGTTTGCGGTCGACGATACCCGCGGAAACCATGCCCGCGCGGCGTCTAGGCATTGCGGTGATCGGGCAGGGCGTCGACACCTACGATGCGCCGCTCTTTCGTAACCTGCGCCAGCACGGCGCCTATTTTGGCGGAGTCAAACCCGACAACGGACTTTCGCTGTTACTGAATGCGGTTGCGGCCAGGGCCAAAGCCCATCCGGTAGCTTACGGTCACTGGTACATCGACGGAGGTCAGCCGGCGGATCACAGCCCGTTGCTCACCTGCGTGTCGTATGGGGCGCTGGAACCCGTACGCGCGGCGTTGCTGCGAAACATCCAGACAGAACTGCAGCGTCCGGGCATGGGGCCGGAGGAACTGCGCACTCATCTGGCCAGGCTGGTCCCATCGGACTTGGGTCTGGACAAAGCAGGAGACGAGGTTCTCGGCCGCTTTCAGGTCAAGCTGCTCACCGAGGGTTCCGGGACCCAGATCTTCAGCACCACGTTTGCTCAGTGGACGGCCCGCGAGGCCTTGCGGCGGGCTCAGCCACTCACGGTCATGGTGCGCTTTGCTCCGCGGCAACGGCAGAGGCCGATGAATGAATTGCTGGCCAGTGTCCACGCCAACGCCGAGCTCGATTTGGCGGGCTCTTTAGTGGACGCGGACATGGGCGCCTACTACAACTGGCTCAACCAGCAGCGCCTGCCGGGAGCGGACCAATCCGCCTTCCTGGTGTGGTTTGAAGGCCACAACCAGGCCCTGGCCATCGGCCCCTCCATCCCGCGCGGAACCGTATCCACCACAGTAGCTGATCTCAGCGAACTGCTTGCCCTGGTCGTCTCCTGAAACCGTCCCCGGAACGTCACCTCTGTCCCGGCCACAAATCCTGGGTGGGCCGTGCCAAACCGTCGACCTCTCGACCTCGCAGTGGAACCCTAGAGGACCTGGACGGGTGCCCCACGTTCGCTTTTGCTGAAACGCTTTTGCTGAAACCATCCGCGGCCCCTGTCAAGAGGTCTCGCCGTCTGAGGCACAGCCGGCAGAGTGTGTGTGAGAACCAGGATTGACGAACTCAGTCCCGAAGGGACGGCTGAACTTCAGAGCTGTCCAAATTAGCGGATTAACTTGCTTTTTGACGATGTAACTTGTTGATTGCTTTGAAGAGAGCTTGGCAGAGCAAAATCGGGTTGCTTCTTTTGAGCGGC
>Ga0182024_10018788_pt1 | contig 12828 bp, 9 predicted proteins | sample P32metaG_FD_120480 | JGI IMG/M metagenome (GOLD analysis project Ga0182024, IMG submission 120480) | Permafrost microbial communities from Stordalen Mire, Sweden - P3-2 metaG (Illumina Assembly) | ecosystem: Environmental > Terrestrial > Soil > Wetlands > Permafrost | place: Sweden: Stordalen... | reverse complement strand
TAATGAAGGTCTGCACCGAAGCCGGACGGTCCACCAGCGTAATTTTCGCGGGCTGTGGCGCAATGGCCGCCGCAAATTTTTCCGGCGCCTCTGCCGCGCCCGTCCACGTGCCGAAATATTTCTCGATCGTTGCGCGCATTTCACTCGCCGTGAAATCGCCCGTGACGCCCAAAATCGTGTTGCCCGGCACGTAATGCTTCTCGTGGAAGCGCTTCAAATCCTCGACGCTGATTTTTTCGATTGATTCTTTCGTCGCTGATGCCAGCGCCATTGGCGTGTCGCCATAAATCACGCGCCGGAACCCCTGCTGCGCCAGAAATGCGGGATTCGCCAGCCGTTGTTCCAGGCTAGCTCCCTCGTTCTGCTTGAATTTGGCCAGCTCGCTCGCCGGAAAACTCGGGTGCAGCACCACATCGCTCAGCAAGTCCAGAATTTTTGCGGTGTCAGTGATCAGGCCGGACGCATTCACCGACGTGTAACTCACGCCAAACCGCGAGCTCGCGTCCAGCGTAGCGCCCAGCGAATCCACTTCGCTCGCGATCTGCTCGCTAGTCCGTTTTTCGGTCCCTTCACGCAACATTCCCGCGGTAAACGACGCCAACCCCGGCAAGTCGCTCGGATCCGCCAGCTGTCCCGGACGAATCCACATCGTGAACGCGATCGTCGGCAACTTGTGATCTTCTTCCAGCACAATCGTCAATCCATTCTTCAGCTTCACCACTGTTGGCCGCGGCAGCTGCACCCGCAAGATTTCCTTGTTCACCGGCGCGCGCCCCAGCCGCTGCACCTGGCTCAGCGGCGCGCTTTTATCCTGGCCTTGTGCGAACGCCGCGTTCGGCAACAGCAGTCCCGAGAAGGCTGCCAACGTCGCCAAGGTCCCCAAAGTCACTGGCGCAACGATCGCTACTCCTGCAGCCCGCAAAATTCCGCTGAAATTCTTCATCGCGCTCCCTCTCATTGCGCCGCCTTCGACGACGCTTTCTCATCCGCCGCCGGATAAGTGATCACCACCGCGCGCTGGTCCCGCACCAGATATTTTTTCGCCACGGCATCCACTTCTTCCAGCGTCACCGCATGTTCCTTGTCCACAATCGTGTTGATCAGATTCGGATCGTTGAAATACACCGTGTAATTTCCGATCAAAACGGCCGTGAACAACGCCGACCGTCGCCGCTCGATGAACTGCCGGAGCAACTGCGATTTCGCTTTCGCCAGCTCTTCCGGCGTAACGCCGCTCTTCACCACCGTGGCAATTTCCTCGTCAATCGCCCTTTCCAGATCTTCCACCTTCACACCCGGCCGCGGATTCGCCGAAATGTAAAGCTGGCTCGTTCCAATCCGCGTGTCCGACTGTATGTTTACCGTCGAAGCCAGCTGCTTCTCCTTCACCAGCCGCTGGTAGAAACGCGAGCTCTCTCCTTGTCCCAGCACGTACGTCAGTTGTTGCGCGGCATAATTCTCCGGCGCGTTGCCCGGCGGAATGTGATACGCCATGTCAATTTCCGGCAAACGCGCCAGCGGATCGTAAATCACTTCGCGCCGCTCGCCGTAATGCGGCTCTTCGGCGAGATCCACTTTCGGCGGCGCAGGCTGCGCGGGAATCGCCCCGAAATATTTCTTCACCTTGGCTAGCGCTTCATCCGGATCGAAATCGCCCACCAGCGTCAGCACCGCGTTGTTAGGGGCATAGTAAATCCGAAAAAAATCCTTCACTTCATCAATGCTCGCCGCGTTCAAATCCGTCATCGAGCCGATCGTGGAATGTTTGTACGCGAAATTGTCGTACGCCAGATTGTCCACATCCAACTGCGCCCGCCCGTAAGGCTGATTGTCAATCCCTTGCCGCCGTTCTTCCTGCACCGCGTTCCGCTGGTTGTCCAGGTTCGCTTGCGTCACGTTCAGCGCGCGCATTCTGTCCGCTTCCAGATACAATCCCAGATCCAGCTGGTTCTTCGGCAGCTCTTCAAAATACGTGGTGCGGTCTTCATTCGTCGTGCCGTTCATTCCGCCGCCGTTGTTGAACACCTGAATGAAGTGCTCGCCCTTGCCTACATTCTCCGAGCCTTCAAACATCATGTGCTCGAACAAGTGCGCGAATCCCGTCCGCCCCGGACGTTCGTTGCGGCTGCCCACGTTGTAGCAGATGTCAATCCCGTAAGCCGGCGCGGAGTGGTCCGGCACCAGGATCACGCGTAAGCCGTTGTCCAGCTTCACATCGCGCAATTCCAGCTTCGGCACCTTCACGCCGGCGCTCGCTGCTTGATTTTCGCCCGGCGCCGCGCTCAACACCCCGCTCAGCGCCAGCGCAAATCCCAGCCCAGCGATCGCGGCTGCACGCATTTTCCCCATAACATTCATTTACAAGCCTCCCAACGGCGGCAGGTATTCTCCACCTTCGTGGCTTTCGACGCAACGAGTCCTGGGTTTGGAGCCGGCTGCGGATGCAAAGTGCGACAAAAACTAGCGATTGATTCATACGACTGGTGTTTGTTTTCAATGACTTGCGTTGGTTTTCGATTATGTTTCGCTAGCGATTGATTTGGGGTGGGCAGCACGGGAAGGAGGGTGGGGAGGGTGGAGGTCTGAGGTTGGGCCGTAGTGCACATGTTGCGTCCTTTTTGGGGTCTGAAGAGTGCCCCGACTCACGCTAACACAATTGGCGGTCGCAGAATATTCGTAGGAATACGTACATGGGTAAGCGACAGAAAAGACGGGAAGCTATCTGGAAGCGTCCCTAATTTGCGCGCAAGTAAATCAAAAGCTCGCCGAAAATCCGCTGCGAGCCTGACACCTCAACAAGCGGGGGCGCATCCCATCAATCCCGCACGGCGGGATCTCAGGGTGAATCACGCTGTGGGGCGGTTCACAAGCAGCACCCCTACCAACCGTGGATGAGGTTGGAAGCGCTTGTGGTAAGCAGGCGAGGCAAGCCTCGCCCCAGGCAAAGCGGCGGCAAGCCGCCGCACTCCAAGATGGCTTGGGCCGGCGAAATTGGGCAGAGATAACGTTCAGTGGCGCCGCTGGGGCGTGCCCTGCGCGCGGTGCGTTTATTAGTACACTGTCGGGCAGTGACCTTCGGAAATCCACGCGCGCGCGTCAACACGAGATGCTGCGAGTCCGAGGCCGAAACCCGCCTCCCCTTGCCTTGACTTTGCCGAAAGCCGCCACCTAAACTCGTTGGTTCAACAACCACACATGGCGAAATCCAGCGGTAGCATTATGACAGTCGGCATCACAGGTGCGAGCGGCGCGGGCTACGCGCAATCTGTCCTCCGTTTGCTCGATGCGGATCCTCGCGTGCAGCGCGTCTATCTCGTTTCGAGCGAAGCCGGAATGCGCCTGCTCGCAACCGAACTCGGCGTGGTCCCCACCGACCCCAAAAAACTTCCATCGCTCCTGACCGGCACGCCCGCAAAAAAAATCGAATATCTGCCGAACAAAGACATCGGCGCCAGCATCGCCTCCGGCAGCGCCATTGTGGACGCCATGGTCATCATCCCTTGCTCCGCCGGCGCGTTAGGTTCCATCGCTGCCGGAACCGCCAGTGACCTGCTCACCCGCGCCGCGGATGTCTGCCTGAAAGAACGCCGCCCGCTCGTTCTTTGCCTCCGCGAAACGCCGCTGAACCGAATCCATCTGGAAAATATGCTGCGCGTCCACGACGCTGGCGCCACCGTAATGCCCGCGATGCCCGCTTTCTACTACGCGCCAAAAAAGATAGACGACCTGATCGAGCAGTTCGCGTTCCGCGTCCTCGCGCAGCTAGGCCTGCCGCAGGAAAAGCAGTATCGTTGGAAGGGCGGGAAGGAATAAAACTTTGCCACAGAGTCACAGAGACACAGAGAGAAGCAAGAAAGAAGTACGCATCGGACGTTTTGATTCAGGCGCGGCAACCAGTTTTAGCGGCGACCGCAGCTCGCAGGTCACATGTCTCGCTCTGCTATCCTATCTGCGTGCCTCTGTGACTCCGTGGCAAACAAAATCGTGACCAAGAACCGCATTAGCATCGTGCTCGAAATGATCAAGTTCGAGCACTCCGTTTTCGCGCTACCCTTCGCGCTAGTCGGCGCGTTGCTAGCCGCTCGCGCGGGCGGCGCATTCCCCACCTGGCGACAGCTCCTCTGGATCATCGTCGCCATGGTAGGCGCTCGCTCCGCCGCGATGACCATGAACCGCATCGCCGACCTCGAATTCGATCGCCGCAATCCTCGCACCGCCAATCGCGCTCTCCCCAAAGGCGAACTCTCGGTAGGTTTCGCGGCCGCGTTCACGGTGATCACCTCGACCGTGCTGGTCTTCGCCGCGTGGCAATTGAATCCGCTAGCGCTCAAGCTTTCTCCCGTCGCGCTCGCCGTCCTTTTTTTCTATTCCTTCACAAAACGTTTCACCGCTTGGTCCCACTTTGTCCTCGGCTTTTCTCTAGGCATCTCGCCCGCCGCTGCGTGGATCGCCATGCGCGGTTCGCTCGACCCGCGCATGTTAATCCTCTGCGCAGCCGTCACGCTGTGGGTCGGCGGGTTCGACGTTCTCTACGCTTGCCAGGACGTTGAATTCGATCACGCCGCCGGACTCCATTCCATCCCGAAAAAATTCGGCGTCGCCCGCGCTCTGCTCATCGCTCGCGCGATGCACTTAATAATGGTCGCGTTACTCGTTTGGCTGGCGCTCAGTTTCCAGCTTGCTTGGCCTGCTTGGGTGGGCATTGCCGTAGTAGCGGCGCTGCTGGCCTACGAACACTCACTCGTCCGCCCTCATGACCTGAGCAAAATGAATGCTGCGTTTTTCACCGTGAATGGCTATATTAGTTTGTTGTTCCTGCTCTTCTGGGGCGCGGCCACGTTTGTAAAACGCCCGTGATAGCGCGGCGAAGGAATCGTGAAACGTATATGGGTCTGCAACTACACACTTTGCAAGTGAACGACGCTCGCCTTGAGCCTGTAGCCACAAAGGTGCTTGCCGGCGATCGTCTCAACGCTGAAGATGGCCTCGCGCTCTATCAATCGCACGATCTTCTCGCGGTGGGCTGGCTCGCGAATTTTGTCCGCGAAAAAAAGCACGGCAACATCACCTATTTCAACGTCAATCGCCACATCAATCCCACCAACGTCTGCGTCGCGCACTGCAAACTCTGCGCCTTCGGACGCTCGCCCGATTCACCCGGCGCCTACACGTTCGCTCTCGACGAAATCTACAAGCGCGCCGGTGACGGCGTCGCGGAAGGCGCGACGGAATTTCACATCGTCGGCGGATTGCATCCCGATTTGCCGTTCGAGTACTACCTCACCCTGATTCGCGGCCTGAAACAGCGCTTCCCGCAAGTGCACTTAAAAGCTTTCACGATGGTCGAGGTCGGCTACTACGCGCGAATTTCCAAGCTCTCCATTCGCGATACGCTCCTCGCCATGAAAAATGCCGGTGTGGATTCGCTTCCCGGCGGCGGCGCTGAAATCTTCCATCCACGCGTCCGCAAAATTATTTGCGACCACAAAGTCAGCGGCCAGCGCTGGCTGGAAATCGCGCGCACCGCGCATGAACTCGGCTTGCGCTCCAACGCCACCATGCTCTACGGCCACATCGAAACGGCCGAGGAGCGCGTGGATCACTTGCTCCAGTTGCGCGCCACGCAGGACATCACTCACGGTTTCGTCACCTTCATTCCGTTGGCGTTTCATCCGGCGAATACCGGTCTCGCCCATATTCCGCCGCCCACCGGCATGGACGACTTGAAAGCCATCGCCGTCTCGCGCCTGCTGCTCGACAATTTCGACCACATCAAAGCTTATTGGATTATGCTGACCCCACGCATCGCGCAAGTGGCCCTGCGCTTCGGTGCAAACGATCTTGACGGCACGGTAGTCGAGGAGAAAATCTATCACGACGCTGGCGCCACCACGCCCGAGTTCATGACCCGCGCCGAACTCGAGCGCCTGATTCGCGCGGCCGGCCGCGTCCCCGTCGAGCGCGACACCCTGTACAATCCCGTGGACCGCGTTAAATATCCGATGCCTCCACCGCGCGTTTCGCCGGGCCGCACCGACGGTTTTGTGCCCGAAACATCGCTGACCCTCAACCTCTAGATTTCTCCATCATGGTGCGTAACCTTCGAAGCCCTGTCGAAACCGTTCCGAAATCGCATGACCCTGGCGCTCAGGCAAAGAATCCGGGCGTAACCCGCCCGCGCGTCCCTCACGCGTCAGCGCTTGGAATCGTCCGGCACGCCCAGCACCTGCACGTGAATAGACCGCTCGCGTGGGCCATCCAGTTCCGCCAGAATTATCGATTGCCAGTAACCCAGCGCGAGTTCTCCGTTCCGCAGCGGAACAGAAAGCGTGTGCCCCAACACCATCGCGCGCAAATGCGAATCGGCGTTCTGCCGGCTGCACTCAGAAAGATCCGGATCGTTGTGCCGCCAATAGTCGATGCGCCCGACTAGCCGTTCCAGAAACGACTTAATATCGTCCAGCAACGCCTGCTGGAATTCGTTAATGAACACCGCCGTGGTAGTGTGCAGTGACTGCACCAGCACGAACCCGGCCTTCAGCCCGTTCTTGCGCACCACTTCGTTCAGATCCTTCGTAATGTTAATCAATTCCAGGCGTTCCCGCGTCTTGTAGCAAAGCGTCTCCAGATACATCTGCAAGCCACTGGTGGAACGAGTTTCCGGCGCGAGCTGCGTTACTTTCGCTTGCACTGTTTTCATTCGGAATAGTCCTTGACGTCCACGATTTAGGTGTAACTAACGCCCTGCAGATTGGATGCCGCAATAGCAGGCGAGTTGCTTCAATCATCATCCCAGTTGCGCAATCAGAAATCGAATCGGTAACCGATGATTCCTTTCACGATCAGGTGATCGGTCGTGCCAGTCAGTCCGACACCCAAGCCGAAATTGATCTCCCATTGCGGCGCCAGATTCAGATCGATTGCCGGAAAGATTTGCTGCTGTTGCTGATGGATCGGCAGAAAGTCGGTGGCCGGTCCGACGGAACCGTAATATTCCAATCCGCCGGCGATTTTTGGCGTGAAGTCGTAACTGAATTTAAAATCCGGCGAAAAAACGAATCCTTGGTTGTGAGTGAGGCCGTGGATCGAATAGTCGAACGTGGGATTGAACGCCCAATACCAGCGCCCGATTTTCTGGTCCACGATCGGGCGCATTTCCCACGTCCATGTGTCCGTGGAATACTGCCTGCGCTGATAGCCGATTTCATTCGACAGGCTGACGCCCACCGGCCAGTGCCATTTTTCCGGTACGCGAACGCGTGGCCGAATATGGTCTCCCACCCATTGCCACCCCTCGCCGGAATTCACCGACGTAAAAATGTAAAATCCTACCTCGAACCAATCGTTGACGCCGTGAGTGATTTCCACGGTTTCGTGTTCAGCGTGGTTGGTGGGATAGACCCCGTCGGTGATCTGCTTGGTGCCGTCAATGGTGAAATTGCTATGCAACTCGACCATGGTGTGCCCGGGGTCGACGAGGTCCGATCCATAAATCTGGATTTCATAGTTGTCCTGCGCGCTGGCAGGCGCGGCAAAAAGTAGCAGGCCTGCAATGGCCGTAAGAAACGGAATGCCGCTAAAGTGGTTCCATCGAAAACGTCTGCGGCGCCCGGTTTGCACACTCGCAGGATAACCCAGGATTACTCAATAGATGTTTTAAGAAAGCAAAAACAACTCTCAGGCGTGGGGGTGGGATTTATCGTACACGGCCATCAATTGCCGGATGCTCGTCTGCGTATACCGCTGGGTAGTTGAAAGCGAAGCGTGGCCCAAAAGCTCCTGAATCGCGCGCAGGTCGGCGCCGTCGTTGAGCAGGTGCGTGGCAAAGGCATGCCGCAAGGAGTGCGGATGCAGATCCAAATTACCTCCCGCAAGCAGGCAATATTTTTTCAGGATGTAACGAACCGCGCGGTCCGTCAGCCGCCCTCCCCACGGATTCAAAAATACGGCTTCGGCATTCGGGGTTCCGCGCGCCTGTTCCAGAATCCGGTCGCGCACCGGCCAATAAGCTTCCAGCGCCTCCTGCGCTTTCGCGCCGTACGGCACCACCCGTTCCTTGCGGCCCTTGCCCAGGACGCGTAGCATTTGCCCGGCCTTATCGAAACTGCCCAGGTTCAGCCCCACCAATTCGCTGACGCGCAGTCCGCAGGCATATAGCAATTCAATCATCGCGCGGTCCCGGCGAGGCATCAGCTGCGCGTTGGCATTGGCCTTAGGCGATGTGTTTTTCCCGTTTTTCGCGCGCGTCGGCGCGGGCTTGGCAGCTGCCCCGCCAGGCAGGCCATCCAGAAAATTATTGATCTCCTCCGCGGTCTGCACCCGCGGCACCAGTTTGGGAAGTTTCGGCGTGCTCACCAGCGCCGCCGGATTCGTCCGCGTGTATTTCTCACGAACGCAAAACTTGAAAAAAGTTCGCAGCGCCGAAAGCTTGCGCGCCACGGTAACCTTCTGCAGTTTCCGGTCGTACAGCCAGCTCACGAATTCGCGAATCACGCGGTGGTCCACCTCCGCCAGCGGCAATGTGGGCGCGCCCGGCGGAGTCAGGAATTGCTGGAACAGTCGCACGTCGCCGCCGTAGTCGTCCACAGTTTCCGGCGATGCGTTGCGCTCGTAGCGCAGATAGCCAATAAATTTTTCGATGATCTCTTTCATGGGAACATCACTCTGTCGCGGCAATCATAGTGCGCTCGCCATCGTGTGCAGCCAGAGATTTGGCGTAAGGAGACCTGAGAGATAACCGGGAACCCACGATGTGCAATTCTAGCAACACAGACAATTTTGTTACCGCGTTTTTACATCAACTATTAACCACTTTAGGATATATCACCTCGAGTGGTCAATCGAAACGAACTAAGCGCTTTTTTCTGACACCGGGATGATTGGCACCCGCGAGCAGTAGTCGCCACTGCACACGCTTTGGGGGCACCGCGGCAGCAGCAAACAGCAACACCTAGATTTGCAAAGGGAGGCATTTAGCGAGATGAAAGAAAATCTGGTGTTAGCCCTCGTAAGTCTCCTGCTCGTTTCGCAGGCGGGTTCCGGGCCAACCACGCTGAAATCGGCGACCTATCGCTTCGACGAACTCGTCACCCAGAAGGAAGCGAACGCCACGTTTCGCCCAATTCTCGACGGCCTGACGCACAGCGGCTATCGCATTGACGTCCACGAAGTATTTCTGCTGCCCGGAAGCACGCCTCACCACGGACATCGCCATCAGCAGGAAGTGTTGTTCCTGGTCAGTGAAGGCGAGTTGCAGGTGAATATCGCCGGCAAGGCCGCAAAACTTAGCCCTGGCTCGGCCGCCTTCGTCGCTTCGGGCGACGAGCACGACATTCAAAACGCCAGCAACAGGCCCGCGCAATATTTCGAGGTGATCCTAGACTCCAACGTGAAAACGCCCCACTGACGCAGCGCAGCTCGCTTGTAATCGGCATCCGTGGGGCCACGGCATGGCCGCCCGCCGCAGGAGGGCCACGCCCGCGTTTGATTCGTCGAGCAGCCACCCGCAAATCTGTGCGGTCGCCCTACCTGCTTTGAGAATTACTTATGCGCGAAGCGATGGCGCTGCGTAGGGTGCACCTGGAACTCGCTGGATTCCATCACCGGAGTTGCTGCCGTTACGTACGTTTGTGAGATACGGTCCTGCCACGTAAACCGATCTTCATCCCACAGCGACCATAGGAATCCCAGCATCACGGTCGCTCCGGAAAGCAGATAGCCAAAGCTACGCCATAGTAGCTGCCGCGTGTCCGGCAGGCTGCCGTCCAGGCGCACGATCGTGAGTCCGCAAAGTTGCATTCCCGGCGTAGCTCCCGCAAAAGTGGTGAACAGAAAAAAATATTGCGCGTAGAAAAGGTAGAAAGTGGCCAGATACACGATGGCGTCCACTTTTTCCAGCACCAGTTGGCCGCCCAGCGACCGGAACAGCCCCAGAAAACCCGCGTAGGTCAGCGCGAGGAACAGCAAATCCAGCGCGCCCGCGTGCCGCCGTTCGGCCAGGCTCGCGACAGGCACCAGCGCCGTTTGCGGATGCGCGCGGTCGTCCGGGAAACTCGTGAAGTCAAGCTCCGGCTGAATATTGATCTCAACGCGTTCATTTTGCAGTTTCTTTTGCAGCGGGCGCTGCAACACACGCGCACGCTGTCGCTGGTAAAGCTCGATCTCTTCGATTTCGCGATCGTCTTCTTCCAACGCAGTCGCTGCGCACGAGAACGGCAGCCCTGATTGCGAATCGTCCGGCCGGTAGCGCCCGCGGCGCACTCGATAGGCTTCCAGCCGGCGCGAAACTTCACGCCGCCATTCGGGTTCAGCGGAACTGGCTGTGTCGGGATCGTCGTCTGTGTCGGATGCACCATGAAAAGTTTCTGGCGCGGACGCACGTACAGCTACAGGCTCGGGATTATCGCCGGAGTCGGCGAGCGGTGCGTCACAGAAAGAGCAATTTTCGACGTCCTCGAGCAAGAGGGCGCCGCAATGCGAGCAAATTTGTATCACTGGTCCGTTTTGCGCTGCGGTATTCCAGTGACGGAACAGCGTTATGGTAGCACGCGGCCAGAAGACCGAGCCCCCGGACGGAGCGCCTAACGCGGGAAGTGTTGCGTATAAGGCAACCCACAAGCACGCGCCCTGTTCTGAATGAATTGGAAGTGGACGCACCAGCGCCCCTGTTGCTCCACTCCATCCCGGCGAGCAAGGCGAAGTCTCGGTCGAATCTCAGAACGCTGCCGCGTGACCACACAGCCGGCGCCGTCAAGCCTGGCAGATTGCGGCCCTGCAGCACGCGTGTTAGGCTCGAATTTCTTTTTTCATGGCAGGAATGCGATTTTCACGAGGCATGCCGAAAGCAACTGTCTTGCAACCTCTTCGCAGATACGCTGTTCTTGCGTTGCTGCTGCCGATTTTGCTTGCGAACCCGTGCCTCGCGCGCACGCAAAGCGCCGCAAGCGCGCCACAGCAACCCACGCAAAAGAAACAGACCAAGCCTATCGCCAAAAACGCGCCCGCGACGCCCGGGGCGGAAGCGACTCTGGAAGCAAAACAACAGCGCCAAGTGGGCCAAATCTATTACGCCGATGGCGACGTGGATGTCCGTTACCAGAACACCCGCCTGCGCGCCGATCACGTCGAGTACAACGAGGACACCCGCGTCGTCATCGCTCGCGGACACGTGCAACTCGATTACCTCACGCAGCACCTGGAAGCTACGGATGCCCGGTACGAACTCGGCACCGGACGCGGCACCTTCCACAACGTGCGCGCGACTTTTGCGGTTCAGCGGCGCCCCCCGGCGCCTCAGCGTGCAGTCAACGCCATGGAGCGTCAACCCGCGCAGACTCTCCTCATCAGTCCCAATCCAATTTATTTCGAAGCGCAGGAAGCAGAGCGCGTCGATGAAAACACCTACATCGTCCACCGCTCATGGATGACTGTCTGCGATCCGGACCACCCAACCTGGAAGTTCTATGCGCCCAAAGCCACCGTTTACATCAAGACGTCGCTGCATATGGAAAACGGCAACTTCCGCTTGTTTTCGGTTCCGGTCTTGTATTTGCCCTACGCCACATTTCCCGCGGAAAAGCAGCGCGCCTCCGGTCTCCTGCTTCCCGATTTCGGCGAGAGCTCCAGTAAAGGCTATATTTTTGGCGACGCTGCGTATTGGGCGCCGACCGATTGGGCGGACGTCACCCTCGGCGCCTACTACTACAGCCGCCGCGGCTGGGCCCAGCGCGGCGTGCTGCGCATGCGTCCCTGGGAGAACGCGGCGCTGGAAATCAGCTATTCCGGAGTCGAGGACCGCGGCCTTCCGCAGCCCACAGGTCCTCCTATCAATCAGGGCGGACACGAAGCGCGTTTGCTCTTTACGGCGCTGCTGCCCAACGGCTGGCGCGCCGTGGCCGATCTCGATAACCTGTCCTCGCTCACCTACCGCTTGGCATGGAGCGAGACCTACGTGCAAGCGGTCAATTCCGAAGTTCGCAACAGCGCGTTCCTCACCAAGAATTTCCGCGGTTTCAGCCTCAATTTCGCCGCGCTCAGCTATCAGAACTATGTCAACGCCACGCCCTCTCAGTACGTATCGCTGCGCACCGCGCCCGAAGTGCGTTTCGCCTCGGTGGATCAGGCACCGTGGCAGAACTTGCCGTTCTATTTTTCCTTCGAGGCGTTTTCAGACGCGGCGCATCGCTCAGACACCGTGACCAACTTTGGCACAGCGAATTTTGTCGAGCGCAGCGAGATCGCGCCCAGCGTGACCATGCCGCTGCACTGGGGCTCATGGCTGGACGTTACCCCCACATTTACTCTGCGCTCCACATACTACGGCGGGCAGATTCAGAATGGCTCGTTCGTCAATCAGGGATTCTTTCGCAACACCGAAGAGCTATCCGTGGATATCCGCCCGCCCACACTCGAGCGCGTCTGGGGCTCTGCGGATTCCGGCACGAAATGGAAACACGTCATCGAACCCGAAATTGTGTACAGCTACGTCAACGGCGTCACCGATTTCAGCCGCTTCGTGCGTTTCGATGAAGACGAAACCCTCACCGACACGAACGAGCTCGAATACGGAGTGACCCAGCGCCTCTACCGCCGCAAGAAAGACGGCACCGCCGAGGAATTCCTCAGTTGGAAGCTGGCCCAGAAATATTTCTTTGACCCCAATTTTGGCGGCGCGTTGGTTATCGGGCAACGCAACGTCTTTCAAACCACCGACGCGCTCACGCCTTTTGCCTTCGCGAGCCAGCCCTACCAGTTTTCGCCGATCGTCAGCGACCTGCGCATCGAGCCGGGAAAGCACTTCGACACGCAGTTCATCGTCAATTTCGATCC
>Ga0182024_10018787_pt1 | contig 12828 bp, 12 predicted proteins | sample P32metaG_FD_120480 | JGI IMG/M metagenome (GOLD analysis project Ga0182024, IMG submission 120480) | Permafrost microbial communities from Stordalen Mire, Sweden - P3-2 metaG (Illumina Assembly) | ecosystem: Environmental > Terrestrial > Soil > Wetlands > Permafrost | place: Sweden: Stordalen... | reverse complement strand
GCGCGGCATCGGCTGGCCCTGGCGGTACATCTGCGGCGGCTTGTTCCCGGCGGACTGCCCGCCGTCGACCGGGAGCACGATCCCGGTAACGAACGAGGACTGCGCCGAGCAGAGCCACAGCACGGCGCGGGCCACCTCGGCGACGGTGCCGGTCCGCCGCATCGGCGTGGACAGCCCGGCCTGCCGCTGGGCCTCCGGGCCCGCGGCTTCCAGGTGGTGCGTCAGGATCGGCCCGGGCGCCACCACGTTGACCCGGATGCCCTGGTCGGCGTAGTCCAGCGCGGCGACCTTGGTCAGGCCGATGATCGCGGCCTTGCCCGCGACGTACGCGGCGAGGTTGGCCGTGCCGTTCACCCCGGCGATCGAGGCCATGTTCACGATCGAGCCCCCGCCGCCGCGCAGCATGGCGGGGATCTGGAACTTCATCCCGAGGAACGTGCCGCGGACGTTCGTGGCGATGCCCCGGTCGAACTCACCGATGTCGATATCGGCAAGCGGCGCCGGCATCGGCCCGTCGGTGGCGTTGTTGAACGCGGCGTCGAGCCGGCCGTAGCTCGCCAGTGCCCGGTCGACCAGGCTGCGCACCGACTCGGCATCAGTCACGTCGGTGCGCACGGCCATCGCCCTGCCCCCGCCGGCCTCGATGCGCTTGGCAACGGCCTCCAGCGCGGCGGAATCACGGGCACCGAGCACGACGGCGGCGCCCGCGGCGGCGAACGCCTCGGCTGTGGCCGCGCCGATGCCCTTGCTGGCACCAGCGACCAGGGCCACCCGGCCCTGCATCGGCAGGTCATTCATGAGGTCACCTCTCATTCCGTCACCGACGCTAGATCCCTAAGCGTTAGATGTCAAATGATTAGATGTCTAATAATATGCTAGCCTTCTCCCATGCCCCGCCCCGTGCGCCAGCCGATCGGCCTGCACCTCGCCCAGGTCGCGAAGGCCGCCAGCCGGGCCTTCGACGACGCGCTGGCCGAAGCGGGCGGGTCACTGCCGATATGGCTCGTGCTGCTCTCGCTCAAGAGCCGGCCATCGGCCAGCCAGCGCCAGCTGGCCGGCGCGGTCGGCATCCAGGGCGCCACCCTCACCCACCACCTGAACGCGATGGAGTCGGCCGGCCTGGTGACAAGGCGCCGGGATCCGGCGAACCGCCGCATCCACGTGGTCGAGCTCACCCCCGCGGGCGACGCGCTGTTCCTGCGCCTGCGGGACGCCGCGATGGCCTTCGACGAGCAGCTGCGCTCCGGCCTGTCAGAACGCGACCTCGACCAGCTCGCGGAGCTGCTGACCAGGCTGCGCGGCAACGTCGCCTAACGGGCTGCCCGGGCGCCGCCTTGCGTGCCGTCATCCGGGCGGGCCGGCTCCCTGCTGCTGGTTCGCGAAGTCCTTGCTGCGGATGGCGACCAGGGATACTACGGCCGATACCAGCGCGATGATGGCGGCCACTAGCAGGATGCTGTTCAGGCCCGTGGTGAACGCTGCCCGGGTGATCATCCCGACGGTCTGCTTAGCCTGCCCGGGCAGCCTGCTGATGACGTTGCCGATCTCGCCGGACTGCACGGCCGTGGCGATCCGCGGGCCCTGATGGGACAGGCCGGGTACCACAGCCACCTTGGCCAGCACCTCGTCTTTCACCTTGTTCGAGAACAGTGATCCCAGCAAGGCGATGCCGGTGGCGATCCCGACCTGGCGGAACGTGGAGTTGATGCCCGACGCCATGCCAGCTCGCTGCGGAGCTACCACGCCGACGGCCGTCGAGGCCAGCGGCGGGTTTACCAGGCCGATGCCGAGCCCGCCGACGATCATGCCCGGGATGAGATGGGTCCAGGACGATCCGGCGTCGAGCCCGCGCATCAGCAGCAGCCCCGCGCCGACCAGGATCAGGCCTGGCCCGATCAGCAGCCGGATCGGAACCTTCGACGTAAGCCTCCCGGCCACGGTAGAGGTCACCAGGATGCCCCCGGAGATGATCATCAGCCGCACTCCGGTGCCCAGTGCGGAGTAGCCCAGGATGTCCTGCAGGTACAGGACCATGTAGAGCAGCATCGCGAAGATCGAGGCGCTGAGCCCGAAGGCCGCGACTGCGCCGCCGCTGAACGTCGGCAGCATGAATAGCTTGAGGTCGAACATGGGGTGCGCGATGAGCCGCTCCACGATGACGAAGGCGACCAGCAGCACGGCCGCCAGGGCGAAGCAGCCCAGCACGAGACCGTTGGTGAAGGACCGCTGGTTCGACTCGATCAGCCCGTAGACCAGGCTGGAGAGCGCCACCGTGAAGAGCGCGAAGCCTGCCCAGTCGGGCCCGCTGGCTTGCGGAGACCGGGATTCCGCGACCATCATGACCGCGATCACGACGGCGATGATGCCGATCGGCACGTTCACGAAGAAGATCCACCGCCAGGACAGGCCGGAGGTCAGGATGCCGCCGAGCAGCGGGCCGATGGCGACCGCCAGGCCGGTCACCGCTCCCCAGACACTGAACGCCACGCCGCGGTCCTTGCCGCGGAAAGCGTCGGCCAGCAGGGCCAGCGATACCGCGAACATGATCGCCCCGCCGACTCCCTGCAGGGCGCGGGACAGCTGGAGCATTAGTGAGCTGACGGCAAAGCCGCACAGCATCGACGCGCAGGTGAACACCACCAGCCCGACCAGGTACAGTCGGCGGCGGCCGTACATGTCCGCGAGGCTGCCCGCCGTCAGCAGGAACGCCGCCAGCGTCAGGGCGTAGGCGTCAACGACCCACTGCAGGTCGGAGAAACTCGACTGCAGCGCCTTCTGGATATCCGGCAGGGCGACGTTCACGATCGTGACGTCCAGCAGCAGCATGAAGGTGCCGAGGCTCACCGCCACCAGCGTCCACCACTTGTTTCCGCGCTGGCCGAGATCCTCCCCGCCGGCGCTGGCCTGCTTGCCCGGGGCGGGCTGACCCGGCCCGGACAGATCTGCGTGGGCTTCGGTCACGACGGCTCCCGTTGGCTGAGGGCGGACTCACGCGAGTGAATCTGCATTACGGACGATCATCTCCGATGCCGGGGTCCGCCAGCTCATCACCCCCGGTCGTGCTGCCCGCTTCCTGCGCTCGCGGATCGTCCGGCCGGCCGACCTGAGTGCGCGATAAGGCTGCCGCGCCGTCCGGCTGCAGCGAACGCACAACGCAGCCGCTGTCAGGCTACGGTGGCGCTGTCAGGCTACGGTGGCGCTCACGCCGGGCAGGTCACCAAAGCGTGCCTTCGCGTCGAAGGTGAGGACGATGCGGTCGGTCTGCAGCGCGTGCGCGGCGATGATCAGATCATGTGCGCCGCGTGGCGTTCCTGTCCTGCGGGCATGTGCGATCAGCTTGGCGTGACAGGCGGCGGTGGCTTCGGTGTAGTCAAGAACGTCCACGGCAGAAGTGATGGCGACAAGGGCGCGGGCGCGGTCGGCCGCGCGGCCGGGCGTGTCGGCAAGCTCGATACCAACCCGGTACTCGGCGATGGACACGGCCGCGACAGCCAGCTCGTCAGCATCCAGGGCAGTCCGGTCGATAGATCCGCGCTCGTAGGCGATCAGGACGTTGGTGTCCAGGATCAGGCGCCTGCCCACGGATCCGTCCCCTCACTGGAGATCAGCGCGAGCGCGCCCGCGATATCCGCGACGAAACGATCATCCGGCGGCGGTATGGGCTCAAGCGCGGTACGCAGGTCCGCCCCGGTGCGGCGCCTGGGCGGCCTCATCTCAGCGACCGCTTGGTGCCCGCGGGTGATCGTGACAGTCTCGCCGCGCTCGATCGCGTCGAGCAGGTCGGAGAAGTTCCGTGAGGCCTCTGTGGCGGTCATCGTCCGCATGTCCGCCAGCATATCTGATAATCAGATCTCTCCGGCATCTCATTCGGTTCTCGTGGCCAGGCGAAGCAGGTCCTCGGTTCCGCCCGGCGCACTCTCGCGAAGCTGCCGGCCCTGGTCCTGGCCCGGCCCTGGGCTTGGCCTGCTGCCCTGCGATGTCGCGGCCACGCTCACGGCCAGCGCGCCGCAGCAGACCAGCAGTGCCCCGGCAAGCTGGATGACGGTGGGCTGCTCGCCCAGCACGACGGCGGCCAGCAGTATCGAGGCGGCCGGCTGCAGGAGCAGCAGCAGCGAGGACACGGCCGCCGGCAGCCTCGGCAGCGACGAGGTGATCAGCAGCCAGCCGATGGTCTGGCTGGACACCGACAGCAGCAGCAGCCACCAGAAGGACGGCCAGGGGATCTCGAACTGCAGGCCGCCGAATGCCAGCCCGAGCAGCAGCGAGCCGAGCGCCGCCCCGGCGGTGGCTTCCGCGAGCGGGCCCGCGACATGAGGCGTGCCGGTCGAGGTCCGGCGCAAAGTGAGCAGGAAGGCAGCGTAGGCGACCGACGTCCCTATCCCGTAAACGATCCCGGCGACCGGGTGGATGCCGCGGGTAGTGCTGCCGATGAGGCCGGACACCAGCACGACGCCCGCCATCACGACGGGAAGTGCGATCATGAACATGCGCCCTGGCCGCTCCCGGAACAACATCCAGGCCGCGAAGGCGACGAACAGCACCTGCAGGTTTCCGAGCACCGTGGCGATCCCCGCCCCGACCTCGGCGATGGCGTGATTCCACAGCACCAGGTCGACGGCCAGGAACAGCCCGGCCAGGACCGCGCCGAGCCGGGCCGCCCGCTGCCGCGGGCCGTGCCGCCGCTGCTCCAGCATGGCCAGCGTGATGAGCACGGGCAGCGCGAGAAAGCACCGGTAGAGCCCGGTGGTGGCGGCGCCCGTATTGGCGAGCTTGACCAGCACCGCGGACGCGGAGATGCAGGCGGCGCCGAGCCCGGCCAGCAGGACGGGCCTGCGGTCGGCGACAGTCGGTGCCTCGACGTTGCCTGTAATGACCTTCCTGACGTACGGTGCTGACATGGTTGTCACTGTACGAGAGCGGGCCGACAGGAGTCAAAGCGGCTTTGGTGCTGACCTGCTGGAGGCGCTCACTGCCTGCACGGAGCTGATTAACACTGGCCGGTCCGCCGCCGGAGGGAACCGGTCCGCCGCCGAAGGGAACCGGTCCGCCGCCGGAGGGAACCGGTCCGCTGCCGGAGGGGATCGGCCTGATGCCGGAGGGCACCTGAGCCTGCCGGACGTGGAGTCGTTCGGCCATCGCTACGCCTTCCACGGGATTGCCGCCGCGCCGCGGGACGTGCCGCGGCTGCGCGCCCACCGCGCCAAGCTCGACGCCATCGCCGCCGCCTGCGAGGCGGGCGACGACACGGCCGCTACCGGGATGCTGAACGCCCTGCTCACCGAGACCGGGGCGGTCCCGCAGGTGGTGGCGCACGACGGCCGCGGCCCGCATATTCACGTGTCCCGCCCGGACGCGCCGATGGCCGACCGGATAGCCGCCCACCTCGCGTTTGGCCTGGCCGAGCTCGTGGTGGCGGGCCAGAGCGACCGGGTCCGCAGCTGCGCGTCGCCGACCTGCCGGGACGTCTTCGTGGACCTGTCCCGCAACCGGTCGCGCCGGTACTGCGACAGCCGCACCTGCGGCAACCGGCTGCATGTGGCCGCTTACCGCGCCCGCCAGGCAGCGGCCGGGTAGCGAAGCACCCGCGCCGTCAGCCGCCGGGCAGGGCGGCGCGGCCGGGCAGGGCGGCGCGGCCGGGTAGGGCAGCGCGCGGCCGGGGCGGAGCGGTGCCCCCGGGCGGAGCGGTGCCCCCGGGCGGAGCGGCGCGCCAGCGGAGTCAGCGGCCGGGCAGGGAAACTCCAGTGGCGGTGAAACGGGCTTCGATGGTGGCCGCAAGTTCCTGCGGGACCGGGTCCAGCGACGGCGCATCAGACTCCCCGCCGCCGCTGGCACTCATCATCGCCGCGCGGCGGGAGAACCCGGAGCTCGTGCCGTTGCCGCTGCCGCCGAGGAGCCCGGCGTCGGCGATGTGCTCGACGCTCCGCAGCGAGCCGCCGAGCGCGGCGGCGTAGTCGTGGCCCTTGTGAATGGCGGCCTGGATGGCGGCAGCGCGTACCTGCGGCCAGGCCGGATTGTCCCAGTCGACGTGCCAGCCGGCATCGCGCACGTTGAAGGACTCGTGCGTGGCCAGGGCGGCGCCGAGCGCGTCCAGCAGCGCGAAGTCGCGGGCGGCGATCATGACGTCGACTGTCGCGATCACCCGCCCGGTCGGCTCGTAATTCCCGGTTTGCTCGTTGTTCTCCCGTTCCGGCCGCGTCGCCGCGGACTGCGCCGACCAGGTCAGCCGGCTGCGCTCGGTTTCCGGGCTGAGCGCCACGGCGCCCAGCGCGGCGAGGTCGGCGGTGAGTCCGTCAAGGGCCGCGGCGGCGGCCCGGACGGCGTCGGCCTTGGCATCGCGGGTCAGCTCGATCGCGCCGGACAGGATCACGTAGTCGGGCGCAACCGTCAGCCGGGCGTCGCCGCGCACCGACAGCAGCGGACCGGTCGGCTCGCTCACCGGCCTCTCCTTTCCTGTGAGCCGGGGTCAGCGGCCGGCCGACTTCTCGGACAGGTCAGCGACATAGGGCTTGCCGTCGCGCCATGCGGCTATCTGGTCGGGCCGGCCGTATTCGCTGAGGTAGTCCTCGGCCCTGCCCTTGACGTGGTCCCAGACGGAAACCGGCTCGTACCCGCCGCCGCCGGATCCCGCGAACGGCGCCAGCGGCTGGACGATGGTCTGCAGGCTCGGGTAGCAGAAGACGGCCGTCGACCGCCGCCGCATCGTGCCGCCGGCCACCACGCGGTGCCGGCCGGGCCGCAGCCGGCCGCCGGTCCAGCGGGCCAGCAGCATCCCGGAGAAGACCTGCAGGGCGCCGGGGATGATCGGCACCGGAAGCCAGCTGCCGTCGGCCAACTGGACCTGCAGTCCCTCGTAGTCGCCGTGCTGGCTCAGGATGGTCACCGTCGAGTCGTCCGCGTGCTCCAGCAGCAGCAGCTTGTCCTCGTCCTTGCCGGTGTCGGGGTAGGTCCAGGTGGGGTAGTCGTTGGTGGTGAGCCGGGCGTGCGGGAGTTCCCCGAGCGCGAAGGTGCCGGCGGCGACGCCCAGCGCCCTGGCGTACAGGCCGAGGACCCGCCCGGCGAGCTGCCGCGCTGCGTCGATGTAGCGGAACGCCAGGCCGCGCAGTTCCGGGTCGTCCGGCGGCCATACGTTCGGGTGCGCGTAGAGCCCGGCGTACTCGGCGGGGATCCCTGCCGCCAGCGCGTCCGCCGGCGTATCGAACTCGGCCACGTTGTACCGCTCGAGCTCAAGGCGGCCGAAGTCGTCCGGCCACTGCCGCCAGCCGCGGTGCGGATGCCCGCCGGGGCTCGCCAGCGCGGCCTTCTGCGCCCTGGGCAGGCCGAGCAGTCGCCCGATGTGCCGGTTGTAGCCGGCCATCAGGTCCGCGGGCACGCCGTGATTGACCACCTGGATGACGCCGGTCCGCTCGGCCGCGTCGCGGGCGGCATCGAGCATCCCGTCCGGCGCCCGATCGCTGAGCGCCGCCTCCAGGTCGATGACCGGGATCCGATCCGCCATCTGCCCGCACCGCCTTTCCTGCCAGTGCCCGGGCGGCCCCTGCCGGGCCCGGGCGGTCTTCCAGCATGGTAACCAGCTGAATCAAGATCATCTTTAACGCAGCCCGCCCGGCCCGTGCCCCGGCCACCCGGCTGCCCCGGCGGCTGGCGCCGGTCAGCCGGGCAGGCGGGCCGGATCGATGCGCACGATCTCGCCGCCGGAGGGCACCCAGACCGCCCCCGCGATGTCGTAGATCTGGCTGCAGGGCTGGCCGCACGAGCCGCCGACGGGGACCCGGCCCAGCGGCTGGCCGGTGCTCATGCTGATCCGCAGGACCTGGGTGTGCCCCAGGTCGGCCAGCAGCCAGAGCGAGTCCTGCCCGACATCGATGAACGGCCCGCCGGTGAATGCGTAGGTCGGGTCGAAGCTGCGGTAGCTGACCACCGCGGTGACGCCGCCGGTGGCCGGGTCGATCCTGGCGATGTTCTCGTTGCCGGACAGCGCCCAGACCGCGCCGTGGCCAAGGGCCAGCTCCGCGTCACTCAGGGTGAACTGATAGCCGGAGTCGTTCATCGTCACGCCGGTCAGCCGGGTTCCGCTGGGGTCAACCTGCCTGATTCTCGAGCCGGCGCTGTACCAGACTCCCTCGCGGCCGGCCACGAAGGAGTACACCAGGCTGTGAATGGTGCCGGTGCTGGCATCCACCCGGCGGGCCGCCGGGCTGACGCGCACGATCCGGATGCCGCCCTTGACACCGGACACGATCCACAGGTGCCCGAGGCCGTAGGCGATCGAGCCGCAGCTGCCGGGCACGCTAATGCGGGTGCGGACGCGGCCGGTGGCCGGGTCGATGCGCAGCAGCTGCACCCGGCCGGATGAGCGGCACGAGTCCAGCCACAGTGCCCCGCCGCCGGCCGCCAGCTGCCCGCCGCTGCCAGCCGCGGGGATGTGCACGCTCAGCGTGACCGCGTTCGTCCGGGCGCTGATCCTGACGAGCTTGCCGGAGACCGTCATCGCCCAGACATCGTGCCCGACGCCGGCCATGCTGATTACATTCCGGACCGGGACGCGGGCCGTGATCGCGCGGGGGTAGTTCCGTGTCGCCGCGATCGGCTGCACGCGCGAGCGGGGCGATGGGCTGGCCGGTGGCGGGGCAGTCTTGTGCCCGCCATGCGGCCGGCCGGCCAGCACGGCGGCGGCGGCAATGACCACGACGACGGCTGCGGCGATCGTGAGCCAGCGGTTGCCCCGCGGGCTCGTTTCCTGTCTTCGACGTTCGAACTGCCGCCAGGCATCATCCACATCGATCCGGCGGCCCGGCTGCGCAGGCAGCGCGGCCGCCGGTGGACGCCCGGCGGACTGCGCGAGGCTGGTCACTGCCTGGTGCAGGTACGCCGCGGCGTCGCCGGCGTCGCCGATCCGGCGCCGCCGGCGCCAGAGCCGGGCAAATGCCTCCTGGGCGATGTCCTCGGCCACCGCCCAGTCGCCTGCCAGGCCGAACGCCGCCTCCGCCAGCTGCGCGTAGCGGGCGCGGAACAGCGATTCGAGCGCCTCGTCGCGCCGGGCCGCTTGCCCGCCGGAGCTGACAATGTCGTCCGCCACACTCCGAGCATCGCTGACATCCACGGGGATTTGCTAGGGCTAGGGCGGCCGCGAGCGATCTCTCAGGAGCCAGCGCAAGCCGCGGCTGCCGGCAGCCTGACCTCATCAGCCTCACCTGGATCACGCTAAACGCGGCCTGAGATAGCGGTTCGGATCCGACCGGCTGGCACCGGACATATCCGAACCGCTATCGATCGGCCGGCGACGGCTTATCCCATCAGCGCGGGGGAAAGTGTTGGACATGCAGAGGTACCTGTTCGTGCTGGACATGGACCTGCTGGCAGTGGATGAGAAGTTTGACCTGGAGCCGATCAACTATCTCGTCGCGCAGCAGGAGCGGGAGCCGTGTGAGGTGGTGGTTTTGTCGCTGGTCGACACGGCCCAGACGAAATTGCCCGCGATTGAGCTTCTGCTGGGTGCCCAGGTTGGGAAGTTCCCTGTCGCGCCCCGGCCGGACCATGACATCAACGCCGCCGCTGAGCATCGCATGAACCTGGCTGTGCGGCACCTGAAGGTGATCGGCTGCCAGGCTAGCGGCCTGATCAGTGATGAGGACCTGGTGAAGGCCGTGCGCAGCGAGACCCGCGGGCACGACTATGACGGGGTGATCCTGGCGACCGGCAGGCAGGATGGCTCCGGGCTGGCTGGCCTCCTGAGCATTGACCCGGTTCACCAGCTGCGGAGACAGCTGGGCGAGCAGCTGATCGTATTCTCGGCCGAACCGGGTACCGCGCAGCCAGGGTCGTCTGACGAGTGCCCCGGATAGAGGGCTTGGGCGGCCGAGCGATCTAGCGGGACGAGCGTGCCAGGAGCCCGGCGATCAGCACCTCGAGCACTTCGCGCAGGGTGGCGGTGAAGTCGAGCCGCATGGATGCCAGCGCCGGATCGGCCTGGTAGGCAGCCAGCATCGCGGCTGAGGGCTGCGCGTTCGGCCACACCGCGCCGGTCACCATGACGGCAGCGCCGGCGAGCCGGAACGCGTCGTGCTCGCCGAGTTCACCCACGCACGCGAGCACCAGGCGGCTCAGGGCGGTCACGTTGGCGATGGCCGCCCGCTTGTATTCCGCGGCCACTTGCGGCGAGACGTTGCGTTCCAGCACCGCGGCCTGGGCGCTGAGCAGGTCGCACAGCACGGGCCGTGCCGCGAGCGAGGTCGCGAGCCCGGCGGCCAGCTGGTCGCCGCGCTCGGCCGGCGGTGCGCCGGCGTCGACCGCATTGGCCAGCTCCGCTGCCAGCCGCGCGAGCCACTCCTGCCATGCCGAGTCGAGCAGCTCGAGAAGCACGGCCTCGCGGGATTCGAAGTAGCGGAGCACGTTCGACTTCGCCAGGCCGGCACGTCTGCTGAGCTGGTTGAGCGTGACCTGGGCCACCGGCATTTCGGCGAGCATCACCGCCGCGGCGTCGAGGATCGCCCGGCGGCGTACCTCGCGCTGCTCTTCGCTGCGCGCGCGCTGGAACGTGGTCATCCTCGCATTTTACAGACCGTCGGTTCTTTGCGTACAGACCGCCGGTCTGCTAAGTTCGAGATAACAGACCGGTGGTCTGTCAGAGGCCTGGAGGCACGCACTCATGTACACAGTTCCTGATCAGACGGGGAAGCTCATCGTCGTCACCGGCGCCAACAGCGGCACGGGCAAGGAGGCCACCCGCCGCCTGGCCACAGCCGGAGCGCACGTCGTCATGGCGGTTCGCACGATCGCCAAGGGCGAGCAGGCGCGCGCCGAGATCCTGGCGCAGCACTCCGGTGCCCGCCTCGAGGTCCGTCACGTCGACCTGGCCGACCTGGCGTCCGTCCGGGAGTTCGCTGAAAGCCTCCTCGCGGACGGCACGCCCATCGACCTGCTGATCAACAATGCCGGGGTCATGGCCCCGCCGGCCCGCATGACCACGGCCGACGGCTTCGAGCTGCAGTTCGGCAGCAACTTCCTCGGGCCGTTCGCGCTGACCGTCCGGCTGCTGTCGCTGGCGCTGGCCGCCCCGGCGCCGCGGGTGGTCACGATGAGCAGCGGCATGGCGAATTACGGCCGGATCCACTTCGATGACCTGCAATGGGAGCGCCGCTACCGCCCCAACTTCGCCTACGCCCAGTCCAAGCTCGCTGACCTGGTGCTGACCCGGCATCTCGCGGCCATCGCTGCCCAGCGCGGCTGGGACCTGCTGAGCACCGCGGCGCACCCCGGGTTCACCCGCACGAACCTGCAGACGGCGGGTGCGAGCCTCGGGCGCGACAAGCCGAAGCGCACGGTGGCCAACAGTCTCAGCATCCTGCCCTCGCAAGAGGTCGAGCAGGGCACCGAGCCGCTGCTGTACGCCGCGACCAGCCCCGACGCCGTCAACGGCGGCTACTACGGCCCGGGCGGGAGGTTCGGGCTGGTCGGCCCCACGACCACCGTCCGGCTGCCCCGCAGTGCCCGCGACGCCAGCACCGCCAGCCGGCTCTGGACTGAAGCCGAGCGGCTCACCGGTGTCGCCCTCCCGGCCAGCGCCACCCGGTCGTAGACGCCCAGTTTCCGGTCGTAAACGCCCAGTTTGAGGAGGGGCTTACGAGAGGCGCAGGGATCAGTCGGTAGGCCTGGCCGTACCGGAAGGATTGATAACTCGCCACCAGGTGGTGCTCACGGTCCGCGCCGCCCGCAGCGTGAAGCCTCGTGGGGGCTGGGCCGCCGGAGCCGTATCGGTCAGAGTATCTGCCGTCCTGGCCCTCGGCCTCTCCCAGAAGAGCGCAGGGCGTTCCGGCGGGGTAGTTGATCGTCTCCCGGCCAGCTGCCTGTGGTGCGCGCTCCGGGGGGCGCCGCAAGGGCCAGGAGGGCGGATCATGACCACGGGGGAGTCCCAGTGCAAGCTCGACCCGTTCTGCCGGTATCTCGCACCCGCGCAGTGGCATGAGGGAGCCTCTTCGACGGGCACGAGATCGCGGGGACGGGCCGCGCCAGTTGTCCTTACGACAGGTGCCACATCCCAATCCGGCGAGAAACGTACGGATGATCAACGAGGTAGCTGTCCTCAATTCACGCCGCTGTGCCGCGAACCTCACCAACTGCGGCTGCCCTACTAGAAGTCGGCAGCCAGCGCTGGTAGTCTGAAGGGGGAGCGGGTAGGTTTCTCCCTGGGTGCCCTGTTGATGGGGCGCCCAGGGAGCCTACCCGCTCCCTTTAGCGTGCGACTCACGGTGGCGTTTGGCGTTGTCGAGGGGCCAGCTAATGCGACGGGCTACGTGCACCGTCAGCTGTGTGTCGTAAAGAGGTCGATTAACCGTTCTCATTGCCGCGTTCAATGGTTGATACACTATTCGCCACACACTGATGCCCCCGCCTACCAGCGCCACGAGGGCAGCAGCGACACGTACCGTAGGAGAACCGGTGGCCGCAAAGACACTCACAATCAAGATCGCGGATATTGCTAGTATAAAGTAAACAATGAGCGGCAGGCCGTGACGCCTGCTTGGGTTACTCTCTGCTTCGACGCGAGCCCCGACCTCCCTGGCGGGACGAGTGAAGAGGATGCGGCGTGTCAGCAGGCCGAGGAGCCGACGGTTATCTATAGCCAGTTGCTCTGCGATGTCCGCGTAATCACTCGAATCTAGGAGGACGCGGCCATCGAGGTCACCGCTTAGTAGACTGCGCCAGACGTCTCCTTGCTCAGGTAGGCGACCTGCTATCTGCTTCAGTATCGGGTCAGAGGCAGGCTCATTAGTGACGGTCCGGACTTCGGCGGTCCACAGGCCCAACGAATGGCGGACGACCCCGGCACTG
>Ga0182024_10018786_pt1 | contig 12828 bp, 9 predicted proteins | sample P32metaG_FD_120480 | JGI IMG/M metagenome (GOLD analysis project Ga0182024, IMG submission 120480) | Permafrost microbial communities from Stordalen Mire, Sweden - P3-2 metaG (Illumina Assembly) | ecosystem: Environmental > Terrestrial > Soil > Wetlands > Permafrost | place: Sweden: Stordalen... | reverse complement strand
TATACAGCTTCGGCACCAGCACCGGTCCGCTGGCAACGAACCCGAACTGGTTCAGTTTCAGAACCGGAAGGGTGGTCTTCGTGTTGGCGATGTAGTTAGTTGCCGTGGGAAACGGCAACGCGTCGAATGCGTTGTTGCGATCGGACTCGAAGATCGTGCCGTGAATCTGGTTGGTGCCGCCCTTGCTCACGACGTTGATTTGAGTGGCGGAGAATCCATACTCGGCCGGGTAGACGCCGGTCTGGACCTTGAACTCCCCGATCGCATCCTGGGAAAGAATCACCGCAGGCGTTTCCATCGCCGAATCCGTGTTCACCAGGCCGTCCAGTGTAAAGTTGTTGCCTTCCGGCCGGTTGCCGTTGACGCTGATGGCGTTGCCTTTGCCCTGTCGCATGGTGCCCTGTTCGCCGCCGACGGTAACGGCTCCGGCGCCCAAAAACAGCAATTGGATGAAGTTACGCCCATCCAGTGGAAGCTCTTCCACTTGTTTCTGGCTGACCAGTTGCGACAACGATGCAGAATCCGTATCCAGTTCCACAGCCTGTGCCGTCACTGCCACCGTCTCGCTAACCGCTCCAGGCTTCATGGACAGATCGATGCGAACCCTCTGGTCGATCGCTAGGACGAAGCTGGTGGTCACCGACTTTTGAAAGCCCGTTATCTCGGCTGAAACCGTGTACGTTCCAGGGTTCAGGGCTGGGGCATTGTAGTCACCCGCCGAACTGGTGACCGTGCGGAAAGCCACGTTGGTTTCCGTGTTGGTGACGGTCACCTTCACGTTGGATAAGATGGCGCCGGTGCTGTCGGTTACAGTCCCCAGAATCGTGCCTGTCGCGCCAGCTTGCCCGAAAGCCATGTTTACGGTTGCAACGGCGAAAACACAGAAGAGCCAGATCCTTCTCAATGACATACGACCTCCTCCCAAAGTGGCAACTACTGCCGCGATGGGTGGCTGTGCCCCCATCTTTCGGCCGTTTCTAGGCACCGGTACTTAAGAGCCGGGAAGCGAAGCGCCTCCGACTCCCAGGCAACACAAAAATCCTCACATCAATTACGCGCCCGAAAATATAGGGCCCAAAATACGAATGTCAAGGGAAAAGAAATTTCTCAATAGAATTCCTGAAACCAACTGGGCAATTGTTCCAAATCGGGCGGGATCCACCTAAGCGGTGAGAAGTGGCGAGCCAGAGCCGGGAGTTAGTCGATTCGCTAAGTCAGATCGCTGGACGGCAGAGCTGAGTTTCCACCGGGGCAGGCTAGAGCCGTCAGGAAGCGACAAAACTCAGGGAGGCTACGGCGTAAGGCAAAAGCTGGATAGGCCCAAGCCCCTGCCATTCGCGCCACGAACCGTAGAAATTCTGTTCATCGAGCGAAAAGACAGAATGGATGGGCAAATCTCCCTCCAACACCACTTCCTGCTTTCGCCCGGTAAGGTTTGCCAGCCAGGCGACACGCCTTCCTTCACGATCCACGCCAGCGACCGCGGCTACCTTGCCTGCTTGGCTTGAGTGACACTGGTATCGAGGATTTCCACCGAGTTCGGCCAGTCCGCGCGCAGCGAAAAACGCCGGATGGGGCTTCTCAAAAGCGCCCGCGCGGGCCAATCCCAGGCGCCCGCTCAGACTGCCAACCGTCAGCATTTGCAGCGCCGCGTCAGCGGTCTCTGCTACGAAGCCAATCATCCATGCCGCCGCGAACAGGCTGGTTTGTCTCGGGTCGCAATCCGTCATCGTAACCCGGCCGTTGGCCGGGTTCTCCATCACCCGCGCGCCATAAGGGTTATGGCGCATGCCGATCGTAGAAGGGCCAATCCAGTAAGCCTTGTCTTTGCCGATGATCGCCCGTGCCGATCGCACAATGTGCGGCATCGCTTCCAGGCTCTCCATAACACTCAAATCGTCTGCTGCATGCACGATCGGGCATGTACAGTGGGAGACGAAATCGAGCAGCTCTACCGGTGGACGCTTGCGGTTGAGCTCTGTGAAATAACTGAGCGTGCCCCCGCCGATTGCCAGGCCCGGAAAAGCCTTCCGCGCTGCCTGGTAGATTTCGCTGAGCGGCGGGCATGCCGGCCATGTGCTGCCGGGCAGGGTGGATTGACGGTCCACTGCGGGCGAAATCAGAATACCGGCTAATCGCAGGCCGGCTGCGGCTACCATCTCAGCGATGCAGGCCAACTCATCCTGCACACTCCCTTTGGCGGGCAGCACTAATTCAAGAACAGATTCTGTCTTTTCGATCGCCGGAACGCCCTTGGCAATGTCGGCAAACCCGCGAAGATGGCTCTCCCCGTGTCCCGCGGTAGGATCGAAGTGAAACAGCAAAAGTTGCGGACGCAGGTTATGCAGTAAGTTGGGGTGAGCGAGCGCCTCCTGGATCAGATCAGGATGAATAGAGACCCCAATGCCGGGAAAGGTGCCTTGCGGGCCGGCGACGGTGACGCGGACTGGGCCCGCCTCCGGGCTGGCTTGCAGACTCGCCGGTTCGGCGGCCGTGCCCTGACTGCGTTGGATGCTCAGCTCCACTGACTGCCGGTTCCCAACTCCTTGTTCCATCACGTAGGGCCACGGAAGGGAAAGCGGGCGGACGTAGGTCTTGTACGATGCATCCGACCAGTTACGTTGGTCTTCCATTTCGAACACGTCCCCCTTCATACAGCAACGCGCCCTGATGAAGGGAGTGACCTGGTGCTGAATGGCGCGAATATCTTTGAACGGCTGCGCCGGCATAATGAGCTCGGGGAAATTTGTCTGCTCCCGCGAGCCGTCGACATGCTCCACGACGGCCGGCTGCCCGGCAACACCTTCGATGGGATGCAGCACCGCAAAACCACAGCGCGCCGTGCGGAACGGGGTCAGCGGTTGGGCGAGCACCTCGAACACGAGGTTGCCTTGCGCGTTGCCTGTAATGTGCGCCTGGTAATCGAGCATCTGGCTGGCATCAGCAGAAACGCAGCGTGCTCGATATGTAACCGTGAACGACTGGCCGTTCTTGCGGATGAGGCAATCGCTAATTTCAGGACTGTAGGTTCCCCAGTCTGCATTGCGCACCACGTAAGCAATGGCGCGCAAGACCTCGTGATCTTCGTAGCGGATAGCACGCAGATTTCCCGCCACAAAATCTACGGTCAGTGGCCCAGCCTTTAGGGCGACGCACTTCGGTGCTTTTTCCTTAGTACCGACTCGTCGCTCGATCAAGCTTGTTTTCATACTTCACCAATATGCGTTGCCTTTATATCCCAGCGTGCTGAGTTTTGTATCAGGGCTCGGAACAGACCTGAGCTTTAGGGTGCGTGAGAACGACCATCTTGCAAATCAAGTCCCGTAGGGACGGCTGAACTTAGCCCAGAACGCAGTCCCATAAGCGCTAACTAATTTAGGATGTTTCTCGTCAAAATTCCCGCAAAATCGTCATCCTGAGCGCAGCGCCTCACAGATTTATCGCGTGACACAGCGCTTGTGGCGCGGAGTCGAAGGACCCCGGCGGTGCTTATCTTACCCATGCTGCTCGGACCTTTTTCAACCACCGAAGCCCGCACCTGGCGGACCCGCCACGGTCTTTCCCTCAGGCCGACAACAAGAACTTAATAGCATCCTGCTATGTCCGGCGGCTACATCTAGATTCTCGGCAGCCATACAGGCACGCTTTACATTGGCGTCACCAGCAACCTGTATCTGCGCGTCATGCAACATAAGGAGGGCACGTTGGAACGTTTCACTGCGGCCTATGGCTGCAAGCGCCTGCTCTACTTTGAGGTTACGAAGACATTCGCACAGCCATCGCTCGGGAAAAAACAACTCAAAGGCTGGCGGCGCGAAAAGAAGCTCAACCTCATTGGCACGATCAATCCCGAGTTCAAAGACCTTGCACAGGCCTCGGGATGGAAGATGATTACAGCGCATGAAAAGATGTACCCGTGACCATCAAGTGCGTACCGCGGGAAGATCCTGTTCTCGGGCTTGGGTGGTCGAAAAGCTCCGAACAGCATGGACAAGATAAGCACCGCCGGGGTCCTTCGACTCCGCGCCACCAAGCGCTGTGTCACGCGATAAATCTGTGAGGCGCTGCGCTCAGGATGACGATTTTGCGGGAATTTTGACGAAAAACATCCTAAATTAGCTAGCGCTTATGGGACTACGTCCTGGGCTAAGTTCAGCCGTCCCCGTTCGACAAGCTCAGGGCAGGCTCTGCGGGACTCATTTTGCAATCGGTGGGTTCTGACAAAAAGCTCAGCATGGTGAGAAGGTCGACCCGGGGTCCTCCATCGCTGAGACAATAACGGCGCAGCAAGCCAGCTCCTTGACACAAATGCCGCAGCTAACCCATGATTTGATGGCTCTGATTACTGGTTCCCGGGAGGCATTCTTCTCATGTTCGAAGGAATGTCGAGGCGATCGTTTGTGAAAGCGCTGGCCGCCAGCGCGGTGTCCACGTCGACGATCAACTCCCTCGCACAGGAGCGAGTGGCCGCGTCCAACGAACCAACGGAGTGGTCTTACACCAGCGGAAAGCAATACTCCGACCCCTTCAACCAGGTCGACGTAGATGCCGTCATCACGCTACCGTCTGGGCAACAGGAGCGTACGCCGGCATTCTGGGCTGGCGGCTCCGAATGGCGAGTGCGGTATGCTGCGCCTGCCCCTGGGCTCTATAAAATTCGATCAGTTTGTAGCGACACCACCAACCGCGACCTTCATGATCGTGCCTCAGTACTGAACGTGCAGCCGTATACCGGTCAGAACGCCCACTACAAACACGGTGCACTCAAAGTCGCAGAAGATGGGCGCCACTTTCAGCATGCCGACGGAACCCCTTTCTTCTGGCTCGGGGACACCTGGTGGATGGGTCTGTGCAAACGCCTTAGCTGGCCGGATGGCTTTCAGACGCTGGCAGCCGATCGCGTGCAAAAAGGTTTCACGATTGTCCAGATCGTGGCCGGCCTGTATCCCGACATGGAGCCCTTCGACGCTCGCGGCGCCAATGAAGCAGGTTTTCCATGGGAGCCCGATTTTGCTCGCATTAACCCTGGATATTTTGATATGGCAGACGTGCGCATGCAGCACCTCGCCGATCAAGGCCTCGCCGCCTGTGTAGTCGGCTTTTGGGGATACTTCATTCCTCGCATGGGGATGGCCAAGGTTAAACAGCATTGGCGTTATCTCATCGCCCGCTGGGGTGCATACCCAGTTGTGTGGTGCCTGGCCGGAGAGGGAACCATGCCTTACTATCTTTCCAAAACCAAGGAGCAGGATGCCGAAACACAAAAGCACGGCCTGACGGAATTGGCGCGCTATGTGCGGACCACCGATCCCCGTCATCATCCGATCACCATTCACCCTTCTAAAAGTTCACGACTCTGTGTGGACGATCCTGCGGTGCTCGACTTTGACATGCTGCAGACCGGTCACAACGATCGGCAAAGCGTGCCCAACACCATCGAGACCGTGAATCATTCGCTGGCCGCAATGCCAAAGATGCCGGTGCTGATTGGCGAGGTCTGCTACGAAGGCATCGCCGAGGCGAGCCGTCAGGAAGTACAGCGATTCATGTTTTGGTCCGCCCTCCTGGGTGGAACGGGCGGACACACCTACGGAGCCAACGGCATTTGGCAGGTGAATACGCGGCAGCAGCCCTACGGACTTTCGCCGCATGGCCATTCCTGGGGCGGCCCCGCATGGGAAATCGCCGCGCAACTCCCAGGCTCAGGGCAGCTCGGCCTGGCCAAAGCTCTGCTCACTCGTTATTCCTGGTGGAAACTGGAACCCCGGCCAGATCTCATCGAACCACACTGGAGCGCCACCGACTACTGGCAACCCTTCGCCGGCCACATCCCCAAGGAAGCTGTTGTTGCGTTTTGTCCATCAGGCTTCAAGCCGGTCACCTTTAAGAGTTTGGATGCGGCGAACTATCGCGGGTTTTTCTTTAATCCCAGCGACGGAACTGAAATAGCGATGGAAAACATCCAGCCGGATAGCAGCGGTACATGGAAGCCGCCGGAATTTCCTATCTTCCGCGATTGGGTGATCGTTCTTGAGCAGAAAGCATGAACCCATTTCGTATTGGTTTCTCCGCAGATTTTTGCGACCAGCAAGGGCAACCAGTCTTTCCCGATATTGGCTTATCGCTGCTCGACGGCGTTCCTCGCATCGCACACGAGTTTGTTGCTGAATATCGGGATGATTATTCTGCTCAACAGCTGTCAGACTATGACGTTCTGATCTCACTGAAGCCCAAGGTGACGGCGCAGTCCCTCGCGGGAATTTCTCGGTTGTGTGCCATTGGCCGATGCGGTGTTGGCTATGACAACGTCGATCTGGAGGCCTGCACCGAACATGGAATCGCTGTCTTCATCACGCCCGGCGGAGTCGTACGCCCGGTAGCCGAATCCATTGTGCTTTTGGTGCTGGCTCTTTCGCACCATCTGCTGCGCAAAGACCGGCAGGTGCGACGGGGGCTCTGGGCGGAAAGCACCCGTGCGCTCGGGCGGGAGCCGCGGCAACGCGTCGTGGGTACGATTGGGCTGGGCAACATCGCCACCGAGGCGATTCGTTTGCTGCGAGTCTTTGACGTGAGCCGATTTCTGGCTTTCGATCCTTATGTCTCGCCTGATCGGGCCGCGCAGCTTGGCGTGGAAGCAGTTTCGCTCGAGGATCTCCTGCGCCAGTCGGACTACGTTCTCGTCAACTGCCCGCTCACGCCGCAGACCCGGGGCTTGCTGGGTAAACCTCAGTTCGCGCTTATGAAACCAGAGGCTGTGCTCATCAATACAGCACGCGGACCGATCGTAGACGAGAGCGCGCTGATCGAAGCTTTACAGCATGGCAGGATCGCCGGCGCCGCACTCGATGTGTTCGAGAAGGAACCCCTAAGCTCCAGCTCGCCCTTGGTGGCGATGGAGAATGTCATCCTGACTTCACATTCCATCGCCTGGACCGAAGAGCTGTTCCGCGATATGGGGCGCATCGATTGCCAGGGCGCTTTGGCAATCTATCGCGGAGAGGTGCCGGAGCATGTAGTGAATCCCAAGGTGCTGAGCAGTCCTGTCTTTCTACAAAAACTCGCGAAGTATCAAGCTGCATTTTCGGCGGAGGGCAATACGCCATGACCAATTTTCGCCGGCGGCTGCGCCAGGGCGACGTGCTTTTGGGCCAGATGGTGCTCGAACTCTTCACTCCGGGCATCGGGCAAATGCTTGCAGCGAGCGGACTGGATTTCGTGATCTTCGATATGGAGCACGGCCGTTGTGACATATCCCTGCTTGCAGAAATGGTTGCGGGCTGCCGCGGTAGCGATATCTATCCCATCGCACGCGTTCCTGACGTGGCCTATGCTCCTTTATCGCGCCCGCTGGACATTGGCGCTCGCGGTGTCATGGTGCCTCGCGTCGAATCGAGGACGCAGGCCGAGGACATTGTCAGTCAGCTCAAGTATGCGCCGGTAGGCAGACGAGGAGTGGCCCTGGGGATCGCCCACGACCTTTACCGCGATGGGGACGCGGACTTCTTCGCCCGAACCAATGAGGAAACTTGCATCATCCTCTTATTGGAAACGGTGAAAGCTTTTGAAAATCTGGATGCGATTATCTCCGTGCCTGGCGTGGACGTTGCCTGGGTGGGACATTACGATCTCACCGTGTCCATGGGCATCCCGGCACAATTTGAGCATCCGCGGTTCCTTGCCGCGATGGATGAATTAGTGGCGGTGTGCCGGCGCCACGGCGTGGCTCCCGGCTTCCTCCCATCTTCGCCGGAGTTGGCCGTGCATTGGATTGGCAAGGGCTTTCGCGCTCTCAGCCTGGGTAGCGATATAGGTGTGTTTCTCAACGGCGTGCGCAAATTTCGCGCGCACGTTGTGCAGTCGAGCGGTGCAGAGTGAAATCAACGATCTCGCTGCCGCCCGCGTCTGGGCGAATCCACTTAAGCATCCATTTCGATCAGCATTTTGATGTTGGATCTTCCCACTTCTTCAAAGCGGGTCAAATTGCTCCAGGCATCTTTGAGTGGAAGGATTTGCGAAACCAGAGGCTCCGCTTGCAGTCTGCCGTCGTTCATCATCGCGATCACGATCGAAAATTCATCGTTGTATGCGTTCGTAGTGGTGATCGCCTTCTCGTCGCGGAGCACATCATTCCAGTTGAACTCGATCGCATGAGGTATCACTCCAGAGAGGCAAACCGTACCTCCCGGCCGGGTAACGCTGAGAGCCGTATTGAGCGCCGCGCCGGAGCCTACGCACTCAAAGGTGTAGTCGGCTCCCATTCCACCCGTTAGATCTAAGATGGCTCGGCGAGGATCCGTTAGTTCCGCCTGGATAAATGCACTGGCGCCCAGAACTTCTGCAAACTTTCGTTTTGCGGAAGACTTCTCGATGACGTAGACGTCGACGACTCCGCAAGCACGCAGGGCCTGCAGGGTACACAAGCCGATGGTACCTCCGCCCACGATCGCTGCCCTGCTGCCCACTTCGACTTTTGCCCGCCGTACCGAGTGCAGAGCCACCGAAAACGGCTCAACCATGGCTGCCGACCGAAACGAGACTTTCGGCCGAAGTACATGGCAGCAGTCTTCGGGAACGGCCGCGTACTCCGCATATCCTCCGTCTCGGGCGAAGCCGATGGTGGCGGCAGCGGGGCAATGCACGAAGAGCCCCCGGCGGCAGAACTCGCACTTTCTGCATGCATCCACCGCGTTCACCGCGACGCGGTCGCCGACACCAAGCCTGGTCACTCCGGAGCCAAGCTCAACCACTTCGCCCGAAAACTCATGCCCGAGAACAAGCGGTATGGATCGGCCCGTCCTCTTATGGGGAGTGGCCGCCACATACAGTGGGCCATTCACATATTCGTTAAAGTCGGTATGGCATAGACCGGAGCACTTGACGCGAAGCAGCACTTCTCCCGCTGCGACCTGAGGGTCTGCGAAATCCTCGTACCGCAGGTCTTTTGTCCCGTGATAGACAAGTGCTTTCATTGGCGTCACTCCGGCTAACAGCCTATCAGACCTGTTTGCGCCCTTCGACAAGCGGCCAAGTCGCCACGGTATTCGATCAGAGAAGCTGCTTTGGATGCTGGGTTTTGTTTTGTATCAGAGCAGTGACCCCTGAAAAAATCCACCCTCTCTGAACTTCGCCTGGGAACATAGAACTCAGGAAAAGCTGGCACTCCATTCTGAGTCTCTTGAACGGAAGTTAGACGAAGCCGGCCGAAGGTACACACGCATCCGAGAACAAGCTTCCCCACGACGCATCCAGAGAAAGCCATCGCTGCGTGCTGAACCAACTGGTTGGCAACTCGGGAATGTGTAGCAATCCATGGCCACCGGTGCAAATCAGCTCCGTACCGTTCCAAGCCAGAAAATTTCGTGAAGCTTCTCCAACCCGAGCCGGGTTGGAAAGCACGCGAAGACAAACCGGGCACCGCTTCCGCTGATCCTCAAGTATCCATCGAAAGGCGAATAGAAATCCGAAGTAGGACAGCCCGAGCTGGATATATTGCGTGCTCGTGGAACTGAGTGAGGGAATTCCATAGGCAACATCCACCGAGCTTAAACACACCAGCGGCACGACCAGCGAAACCTTGCTCAACAGAAACAGCCAGCGTCTCCCGCTGACCGTCCCGGGAAGACGTCCGCTAAGGCGTGGGTACTCACCAAGAGGCAAAGCTGTCGTTGCGGGCAACGTGATCACAGCAACAATGAGCGTGAACAAAAAGATGGAGAAGGGTAACCGCGAGCGCTGCGCCAGCGATATGCAATCGAATCGTTCATTGCCTCCATCCTCGTTCGAGACATTCATGGTTCGCCAACCATCCATGTGGCGTAGTCCTGATGTCCGCATCTGGCCCACCACAAAACCCTTGGCGTTCCGCGGCAGCATATCCAGGTGTCGCTGATCCTCCAGCAACCACGCATCTACCTGGCCCGGTAACTGCGACGAGTCTTGCGTGATCACGCCTGCGATCAGAACTCGTTGCCCGCCAATCTCGGCGTGGTTTCCAATCACTCCGGCATCGCTGCCGAAAAGCTCACGCCAGGCGGCCTGGCTCAAAAAAAGCCTTGCCGCATACTGACCGCTCGCTTGATCGCCGCTACGAGGCGAGGCCGGCAAATTGAGCAACTGCAAGAGGTTGTCGCTTGCCCGGCCAATCGTAAGTTCGGTACGTCGATGCATGGCAACATGCACTCGCTTGCGTTCCGGTTGATAAAACGCAAGGCCGCTGAACAAATGCCGGGTGCTCAGCTTCCATGATCGATAATCCTGGAGGGGTATGGTCGGAACCTGTGTGCCGGCATAGCCGCCACTTGCAATCATCACCAGTCCATCCGCGTCCCGAAACGGCGATGGACTCATGGCCTTGCGCGCGCCCGGCAGAGATAAACACACCACAAAGCTGATCGCCGTCCATACAGCTAAGGAAAAGGAACAGCGCGACGCGGAGCCGGTCCGCAAGGTTCTGCGAGGTACGGAACGCGGGTTATACCACCTCAGCCAAAAAGCATCCTGAAATGCCCCGAGACAGAGATCCGTTACTTGAGCGTTGCGATCTTGCAAATGCCATACGTGCCAAACCTCCGCCCGCCACTCGGCCAACCACTCCGCTCGTTCTCTGCCCGGCACCAGCCATGAGGCGCACCGGAGAAGGAAGAGAGACACCGGGAGAGAGCGGCGCAGCAGTTGGAGGCTCATGCGTTCTTGACCTCTGGATCAGCGATCATCTTTTTGAGGAGCGGGTAGCGTTTGTGCATCGCCTCCAGGGTCGTTTCCCCGGCGCGGGTAAGTTTGTAGTATTTCCGCAAAGGCCGCTGCTCGGCATCGGCGATCGATTGCTTTTCCCACTTCGAGACGATGAGCCCGTCGCGCTCCAGGCGACGCATTGCCGGATAAACCGTCCCGCTGGGCAAACCTGTCGCTTCCATCACGCTGAAGCCGTAAATCTGGCCAGCATGAATCGTCTGCAGGATCATGGCCGCGGTATGGGATAGTTTGGGTTCGGTGGCCATGGTGAGCAGTATACCTATGTAGCATACTGTTGACTAGAGAAAGATAGTATGCTACATAGGGTACAGCGATCGAGGTCCAAAACAGTGCTCGAGCTCGAAAACCTTTCCAAAAGCTATCGCGGTATACCGGCCATCTCCAACGTCAACTTCCGCGTAGACGCCGGCGAGGTGGTTGGCTATCTGGGCGCCAACGGCTCAGGAAAATCAACCACCGTCAAGATCATCACCGGGCTGCTGCAGCCCAATGAAGGCCGCGTGTTGTTTCACGGCAGGAATATACGCGACGATCTGGTGAGTTTCCGTGGGGCGCTCGGCTACGTGCCGGAAGAAGCGCACCTTTATACCTATCTCTCTGGAATGGAGTACCTGCAGTTAGTAGGCAGACTGCGGGGCCTGCGCGAACGGCAAATCACCATCAAGGTCCACAGGCTATTGCAACTGCTTGGGCTGGAGTCGTGGCGGCACTCGCCGATCTCCATGTATTCCAAAGGTATGAAGCAGCGCGTGCTCATTGCCGCAGCTCTGATGCACAACCCTCAGCTGCTGATCTTCGACGAGCCGCTCTCCGGGCTCGATGTCCTATCCTCGCGCCTGTTTAAAGATCTCTTGCTGGAACTGACAGCGGCAGGGAAGGCCGTTCTCTACATCTCTCATGTTCTGGAAGTAGTGGAGCAGATTTGCAGCCGCGTGGTCGTTATCGCGAAGGGGAAAATCCTCGCCGACGCCAGCCCATCCAAACTGACCGAGCTCATGGAACTGGCCAACCTCGAAAGCGTCTTTGCGCAACTGGTGCAGCAGGAAGATACAAGATCGGTAGCCCGCGAAGTAGTGGAAGCCATCAAGGTGCACCATGTTTAATGGGCTCCGCATCTTCGCCCCGCCGGAATTCCCCGTGCTGTCACTCGAAGTGCAAGCTCACTTACCGGTCGTGGAGGCGCAGGAGCAGAGCCAGTTCCGCCTTCTAATTCGCCACTTTCTGGAACGATTCTTCAACAACGATATGGTCTCGGCAGATGGGGAGACGAAGGCGCGGCTTTTCCAGGTCGTCTATGCCATCGCGCTCCCGGGAATGGTCGTCGCCTTGTTTTTGTTCCCCTTGTATCATGCCCCCCTGGAACGGCCCTTCTGGTCTCAGGTGAGCGACCACTACTTTTATGTCTTGTATTCATTTGTTGCGGTGGGGGCGGTGAGCATCTTCGCCTGGGACTTGCTCTTCCCGGATCTGCTTGATCTTTTCGTTCTCTCACCCCTTCCCATTGTCGGCGCGAGACTGTTTCGGTCCAGGATCGTTGCTGCCGTACTTTTTCTCGGCCTGTTCCTGCTCGGCAGCAGTGCGCTGGGCGCCATATTCTATCCCCTGTTATCCGAGTCGCCAGGTCTGGCCCGCCACCTGGTGGCCCATGTGTTTGCAGTCCTGGCCGCCGGTGCGTTTGCTGCAGCGCTGATCCTTAGCCTGCAAGGACTCATCACGACAGTGGTCGGCGAACGTTTTTCCCGCGCCATTTCCCCTTTCCTGCAAGGCATCGCGATGATGGTGTTGTTGACCATCCTTTTATTGTTCCCGCTCTCTTCCCGGTTTCTTGAAGTGCTGGTGAATTTGCACGCTGCCAGATATTTTCCGCCATTCTGGTTTCTGGGAATATACGAAACCCTTCTGGCCGGCTCTTCATCGCTGCCTGTTTTCAGCGGGCTCGCGAAAACAGGTTGCCTGGCAACGGCCATTGTGTTTGCCCTGACCATCGTCTCCTATCCGCTCGCCTATCGACGGAGAATGCGCTACCTGGTCGAAGGATCAGAGGTATTCGACACGCGGAATATAGCCATCGTTCCC
>Ga0182024_10018785_pt1 | contig 12829 bp, 14 predicted proteins | sample P32metaG_FD_120480 | JGI IMG/M metagenome (GOLD analysis project Ga0182024, IMG submission 120480) | Permafrost microbial communities from Stordalen Mire, Sweden - P3-2 metaG (Illumina Assembly) | ecosystem: Environmental > Terrestrial > Soil > Wetlands > Permafrost | place: Sweden: Stordalen... | reverse complement strand
GGCCTAGCCACACTAAACTGGGCAGGCCAAAAACTGAACTCCGGATGTTATGGGGCGAATATCTATGGCCGCAGCCTGCCTGCGTAGAAGTCACGGTTATTTATGACCTTCCGTTATTACTCCAAGGGGTTGGACGGTGTGCAGTGGTTCGGGGTTGCACTGTTAAATAATTCTAGTCAATGATGTTGCCTGCAGTAGTTTGAAACCCATTCGAGCGGCAGATACGATTTTCAGCGATCTGCGGCGGGTGTCAGGCAGAACTTTAACCGGTCCCCCTGAGATACTTCGCTCCCCACGTTTCAGAGCGTCGATCCGTAATAATACGCATTAGGCAGCAGTATTTCGGATTGACTGTACGATACCAAACAAACTATAGGTGACGGATACAATCCGCAGTCTCGGCTCTGCGGCAGTCGTAAGGCCTTTACTCAAAAGAGGTCTGACGATTAATGGGATATCGATGAAACGGTTGAAGCCGCCGTCCCCTCAAGGAGATTTTCAAGACAGAGACCGCACCGTCAGGAAGAAAATGCGGGAAATCTACAATCGCCTTAAGCGCCTGGAAAAAAAGGTCAAAAGCCCGAAGAAGGACGGGGGCGAAAACGAGACCCGCGATTCTTCCTAGCGGTTATCGCGAGTTCGAGTTCTGAAAGATGAATTGGCGCTCCAGTTTAAAAATAGTTTCCTCCAGCCGAACGGTCCTGGACTCAAATGCTTCCACGTCCTGAACGCTAAAGGACATCTGCCCGGCGCACCGCAGGGCGTCCGCATGCCATTTCTTTGCATCCCGAATTTTGCTTACTATATCTTCCGAATCCATTGACAGCAAAGCAGATTCACAAATGGCGATGAACAGGTCGATCTTGGCCATTAGAATTTCGATGCGTGCTGCCTTGAGATCGAGATCGCCAGTCCACACCTGTGTAGCGAAGGATTGCTTGCTTTCCATTCTTGAAAGCTCTGGTTTCAAAGCGCCCAAGGATGCTTCTCCTTTGTGTAAATAGATTTTTCATGCATGGTCTTCAAAAAAACAATGTTAACGCCGGGTTTCCGCGAGCCGTAAAATCCGCGCTGGACCCGGATGACAAATAATGTCCACGGTTCTCGCGGTCGAAAGCCTTCTCGTCACAATGGCTCTGCTTTTTTAGCGTGCCTCGTTTGCCTTGGTCAATCCGAAATTTTACGGAGTCGTCCTGTGGGAATTCGCAAATTAATTTACGGGTTTTCAACTCCCGTTTTGCTCAAGGGTCACCGTGAGCGGTAGACCAACCTCCAGCAAGGTGGCGAATTCGGCGGGAACGAAAAGCTGAACGTCATAAAGCCGGTAGGCCACCGAAACATTGTGATCAAGTTCAAGACGAATTACGCAACGAGTAGGTTCGCCACTTTTCAGGATTGAGTTGAATATTCTTGCATCGGCCCTTCAAACAGACTTTAACCATCTTGCTCCTTCGCCGGCTGTCGACCTGTTTTTAAGGGCTTCGCGGATGCTTGCGCTCAACAGAACGTGCCGGGTTGTCAGTGCTGGAGCAGATAGACCTTGGGGCCCTGTTTTACAGGAAGGAGTCCAGCGACAGTAGCTGATTAAAGTATGGGCGTACCGTGCGGAGAAGCAAGCTAATTCGGTGCCCTGCCGTTCTGCCCAGCAACAATTCAGCTTCTTCGCTGTTCCAGTTCGGCCCACCGGGCGTACAAATCATTCACAAGCTTTTGAGTCTCCGCAATTCGGACAGAGGCAGCGTGTACATTTGACACATCGCTCATGACTGCAGGATCTTCCAATGCAGAGATTTGCACCTGAAGCTCCTGCTCGGCCTCGGCGATGCGCTTTTCGATCGTTTCAAATTCGCGGACTTCTCCAAATGAAAGTTTCTTTTTCGCGATTTGGGACTGGACGCGAGCAGCAGCATCCGTGGAGGCGCGAGGCGCATTCGCATTTGCGTCGCTGCGAGAGCCCTTCGACTGTTGCAAGCGCTGCCAGGAATCCCATTGCGAATAGTCGGCAAATCGCTCGGCCTCGCCCAGGCCATCGAGACCGAGCACTACCGTTGAAACCCGGTCCAGCATGTATCGATCATGTGTAACGAGAACCAGCGCCCCGTGATACTCCAGCAGGCTCTCTTCCAATATCTCCAGAGTGGGAATATCGAGATCGTTGGTCGGCTCATCGAGCAGCAAGACGTCCGCCGGTTGGAGCATGAGCTGCGCAATCAGGACCCGCGCACGCTCTCCGCCGGAGAGCCGGCTAACCGGCCGGGCGAGGTCTTCACCCGTAAAAAGGAACCTTGCGGCCCATGCAGCCACGTGAATTACGCGGTCCTGATAAATCACCGAGTCACTATCGGGCGCGAGGGCACGGCGCAGAGTGAGGTTCGGATCGAGTTCGCGGTTCTGATCGAAGTACGTGATGCGCAGCGAATCGGCCCTGTGAATCTGCCCGCTTTGCGGCACGATAGCGCCGAGCAGCAACCGCAGCAGGGTCGTCTTGCCGCTGCCGTTTGGGCCGACGAGCCCCACGCGCATGCTTGACGTCAACGTGAAGCGGATATCTTTGAAAAGCTTTCGACCGCCGATAGTATAACTGACGTCTTCCAGCCTGATTAGCTGCTTGCTTTGACGCTCGCTCGGGGAAAATTCGAGATCGGCCGTCGCGCTGCGGCTTCGGTTGTTCATTTCCGCGAGATCTCCGATCATCTGGTGCGCTTTATCGATACGCGATTTGGATTTCGTGGTTCGGGCTTTCGGCCCGCGGCGCAGCCATTCGATCTCGGTATGGACGCGGTTCCGAAGGGCATCCTGCTGCTTGCGCTGCGCATAGAGGTGTTCCTCTTTCGCTTCCAGGAACGTGCTGTAGTTTCCCTTGACGCGCAGGAAACCGTCCGTATACACGCGATTGAGTTCCACCATGTCGGTCGCAACATTTTCGAGAAGATACCGGTCGTGGCTCACCACAACGCACGCGAAGGACGCGCTCTGCAGAAATGTCTCGACCCACTTCACTCCGTTCAGGTCCAGATGGTTCGTGGGCTCATCGAGCAGCAGAATGTCCGGTTCCTGGGCCAACGCCTCGGCAATCGCCAGGCGTTTGCGCCAGCCTCCCGATAGTATTTCGGCAGGGATATCGAAATCGGTGAAACCGGAGCGGCCCAGCGTCTCTGCGATTCTGGATGCGTGGTCCTCGTGAGGCACGCGCGTACGCTCGAGAGCATCTTCGATCACGGATCGAATTGTCGCGCCCGGGGCAAACTCGGAAACCTGCGCTACGCAACTCAGGCGGGTGCCCTTGCGGATTGCAATTTCTCCCGCGTCCGGCTTCACGCGGCCGTGCAGAATTTCAAGAAGCGTGGATTTGCCTGAGCCATTTGGGCCGATCAGGCCGATGCGGTCTTTTTCCGATACCGTGAACGAAACATTCTGGAAGAGAGGAAGAATCCCGAACCGCTTGGATAATCCTTGTGCGCTGATGATAGGGGCCAATTGCTCGATTTTCTCCTTTCTAAGTTTACACTCGGGAAAGCAGTTGACGGCGTTAACTTCTGAGGCTCGGTTCGAACACGCTCGGAGAAAATTGATAGCTTTAACGGCAGCGAAATGGGGTTGTGCTTCCGGCGCCGCTCGTTCCGTGGAAGCGGTTCCGGGTGTATACTCTCGGCTATTCGGACGGTCGTCAGGGTCATCGCGTTCAATATTCGAGTCGGGAGGCGGGCGATGAATTCTTTGAAGGCGTTGCGCGGAACACTCGTTATCGGGGTGGTCGTCGTGCTGGGTGCGGCGTGGGCCGTTGTGCGCGCACAGGCGCCGGCAAAATCAGAAACATCGCAGAAATCCTCCGGGGAGGTTCCAGCATATTCTCCATCCCCTTCGATCGTGCCCCCAAGAACCGCTTGGGGCGGTTATCCTTTTTCTCCCTACACCGACGCAGAAATCACCGACCCGGATGTTCACCGCGTCCTCTACGCGGACGACCGTATCATGCTTTTAGAGGTTACGAATCCCCCGGGCCTTGACGTTCACATGCACGGGCATCCGTATCCGTCCGTTTTTGCTCAGGATGTCGGTGGTAACTCCCGTGCCGTCGACCCGGCGCTTGCCGCCCTCCCAGCCGACCCCAAGATCGATTCGACGACGCCTTTCAACGATCAGGGCTCGGGCGAGGCGCCTCCGCCTCAGGGCATGAAGTACCCCACTTGTTCCACCTCCCAGCCTCAGGCGCCGCACAAGCCGCTGAACAACCGCTCGACCCCGGGCCACTTTTATCGCATCGAGTTCAAACGGCTCGACAGTGAGGATATTCGGACCCACTGGAAAGAATGGTATCCGGAGGTGACCAAGCCGGGGAAACCAGTGGCAGATTTGGTCCGCGGGCCGGCGCTTGGCCCCAATTTCTCGGATAAATGGCCCTATCCCATCGTCTACGATTCGGTGCAAGCTGCGCCCAACAACTATAAGCTCCTCTTCGAAGACGGAAAGATTCGGCTTCTGGAAGTGATGATTCGTCCCGGAGAAACCACGCCGATGCATGGTGATCCGTATCCCTCCATCGTCAGTTTCAACTCGATCAGCGGAGATCCGTCCGCCGTCACCGACACAAAACTCGATCCCGACAGCCCGCTCAACGGTCAGGGTGCGGGGCACGCTCCGCCGCCGAGCGTGAACAATATGAAAGTTCCCACCTGCATGACGATTGGGCCGCAGGCGCCGCACAAAATACACAATGCCGGCACTGTGCCGCTGCATTACTACCGGTTCGAGTACAAAAGGATCGATGGCGACGACTTCAAGAATAACTGGCAGAAGTGGTATCCGTGGATGATGTACATGAAATACATGCGGTAGCGCTCGTTTTGTCCGGCTCGCCACGTACGAGAGGAGCGCCTTTAATCCAATCCGTCCGAGGCGCCCGGCAAAAATAGTGCGGTCTTCTGTTCGACGATCTTCTTTAACCTGTAGGAGGTGCTTCTCCCTCCGGCCTCTTCTTGTTCAATGTCCCCTAGCGCGATCAGCTCTTCGATATCGCGAAGGGCAGTTCGCGAAGAGGCTTTCGTCATTTTCATCCACTTAGCTCTCGTCAGCTTCCCTTCGAATCCGCTGAATAGTTTGTTCAGAACTTTTGTCTGCCGATTATTGAGAGAGACTTTTCTGGGCTTTAAGGTCTTCCAGAACAGTTCCTTTTCAAGAGCGCTACTCGTAATTTGATTCGATTTGTCCAACGAACCAGCCTGCGTCTTCTCAATAACTTCGTAATAGCCCTTTCGCTCGTCAGGAATTTGCGACGACATGCTGGAGAAACGTTGAGCACGCCCATCTGATCTGGCCAAACACATTTCAGCGATTGCTCTTCCAATTCTCCCATTGCCATCCTCAAAGGGATGCAACCACGTAAACTATGTGAAGCGAAGATTTCAGTGGAAACGAGTATTCCTTTCTACTAACCGCGACACTACCATGCGAGAGTCAAATGCCATTCACCGCAGCGGCACGCGTAGTTTATGGAAAATTCGAAAGTCGAGACCCCTGAGGCTCCCAAATTGGCGCCGGGGCACAAGCCGCGTCCCCAGCACCCGAAAGACAAGAACAGCCGCAATAGAGGAGAAGCTACGGCCAGATATGGAAAGGCAGTCGGCAAATCCGTCAAGAGTGCGATGAGGCGCAAGAAGAGCGGCACACTACGCTCGGGTAAGGGTGGCAAGGGCGGTCGGGTGACAAGTAGGAAGCAAGCCATAGCCATCGGATTGTCCGAAGCGAGACAGAAGGGCGCTAAGGTTCCGGCAAAGAAGTGAATCTTTGCCCTCAGGGAGATCCGAAGGCGGTCTCTCTAAGGTGCTCAGCTTTCACAAGTGACGGAACCGCGCGAACTATTCAAAGATACCTGTGATCGTATCCGCGATGATTCGGCCTCGGCCACGAATCTATTTCGACTGCTAAGGATTCCCATGCCAAAGAAAACGAGAAGGCGCGTTGCGCTCGCGGATCCAACGCGGTTGCAACCACTCGACGGCGACCAGAACTCCATACAGGTCATTATTGAGACCCCGAAGGGCAGTCGCAATAAATACGCATTCGACTCCAAGCAAAAAATCTTTAGGCTTAAGACGGTTTTGCCCGCAGGCATGACGTTTCCTTACGACTTCGGTTTCATTCCTTCGACCACGGCGGAGGATGGTGATCCTACCGATGTTCTCGTGTTGATGGACGAGCCCGCCTTTCCTGGGTGCCTTCTGAAATGTCGTATCGTGGGCATTATCGAAGGCGAGCAGGGTAAGAAAAAAGATCGGGAGCGCAATGACCGGATCGTCGCTATCGAACAGGAGAATCACAGCTACGCGCATGTGCGGCACATAACGGATCTCGGGAAGAAATTCGTGCGCGAGCTCGAAGAATTTTTCGTGAACTATCATTGTTTAATGAATAAGAAGTACAGAATCGTGGACGTCAAAGGCCCTAACGAGGCTCGTCGCCGAATCCAGGACGGAATAAAGGGGGCTCGGCGTCGGTGAAACCACCCCGAAGACCCGACTTCTTCAATCGCGGTGCGCCGCACGACGAGCACGCTATCCGGTTTTGGGATGGATAACTTGGTGACGATCCTTTCGAACACGCCAGATCAGCATTGACGCCGCGAGCCATACGGACGAGGCCACAAAAAGGCTACTCGCAGCATTCCATCCTGAAAGCAGCTTCCATACAACAAACGCGAAGCAAACCAGACCGATGCTGCCCGAGGCGGCACCCCGCGCGTCCAAGGCGGCTGCCAGCCGGCCGCGGTTGGTTTTGAAAATCCCGGCTTCCTGTTTTTTCCCCTTCTCGTGTTTCTCGACGAGCGTGGCGCTTGCTGGAAAAATGGCCGGAAACGCGAGAAAAAGGCCTCCGAAGGCTGGACCGTAACGTTTCGCCAAAAGGCCAGTCAGCACCGTAGTTACTCCGCCGAACAAGAATCGCACGGCATATTCATACCACTTGATTTTTTTGAGTGCGGAAAAATCGAATTCAATTTTCATCGGCCCCTAACCAAGAGCCAGATTCCTAATGCGCATGCAAGCCAGACGGTGAGACCGGAAAGTGTTGCTTTGGCGGCGCTGAGCCTCCCCTTCGCTAGAAGGCGCATGCAGAAACAAGCATAGATGAAAAAAGCAATGGCCCCGCCGATCATCGAGCGCGCTTCGAGATCTGCGTATACTTTCCCGTTCGACAGGATGGTGAGACTCAGCGTCGCGAGGGCAATTGACGGCGCAGCCCCGAACAGGCCGGCAAAACTTTTGGGCTTTAGCATATCGCCAATGACCGCAAATAAGGAGACGATAAAGCCGCCGACTATAAAACGAAATAGAAACTGCATCCGTCCTCCGGCCCTATCGGCGAGCTGCTCAGACGGGAGCCTATGCCCGCTGAATCGCAAAGACTCTACCTTATCTCTTTTGCCCGGCCACTCAGGCTCATCACCAAGACTGTCTTCTGCGCGTTCAACTTCCGGATATTTTGCGCCAATGTTTCCACCTGCTCCCCCTCGGCGTTGACTATGTCGATCACAATAGGAGGCTCAGATTTGTCTCTGTAATAGCCAGTTGTCAGTACAGAGTAAAATTCTCGAATTGGGCGCTAGTGGCTTGTCTTCCTGTGCGTTGCCTTACTGCCACCGCCGGTCATGGTACCAAGTACTTCCGCAAAGGGTCGATACCGTAAAGGAGGTAATTGGACTCGAGTTGGATCGGGCAGAGCGCTTGGGACCGACGGCCATTCAATTCGATCGGAAGATAGGCAACGCGGGGTAATATTCGAACCTTAGAGGTTCAATCGGCTCTAGAATGCCAAAATAAACTTCTTATTATCGGTAATCGAGTGTATTGCCGCTCAACCAGCGCCTGTCATGCTTCAAAGGGAAGTTATTGCATAAATATCACGCCGCAAAGGAGATGAAACTTGAAGAAACTACTTGTTTTGGTTACGGTGCCTGTTTTGCTGCTGGCCACCTTCGCATGGGCAAACGATGAGGAGAAGGACGATTCTCGTCTTAAGGAAGCCGGAACCGTGGTGAAAGAGATTTTGGACGTTCCCGATAACGTTCCCCAGAAATTACTCGATAAAGCAGATTGCGTTGTAGTCTTTCCCTCCGTGCGCAAAGCCGCCTTCGGAATCGGAGCCAGTTATGGACGAGGTGCGATGACGTGCCGCCGAGGGGACAACTTCGACGGACATTGGGGTGCTCCCAGTATGATGGCGCTGGAAGGTCTTAGCGTCGGTTTTCAACTGGGCGCGCAAGCCACCGATTTTGTTCTACTCGTAATGAATGACCGGGGAGCCCATGGAATACTTACCAGCAAAGTGAAATTGGGCGGAGACGTCTCTGCTACCGCCGGGCCGGTCGGACGTGATGCTTCGGCTGAGACCGATGTCACGGCACGAGCCGAAATCCTAAGCTATTCGCGTTCACGCGGGCTTTTTGGGGGCGTGTCCCTCGAGGGGTCCACGATTCGTCCTGATAATGATGCGAACGAGAAAATCTACGGGCAGAAGCTTGAGGCAAAAGAAATTGTGCTCCATGGGAAAGTGCCGGTGCCTCCGGCTGCCGAACGGCTGATCTCGACTCTCGACGCGAGAACCCCACAGCATAGGCCGTGAGGCGGCTGCCGCCGCTTCTCGTCCGAGTGGAGGGTTCATTTCCGAGGGTGCCGATCCTGCTTTGGGATCGGCACTTTGTTTGAATAGGTAAAGAACGAGCCTTGGCGCCCTCAGCGATTCGCGTCCTACCTCCAGGACAAACGAGGAGATGTTAAGTGCAGGCTTTTTCATACATTGTACGGTTAATCTTGTCACTGGGAGTGGTTACGATTCTGAGTCCCATTCAAGCGCAGACTCCCGACCGTACGGCATCTCCTCCGGTCGCTGCCGCTGAAGAGGCCGTCGTACGTGCCCAGATGAAAAACGTGGATTTTCACCTTACGGACAGAATCATCGTTCACATCACTACACTTGACGGGCAACTGACGCCAAGTCATGGAAACATGCCCGTGTTTGATGACAAGGAATCATTTAGCCTTGACGTTGATTCGGCGAACATATCAGTGAGCACCGTAGCCCTATCCAATGATCTCAATGATTTCGTTTTCTCAAAACCCGATGCTCCTCTCAAAAAGTTGACTGTCACTGCTCGAGGCAACGAATTGGTGTTAAAAGGAATCTTGGCGAGCAAAGGCGGCATACCGTTTGAGACCGACGGTACGGTCACCGCCACGCCAGATGGCCAAATTCGCGTCCACACCGTAAAGGTAAGAGCCCTCCACCTACCGGTGAAGGGTCTAATGGATCTGCTTGGACTTGATATCGCGAAAATGATCGACACCAAGAAGGTCAATGGCGTCAGCGCCGACAAAGATGACTTGATGCTTGACCCTCAACAACTCCTGCCCCCACCTCAAATGCGTGGCCATCTCGCCAGTATCCGAATCGAGAATGGCGAGATCGTCCTCGTATTCGAGAACCCGGAAACAAAAAGGCGCCGCCCGATTATTTCGAGCACGTGTGGCGGCCGTAATTTCCAATCGTTCAAAGGAGGCACAATTCGTTTTGGAAAACTTACGATGAACGACGCTGATTTAGAATTGATCGACTCAGATCCAACGGATCCCTTCGACTTTTCTATGGACCATTATAAGGATCAACTCGTTTCGGGATACGCAAAGATGACGCGGCAAGGCGGATTGTGCATGCACATGCCGGACTTTAATAAGATCAAGCAGAACGTCTCCTCGAAACACTAGCTTAGATCGAGAGCGGTCAATTAGGTCGCAACACCGCGCTGTTATAGTTCGGAACTTCGCGGGTTTGCGGCTACGTGTTGTTTCGCCCACATCCGAAAGCCGCCCCTGAAGGCATTTCCATTACTTCCCAATCGCGAACCCGCAGGCAACTTTTTAAGTTTCTTGCTGTTTCCACCTCCGAGCACCACGTAATCCGCTTCAAGTGCCGTTTTAAGCGCATTGCTGACTTTGGCCACATAACGGCGCCACTTTTTTTTCCCTAAGCGTTGGAGTCCGCGGGAGCCAATATAATCTTCGTAGGATCTGCCCTTTTTGTAGGCAAGGTGTGCCAATTCCATAGGCTGGAGCACTCCATCTACAATCATCGCTGCCCCCAATCCTGTGCCCAATCCCAGGAACAGCATGCGTCCGCCCTTATAACTGCCAAGCGCCTGCATGGCGGCATCGTTGATGATTTTTATGGGGCACCCAAAAGCCTTTCGGAAGTTGAACCCCACCCAATCCTTCGCGAGGTTGTGTGGCTCGCGAAGAGGGTGCCCATGGATAACGGGCCCGGGATATCCCATCGATATGTAGTCAAACTTCCAATCCTGGACCGCCTTTTTTACCAAACGGACCATCTTGCTCGCGGTCATCGTGGGTCCAGATGGAATTTTTCGCGGCACTTTCTGGCCAGTCGCCAACAGCTTGATGTTTGTGCCGCCGACGTCGATCACAAGGATTTTCGGGGATAGTGATGTTTGTGCAGCTTTCATACGCGCTCCGTCGCCAAGTAGAATAATCCAAGGGCTTGCCGCTTCCAAGCCACCTAACGCCAGGATTATTAAGGGTAGGCGCGAAAGGACGACAGGGAACGCAGAAAAGAGACATTGCCGCAATCGCCGTCCTGCGGAGCGATGGGCAACTCTCGCGCATGGCCGTAGAATCTCGAAACTAGCGTGAAACCGTATCGCCAAGTCGCTGGCTTCATTCTTGCGGGAGGTATCAGTTCGCGCATGGGAACGGACAAGGGGCTTCTCAATTTCGGCGGCGTCCCACTGTTGCTCCACACATCCCGATTGCTCGAACCTCTTGTTGCCGAGGTGACGATTGTCGGATCGCCTCGCCGATACGCAGCGCTCGGACTTCCTGCAATCGAGGACGAGTACGACGCGCGGACTCATGGCGAACTGGATAAGCCCGGCCGCGGGCCTCTGGCAGGAATCGGCGCCGCTCTGGCCGCAACTCACTCGGAGTGGAATTTGATCGTCGCCTGCGACTTACCGTACCTTTCGGCAGAATGGGTCGATTGGTTGCTTTTACGCGCACTGCGCTCACCCGGTGAAGCCGTCATTCCAAGAACCGAAGGCGGTATCGAACCCCTGGCCGCGGTGTATCGCCGCGAATGCCGTGCTCCGATTGCCGCCGCACTGGCGCGGGGAGTCCATAAAGCTTCTGAAGCAATCGAGGACCTTCGCATGGAAAATGTTCACCCGCGAGAGTGGCGACATACGGATCCGAATGGGCTGATTTTGAGAAATATGAACACTCCTGAGGATTATGCAGAGGCGCAGAAATGGTGGGCGGTCGCGCACCCGAGAGCACGCGACCGCTGACCCCAATATCCAACCTCGGGACATCAGAAACAGGGATTAATTTGATCGATTTGACTGGAAGCAGCGCCTGGGTCCACTTGGAAATCGAATCCCATAAGCGCTTTGCGGCACAAGTTTTATGTTTCACGGCCTGACAACGCCGGACCAAGCCTAAGATAGAGTCATGGAACGACGGATTTTCTGGATCACTTTCACGGTCCTCGGACTCGTGGCGGATTTCGCATTGCCGTTGTGGTGGGCGCTGGCAGCGACAATTCCGATTGCATGGTTCAGCTGGTGGCTTGCCTATCGCAGCGGCTCGCGATGATGCGAATAATATCGAATTCGCATGATGACGCAGCAATCCTTAGCTAACTTCTACACGCGGACTACAACAGCGATATACTTCAGCGGGAGTTAGGGATGAAAAAACTTCTTATCGCTATGCTCGTTGTGGTTTTCGTCTGGATCGCGGCAGTTTCGGCCCAAACCGAAACGCCGCAAGGCAAAGCAGCCGTATGGACGGCCGACCTGAACCAGATCAGGCGAGTGGCCATGCTGATTCCCGGCAAGCTGCCGCTACGGATCAACGTGGTGAAATTTGCCGAGAGCCGCCGTTCAAAGAAATTTTCCGTGAAAGGCGGACCCGACGAACCCAGCGTTCAGGCGCGGACGGCATTTCAGGTGGTATACCCGGACGGATACGTGATGGTGGACGCGGGCATGGACCAACAGGTGCACAAGTACTTCGGACGCGGCGTTGAGGAACCGTACTATGCGGAGCAGGCAAAACAACTGGAAAGAGCTCTGCGAGGCGCGCGATTAATCGTGGTAACTCATGAACACGGCGACCACGTGGCGGGCGTGATTGATGCTCCTTTCGCGGACGAGCTTGCTCCGAAAACGATTCTCACCCGCGCTCAAGTGCAAACGCTGCTGACCCAGCCTCAAATGCCGGAAATCAAGTTGACACCGGATATGGCCAAGCGTTACATCGTGATCGATTACGATAAATATCTTCCTCTCGCTCCAGGGTTCGCTCTGATCAAGGCGCCGGGCCACACTCCCGGCTCGCAGATGATCTATGTGAAGCTTCAATCGGACGAGGAATTCCTGCTTGCCGGCGACGCCGCATGGCACATGGACAATGTGCGGCTGATTACGGGCAAGGATGCACCTTGGATTACAGAACAGGAAGATTTTGTGATGGCTGAATTGAAATGGCTGAACAAGCTTTATAGAAACGAGAAGAATCTTTACATCGTAGTAAGTCACGACGAGGAACAGCGCCTGGATTACGTGAAACGAGGAATACTCGGCGGCAAGCTGGAATAGCGCTCTTAGTGATCTGCACCAAGATGCGGCTGGAACCTAATTACCTTGGAAATCGTACGAGTTCTGTGCGGCCGGCAGTACCGCGCTTTTTAAGTTCCGGGTTTGCCCGAAAAGCTAGTTAGGCGGAGGCGGCGGTTGCCTTCGAGGAAGAGACTTCGCGTCCGG
>Ga0182024_10018784_pt1 | contig 12829 bp, 10 predicted proteins | sample P32metaG_FD_120480 | JGI IMG/M metagenome (GOLD analysis project Ga0182024, IMG submission 120480) | Permafrost microbial communities from Stordalen Mire, Sweden - P3-2 metaG (Illumina Assembly) | ecosystem: Environmental > Terrestrial > Soil > Wetlands > Permafrost | place: Sweden: Stordalen... | reverse complement strand
GGAGCTACGAGATCGGTGCCAAGAATGGCTTGTTCAATGGACACCTGCAGGCAGATACCAGCGTGTTCCACATCCTCTGGTACAACATCCAGCAGGCCGAGCTGGTGCCGAACTGCGGTGGCGTCTACACCAACAACATCGGCTATGCCGTCAGCAACGGCTTCGACCTCGCACTGCATGCACTGTTGACCGACCACCTGCGCACCAACGCCAGCGTCGGCTATGCGGACGCGCATTACACCGCGCGGGTCTTGGGACCGGGGGGTAATCCGATCGTCAACAAGGGCGATACCATCGGTCTGGTACCCCAGGTCAATTCGCCGTGGAACGTCGATGTATCGGCCACCTACGAGATTCCGCTTTCATACGGCGATGCGCTTGAGCTGCGAGCCGATCATCAATACCAGAGCCGCAATCCGGGTCCGTTCCTGACGCAGATCGCGGGCTCATCGAACTATTTTCCGACCCTGCCGCCGAACCCGCCGACCCACCTGACCAATGCGCGAGTGGTCTACAAGCGGGACAAGCTCGAGATATCGGGGTTCGTCAACAACGTGTTTAACGCGCATCCGCTGCTGGGCGCGTACCAGGACGCGCCGCTGGAGATCCTCACCACCTACAGCACCTTCAGGCCGCGCACCGTCGGTCTGTCGTTCAACCGCGATTTTTGACCGCGCGTCCATTTCACTGACATCCGGCGTCGCCTCGGACACCGAAACACGGAGGAATAGCTGTGTCCACTCTTCTCGTACGTCCCCATCCGGCCGACGCCGCCGGATGCGTGCTGGCCGTGACGCCCCAGAGCGCCGGCTGGAAGTACGTGGGGTTTCAGGTGCATCGGCTGGTCCCGGGGCAGATGATTCGGGGCGGCGCACACGCCCGCGAGAACTGCATCGTGCTGCTGATGGGCAGCGCCGACATCACCGTCGAGGGACAAATATTCGCTGGGATCGGCGGACGCAGTTCCGTGTTCGAGGATGCCGCGCCCGGCGCGGTCTACGCTCCAGTCGGAGCACGCTTCACGGTCACGGCGAGAGACAATGTCGAACTTGCCATCTGCTCGGCGCCAGGCCAGACGCGGCGCGCGGCGCGATCGATCGACGCGGCCGAAATGGGCAGGGAAGTACGCGGCACCGGCACCAACACACGCTATGTTCGTAATATTCTGCCGCAGACCGCGCCAGCGGATAGCCTGCTGATCGTCGAGGTCATCACGCCCGGAGGACACTGGTCGAGCTATCCACCGCACAAGCACGACACCGCCATCCCAGGCGAGGAATCGGCACTCGAGGAAACCTACTACCATCGCTTTGAGCCGCCCCAGGGATTTGGCTTTCAGCGGGTCTACACCGACGAAGGCGACCTGGATGAATCGCTGTGCGTACACGACGGCGATGTCGTGATGGTGCCGCGCGGCTACCACCCGGTGTGCGCGGCCCACGGCTACAATCTCTACTATCTGAACGTCATGGCCGGTCCGTATCGGGCCTGGGTCATCCGCAACGACCCGCAACACGAGTGGCTGATCCGCGACCCCGGAGCGCACGATTGACGAGCTCTCGTCGTAGGGCTCAGCCGGATGAGTAGCATGCCATGAAGGCATCGAGCTCCGCGGAAGTCGGCATCGCGAAGGCGCAGCCGCGGCGCGCCACCACGTAAGCGGCGGCGGCGGCCGATCGGCGCACCGCTGACTCGATGGGCAGGCCGCGCAGCAGCCCGACGATCAGGTTGCCGAGGAAAGCGTCCCCGGATCCGAACGGCTTCTTGGCCTCGACAGCAAAGGGTCCGGTCTCGAACTGCTGCTCGTGAGTCATTGTGAGGCAACCCGCGCCGCCCATTTTGAAGATCACCAGCTGGCGGCCTTGGCGGAGCAATCCACCGGCGACTTCGCGAGCACGCTCTGGGCCGCCCGCCATTACCGCGAACTCCTCATCGTTGCCGATGACCGCATCGCACCGACTCGCGGCGTCAGTCAGTACCTGCCTGGTTTCATCCCGCGAGATGGAGGAGACAGGCCTGTAGTCGACGTCGAGAATCGTGAAAACGCCGGCCATGCGGGCCAGTGCAATCGCCCGCAAGGCGGCCGAGCGCGACGGCTCGGCGGCCAGCGCGGTGCCGGTTACGATAAGAAATGTGGCGCTGCCGAGGAATACCGCATCAACGTCTTCCGGGCGCAGTTGCAGATCGGCGGCCGCGTTCCGATAGAACACCGTCTCACTGTCAGTTGCGCGAGTCTCGCAGATCGCAAGACTGGTCCGGTACGCACCGGACACTACCCGGCAGCACGAGGTATCCACCCCGTAGCGTTCCAGGTGCCTGCGGACGAACCGCCCAACCGCATCATCCGATAACACGCCGAGCACTGCTGCCAGGTGATTCTGCCGGGCGATCGCTACCGCGATGTTGGCCGCAGAACCGCCGATCTCGACGGCGAAAGACTCCGTCGACTCCGTGTCGAGGCCGTCCGGGACAGGATACAGGTCCATGCCCGCGCGGCCGACGACGATGGCCGCGAAGCGGCGAGTGGGATCGAATGTCAGGGGCATCTCACACGCCCCGACGCTGACGCTTTCTGCCCAGCTCGATTCTGGCGGACGCCGCGAGTATCTCCGGGCGACTGCTGACCTCGGAGGTCCCGACTTCCCACCAGGCATGTCCTTCTTCGGTCCACGCGTAAGGATCGACCTTGATATCGATCAGGTAGCTACGTTCGGACGCCTTGGCGCGTTGGAATGCCTCCTCAAAGGCCGCAATCGTCTGCACCGCCTCGGCGTGGGCGCCCATGGCGCGCGCGTGCGCCGTGAAGTCGACGGCGAATGGCTCGACCCGCAGGGTGCAGTCGCTCAGCAGATTGTTGAACGGCACGTTACCGGTAGCGCGCTGCAGCTTGTCGATGACGGCGAAACCGCCGTTGTCGCACAGCACGACGATCAGTTTGCGCCCGGACAGCACGCTCGAGTAGATATCCGAGTTGAGCATCAGATACGAGCCGTCGCCGACGAACACGATCGTGTCGCCGTGGGGCTCGGCATCCATTTGCGCGATGCGGGCACCCCAGGCTCCGCCGATCTCGTAACCCATCGTCGAATAGCCATATTCGATGTCGATGGATGCCGTGCTGCGAGCCTTCCAGTTGGCCGACAGTTCTCCGGGCAGTCCGCCCGCCGCGGCGATGAGGCGATCCGAATCCCCGCACAGGCGGTTGACCGCGCCGATGATCTGCGCGTAGGACGGCAGCCCCGCTGCCGGCTCGGTGCGTTGCGCGATGGTTCGCTGCCAGCCCGTCCGCAGTGCGACCGCACGCGCGCTCCAGCGCGGATCGGCACACCATGAGCCCAAAGCCGCGCCGAGTGCCTCGAGGCCTTCACGCGCGTCGGCCACAATCGGCAGCGCCCGATGTTTGCTGGCATCGAAGCGTGCGGCGTTGAGCCCGATCAGTTGGGCACGTTGGTCGAATACGCTCCACGAGCCGGTGGTGAAGTCCTGCAGACGGGTGCCAACGGCAAGCACGAGGTCGGCTTCTCCGCACAGCAGGTTCGCACTGTCGGTGCCTGTAACGCCCACGGTGCCGCAGTTGAAAGCATGTCCATGCACCAGCGCTGACATCCCGGCGATGGTCTCGACCACGGGGATGGCGTGACGCTCGGCGAATCGGGCCAACGTCTCCGCCGCCAGCGAGTAATGGATGCCGCCGCCTGCAATCAACACGGGGCGGGCAGCTCCGGTAAGCAGGCGCACTGCGGCCGCCACTTCCTCTACATCCGGGCGCACCCGGCGAATGCGGCGCAGCTGCGGCGCCAGGAAAGTCGCCGGATAGTCGTAGGCGACGCCCTGCACATCCTGCGGCAGGCCGATAAACGCCGGCCCGCAATCGGCTGGATCGAGCATCGTGTCGATCGCTGCGGGCAGAGATTGGATGAGCTGCGCGGGGTGGGTGATGCGGTCCCAGTAGCGGGTCACCGGTCTGAACGCATCATTCACCGACACGGTCGGATCGCCAAAGTGCTCCACCTGTTGCAGCACCGGATGCGGCAGGCGATGGTGATAGACATCACCCGACAGAAACAGCACCGGCAGACGGTTGGCGTGCGCGAGCGCCGCGGCCGTGATCATATTGGTAGCGCCGGGTCCGATCGACGAGGTCGCCACACAGATGCGCTGGCGACGGTGCGCCTTCGCGTAGGCCGCCGCCGCGAAGCCCATGGACTGCTCGTTTTGGCCGCGCCACGTCGGCAGTGTCGCGCGCGCCTCGCTGAGCGCTTCCCCCAGGCAAGCGACGTTGCCATGGCCGAAAATGGCGAACACGCCACCGAACAGCCGCTGTTCAACCCCATCGATGACGATGTGCTGCGCGACGAGATGCCGCACCAGCGCCTGCGCCATGGTCAGGCGGATGAATCCCTCCGGATTTGCGGACATCGCTTGTACTCCGTTCAATTGACAGTTCGTTGTTTTGCGGGCAGCAAGGGCGCCCTCCAGTGCTGCCGGAAACCGCGCGTGGCAGGCGGCCGGAGGGCAGAAATGCAAGCGCTTGCAATACAGAGAGAATCGCCGCTTCGGTGCTTCTCCGTCAAGATGCGTCGCCGCGGACGCATTTCCGGGTAGCTCCTGGCGTCGGGCAAAAGAAATCGACGGATTGTCGCCGTAGCTAGTCCATCTAATCAATCGGTTGCAATCCATATCTGAGATTAGATCGCTTGATTCGTGGCCGTATTTCCCCCTCGGTACATCTTTGGCGAGTTCCGCGGCTGGCGATAGTGGCGGAGGCGCGCGAAGACGGTGCAAAATAAAATCAGGCACTTCCAGGATGAGGACATGAAAAAGTCGGGGGCGAGCCAAGGCGACTCGGCATCGGAGCTCATTTCGAAGAGAATCGCGGACCTCGGAGACTGGCGCGGGGCAACCCTCGGCAGAATGCGCAAGCTCATTAAGCAAGCAGATCCGGGCGTCGTCGAGGAGTGGAAGTGGAGAGGCACTCCGGTCTGGTCGCACGACGGCATTATTTGCACTGGCGAGTCCTACCAGAGTGTCGTGAAGCTCACCTTCGCCAAGGGCGCGTCTCTGAAGGATGCGGCCCGTCTCTTCAACTCGAGTCTCGAGGGAAACACTCGTCGCGCGATCGACATTCACGAAGCCGAAGAAGTTGACGAGACCGCCTTCAAGGCGCTCGTTCGCCAAGCGGTTGCCCTCAACAGCTCCGGCAAGTCGAAACCTTCGAAGAAAGCGAAATCCTGAGGATTCCCCTCGGGTTCGGCCTGCACAATGCCGATGGAACCCACCCACAGGAAGCTTTCGATATGGCTGACACTCTTCGCGACGAGATTACGCAACTGGCCGGATCGATCCGTGCCCTGGAACGCCAGCTCGAAGTGGTACTCGCCAAACGACGCGTCGAACTCAACTACCATGTGCACGACGAGGTCATTCGCTTCGAGCAGGCTGTGCTTGCGAAGCACCTGCTGCTGAAGACAAGGTTGTTGAGTTACATCTTCAATGCGCGTCCGACCATGATTTTGAGCGCACCGGCGATCTATGCACTTATCATTCCGCTGCTGCTGCTCGACCTGTTCGTGGCGGTATATCAAGCGGTGTGCTTCCCCGTCTATGGAATCCCGCGCGTGCGCCGGTGGGAATATCTGGTATTCGACCGCGGGCAACTCGCCTATCTCAACGTTATTGAGAAGATCAACTGCGCGTTTTGCTCCTATGCCAACGGTCTGCTGGCGTACGTTCGCGAAGTGGCTTCCAGAACAGAGGAGTATTGGTGCCCCATCAAGCACGCGCGGCGAGTGCTCGGGACGCACTCGCGCTATGGCAACTTTGTCGACTACGGGGACGCCGACGCCTATCGGCACGATCTTGAGCGGCTGCGGGCGCAAGCGCGCTCCGGAGAAATACCTTGAGTCCGGCCGCTTCTGAAAATGAGGCGATTCGTCACGGAAAGTCAGTAACTTGGGTGAAGTGGTAAAAGAAGCACTGTATGAGAGATCACTAACATATTGATAATGCTAATGTAAGCTATGCCAAGTCTCATCCAGACATAGGGGGTTTAGTAACGCTTCCCTTCAGATCCGCACCACAAGCATCTGACCAGATCTCGAAGCACGGGCGAGAGTAACAGCCCGCTTGAGCTCATCGCGCATCTCCGCGTCGCGAGTCAGCGGGCCCGGTCATCCGCCTAGGCGACTTTCACGTGGATTTAGCGCAATTCGCCACGAGCGTTACAGCTGTAATGTTGCCGGGGTGACGCGACATAGCTCAGCACAGCGGGTAATCCACACTATTCCCGTCACACGTCCGGGCAGGCCGATAACGCAGTCCTCGGACTTCTCGGGGGCAGAGCAATGTCAGGTATCGCGATATACGAGGATGATCAATTGATGCGCGGGCTACTCCAGGAATGGTTATGCAGCGCTGGCTATCGCGTTCGGCCCTCGGCACCGCTCGGGACAGAACTTGCAGGCAGAGCGGATCTTGCGATCGTCAGCGTATACATGCCGAAGCAGACGGGTGCGAATCTGTTGCACGAGATTCAGGCGGCCCATCCGGGCACTCCGCTGATTGCCATTTCGGGACAATTCCGTGGCGGTCTATCGTGTGCCGGCGCTACGGCCCAATCCCTGGGCGTAACGCAGGTCATCGCCAAGCCCCTGACTCGCGATGCTCTGCTCGGGGCGGTCCACGCTGTACTCGGGCCACCGACTTGAGCGCGGTGCAGCCCCGATGCCCGCGTTGAGCACACCCGTGCCGCACTCCGCCGCCTCCATCCGATTCCGGCGTCTGCGGCGCGGGGTCGTCGTGCTCGGCGTGCTGGTGATCTTCGCGTTCGCGGCCTCCTCCGGCTATGACGCCTGGCGCGCCTATCGCAATGCGCTCAGCGCCACTGAGCGTGAGATAGACACCGAGTCGAAAACGTTGGCTGAGCAAACCGCGTGGGCCTTTCAGGCCGTCGACCTGCTGCTCGAGGACACGGCGCGCTGGTACCTGACCGACGGCATCAAGATGCCACCCGAGCGCATCGAGGAGGTGTTGGCAAATCGCGTATCGGGCGTCCGACAGGTCAGCCTCTTGACGATCACCGACGCGCGGGGCATTCAACGCTATCGCTCTACCCGCCTGTCGCTGCCGGCCATTGACGTTTCCGACCGGTCCTATTTTATCGCGCAACGCGACGGCACCGCGGCCGGCCTGTTCCTGAGTGAGCCGGTGATCACGCGCTCCTCGAATCGCCCTTCCATCATACTTTCACGCCGACTAGAGGACGACAACCGAACATTCTCCGGCGTCGTTACCGCCGTGGTCGATCTCGACGATCTGCAGCAGATCTATCGTGCCATCAACCTTGGCCAGGGTGCGGTAATCAATCTGTTGCGAGATTCGGGAACGCTCTTGGTATGCATGCCGCACTCTGCGGGTTTGGTGTGGCAGGACTATCCGCAGCTCGCCAAGAACCCGGGCGGGGCAATGACGCAAATCGTGAACCCGCTCGATGGCACGCGAGATTTCGTCGCCGGTACTCGCGTTGACGGTACCCCATTGATCCTGACCGTAACACGAGAGGCAGCAGTGGCTTTGCACGGCTGGCGCGATCAGGCAATTCGGATGGGCGCACGTACACTCCTGGTTGCGTTGCTGGGAATCCTCACCATGGCGGCGATGCTCCGCCAGTTGCGGCGCGTGGAGAGGAGCGAGCAGGCACTGCGCGAAAGCGAGGAGCGGTATGCGCTGGCGATGGAAGGCGCGAACGAGGGGCATTGGGACTGGGACATCGCCAACGACCGGCTGTTCCTGTCCCCAAAGATGAAAGCCTGGGCGGGGCTGAGCCAGGACAGTCTCATCGACACTCGTACTGCATGGTTGGCAAGCATCGTCGTTCACCCCGATGACAACTCGCGCTTCCAGACCACGGTGATAGATCATTTCGATGGACGAACGCCGCGCTACGAGTGCGAATACCGCATCCGTCAACCTGACGGCCGGTGGCGGTGGCTGCTGTCACGCGGCCGCTGTCTGCGCCGTGCGACCGGCGAGCCGTACCGTTTCGTCGGCTCGACCACCGACATCACGGCGGAGAAACAGGCGCAGAGCGACAAGGAGAAACTGGAGGCGCAGCTGCGGCAATCGCAGAAAATGGAGGCCATCGGCACGCTCGCCGGCGGCATCGCCCACGATTTCAACAACATTCTGGGCGCAATCCTGGGATACGGTGAACTAGCGCACCAGCATTCGGCGGAAGGCAGCGCGCTGAGGCGTTACGTGGACAACGTCCTGCATGCGGCCGAGCGGGCCAAGTCGCTGGTCGAGCGCATTCTCGGCTTCAGCCGCAGCGGCTTGGGCGAGCGTGTGCCGGTCCACGTACAGGCGATTACCGAGGAAACCCTGGAACTGCTCGTCGCCTCGCTGCCCGCAGGAATCCGCCTCGAGCGGCAACTACTGGCCGGTAGCGCTGCAGTGATTGGAGACGCCACCCAGCTTCATCAGGTCGTCATGAATCTGTGCACCAACGCGCTGCAGGCGATGCAAAACGGTGGAGTACTGAGTGTACTGCTCGATCGCGTCGATCTGAACGAGCCTTATTCACTATCGCGCGGTACGCTGGCGTCTGGACCGCACCTGCGACTCACCGTCAGCGACACCGGCGGCGGCATTCGGCCGGACGTGTTCGAGCGGATGTTCGATCCATTCTTCACCACCAAGGGCGTCGGCGAAGGCACCGGTCTTGGACTGTCGGTCGTGCATGGCATCGTCACCGACCTCGGAGGGGCGATCGAGGTCACGAGCACAGCAGGGCACGGCACCACGTTCGAGATCTGGCTGCCGGTCGCGGGTGAAACTGCCCAGTCTCCCCGTGAGCAGAGTCGCGAGCTGCCGCGCGGGCGGGGCGCGGCGGTCATGATCGTCGATGATGAGCCGGCGCTGGTGGCGCTGACCGAGGAGATGCTCGCCGATCTCGGCTACGAGCCGGTCGGCTTCAATTCCAGTGTCGCGGCGCTGCAGACCTTTCGAGACCACCCGCAACGCTTCGATCTGATTCTGACCGATGAGGCGATGCCGGATCTGGCGGGAACCGAGCTCGCACGGGAGATCCGGCAGGTCGCGCCCGCCGTGCCGATAATCCTCATGAGTGGCTATGGAGGCTCTCAGCTCGCACAACGTGCGGCCGCGATCGGGGTCCGTGAAGTGCTGCGCAAGCCCCTACAGCGCCGGGATCTCGCTGAATCGCTTGCACGAGTGCTAGGCCTGCTCAGCTAGGGTCCGTCGCCCGAACGCGCGCATTACGGCTGTAATGTGCACTGGGCAGCACGAAATAGGCCCGGCATCGCGATCTCCTAAGCTTTGTGCCATGAACAGCACAAACGTCATGTCTCGGGTCACCACCGTCATGGGGAACTCACTGCCCTCGACGCCCGTCACTTCGAGCCGCCAGGCTCGCCCCGTCAGCGCTCTGCCCACGACACCCCGCCACAGCATCGACAATCCGCTTTGGATAATCGTCATTGGCATGGCGTGCTTCTTTGGCGCGGCGGCCCTTATCATTGTATGGGGGTGACGATGAAAGCGAGGCACCACTTGCGCGCCCCGGTAGCCGAGGTCGATGATGGACCACAGGCAGCCGGTGGCCGCACATCGCTGCAGGGTTTTTCTGCCAAGTTGGTCACGCCGGCCCTGGGGACGAACGATATGCCGGAGACGATTCAGCCGCACATCCTGGTCGTGGACGACGACCCGCAGATCCGCGCGCTGGTGCAGGAATACTTGACGGAAAACGCGCTGCGTGTCAGTGCAACCTCCACTGGCCAGCAGATGGCGACGATTCTGGAGGACGAAGCGATCGATCTGGTCATTCTCGACCTGCGCCTCGCGGGCGAAGACGGCATGGCGATTGCTCGCACGCTGCGCGATAAGTCTGCGATACCCATCATCATTCTCACGGGCGTGCGCGACGAAGCCGACCGCATCATGGGACTGGAGCTGGGCGCAGACGACTTCTTGACGAAGCCCTTCAGTCCACGCGAGCTGCTGGCTCGCATTCGGACGGTGCTGCGGCGAACCAAGGGCCCGGCCCTGACGGAAGCGCGGCAGCGCGATGTACGCGCTTATCGCTTTATCGATTTCGAGCTCAACCTACGAACCCGGCGGCTGACGAGACGCGCCCAGCGAATCGAGTTGACGAACGGCGAATTTAATCTGCTTGCATCTCTGCTGGCAGCACCCCAGCGCATCCTCACGCGCGATCAGTTGCTCGAGGCCAGCCGGGTCTACGACAACGAGGTGTACGATCGCTCCATCGACGTGCAGATATTGCGGCTGCGGCGCAAAATCGAGGCCGATCCCTCGCAGCCGCAGTTCATCATGACCGAGCGCGGAGTCGGTTACTCGTTCAGCGCGCCGGTTGAAATCCTATATTGACCCACGGAGCGGAGGGCGGCCCATCAACGCTGCATCCGCAGCATTTCTTCCGTCGAGACCATATTGTGGTTCAGATGTTCCATGACCCATAACGAACCGAAGACGATCAGACACACGATTAGGACACCGAAGGCCAAGGCCAGCACGTTGTTGGTGTTGTCCGGGTCCGTGGTGATGTGCAGAAAGAAGATGAGATGGATGCCCATTTGAGCGACGGCGAGAACCAGCAGCGCTACCGCGAGGCTGGGTCCATAGACGAGCTCAGTGCCTCTCACCCAGAATGAGGCTGCAGTCAACGCCAACGCGAGCGTCAGCCCGAGCGCGTAACTGCGAAATTCCTGGCCGAGTGTCCGCTCCTCGCCAGCGGACTCGGCTCCGACTGCGCGGTCCTCGCCGACGTTCGAGCCGGCATCGAATTCGTGTTCGGTGGTCATGGGAGCAATTCCTGTGGCAGTGTTCCGACCAGGTAGACCAAGCTGAAGATCGCGACCCAGATGATGTCAAGGGCGTGCCAGAAGAGGCTAAAGCACAGGAATCGATGGCGGATGTTCTGCCGAAACCCCTTCGCATAAAACTGCGCCATCATGGTGCCTAGCCAGAGCAAACCGACGGTGACGTGCACCCCATGGCACCCGACCAGAGTGAAGAACGAGGACAGAAAGGCGCTGCGGGTGGGACCGGCGCCGCGCGCCATCAGGCCGGCGAACTCGCGGAGCTCAAGGCTGATGAAAGCAACGCCGAGTAGTCCGGTAGCAAGCAGGGCGAGCTGTGTCCATTTTTGGCTGCGCTCACCGACTGCGAGGCCTGCCATCGCACATGTAAAGGTCGAGCCGAGCAGGCACGCGGTCTCCGCGGCAGTATTGCGCAGATCGAACAGCTGTTGTGCGGCGGGGCCGCCGGCGGTGTTCTTGAAGAGCACTGCATAGGCTGCGAAGAAGCTGGAAAACATGATCACGTCGGATAGCAGAAAGATCCAAAAGCCGTAGCCGACGATGATGCGTTTGGGCGCCGGGCCGCCGGCGCCATGACCGGTGGCCTGCGACAGTGCGACCGCTTCCGCGCTCATCGGGCGAACTCGCGTAAGCGTTCGGCCCGTGCCTCGCGATTGGCGCGGTCGATGCGCGCCACCTCCTCGGCGGGAATCTCGAACTCGCTGTCATCGCGCCAGGCGAAGATGACAAAGGTGATGTAGGCGCATACGAGTCCCAGCACCACCAGCCACCAGATGTGCCAGATGAGGCAGAAGCCGGTGATGACCGCGAAGAAGGCGGTGATGAAGCCGACCGGACTGTTGCGCGGCATCTCGATGTGCTGGTACTGCGGCTCCGGCGTCACCAGGCGCATCTGCTCCCGCGCGCGCTGCTTTGTGTCCCAGTAAGACTCTTCGTTGGTGATGAGGGGGAGCACTGCGAAGTTGAACACGGGTGGAGGCGATGCAGTGGCCCATTCGAGGCTGCGGCCGTCCCAGGGATCCCCGGTCGTTTCGCGGCGACGCTCGCGGCTGCGGATGGAGATCGTGAGCTGCGCGATCTGCAGGGCGATGCCACACAGAATGATCAGGGCGCCGAGTCCCGCGACCAGCAGCCAGGGGTACCATTCCGGCCGATCGTAGTGCTGCATGCGCCGTGTCATTCCCTCCAGGCCCACGACGTAGAGAGGGACGAAGGCTACGTAGAAGCCGAGGAACCAGCACCAAAACGCCGCCTTGCCGAGCCGCTCGTCCAGGGTGAAGCCGAAGGCCTTGGGGAACCAGTAAGTGTAGCCAGCGAATGCGCCAAACAGCACACCGCCAATGATCACGTTGTGGAAGTGCGCCACCAGAAAGAGGCTATTGTGCAGCACGAAGTCCGCGGGCGGCACTGCCAGCAGCACCCCCGTCATGCCGCCGATCACGAAGGTCACCATGAACCCGAGCGCCCACAGCATCGGGGAGCTGAAGCGCACGCGGCCCCCGTACATGGTGAAGAGCCAGTTATAGATCTTGACGCCGGTCGGGATGGCGATAAGCATGCTGGCGATGCCGAAGAACCCGTTCACATCCGCTCCGGCACCCATCGTGAAGAAGTGATGCAGCCACACACTGAACGAGAGAATGCAGATCGCCATCGTGGCCATGACCATGGAGCGGTAGCCGAACAGCGGCTTGCCCGAGAAAGTGGCAACCACCTCGGAGAACACGCCGAACGCAGGAAGAATCAGGATATACACCTCTGGGTGACCCCACGCCCAGATCAGGTTCATGAACATCATCGCGTTGCCGCCCGCCTCGTTGGTGAAGAAATGGAATCCGACGTAACGATCGAGCAGCAGCATGGCGAGCGTCGCCGTGAGAATTGGAAAGGCGGCGACGATCAGCAGACTGGAGGCGAGAGAAGTCCAGCAAAACATCGGCATACGCATATAGCTCATGCCGGGCGCG
>Ga0182024_10018783_pt1 | contig 12830 bp, 16 predicted proteins | sample P32metaG_FD_120480 | JGI IMG/M metagenome (GOLD analysis project Ga0182024, IMG submission 120480) | Permafrost microbial communities from Stordalen Mire, Sweden - P3-2 metaG (Illumina Assembly) | ecosystem: Environmental > Terrestrial > Soil > Wetlands > Permafrost | place: Sweden: Stordalen... | reverse complement strand
TCCTCTGCTCACTGCAGGCACCAACGGCAGCGGCGAGATCATTGCGATTGTCGCCAGAAGCGACGTGAGCGCCACAGACGTCCAGACTTTCAGGACAATGTTCGGTCTGCCGGCAAATACCACCAACGCGATCGTGAACGGCACGGATCCGGGGGTGGTCACGACCAATAACGACGGTGTCGAAGCTGCGCTCGATGCCGAATGGTCGGGCGCCGTGGCTCCGGACGCAACGATTGACGTCGTCGCGAGCCAGTCAACCCTCATCGTCGACGGCGTGGATCTCTCAGCGTCCTTCATCGTAGATAATAATCTCGCGCCGATCATGAGCGTGAGCTTCGGGGGCTGCGAGGCGAACGAAGGACCTCTCGAGGCGGGAAACGAAAGCTTTTTCTTGGATGCTCTATGGCAACAGGCCTCGGCACAGGGTATCAGCGTCTTCGTCTCGACCGGCGACAGTGGGGCTGCCGGTTGCGATCCGGACGGTCCAGGCTCGACTGGCGCTGAGAACGGCGTGGCCATTAGCGGAGTGGCTTCCACTCCCTTCGATACGGCCGTCGGCGGCACGGAATTCAATGAATTGGGCGCTGGTGAAACTCCTCCGCCCGCGACGACCGAGGCTACCTTCTGGAGCGCGACCAATGGGCCAGGCTTCGAATCGGTACTGGGCTATATCCCCGAAATGGTGTGGAACGACAGCTGCTCTCCCGCTACTGTCGGCTCTCCCTGTGACACTGCGGGCAGCCCGGTTGATGGGCTTTTCGATATAGCGGCAGGCGGTGGCGGCGTCAGCACGATCTATCCGACTCCGTCCTACCAGACTCTGACCGTTACGGGACTCCAAGCTGCACTCAACCCGTTTTTCATAGCCGGGAGTACGACGGTGCATCCGCGCGGAATACCGGATGTCGCGCTGACGGCCTCTCCCAACAATGACGGCTATCTTTTTTGTTTTTCCGGAATCTCTTTTCTCGCTTGCCAGACCAGTGGCTCGGGCAGCCAGACTGTCATTGACAACGCGGGAGTAGTAGGCGGAACCTCGGCTTCCTCGCCATCGTTTGCCGGCATCATGGCGCTGGTGGATCAGAAAATCGGCAGCAACAAGCCGCAGGGATTGGCCAACTACGTCCTGTATCCGCTCGCGGCGTCGGAGACCTACAGCACCTGTAACTCCAACAGCCGGATAGTTCCGGCAACTCCGACCACCTGCGTGTTTAACGACGTTACGGTCGGCAACAACGGTGTGCCAGGTAACGATGTTACGAACGTCCCGGCTGCCGGTGACCTGGGATACCCCGCGACGGCCGGTTACGACCTGGCCAGCGGCCTGGGCTCGGTCGACGCAAGCAACCTGGTGACGAAGTGGAGCACCGCGGCAGCGGCTTTCAACGGGTCGGTGACCGCACTTTCGCCCACAACCAACATCAGCGTTACGCACGGCGCGACCGTCAATTTGACGGCCACAGTGATGAAGGTTGCCGGCGGCGTCGGGCCAACGGGCAATGTCTCGCTGATCGCCGAGGGAGGCAATCTTCCCAACACGGTGGGCGTGGCCGCTATGGTCCTCACCGGTGACTCTGCGGCATTTACGGTAAACAACCTCCCGGGGGGAACCAGCTACAACCTGATCGCGAGTTACCCGGGCGACGGAACCTTCGCGGGGAGCACATCGAACAAGATCTCGGTCACCGTCGCAAAGGAAGCCTCCGCCATCGTGCTCCTGGACGCAACACAGCAGTCGCTGCAATCGTCGGGAGGCAACTTCACATATAGCGCGCTGAGCATTTCCTATGGAACTCCGATCGATTTCGAAGCCTTCATCTCCGGCCAATCGATCGCAACCAATCCCAATCTGGATGGAGACGGTAATGCGACGGGAGCCATTGCGATCACCGACACGCTGGGTTCGACAGCCACAAATCTCCTGTCCTCGGTACCGCTGGTCTTTTTTCCGCAACAGAACGCGGGGTACGCTGAGTTTCTAAACTGTTCCGGGTCGCCAAGCTGCCTCGCCGTTGGGACGCACGCCGTCAATGCGAGCTATCCGGGGGACAACAGTTTTCTGGCCAGCAATTCAAGTCCCAACTTCACCTTGGCGATCACGGTCGCTTCGGCGGCGACCGCCACCTCGACCTCATCTCCCGCGGCTGGAACTATCGTCAACCAGGGTACGTCGGTCGTGCTGAATGCAACTGTCACCTCTACCAGCAGCGGCGCAGCGCCAAACGGCACGGTGACATTTTTTGCGGGCACCACTCAGCTGGGCAGCGCAGTTCCAGTTACTGGAACTGCTGGCAACAGGACTTTCTTCGGCGTGGGAGTGTTCGCCGGGGCAACGGCTTCGCTCACGACCACTTCCCTACCGGTCGGCACCGATAGCATCACCGCCAAGTACAGCGGCGACGTCGGAGATACCAACTATCTTGCTTCTCAAGCTACGGCAGCCATCACCATTACCGTGCAATCCACCGCGGCGGCGTTCACGGTGACGGCGATTCCGACCACGGTTCCGGTAAGTGCCCCAGGTGCGTCCGACTCGACTACACTTACGTTCACGGCGATCAACGGATTCAGCAGCAACGGTGCGGCTACGGTCACACCCGTTTGCACCGGTTTGCCTGCGGAAACGACCTGCAGCTCCGGGGCTTCCATCAACCTGGCTACGAACGGAACTGCCACCGCGATGCTCACCTTTGAGACCACGGCTCCCTCGTCTGTCGTTCCCCTTTTGCGCAATCGGCCCAATATTCCGGGCTGGCGGACGGCGACGACTAGCGCCCTGGCTCTTGCGTGCCTGTTTTGCGCGCTGTTCGTGGCGCTGGGTTCTCGCGGAAAGCAGCGCCGATGGGGCTTCGCGCTGGTCTTCACGATTTTCGTGATGCTCGCGGTAGGCGCCGGTTGCGGGGGCGGTGGTGGTGGCGGTGGGGGTGGCGGCGGAAACCCGGGTACGCCGGCTCCTTCGAACACGGCAGTAACGGTCTCGATCACCATCAACGGCGTAACCGAGAACGTCCCGAACTTGGTCCTGAACGTCCAGTAGCGAAAGGTCGGGCAATACGGCGAGGTGGCGCCCGCCCGAAATCGGCGAGGCAAACGTTGCCCCGAGAACGACCGTCAGGCGCGGCGGGGCTAGTTCTGCTTCTTCTTGCCGAATAGACCGCCGAGCGCTCCGGTGGCCGATTTGGCTGCGTCGGCTGGAGCAGCGCCCACGCCCTTGGCCATATTGCCGGCCATTCCGGCGACGTCGGGCAGGAACACGGGATCTTTCGTCGTGCCGGTAATCGTGAACGGGATGCCACCGCCCTTTGAATTTTTCCCGCCGCCGAGTGACATTACCGAAGTCATTGCCCCCATTGCGCCGGCCAGTTTCGCGGACATTTTGCAGTTCAACTGGCCGCTTGGGCTGACGTTGGCGGTTCCGGTGACCGTCCCGATCGAAGGCACGACGATATTCAGATTGGTCGCCTGGGTTCCGGTGGGTTCCACGTGGAGATCGGCGTGCAGCGTTTGAATCTCGGTGTTCGACCCGCCTCCGCCGTTGGCGCCGCCCAGTCCAGGGAACGAGGACAGCGCTCCAAGTTTCGATTTCAGGTTGTAGCCCGCAATCTTGCCGTTTGAAAGGTTCACTGGTCCGGTGATGACCAGCTTGTCCACAGGTCCGCTGAGCTCGAGATTCAGATCGAGGCTTCCGCTCTCCAGTTTCGCGCCCGACGGAAGATTGATGCCCGCGGCCGGCAGCATGCCCTCGAGGTCGGCGACCGGCATCCCCTGACCGTTCAGTTTCATGTTGAGCGTTGCCGCGGCACCGGCGATATCGAAGCCGCCGGTAAGATGCGCGACGCCCTTGCCGATGTGCACGTCTCCCTGCTTCAGAGTACCGGCCTGCCGCTTTAAATCGTAGGACGCGTCGTAGTCCACGTCCACGGGAACGTTCGCTGGAGATCCTGCAGCGACAAGCTTGATCTTGTTCGCCTTGAGCGTGCCCTTGGAGTTCATCTGATGGCCATCGGAGGCAAGATCGCCATTGAAATCAATCACACCGGCAACGCCGGTCGACGAATCGACGACGCCGCTTGCGGCAATATCGAAATCCTCGACCTTGATCTTGGCATCAAGCGGCGTGAGCGAAGCATCGGCCGCATCCACAGGACCGGCCTTGCCCTCGAGCTTTATCGTGCCACCGCCCGGCGTCTTAGCGGAGAATTTGAACGGAAATTCCGAGGTATAGGAAAGATCAGAGGCTTCGAGATTTACTTCCTGGTAGGTCTGCGTTTTGGGGTGCGCACCGGCCGTACCCATGACGATCGTGCCATTGGAAATCGTCAGTTTCTCTACAGAGAAATTCGCGGGAGCGGAGGAATCCTTGGATTTCTGCTTTCCGCCGCCCGCACCCATGGTCGAAAAATTCCACCCGCCTGAGGCGGAACGCAGCAGCGAAACCTGCGGGTCGGTCACAGTGAAGGAACTTACCTCAAGCCTCTTGGAAAAGATCAGCGGGAGCAGCGCCACTCCCACCTTCACTTGCTTGGCTTGAAGGAAGGGCGTGCGGCTGAAGGCAGGATCGTCGGCGATCACGACGCTGTCCACCGAAACACCGCCGGAAAGAATGGCAAGCGAAATGTTGCCGATTTCCACCTTGCGGCCGAGCGCGTCGGAGATGTTGGTTTCGATCGTGGGCTTGAATTTGTTGACGTCAATCGCGAAGGGCAGCGCGACAATGATCACAATCAGCAGTGCCACGATGATTCCGACAATCGTCAGAATCTTTTTCATTTCAGCCTCCGGGAAAACGCCTCAAGCGGGACGCACTATGCGGTTCCAGTGGGCGGTATCATACTCCTGCGGCTCGGAGAGTGGCGAGAACAAGTTTCTCAGGAGAAGTTTGGCTGGGAGGCCTGGACTCGAACCAGGATAATCAGATCCAGAATCTGATGTACTGCCAATTGTACGACCTCCCAACTGTATGTGGGTAAATTACATAACAAAATCACTGCCCTGTTTTGGTGCAGTAGTCATCATCAAACTCATCATCAAACTTTTCGCAGAAAAGCCAATAAAAACCGGGGAGTAGCGTCCGGGCCATCATCGCACCGTCCGTAGTTTTTTGGGCTTCGGTTCCGCTGCTGCCGCATCCCACTGCTGCTTGATGTAGTCCTGCATTTTCACTCCGGCGTTCTGAACATCGGCATCCGTCGTGATGTTATAGCGTTCGAAAACCGACTCCGTCTTGTGCCCGCTGATTCGCATTGCGAGACTGCGCGGCACCCCGGCTTGGGTCAGGTTCCGCACCGCAGATCGGCGAAGGTCGTGAAAAATCAGACCAACGTAGACGCCCTCTTCGACCTTTTCCGCCTCGCAATAGGGGCAGCACTCCGAGCCCTTCGAGAAATGCGAGACCACTTCCCTGCCGTTCAACTTTGTCCGAATCGCTGCCTTTATGCAAGCAGTTCTCCACGGCTTGATGAAGGAAGATGCCGATTGAATTGGAGTCCCAGCGGCGGTCAGGAAAACAAAATCGGAACCCGAGGCTTTTGGGTGCTTGCGTCGAATATTCTCCAGCATTTCGGGTAGCCCGTCAATGAGAGGAACGATGCGCGGCTCGGAGTTCTTCGTGTCTTCCGCTGAGAGTTCGACGTGACTTTCGCCTTCGTTGTCGGAGAGTTTCACTTGATGCCATTTCAGACCGATGATCTCACCCAAGCGCATACCCGTGTAGAAGCCCATTGCGAGCAACGGTCGGATGTATTCAGGAACTGTGTTCGAGAGTTTCTCGTACTCGACCACGTCGAGGAATCCTTGCCGGGGCGACACGCGCTTCGACTCAAAGAGGAGTTTGATCGCGGGAGTGAACCTCACCTTGCTTTGGTCGGTCGCCAGTTTGTACATTCGGCGAAGAGCCGCGAGCGCACGATTGATCGTGCCATTCGCTGCACCCGCTGCTTGCCGGGAAGTTTTGAATTGGTTGATGGCATCAACGGTAATTTCGCTGATCTTCCAACCCTCGAAGAAATCGTTCAGATGCTTCAGGCTGCTCGCAAAGTACAGTTCGCCTGTCTCCGCGTTCCGCCGTCGTGACTTGTGTTCTTGTTCCTCGTAATCGCGCACGTACAGGGCTCGCAGATCGCTATAGTGGAGTTTGTCAGGGTCAGGAACGGCAGGACCACCCGCGCGAAGTTCTTCCATCTTTCGGTCGAGCACCCGCTTTGCCTTTTCCTTGACCGTCTCGCCTGTAGATTTTCGAAATTGCCTTCCGTGCTGTCGCCAGAGCATGTAATACATGTCGCCGACTTGAATCAGACCGCCTGTTCCTCGTTCGCGCTCCCGCTTCCCTTTGGTGTTCATATCGGGGCTGCCTCCTCGATTGATCTCCTCAGTCAACCCGAGTGTATCACAAAGTCTGATGTACTGTCAATCAGTCTTTTCGATGTTAGATACTATAAAAGCGCTATGTAATTATTGCTTGACACAGTGAGGGGGCGTCTGATACAGTTCGTTCAGTTGTCTTACTGGGGGCTTCCCAGTCATGGTGGCAACTGCGGTCCGCAAGCGACCGTAACAAGGGGTAAGTGAGAAGTAGCACCTCCCCAGTTATCCTGCGTAGAACGCACGGAACTTGACCTTGAACCAGTGGGGTCATCCGTGCGCGTCAGAAAAATCTCTCCCGTAGTTCAGGCCCTACCTCAAGCTGAGTCGCTATCTCCTCGCGGTCTACGTGTGGCCGAAGCCGCTGCCTACCTCGGTGTAACCAAGTTCTTCATCCGGGACGCCGTGTGGAAAAACGAACTTCCCGCAATGATCTTGGGACACCGTCTCATTATCGCGCGCGAGGACTTGGATGACTTTTTCGTCAAGCAAAAGTCGCGGTGCGCGTCGTGAGCGCCTATCTTGTACCGCTAACCAGTCAGACTCAGACCCTCGGTGGAGGGACTCTGACGATTTCCCAGCCCAAATATCTCTCCACCGGAGCGGGGGGCTTGTCGTTCACACGCGGACCATGCGGCGCGGATCGCGGCATCTGCTGTGCCCAAGATCGTCCCGACCGTACGGACCTGGGGCGAATCCCTGAAGAAGAGAATCAGAGGCGTCTGGTGCCGAATCAGCAGGACTTTAAGACCTTTCTTGCATAGGTAGAGACTCACTCGTATGGAGGTTTGAATATGATTCGCACGACCGTTTTTCTATCCAAAGCCCAGTACGACGGCTTGGCCGAAGCCGCTAAGGCCGATCCGGCTGGCCTGAAGTCGAGCCATTTGATTCGGCGGTTTATCTCTGAGGGATTGGCGCGCGTCAAGAAGCAGGCCGCGACCGCTGCGAAGGGTTGAGCGCTGACGCGTAGTCCCATGCGACTTTGATTTTCGCTGACCGCCAAGTTCGAACCGTCGGCAGCGAACTGTACGGGAGGAAGAAATGGGAAATCAAATAGAAGCAACGGTAGGTGCGGTTGAAAAAAAGACGTTTCGAGTCGGGTTCCGCCTCACGACCGTGCGCGACGGCTTGATCGAAGTTGTCGTCAACAGTGCGGAGGAAGCCATCAAGGTGGTTGAGGACGAAGACGGGGAACATTTCTCCGATTTGGTTGAGGCGAGTCAGGCTGGCGAGTTGTACGACTGGTTTGTTTCTGTCGACGATGATGAGGTTGACCAAATGAAGTTCCGCGATGCATTCCATACATATGGGTTAACCCATCCACACCTGGAGGTTTATACGACCGCAGGTAAGTGCGTAAAGATCTACCCAGATGGAAGGGGAAATGGTGCGACGCCGCTGGATTTTGGAACTATCGCCGAAGCCGTACGTTTCTTAGCGGGCGGTTAGCGACAAAACCCTTGCAAAGCGGGGGGAATAGATTTCCCAGTTGGGTCGAAGAGCTGCCCTAGAACCCAAAAGGGGTTTTCGCCCGAGCCACAGCACGGTCGTGGCAGCGCGAAGGATCAGACCATTTGGAGTGTGCGTGCCCATGTCCCACAAAAAAGATTCATCGTCCACTGCGGTAGCCCCAATCGTATCCGTCGCGCCCCTGCTCGTTGACATTCGCACTGCTGCCCAGACGTTGGGGATCAGTGTGTTCGCTGTCCGTAATTTATGTTGGCACCGCGAGACGGCGCGCGTGCTCAAGCCCGTTCGACACGGATTGAAATTCTTGTTCAGTCCAGCCGCACTGATGGAATTCACGCAGAAACTTGTCTCGGGTGAGGTGCATTTTCCGCCCACGCCAGTCAAAAAGAAGTCACGGTAGGCAGCATAAAGAATCGGTCAAGGAGGCCGACACAAAGGAGCAACAACAATCTACAGCAAGCGTTCGAGATGGCATTTGATTCTCCGAGTGCCTTGGCGAATCTCAAAATCGAGGAGTTGGAGAAAAGAATCATGGCAGGGGGCGAGGACGCCGTTGCGTGTGTGCTCGCGGCCAAAAAACTGATTCAAGAAGACGTGGGTCGCTCGGTGGCTCGCTGGGATCGTGTTGATGTCGACGCGGCTGTGCTCGCCGAATCTTTTTGCGACAGTTGGCGTCAGGGGGTAATCGCGGTTGGCCGCACTCTACCTGACGGTCGTCTTCTTTGGCGGAGCTGTATCTTCGGTAAGGGGCGACAACTCGCGGGCAAAGAAGAACCTCGGGAAGGCTGAGGCGATTGTCGCCGACTACAAAAGCAGAAAGATCACTGCAGACGGGGGCACCGAGGTTACTGCCGTGTTTGACGGCGATTTTATCGCAGATGAACCCAAGGAGAATTTCGAAGTCGTGGCCCAGGCCGACGAAGATGACGAGATCGAGGACGGTGAAGAGGGCGATGGAGGCTCCGGCGATGTCGAGCCCGACGCGGAAAGTGATGATGAAGATGAAGAGGACAACGGCGAGTGAAAATGGTCCATATTTTCGCCTCCACCGGGTGCGCATGAATCACCAGCATTTATTGGGCGAAAACGCGAAATTGAGTGGGATTTGGACTATTCATGTCATAAGGGGACGATTAAAAAATCTCTCTTCTCTTGGGGTGATTACGGGTGGGGAACCAGAAGAATTGCGACGGCGGAACGTTGAACGGCGGACATGGAGCCGACTGTGAGCCTGTCGCCGACTGAAGTCAAGGAGAACGCTGTGAAACTGAAAACGACCACGCTGATGGTCAACCCGAAACCGATGGCGAAGCTACAGGAATCGGCGCGAGCGAACGGGACAACCGCATCGGCGCTCATCCGGGGAATGATTTTGAACTACCTTCGCGCAGAAGCACGGCGCGAGGCGCGTCAGGCTGCAAAGCAGGCCGCAGCGTAATCAGGCCTGCAATCATTACGTTTCGGCAAAAGTGACAGTGGATTTAGAAGTGATAGCAGCAAAACGCAGCGCGAGCAGTTCAAGGACGAAATGTCATGGAATCTCAAGAACAGACGTTCCAACAGAAGTACGCCAACCTTCTCGCCAAGTATCAACTGGCGTTCCCAAGCATCGAGCCGCCCGCGCCGCATTGGTGGTCCCATTGGCTTGGCAAGTATTCATTCCGCGACATCGCCGATGTCATCGAATCACTATCCCATCGTAATTTGAAGTCGCAGATCACCACGGAATCAACTGGCCGAGCCATCAGTTCGCTGCTCCGGGACCGGGCCTTGAGGCGTGCGATACCCGGCGCGGGGGTGACGCGATGACCGCCGACAGCTTTACCATCATCCCTGACATCCTGTTCGAAGCATTGGAGCGAGGCATCATCACCCGTGAGATGTACGACTGCCTGGTATTACTTTACCGCTGGCGGGAACACGAATCGAACGTTGTGCGTGCCGTTTCAGCCGAACGAATCACACACGCGATGGAACTCCATTACGAGAAACCACCGTCAATCGCTACTGTCCGACGCTGGATGCGGGGCCTGCTCTACGCGAAATGGTTCAGGCGGAACTACAAAAGCGGACGGAAGCTGCCGTACGACGTGTTCTTGAATTTTCTGGGGGGTAGCCGGACTTTTGGACGTGTACGTGACGGTGTACGTAATGGCGACTGTGAGAAAACCGAGTTTGGTGACTGCGAGAAAGTGCCAATAAGTCTCGAAGATATAACACATTGGCAACAGACGCCTATTTTTCGTGGACGTGATGAAATCGATGATGGTGTACGTGACGGTGTACGCAGTGGTGTCCACCAGATGGACGCTAAAGACCAGCAGTCACGGCCTGTGCCTATCGGCACTGTGCTTTGCACTGCTGACGCTGCCGGGGCAATCGATCCCCGACCCGATCTCTTCTCCCCCGCCGCCCCCGCTGGGGGTCGCTCAAGCGCCGCTGGGCTTTTAGAATCAAAACCTGCGGGCAAGGAAAACCTGTTGACGGCCTTGCGGAAAGTCGCCGCTCGGGAACTTCAGAACATGCGGGCGGTGCCGAAGTCGCTCAAGCCAAATTTCGGTCTGATGGAATCGGCACACGGGTTTTCTGCCGTCGTTGAAGACTTCACGAAATGGTGCGGAGAGAACCGCGACCGCCATCCGAAATTTCCATTGTTGGATTACGCGAAGGCGTGCCAAGACCGACTGGGTGAACCACCTGTGCCCGACGCATCATCAACGGATTCGAAGCCACCTAAACCAGCCGACAACCCGCAAGTCGCTGAACTGATTCAAGACGTGTATGCCGAATTCAACATCATCGTACCTGACGCGAAAAAGGTAGCGATTTTGATTGCTACGTACGGAGTGGATTACACGCGAAATGCGCTTTGGGATGGGGTAAACGGCATCGATACCGAAGACGATTCCCACAAAGCCTACGTTAAATGCAAGGTTGAACAGAAAAAGTTCATCAAAACTTTCTTCTCCGAAAGCGGCGGGCTGGCGATTGTTGCCGCCTATCGAGATCAGGTTTTGGATAGCGCGGCTGAGTGGCTTATCGCGTTAGGCGGCGGGGAGAAAGATGCTGCGCAGAAATTCTGTCGCAATCTAAGGGCTTCGCAGGCGATAGCGCTTCACGATCTGTATTGGGAGCGTGAAAGAGCTAAGCGCTTGGCTGCAAAAAAGAAGGTGAAGCCATGAGATTGGGACGCAGCAAGTGGTTCACCGACATGCGCGCCGAACTCCTGCAGCGCGTCGAAGCGCGATTGACGCGCTTCAACGAAGTGGAGTTTTCACCCGAGCAGCAAACTGCGATTGATTATTACGCGGTGTTTCAAAACGGCAACCGACCAGAGGAGCAATGTCAATGAACGCGAACGCAGAACACATCGCAGCCATCCTGAAAATGTTCAACGAATTCCAAAGCACCAAAGACACACGGCTCACTGTCTGCATTGAGGGGATGAATGTGCCGGATATGCGACCCCTTTTTAAAAAAGTTGGCGCGTATGTTTACAGGATGTGCGAAGCCGCGCCTGACGCTGACAGAGCGCGAATACTCGAAATGGTCGCCGACGCGCTCATAGCAGCTAAAGTGCCGTTCTCATTTTTGCCGAATCATTCCACCTTCCCACGGTCGCGGGTTGTGGAGATACTGAATGGCTGGGTCAGCGCTGCCGCCTCCCGCGCTCGCAATCGCAGGCGCGGCGTAAGGGTTCAGCAATCCATTACGAATTCGGCGGTTGCGGAACGGATAACGATGCCGATTTCCGAGCTGCGCATTGGACGGGCGTTACGAGAACAACTTGAACGCGAGTTTGATGCAAAGTTTGAGAGTTTCGCAAAGGCGAAAGACTTGGCGGACGGGATTAAGTTGATCGAGGCATCGGAGCGAACCGCTGAAGGTTTTGGTGCGCGGTAAACCCTGGGGATATTCGTCGATCTTAGTGGGATGGTTTTCGGGTACTTGACGGTGCTGTCTCACGCGGGATTTACGCAGCGACGGTAATCGATGTGGTTGGCTCGATGCAGATGTGGGCGTGAGATCACTGTGCGCTGTGATGCGCTAACGCGTCTCGAAAAAAGATCGTGCGGCGAATGCAAGAAGCCCGCGGAGAGCGAATCGAAACCTGGGGTCACTATCATAGCGAATCGGGAACGCGACCAAAGGTTCTTCTGAGCGGTGCGTCAGCTTCGGATAACCGCTGCGTTTATCATGTGGATTATTTCCGAGCACGCCGTCGCCCGATCGGAATCGCTCGCGACGGTCAATGGAGATGTTAACTTCCCTCAAGCGGACTTATCACGACTAATCCAAACCTGTGATAAACTCCCGCCTGCCCGCAGCCAGATCTTTTGCCGCGAATCGCGGCACGTGACAAAAATGTTAGGAGGATCGCTGTCTATGCCATGTGCGACATGTAGCTCGTCGCGATGTGGCTCCGCATAAGAGTGGCTGCGGGCATTGTGCCGACGGCTTCTGCTCATGTCGAGGCTCCAATCCCTAAAAACCGCCACGGCGCTGCATGACGTTGCCGCCCTTCTCAAATATAAGGCAACAACCCTCGCTTACATTCTTTACGTAAAACAGAATAAATATCACTCCTTCGCGCTTGGAAAGCGCGGAGGCGGCACACGAACAATTCATGCTCCTTCCGAGGACCTGAAACTATTGCAGAAGAACCTCTCTAATCTTTTGCAGGACTGCGCAGAAGAAATCAATCACGTGAGAGGGTTCAAAGATCAATTTGCATGCGGATTCAAACGCCGGCTGTCTATCATTGATAACGCGACGAAGCACCGCCGACGAAGATATGTTCTGAATCTTGATCTACAGGAGTTTTTTCCAACTATCAATTTCGGTCGCGTCCGGGCATTCTTCATGCTCAACAGGGACTTCGCCCTTCAGCCTAGCCTGGTTAATTCATCAGAAGCTGAAATCGTAGCGCAGATTGGTTGCTGGTGACGCAGCATAGGGATCGCACACGGTTCGGGACGTTTCTGTAGGTCTGTCGT
>Ga0182024_10018781_pt1 | contig 12830 bp, 11 predicted proteins | sample P32metaG_FD_120480 | JGI IMG/M metagenome (GOLD analysis project Ga0182024, IMG submission 120480) | Permafrost microbial communities from Stordalen Mire, Sweden - P3-2 metaG (Illumina Assembly) | ecosystem: Environmental > Terrestrial > Soil > Wetlands > Permafrost | place: Sweden: Stordalen... | reverse complement strand
CCTTGCCACTGGCGACGTAGTTGTCCATGAGTTGCTGCGTCGTCGTCAGGAAGAATTGCCGACACTGTGGGCACTGGTAATCGGCGAAGACTTCGATGGTAATAGGCGCTTGTCGCGAGCCCGCAGATTTTAGCGCCGTCAAGTCCATTGAGGGTGCCTTCGCTTGGCTTCCAGCCGCTTTGACCTGCGCCGGAATCGGCAGCGAGCCCAAGAGTATCCCAGCGCACGCGGTGGCCACCAGCATTGCTTTCAATCTCACGCGATTCACCTGTTGTCCTCCCCCGTTCCGCACTGACCAGCCGACGTAGATCCAGATTTCCATCTTGATTTACAGTTGCGTCTGGCAACAGCGGTGCCATTGTAATGGTTTGCGTGCCTACATAGAAGTATTTGGCGCAGACAATTTAGCGCAAAATCCCGCGGTCTGAACGCGCGGTCTGAACGGATGACCCCGAATCGCCAGGCACCACGCAGGTTCATTCCTCATAGATTCCAAACGGGACCGAGGGTTTGTCCGGTGGGTCGGCAAGTCGGGGCTTGCGCGAATGATGAGCGTACCGCGCTCGCGCGCATGATCGACGAGGGCGCATGGTTCCGACGGACATGAAACCCGGTGAATCGCAGCTTGGAGCGGTGCTCCAGATGCTGGACTTCTTCGTCGCTGCGCTCCTCAATAATGACACGCGGGCGAGCGGTGGGGTGAGGACATGGGTTGAGCGGAGCGGGTAGCGAGCCGCCCTCCCCGCATGTGCTAACACCGGTGCCAATGGCCGCAGGCTAGCGGCGCAAGTCGATGATGCGCCTGCCTATCAAACATCTTGACAAGGAAATACTCAAGTTGTAGGATACCGACAGTCGCGGCGATTGAAATGCATTTCGGACCATCACGAAGCAGGGGCTAATTCGGCGCGATGTTTTCTAACTTCAAGGCTGCCAAGCGCCTAGGGCACCAGCGGAGGATTTACGAGCATGAGCAAGATTGTTGGCATTGATCTAGGAACCACGAATTCAGTCGTCGCCGTGATGCAGGGCGGCGAGCCCGTGGTGATACCAAACCAAGAGGGCGCCCGGACGACGCCCTCGGTGGTGGCCATCACCAAGTCCGGAGAGCGCCTGGTGGGGCAGGTAGCCAAGCGCCAGGCGGTAACGAATCCGGAAAACACGATCTATTCTATCAAGCGCTTCATGGGGCGCCGCTATGACGAGGTAACCGAGGAAACCAAACGCGTACCCTACAAAGTGACGCGCGGGCCGCATGACGATGCGCGCATCGATATCTTTGGCAAGGCTTACAGCCCACCCGAGATTTCGGCGATGATTCTGCAAAAGCTGAAGAGCGCGGCCGAGGACTTCCTGGGCGAAAAGGTCACCAAGGCCGTGATCACGGTTCCCGCCTATTTCAACGACAGCCAGCGGCAGGCCACCAAGCAGGCCGGCGAAATTGCGGGTCTCGAAGTGTTGCGCATCATCAATGAGCCGACGGCGGCAGCCCTCGCCTACGGACTCGACAAAAAGAAAGACGAAACGATCGCGGTCTATGACCTTGGCGGCGGCACATTTGATATTTCCGCGCTGGAAGTGGGCGAAGGCGTAGTGGAAGTAAAGTCCACCGCGGGCGACACCCACCTGGGCGGCGACGACATCGATCATAGAATCGTCGAGTGGCTCATCGCCGAGTTCAAGAAAGACCAGGGCATCGACGTCAGCACAGACCGCATGGCCCTGCAGCGGCTGAAGGAAGCCGCCGAGAAGGCCAAGATCGAGTTGTCGCAGGTGCAGGAAACCGATATCAACCTTCCATTCCTGACGGCGAACGCGTCAGGCCCCAAGCACTTGCAGCAAAAGCTGACACGTTCAAAGCTCGAGCAATTGATGGAAGACTTGCTCCAGCGGACCGTGGGACCGGTGAAGCAAGCGCTTTCGGATGCGAGCCTGACGCCGGACAAAGTCGACGAAATCGTGCTGGTTGGCGGCTCGACACGTATTCCCCGGGTAGTGCAAATCGTGAAGGATCTGTTCGCCGGGAAGGAGCCGCACAAGGGCGTCAATCCGGATGAAGTGGTGGCGGTAGGCGCAGCCATCCAGGGTGGCGTGCTGGGCGGCGAGGTCAAGGATATCCTGCTGCTCGACGTGACCCCGCTGTCGCTGGGCGTCGAAACGCTCGGCGGCGTGATGACCGTATTGATTCCGCGCAACACGACGATCCCGACGCGCAAATCGGAGACGTTCTCAACCGCTTCGGATAATCAGCCGTCCGTCGAGATCCACGTGATGCAAGGCGAGCGGAAGATGGCGAGCGACAACCGCACGCTGGGCAAATTCCACCTGATGGGAATTCCACCGGCGCCCCGCGGACTGCCGCAGGTTGAGGTGACGTTCGATATTGACGCGAACGGCATTCTAAACGTCTCGGCCAAGGACTTGGCCACCAAGAAAGAGCAGAAGATCACCATCACGGCCTCGACGGGCTTGAGCAAGGAAGAAGCGGAAAAAATGCGCAACGAGGCGGACGCGCACGCCGAAGACGACCGGCAGAAACTTGCGGAAGTCGAAGCGCGCAACATGCTGGACACCCGCGTCTACCAGATGGAGAAACTGGTTCGCGAGAATCGGGACAAGCTCTCCGAAAGCGATATCAAGCCGCTTGAGGAAGCGATCGAGAAGGCCAAGAGCGCTCTCGCGGGAAGCGATATAGAGGCGATCAAGTCGGCCTCGCAGAACCTCGACAGTGTTTCCCATAAGGTTGCGGAGGTTCTCTATCGTGCCACGTCGGCGGCGAACGCCGCTGCAGGCGGAGCCGACGCGCAACCGGGTGCAGGACCAAGCGGCGACGGCACGTCTCAGGGCGCAAGCCGTCCAGCAGGCCAGAAGTCGGGCGAGGGTGAAGTGATCGACGCCGAGTACGTCGACGTCGACGAGTCGAAGAAACCCAACTAAACGCAGGAGTTGCTGCACGTGCCCGGCGCACGTGCAGCAACCGCCGATTTGTGAGCATTGGATAGTTTGCTATGGGGTGATGTGCGGCGATTTGCCGGACAGAAGCCGGCAAGCCTGGACTGCCACGTAAGTGGTCCAGGCAACGACAAAACAGATCATGGCGACCACAACCAAACAAGACTACTACGAACTCCTGGGCGTGGACCGCAAGGCCCCCCAGAAAGAAATTCGGCAGGCCTATCGTAAGTTGGCGCGGAAATATCACCCCGACCTGAACCCAGGCGATAAATCCTCGGAAGAAAAATTCAAGAGTGTGCAGGAAGCGTACGACGTTCTGTCGGACGCCAAAAAACGTCAGATGTACGATCAGTTCGGCTTTGACGCGGACCGCCGCGGAGCCACGCCTCCCGAGGAAGCCTCCGGCCAGCACTTCGATTTCGGAGGCTTCGATTTTGGTGGGTCGAGTGGGACGAATTTCCGGGATCTTTTCAGCCAGTTCTTTCGCGGCGGCGCCGCGGAGGCGCCCGAACAGGAGTCGGAGCCTGGGTCTGATCTGGAATACCAGGTGGACATCACTTTTTGGGAAGCAGTGCGCGGAACGGTGAAGAAGCTGACGATCGCGCGGCTGGAAACCTGCGACAATTGCCACGGCTCCGGCTCGGTGGGCGCTCCGCAGGTTTGCACTGTGTGTGGTGGCACCGGTCAGGTCGCCCAGACCAGCGGACGAATGCGCTTCAACTTGCCGTGCAGCCGCTGCGGCGGTACCGGCCGAGTGGGCACCATCTGCCCGGTATGCAGGGGCGAGGGCCGGGTGCGCCGATCGGAAACGATCGACGTACGCATCCCCGCCGGCGTGCAAAGCGGCTCCCGTGTGCGGGTGCCCGGGCACGGCAATGCGGGCACGCACGGCGCTCCGCCTGGCGATTTCTACATTATTACCGAGGTACAGCCGCATCCTTATTTTCAAAGGCGGGGAGACGATCTGTACACCGTTGTTCCCATCACGGTGACCGAGGCAGCGCTGGGCGCCAAGATTGAAGTGCCAACGCTCGATGGGCGGTCCCAGTTACGCGTCCCGCCCGGAACCAGCAGCGGACAAAAGCTGCGCCTGCGGGACAAAGGTGTGCCTTCTGTGCGACAGCACGGTAAGCGCGGGGACTTGTATGTAGAATTACAGGTAGTGGTGCCCAAGCCTGTGGATGAGCGTGTGCGCAACCTGCTGCGGGAGCTCGCGGAACTTGAGCCGGCGAACCCGCGCAGCGAGCTGTTCGCGCGTGCGAGCGCCTAAGTTCTCTGAAATGATGTTTAGACTAGGAAAAGAGGAAGTCGTAACAGGAGGTGGCCATGACCATGCGCAGCCCAGGGAAGAAAAGCCGCGCCGGCTACATGATCAGCGCTGTTGCCGACCTCTATAAGCTGCACCCGCAAACGCTGCGGCTTTACGAGCGCGTCGGCTTGCTCAAACCGTCACGCTCGGAAGGCAATACGCGGCTCTACACGGATGCCGATCTTGCCAGGCTCGAGGTAATTCTCACGCTCACCAGGGAAATGGGCGTGAATCTCGCCGGCATCGAAATCATCCTGAACATGCGGGAAAAAATGGCGGAGATGCAGCGCGAGGTCGAGGTTTTCACGCAATTTGTGCGCTGCGAGCTTTCGCGTGAACTCCAGTCGGCGCAGAAAAAGCCATCGCGCGAGGCGCTGGCGCGGGTTCCGCTCGCAAAAGTCATCCGCGTACACAAATAGGGCCTCGCATCGCAGCCGCGGATGCGGCGTCACTTCGAAGATCCCTGTGATGGCGAGCGATATTTGTAATGGCCATGAATTGGACTATGCGATGGTGCATGGGATAAAAGCCCACAGGCATAGACACTCCGCGTTACGGGAGACTGTACGCAGGATTTGCACATCTCCGATGTTTTTGTTTTTATCCTCGGCTGAATCTTGCGCGCGTGGCCTGCCACGCCTATCCTCTGAGACATGGCGCAAACTGATTGCCCCTTGTGTAACGGAACCGGCTGGCGCCTGGTCGAGCGCGTCGATGCCAACCAGAAGGCTGAGCGCGTGGTGCAGCGCAAGGACGTGATCCCTGGCGCGTCCGCTGCACCTCCTAAGCTTACCTGGGCCATTCCCTGCGATTGCACCGGTAGCGATCGCACTTCACGCGCTCTCGATCGCGCGCGGATTCCGCGCCGTTACGAGCACTGTGATTTCGAAAACTTTGACACGGAACTTTGGGAAGATCAGCCGGAAGCCGCCACATGGAACCGGAGGCTGGCGCAGGCGCGTGTGGTATTGGAAGCGTTCGCGCGCAACTATCCGGCCGGCGGCGAAACGGGCATCCTGCTGATGGGTTCATGCGGCACGGGCAAAACGCACCTGGCCGTTTCGGCGTTGCGTCAGCTGATGCTGCGCGGCCATGCTGCGCGCTTTTACGACTACCGCGAACTTCTGAAGGAGATTCAGGCGAGTTACAATCCGGATCATCCCATCAGCGAAATGAGCGTGCTCGAGCCGGTGCTGGAGACCGAAGTGTTGCTGATCGACGACATCGGAGCGAGCAAACCTTCGGACTGGGCGCTCGACACGATGGGCCACATCCTCAACAAACGTTACAATGAGAATCGCGTCACACTACTAACCACTAACTATCTCGATAACTCGGAAAATGCGGCCGCCCCCGTCAGAATGCCTTCGGGCCACTCGGTGACCGCTCCGCGCGATCAAACACTTACCGATCGCCTGGGATCGCGAATTCGCTCCCGGCTATACGAGATGTGCCGCACCGTGGAGTTGATTGCGCCGGATTATCGTCTCGAGATACGGCAGGCTGGCCGCATCCGATCGTGAACGTCGTCATGAACGCCGGGGCAGGAATGCAGCCGATTCTAGTGGTTTCATTGACATAGACACATTCGGACGGTATCATCCCGCCGATGCAGCTTTGCAAGCTGCGCCCCTTCCTTGCTCCAGTTCCGGGATTCCGAGAGGAGTCAGCCGCAGCGAGCAAGGCAAGCTATTTCTTGGGAGGCCGCAAGGATGTTTTCTCAGTCCGAATCTTCCGGCACCGCCGCCGGAACGCAGTCGCCAACTGCCGCGGCCTCTGAACCGGCGAATGAGGTTCGTATGCCAGAAGTACATGAGCCGGAGCAATCGCAGCCGGCGCCAGAGGCTGTGCCAGTCGCCTCAGAGCCTGTGCCGGTGAATGGAGTTCACGCGGCTGTAGAAAAGCCGATGGAAGAAGCTCCCGTAGCTGCGTCGGATGGTTCTCTGGCCAGTCCGTCAGGAGCACCAGAATCAAAGGTCGAGGAGGCTGGTTCCTCTGTTGAACAACGCTCGGCCGAGACGCCTGTTAACTCCGATAGTGCGGACCATGACGAAGCGGCCGATGCCGCGTCCACAGAAGAACTGAATCAACTAATCGACCAGTATTCGACGCCCCAGCAGGCGCCCACGGAAGGCGAAATCGTCGAAGGTCGCGTGATCGCTGTCGCCGACCTGGGAATCGTTGTCGACATTGGCGGCAAGTCCGAAGGATTGATTCCTTCGCTTGAGTTTGCCGAAGCCGATCAGCCGGTCAAGCTCTTGCCCGGCCAGACCATCGAAGTACAACTGACGGGCGAGCGCAAGGAGGGCTATGTTTTGCTCTCCTACCAGCGCGCGCGACGCCGGCGTGTGTGGGCGGATCTCGAGAAGGCCTATCACGATAAGACCAGTATCATGGGCCGCATCGTGGATCGTGTGAAAGGTGGCTTGGTTGTCGACGTGGGTGTCCGCGCTTTCCTTCCGGCATCGCAAGCCGATTTGCGGCCTGTGCATGACTTGCAGGAATGGAAAGACCGGGAGCTTGAGGTTCGTGTTCTCAAGATGAATCGCAAGCGCGGCAATGTAGTCGTGAGCCGGCGTGCGATCCTCGATCAAGAACAGAACGCGCAGCGTCAAAAGCTGGTGGATTCGCTGGCCGAAGGTCAAATCTTCCACGGAACCGTGAAGAGCATCACAAGTTATGGAGTGTTCGTCGATTTAGGCGGCCTGGACGGCCTTCTGCATGTTTCCGATCTTTCCTGGGGCCGCGTAGGGAATCCGGCCGACGTGGTCCGGCCGGGTGAAGAATTGGACGTGCAGGTTCTGAAATTTGACCGCGAGAAATTGCGTGTTTCGCTGGGCCGCAGGCAACTGCTGCCCGATCCGTGGGCCAGTGTGCCGGAGCGTTTTCCGGTGGGCGCGCGAGTGCAGGGACGCATCGTAGGTGTGGCAGATTATGGCTGCTTCGTCGAACTAGACGCGGGCATCGAAGGCTTGGTGCATGTTTCGGAGATGAGCTGGTCGAAACGCAAACAGCACCCTTCGAAGCTTGTGCAAGTGGGCGACGCCGTGGAAGTGGTAGTGCTCGAGGTGCGACCCGATCAGCGCCGAATTTCGCTTGGTTTGAAACAGGCGCAGCCCGATCCGTGGACTGAGCTGGCCAAGAAATATCCCGTAGGGTCGCAAGTGACCGGACGTGTCCGCAACTTGACCGAATTCGGCGCGTTCGTGGAAATCGAGGAAGGTTTCGACGGGTTGATCCACGTCAGCGACGTGAGCTGGACTTCGCGGGTGAAAAATCCCAGCGAGGTATTCAAGAAGGGTGATTCGGTTGAGGCTAAGGTTCTGAAGATCGATGCAGCCAACCGTCGCGTGTCACTGGGGATCAAGCAACTCCACGATATTTGGTCGGACTGGTTTGCCGCGCATAAGGTCAACGACGTGGTGCGCGGCAAAGTATCGCGCTTGACGACCTTCGGCGCGTTCGTCGAACTGGGAGAAGGTATCGAGGGACTGTGTCACATTTCCGAGATCGAGGAGCGCCGCAGCCGGGATAAGCAGGAAGCGCCGCAGCGCGGGCCCGCTAGTTCGGTGCTAGCCCCGGGCCGTGAATACGATTTCAAGATTGTGAAGATCAGTCCCGATCAGCACAAAATTGGCCTCAGTTACCGTGCCGCGGTGAAACAGACCGAGCGGCGGGAAATAGAAGATTACCGGTCTTCGAAGTCGTCCCCCAACGCGACCATCGGAGATGCCATCATGGCCAAACGCGTGACCTCGTAACGGGTCACGCATGGGATGAACGGCACCGTCATCTGCCGGACCGAACACAAAAGTCTTTCCCTGTCGCGTTATTGGTGATATGAGAGGCCACCATCGCGTGGGACCTTACAGCCGGTCGGCTTCCCATGCGGCCACCGGACTTTCCAGATTTGCTGGAGTTGACTGCGATGAATGACAGCACGATGACCAAGGCCGATCTGGTCGAAGAGGTCATACGCATCACCGAACTGCCCCGCAAAGAATCGGAAGCGATCGTGGAAACGATTTTCGACTCCATCATTACCGCCTTGCAGACCGGCGACAAAATCGAGATCCGTGGTTTTGGCAGCTTCCGCACGCGCCAACGCCGCGGGCGGATTGGGCGCAATCCCAAGACCGGGGCGAAGGTCGATGTTCCACCCAAGCGCATTCCGTTTTTCAAACCCAGCAAAGAGCTGAAAGACTTCGTCAATACGGAGGCGTCGCCCGCCTCGGTGGCCCCGCCGGAAGCTACGTCCCAGGATTAACCCACCGGTATGGACTATCTGTGGACGCCCTGGCGATACAGCTATCTGACTAGCGCGCGCCGCGACGACCGCTGCGTTTTCTGCGATGCTCCGAACGCGGGCAATGACTCCGAAGCGCTGATCGTACTGCGGGGTAAGAAAAATTTCGTCATTCTAAATCGTTTCCCCTACACCTCCGGTCATGTAATGGTCGTGCCGTTCGCCCATCTGGCTACGCTCACAGCCGTTGACTCCGAAACGCTTAATGAAATGATGCAACTGGCGCAACGCGTGGAAGGCGCGCTCGAAGGCATCTATCATCCCGATGGTTATAATGCGGGCCTCAACATCGGCCGCGCGGCTGGCGCCGGAATCGCTGGCCATTTGCATTTGCACGTGTTACCACGCTGGTTCGGCGATACGAATTTTACCACCACGATCGCCGAGACCCGCGTGCTCCCCGAGGCGCTCTCCGATACGTTCGCCAGGCTGCGCCGCGCTCTCGAGATGCCGCCAGCGCCGGCGCCGGGAACCGTTGCAGGCGAGAATTAGCGGTGAATCAGCGGTGAATCTGGCATTAAGCGAAGAGCAGGAACTCCTGCAGCGCACCGTGCGCGAATTCGCCACCGCGGAAGTGCAGCCGTTCGCGCGTGCAATCGACGAAACCGGCGAATTTCCGCGCGCGACATTTCGCAAGGCCGCCGAACTCGGGCTTACGGGTGTGGCGATTCCCGAGCGCTTCGGCGGAGCGGGCTTTGATCACACCGGCTACGCTGTCGCTATCGAGGAAATCTCCCGTGTGTGCGCTTCGACCGGAGTGATCCTCTCCGTGCAGAATTCGCTTTACGCCGATCCGGTGCTGCGCTTCGGCACCGACGAGCAGAAGGAAAAATTCCTGGTACCGTTCGCGCGCGGCGAGCGCATCGGCTGCTACGCGCTTACCGAGCCGCAGGCGGGCTCGAATGCGGCGGCACTGCGCACGACGGCGGTGCGGCACGGCGAGTGCTACGTGGTCAACGGCACCAAGGCGTGGATCACCAACGGCGGAGCAGCCGACGCGGCCATCGTCTACGTAAATACCGATCCCGCACGCGGCGAGAAAGGCATTACCGCCCTGCTGGTCGAGCGCGGCACACCCGGCTTCCGCGTGGGCAAAGAAGAGAAGAAACTCGGGATTCATGCCACGGCTTGCACCGAGCTATCCTTCAGCGATTGCGAAGTGCCTGCCAAGAATCGGCTGGGCGCAGAGGGCGAGGGTTACAAGATCGCCCTGGCCACCCTCGACGGTGGACGCATTGGCATCGCGGCACAGGCCACAGGGATTGCCCAGGGAGCATTCGAACAGGCCCTGGCGTACGCACAGCAGCGGCAGGCGTTCGGGCATCCCATTGCCGATTTCCAGGCGATTCAATTCATGCTGGCCGACATGGCCACCGAAATTGATGCGGCGCGGCTGCTCGTGCGGAAGGCCGCGTGGAAGCAAGACAGTGGTGAAAGATTTACGGTCGAGGCATCCGTCGCCAAACTTTTTTCGTCGGAAATGGCCACCCGCGTCACGCACAAGGCCATGCAGATCCACGGCGGCTACGGTTACAGCCGCGAGTATCCCGTCGAGAGGATGTACCGCGACGCACGCATCACGGAGATATACGAAGGCACCAGCGAAATTCAGCGTCTTATCATCGCGTCCGCAGTGCTGCGTAATTATTCACTCCCGAAATAATGTGCCGCGCGTCTTGTGGCGCGGTCCGGGCCATTCTGCGAGCTCTCTGCCGATGCGTGTGAACCCCCGCTTGCGCAAGCCGACCAGGCCGTCCGCGGGTCCCCCGCTTCTGTTCGCCTGACACCATTTTTGCGCGATACTAAATAGCCATGCACGCACCGCTTTTGAGCACCGCTCCTCATGCTGAATCTCGATCGTGAAGCGCGCTTCGACCCGGCTGGCGCCGACGATTTTCTCGACGCGCTGCCTCCGCACCCCGCCGTGGTGCTGATCGAGCCACGCGCTGACTTGGTTGGCGCGCGCCCGCTGCTGCTGCGCACCGCCGATCTCCGCCGCAGGCTCCGGCTCCTCCTGGGTGCGCGCGATCCGGCATCGAAACGCGTCAATCTGCGGGAATATGCCGCAGGCGTCCGCTACCGGATCACCGGCTCCGCATTCGAGCAGGCGCTGGTCCAATGGCAGCACGCGTGTACTCTGTGGCCGCGTGCGTATCGCGAGCGCTTGCGGCTGCGGCCGCCGCCAATGGTGAAGTTGGCGCTGGCCAATGCTTACCCGCGCGCCTACGTGACACGGCGTGTTGGAGCGGACGCGTTGCAGAACACCTTGCACCGCAACTCCCCATCTTCTCGCCGCGGACTTTATTTCGGGCCATTTGCCGGCCGCCGCGCGGCAGAAGCTTTTCTCGTGCCGCTTCTGGACTTGTTCCGCATGCGCCGCTGCCAAATCAAAATCCGGCGCGATCCTGCTTTCCCGGGCTGCATCTATTCCGAGATGAAAATGTGCCTGGCGCCGTGTTTCGCGGGTTGCACGGACGAGGAATATGCACACGAGGTTGCGCAAGTCGCCGCCTTTCTGAATTCGCGCGGCGCATCGTATGCGGGCGATCTCGCGCGCGAGCGTGAATCCGCAAGCACCGCGCTCGATTTCGAACGTGCCGCAGGACTGCACCACCGCCTCGATAAAGTGGAGGCCGTGCGCCGCGTGATTCCCGAGCTTGCGAGACCCCTCGACGGGCTCGATGCCGTGGTGTTACAGCGTGCCGCGGAGGAAAGCACGGTCGCTGCCTTCGTTTTGCGTGGTGGCCGCATTGCGGACCCTTTTCTGCTGCACTTCGCGGAATTGGCCAGCCAGCCGCGTTCAGCCGAGCAAATCCTGCGCAACGTCCTCGAACCGTCCGGCCCCGATCCTGCCAACTCCAATGCCGCAGACTCAAGCCTCGCTGCAACGAACGCGAGCGAGTCGTGCGCGGAGCTGGAAGACCATCTGGCATTGCTGGCGCGTTGGTTCTACGGTCGCCCTCGCGAGGGCGAGATCTTTTTTGCCGAGGCCAAGTCCACTTGGCCCTACCGGCGTATCCTGCGGGCCTGTTCGCGCGTTCTTGCGCGTCAGCCGGAGCGTCAGCCTTAGGCAGACGGTTGTTTGCCAATGTGGTTGCCAGCGAAATTTCGCGGCCAACCGGGCCTAAGAACACGATTCATCGAAAGCCAGACGCGCATCCGTTTGCCATTGCGGTTTGCCAGCTTCGATGCTAGCTTTCTCGGGAATCTGTGACATTTCCGGGGGGGACCGATGGCCAGGGACACCGAACGCCGCGCCTCTCGACGCTTTACGATGGCGCTTCCACTCACCGTACGTTCGAATGGTCCCGACGGAACCATGGAAAAACACGGCGAGACGCGGGACGTCAGCTTCCGCGGCCTGTTTTTCACCACCGATGGAGAGTTCCAGCCCGGCACGCAGATCGAGTTCGTCCTCACCCTGCCGAAAGAGATTACCCAGGCAGGTGACGTTAATATCCGTTGCTACGGTCAAGTCCTGCGCGTCGAGTCCAACCAGGAAAGCCGCGGCATCGCTGCGCGGATCGATCGCTACGAATTTCTAGCGGCCTAGCCCCCCACCACCGCGACCTTTCCGTCACAGCGCGGTACCGCAGTACAATACTTGGCGAATCTGTTCGCGTGAGCGGGCACAACGGTTGATCATTCTCGACAACCGTTCGCGGCGCTGGCCCAAACCGGGGGAACACCATGACGGAACGTTACGACGCCAAATCGGCGCTGGAAGAGCTCAAGGAAGATGCGCTGTTGCCGCATCCGGTTCGGCTCCGCGACATGATTTTGCGAATACGCCTGGGCGCGAATGATGCGCTCGAGATCAATCGCGAATTTCAGGATTACCTGGCGGCTTTCGGTCAAACGCAGAAGATCGCACACGAAATCCTGGAAAAGCTGGCGGCCGGGCAGCCCAAAGATTCTTGACGGTTGAGCGGCGTCGCGAAGTCAGCCTTGCTCTTGGCCGCGAAACCGGACTGGCGTCTGGCCGCGAACCGACTCTGATCAGCCCGCTAGCGGCGTTTTGCGCGGCCGAGCTTGGTACTGAGTAGTTTTTGGCTCCACACTCCGAGCAAAACTCAGGCACCTCGCGCAACGTACGCCGATCCTTGCGTGGTACTCAATAGGGGTCTGAGCACTCTCTCGAAAGACACGCAATATGCGGCGGATGACGCTACTCATCAACGCGGACGATACGCTGTGGGAAAGTAACGTCTTCTTCGAGAAAACCATCGAGCATTTCTACGCGCTGGTCGAACCCTTCGG
>Ga0182024_10018780_pt1 | contig 12831 bp, 6 predicted proteins | sample P32metaG_FD_120480 | JGI IMG/M metagenome (GOLD analysis project Ga0182024, IMG submission 120480) | Permafrost microbial communities from Stordalen Mire, Sweden - P3-2 metaG (Illumina Assembly) | ecosystem: Environmental > Terrestrial > Soil > Wetlands > Permafrost | place: Sweden: Stordalen... | reverse complement strand
GGAGAAGATGCTCGCGGTGTCGGTCATGTTCTCCATGTCCGGTGTCAATAAGCGCCGTTTCATCGACTCGGTGAAAGCCGATCCGCAGACCTACGCAGACTGGTCGGGCAACCAGGAATGGGACTACGAGACGACGGGTAAGGAAGACAAGATGTTTTCCCCGTTCCTGCGCAAGCCCTTCAAGAAAGCGCTCGACGCCGGCCTCATTCCGCCGCACCTGCATACGATTGCCGGCACCTGGGGCAGCGTGACCGACCAGGGCGATTTGACCTATCTGAACCTCGTCCACATTCCGCAAATCGACGGCACCGATCCCAATGACCTGACGATCGGTGAGATGCGTGGCCGTCGCGAGGCGATCTACGCCGTGGAGGCGTTACGCAAATTCATGCCGGGCTGCGAGGATGCGAAGCTGCGCAATTTTGGAATGACGCTCGGCATTCGCGACACGCGCAAGATCGACGCGCTGTACAACCTGACGGGGACCGACGTGCGTGAGCAGGCGCGGTTTGACGATGCGATCGGCATCTTCCCGGAGTTCATTGACGGTTACGGCATCCTGATCCTGCCGACCACCGGTCGGTACTGGCATGTACCCTATCGTGCGCTCGTACCCAAGGGCGTCGGCAACCTGCTGGTTGCCGGGCGCTGCATCGGTGGCGACAACGTATCGCATGCGTCGGCACGCAACATGATGTGCTGCGCCGTCAGTGGCCAGGGTGCGGGTGTCGCTGCGGCCCTCTCCCTGCAGCGCAACGAACCGCTCGACAGGTTGAACATCGGCGCCGTGCAGAAGGAGCTCGCGCGCCAAGGCGCGCGATTCCAATGAGTCACGCCGCCGCCGCTGCAGGCGCCACGGCGAAAACGCCGCTTCACTCGCGTGCGAACCGGCGGACTCCCATTTCGAGCAGGGCGTCGGCCACGGCGCGCACGGCCTTCTTCAAGACGTCGCTGCCAATCGCGCCAATGCAGCCAACCCGGAAGGTATCGACGGCTGTCAACTTGCCCGGATACAGGATGAATCCGCGCTCGCGCACCCGACGATAGAATTCGTTGAAGTCGTACGCAGGATCAGGTGGCGCGTGGAACGTCACGATGATGGGTGCCTGCAGGGCGTCGGGCAGAAATGTCTTGAATCCAAGCGAGCGCATTCCCGATACAAGCGCGTCGCAGTTCGCGGCGTAACGCGTCAGGCGCGCCGGCTGTCCGCCCTGCGCGTGATACTGGTCGATGGCGGCGCGCAGCGCGGCGATGACATGCGTGGGCGGGGTGAAGCGCCACTGGCCTGTCTTCTGCATGTACTGCCATTGGTCGAGGAGGTCCATGGCGAGCGAATAGCTGTTGCCGCCGGAGCGCTCCAGCGCCGCCCGCCGGGCGATCACGAAGCCCGCGCCAGGCACGCCCTCGAGACATTTTCCGGTCGCCGCGATCAGCGCGTCGAAGCGGATGGTCCGGGCATCGATGGGAAGCGCGCCGTAGGAGCTCATCGCGTCGACGATGAGCCCGCGGCCGTGATTTGCCACCGTCGTTGCGATCTGCGCCAGGGGATTCAGGATCCCCGTCCCGGTCTCGCAGTGCACCTGCGCGACGTGCGTGATCGCCGGATCGGCACTCAACGCGGCATCGATCCGCGCGGGGTCAGCCGGCTCCTGCTCGCCGTGCGGCAGCACGATGGCCTCGCGCCCCAGATAGCCCAGGATCCGGACAATGCGCTTGCAGTAGCTGCCGTTGTCCGGCACGAGCACCTTGGCGCCCTTCGGAACAAGCGTGCCGAGCGCGGCTTCGACGGCGAACGTACCGCTACCCTGCAGCGGCACGCAGACGTGCTCGTCACGGCCATGAACGAGATCCACGAGGTCGCGACACACCGACGCGGTCAGCGCATTGAACGCACTGTCCCACGATCCCCAGTCCTTGAGCATCGCGGCCTTGGTTTCCGCCGAGGTCGTCAGAGGGCCCGGAGTCAGCAGTATCGGCTCGCTCATGCGATCTCCCCATCGTGGTTCTTTTCAACGGGGCGCGAGCTCGCTCGCAAGGCCGCAGAGCGGCAACGAGACTGCCTTCGGACCCCTGCACGATGATAATGTGGACGGCGTGCCGAAGGTACTCAGGCTCAGATTCCAAGTGCCGGCGCAGCGCGCCGGCCTCGGACAAGCTTACATCCCCTCGCGAATCCTTTGGAGCTGAGAACTTGCCAAGCGACATCACTGTAAATGGCCGAACCTACCATTGGATGAACCGTCCGCTGGTCGTCGTGTGCATCGACGGCTGTCAGTACGAGTACATCACAGCCGCCGTCGCTGCGGGTGCCGCGCCCTTTCTCGGCCGACTCCTCGCGGGCGCCGGAACCTTCTTCATGGCCGACTGCGTCATGCCGAGCTTCACCAACCCCAACAATCTGTCGATCGTGACCGGGGTGCCGCCGGCGGTGCACGGTATCTGCGGCAACTACTTCTACGATCCCGAGCGTGGCGAGGAAGTGATGATGAACGACCCGCGCTATCTGCGGGTCGGAACCATCCTCGCGGCATTTTCCGCGGCCGGTGCGAAGGTGGCCGTGATCACGGCGAAGGACAAGCTGCGCAAGCTCCTGGGTCACCGGATGAAGGGCATCTGCTTCTCCTCTGAGAAGGCGGACCAGGTCACTCTGGCCGAGAACGGTATCGAGAACGTTCTCGAGCGCGTCGGCAGGCCGCTCCCATCCGTATACAGCGCGGCGCTCTCGGAATTCATCTTCGTCGCAGGGGTCAAGCTCATGGAGTGCGAGCGACCTGACCTCATGTACCTGTCCACGACCGACTATATCCAGCATAAGGCCGCCCCCGGCACGGCGGTGGCGAATGATTTCTACGCGATGATCGACCGCAACCTCGCGCGATTCGACGAACTGGGGGCGACGATCGTCCTCACCGCCGATCACGGCATGAACGCCAAGCACGACGCCGATGGCAAACCCAACGTGATCTACCTGCAGGACACCATCGATGCCTGGCTTGGAAAGAACGAGGTGCGGGTGATCCTGCCGATCACCGACCCGTACGTCGTGCACCACGGTGCGCTCGGATCCTTCGCACTGGTGTACTTGAACGCCTCCTGCGATCACGCGGCGGTCGCCCAACGGATCGCGGCGCTCCCGGGAATTGAGCTCGTGCTGACGCGTGCCCAAGCCGCCGCGCGCTTTGAGCTGCCGCCCGATCGCATCGGCGACCTCGTGGTCGTATCCCAGCAGGACACGGTCATTGGCACGAGCCGCGACAAGCACAATCTGTCGGGGCTCGATGTTCCGCTGCGCTCGCATGGCGGTATCTCGGAGCAGAAGGTACCGCTCATCGTCAATCGCAGCGTCAGCCCGCAGCCCCAATCCCGCCGTTGGCGCAATTTCGATGCGTTCGACCTGGGGCTCAACCTCGCCGCTCGAGCTTCGTAGGTCATCCGATGTCCGCCAGTGCCGCCCCGTCCGCACCGCGCGAGCTCATCCGCGAGTCGCTGCGGATCGCAGGCGAGAAAGTATCGCGCGACCGGGTCATCGAGGTGCGTCACCCCTATAGCGGCGCACGGGTCGGGTCCGTTCCCAAGGCCACCCTGGAGGATGTCAGACGCGCGCTGCACATTGCGCGCGGCTACCGCGCGACGCTCACACGCCACGAGCGCTACAAGATCCTCATGACGGCAGGTGCCATCATCGCTGCCCGGCGCGAGGCTCTCGCACGCCTGATCACGCTCGAGTCCGGCCTGTGCCTGAAGGACTCGCAGTACGAGGTCGGTCGCGCCTCGGATGTCCTGCTCTTCGCCGCGAACCAGGCCCTGGTCGACGACAGCGAGGTGTTCTCGTGTGACCTCACCGCACACGGCAAGAGCCGCAAGGTGTACACCCTGAGGGAGCCGCTGCTCGGCGCCATCACAGCGATCACGCCGTTCAACCATCCGCTGAACCAGGTGATCCACAAGCTCGCACCCGCGGTCGCCACCAACAACCGAGTCGTACTGAAACCGAGCGAGAAGACGCCGCTGACTGCCTTCGCGCTCGCGGACATTCTCTATGAGGCGGGGCTTCCGCCTGAAATGCTCTCGGTGCTGACGGGCGACCCGGCCGAGATCGCTGATGAACTCCTGACCAGCGCGGACGTGGACCTCGTCACCTTTACCGGCGGTGTGGCGGTGGGCAAGTACATTGCCGCCAAGGCGGTCTATAAGCGCCAGGTGCTGGAGCTGGGTGGGAACGATCCGATCATCGTGCTCGAGGATGCGGATCTTGAGGAGGCAGCCACTCTGGCGGCCAGCGGATCCTACAAAAACTCGGGTCAGCGATGCACCGCCGTCAAGCGCATTCTCGTTCAGGAGAGCGTGGCCGAGCGCTTCGTCGAACTGATCGTCGAGAGGACGCGTGCCGTCAAGTACGGCGATCCGTTCGATCCGACGATGGACATGGGGACCGTGATCGACGAGCCATCGGCACGGCGATTCGAGGCGGTCGTGCACGAAGCCGTGGCGGGCGGCGCCAGGCTCCTGATCGGTAACGTCCGTCGCGGCGCGCTCTACTCCCCGACCGTACTCGATCGGGTGACGCCCGACATGACGGTCGTGCGGCTTGAGACCTTTGGTCCCGTCTCGCCCGTGATCCGCTTTAAAACCGTCGACGAGGCGATCCGCATCTCGAATGGCACCGCCTACGGGCTTTCATCGTCGCTGTGCACCAACCGCATCGACCTCATCACACGCTTCATTCAGGAGTTGCATGTCGGCAGCGTCAACGTGCGCGAGGTCCCGGGCTACCGCCTGGAGATCACGCCGTTCGGAGGCATCAAGGACTCGGGGCTGGGCTACAAAGAAGGCGTACGCGAAGCCATGCGGAGCTTCTGCAACACGAAGACTTATTCATTGCCGTGGTGATCCGATCCGACGGCGTCATGGGCTTGGGCGACGACCTGTGCCCCGTGCATCGCCCGGCGCGTTTTTGAGCTGTCCCGGTCAGGGCTCGTAGTTCTTCCGCTGATGAGCGTCATAATTCTGACACCATCCGAATGTTATTTTGCGAATCGCTGTGCGCGAAAAAACGACGCAACGGGCGCTCAAGGCCCGTGCGCAGACGAAGTCATGCTCGGAGCCGGTACTGGTTACTCTTTATAGACTCGGCGTTTACAACGTTTTCTTCGTCACGGCTCTAGTATTTTTGTTATCGCCGATGCTTCGAGGAGAGACGCTTCGTACACGGCGCGCGCCAGCGGATTCGCCACCCAGCCGGCAAATCTGTCGCAAAATGGCATGGGGTCATCGATAAATAGCATAGCAGTATAGAAACGGTCGGGCTAAATTCGAGTACAAAGGTGATCCAGGTTTTCGAGAGCTTTTGACGTATCCGAGCAACAAGGGATGTGTATCCCTTGTCTGCGGACTCAAAAGCTGATATTTACCGCCATACAAGATAACTAAAATCAATGGCGCGGGACGTTGATGGCTTGAAACAACAGATTCTTATACGGGAAGGGGAAACATGAAACCAAATCCGAAGTTGTCCTATGCCATTGCCACGATCTTGAGCGGCTCCGCTATGAGTATGGGCATGGGTATGGGGATCGCGCGCGCGGCAGCAGCTGACGCGGCCGCGACCGATTCCGAGGCGATCGCAGAAGTCACGGTGACTGCCCAGCGCCGCAACGAATCAATCGAGAACGTGCCGATCACGATCCAGGCGGTCACCGGCGAGCAGCTGAAGCAACTCAACGTAACCACCTTCGAGGACCTACTGAGGTACACGCCGAACGTGACCTTCAGCGGAAACGGCCCGGGCGGGGGCAATATTTTCATGCGTGGTCTCAGTTCCGGCGGCTCCGGCAACCAGTCGCAATCGACGACTGCCCCGTTCCCGAACGTGGCCCTGTATCTGGATGACCAGTCGATGCAGTTCCCTGCGCGCAACAATGACGTCTACATGGTCGACATGGAGCGTGTCGAAGTGCTCGAGGGCCCGCAGGGTACCTTGTTCGGCGGCGGCGCTCAGGCTGGTGCGATCCGTTACATCACGAACAAGCCGAAGCTCGACGTCACGGAAGGCGACGTCAATGCGGGCTACGGCACGACCTCCCGTGGCGGCGACCCTAACTCCATGCTCAATGCAACGATCAACCTGCCGTTGATCGCAGACACCTTGGCGATCCGCGCGACGATTTTCAGTGACCATCGCGGTGGCTACATCTCAAACGTGCCAGGGACAATCTCTTCTCCGGGCACTCCTGTAGCCAACAACGCGGCACTCGTGGGGGCCAACGAAAACCCGGTCACCTACACCGGCATGCGGCTCTCGGCACTGTACAAGATCAACGACAACTGGAACGTGCTCATTCAGCAGAACTATCAGAACATGGAAGCGGACGGCTATTTCGCCGATTATCCGCAAGCTCCGAACGGCACGAATCTGGCTCCGTACCAGATCGTCGCCTTCGAGCCGGCCTATGACAAAGATAACTACGAGAGCACGGCCTGGACGTTGAACGGAACCTTTGGCGATTTGGGTGCGTTTGGCCCCCTGAAGGCCGTCTACACGGGCAGCTACATGGTCCGTCACATCGAGCAACAGCAGGACTATTCCAATTACCTGCGCAGTGGCGCCGGTAGCTTGTACGACTGCACCGGGGCCGGTGCGAAATATGCCTATTACAAGTCAGCCAAGCCGACATCGTGCTACGCGCCGGAGGGCGACTGGAACGATACCGTACAGAACACTCATCAGAGCCACGAGATTCGCCTGAGCACCTCAGAGGACAACCGGATACGCGGCCTCGTCGGAGCATACTGGGAAGAATTCGTGATCAATGACCAGATGAACTTCAACTATCTGCCCCCCCCGCAGTGTTCAGCGGCGAACCTCGCGATTTCGGCGGCCGGTGGTCCGGATTGCCTATCTGCCGTCGGCCCCGTTCCCGGCAACTTTGCGACCGACCCGGGTCTTCGTTTGAACTCCAACACGGCGTTCGGCGAGGACGTGCATCGTGGTTACCGGCAGACTGCATTTTTCACCTCCGTCGATTTTGACCTAATCCCGAAGGTCCTGACGCTGACCGGCGGGACGCGCTACTTCCACTACGATGAGTTCGAGCAGGGTTCGGAGTTCTACAGCGAGACCAGCAGCCCTCTCATCCTCAATCACCCCAATGGCGCGTGCACAGCGGCAGGGGCTTGCGGCTTCGGCATCAACTTGAACAAGAAGGAAAGCGGCTTCAGGAGCCGCGGCAACCTCACCTGGCACATCACTCCGGATACCATGGCGTACTACACGTACTCGCAAGGTTTCCGTCCGGGCGGCTTCAACCGTACGTCATCTGCCGATGGTATCCCCATCCTTAAGGGTGTGGCACCGTTCACGACGAGTTCTAAGACTGATCAGTTCCTTAAGCCCGCTGGTTACGATTCTGACAACCTGGTCAACAACGAGATCGGCATCAAGACGGAGTTTCTGGACCATCGAGTCCAGATCAACGCGTCCGCGTACCACATGGTTTGGAGCAACGTTCAGTTGCCGTTGTTCGACCCAGTACATCTTGGCAACACGACCTTCGACATCAACGGCCCAAGCTACACGGTCAAAGGACTCGAGCTTCAGCTCATCGCGCGCGTGACCGAAGGGCTGACCGTGCAGGGATCAAGTTCGTGGAACAGCACAAGCCAGACGAACGCACCTTGCTTGCCGAGTAACGATCCGATTGCGGGCAACCCGACACCGCTCGGTCAATGCATCACGCAAGTCAAAGGTGTGCCTTACACGAATCCGTACGGTGTACTCGACACCTCGCCAGCGTTCTCACCGTCCCTGCAGTTTAACGTGCGCGCTCGTTACGACTGGGTTATGCCGGGCGACTACAAGCCGTTCGTCAGTGCGGGTGCCAACCATGTGGGCAGCATGCGGAACGAGCCGGCCAGTTTCCCGAACGGCAACCTCCCACAATTTAATCCTCCGACGACCACCTTGCTCCTCTACACGATGCCGGCCTACACGACCTATGATGCGGCGATCGGCGTGGCCAAGGACAACTGGACGGCGCAGATCGTGGGCAGCAACCTGACGAACTCGGATGCCAGCACGTTTACCTCGTCAGGACAGTTCATCAAGTCGGAAGTTCCGCTGCGTCCGCGTGTGGTAATGGGGCAGATTGGGTTTAAGTTCTGATCGGCAGACGTTGATCCGGGGCAAGCGGCTCCGGCCGGTTGCAGTAGAATCAAGGGGGCGGACTTAGTGTCCGCCCCTTTTTTCATAGACGCTTATGGATTCTACGGACGCCAAATCGCCCGCATCAGTGCCTGGATCGGAAGCCGCCCGGATACGCGCGCTGCTCAGACAACAGAAGTTCTCTGAAACTCTCATCGCGGGTGAAGCGCTGCTGGCCACAGTGGCTGAGCACCGGGATGTTCTGTTGTATGTGGCCATTGCCCAGCGATATCTGGGCCGGATCCCCGACGTCCTGAACACGCTCGAGACCCTGGAGCGGCATCATCCGCGCTTCAGCCGCCTCTATGAGGAGCGTGGGCGCTGCTTCGTTGATATGAAGCAGGCGCCGCAGGCCATCGAGGCTTTCTCGCGGGCGGTGAACATCAATCACGCGCTGCCCGGGAGCTGGCGCATGCTCGAAGGCCTGTATCGCATGACGGGGCAGCCTGATAGCGCCGCGCTGGCGGCAACTCATGTGGCGACGCTGCAGAATCTGCCGCCCGAGGTCGTGACCGCGATCGGGCTGTTTGCGGATGGCGATCTGGACGCAGCCGAACCCATGGTGCGTGCCTATCTCCTGAAGCACGGCCATCATGTTGAAGCCATGCGGCTACTCGCCGGTATTGGCATTGCCCGCAAGGTGTTCGACGATGCGGAACTGCTGTTGGCGGCAGTCCTTGAACTCGCACCCGGTTATCGTGTCGCCCGCCAGGAATACGCGGGCGTGCTCGTCGAACTCCACAGGTATCAGGAGGCCCGCCGGGAGCTCGACCAACTTCTTAAAGAAGTGCCCGACAACCGGGATGTGAGGACTCTCTATGCTTACGCTTCCGTCGGACTCGGGGAGCACGAAACTGCCATCGGACTCTACCGCGAGCTTCTGCTTGGGACGCCCGAGGATGCCGACGTGCATCTATCGATCGCCCATGCGCAGAAGACTTTGGGTCAGCGCCAGGAGGCGATCGATTCCTACCGCTTGGCGGCAGCCTGTCGGCCGAACTTTGGCGATGCATATTGGAGTCTCGCGAACCTCAAGACCTACCGATTCACGGACGAAGAGCTGACCCGGATACGCGCCGCCCAATCCGCGCCGACGACCGGGGCCGTCGACCGCTACCATCTCTCTTTTACGCTCGGCAAGGCGCTCGAGGATCAGGGTGAAATTGCGGAATCCTTCCGCTACTACGAGCTCGGTAATGCGCTGAAGCGCGCTGAAAGCAAATATCGCCCTGAGATCATCGAGAATAATACGCATCAGCAGATCGAGGTCTGCACAGCTGAGTTTTTCGCCAGCCGCCGTGGCTGGGGTGCGCAGAATCCGGATCCCATTTTCATCGTCGGCCTGCCGCGCTCGGGTTCGACTCTGCTCGAACAGATCCTCGCCTCGCACTCCCAGGTCGAGGGCACGCAGGAACTCGCCAACATCCAGCAGATCGTCAGCAATCTTCGGGGCCGTGATCCGGATCTGAATAATCCCCGCTACCCGCGCATCCTTGCACAGATGAGTGCCCCGGAGTTTCTGAAGCTCGGCGAGCAGTATCTCGCCACTACCCGTATCTACCGCAGCGGCAAGCCTTTCTTCATCGACAAGATGCCGAACAATTTCCGGCACCTGGGGCTCATTCACCTGATGCTGCCGAATGCCCGGATCATCGACGCGCGGCGTGAACCGATGGCCTGCTGTTTCAGCAATCTGAAGCAGCTGTTTGCCAATGGGCAGGAGTTCACGTACAGCATCGACGATATTGCGCGTTACTACCGAACCTATCTGGAGCTGATGCAGCATTGGGGTCGTGTACTGCCGAGATGGGTTCTGCGCATACAGCATGAGGATGTCGTCGACGATCTGGAGGGCAACGTGCGACGCATGCTTGATTTCTGCGGGCTTGAGTTCGAGCCCCAGTGCGTCGAGTTCCATAAAACGCAGCGCAGCGTGCGCACTGCCAGTTCGGAGCAGGTTCGCCTGCCCCTCTATCGTGAGGGACTCGATCAGTGGAAGCATTTCCAGCCGTGGCTTGGGAAACTCAAGGACGCACTCGGCGACGCGCTGAACCACTACCGCGATGAGTAAGGTGAGTATGAACCCGGGTCGAAACGATCCGTGCCCTTGTGGTAGCGGCAAAAAATATAAGCGCTGCTGCGGATTGGAACTTGTTGCGGCGTCGCGCTCCGAAATACTGAATCCGAGCGAGATTGGCGCGCTCGTCGCGCTGGTCGAGCAGGACCGTCTGAGTGAGGCGGAAGACAACGCCCGGGCGCTGCTCACCCTGTATCCCAACGCCGGCATGCTCTGGAAGATCCTCGGTGTAGCGCTGCTGCGGCAACGCAAGGACGCGCTGGCGGCGCTGCGCAGAACGACGGTGCTCATGCCGCATGACGCTGAAGCGCACCGCAATCTGGGTGCAGCCTTACACGATCAGGAAGACTGGGCCGAGGCCTTGGTGAGCCTGCGCCGGGCGCTTGCAATCGAGCCGCACGACGCGGAGGCGCTCGTCGATGCCGCCGATGCCATGAAAGCGCTCGGGCGGGCGCGTGAGGCGGTGCCGCTCTACCAACAGGCATTGCAGGGAAGCCCCGGCCTCGTCGAGGCGCAGAACAATCTGGGCAACGCGTTCCTGGAACTGGGCCAATATGATGGCGCCGTTTGCTCTTACCGGCTCGCGCTCGCGATCAAGCCGGACGATGCGCAAATCCACTGCAATCTGGGCAACGCGCTCAGGCAGCTCGGGCTTCTCGATAAGGCGATTGCAAGCACCCGCCAAGCGCTGGCACTCGATCCGACATTAAGCGTCGCACACAACAATCTGGGGCTTTCGCTCGCAGCGCTGGGACAACGCACGGAAGCGGTAGCGAGCTACCGGCAGGCACTGGCATTGAACCCCAGCTACGTGGAGGCGCTGAATAACCTCGGGGATGTGCTGCGCGACCTGGGCGAACGTCGCGAAGCTGTATCCCTCTACGCCCGAGCCATTGAGGTTGACCCGGGGCGCGCCGACAGCCACTGTAACCTCGGAAGCGTGCTCTTCGAATTCCGACGGATCGACGAGGCGACGGCCAGTTATCGTCGGGCGCTGGCGCTTCAGCCTCAATATGCCTTGGCCCATTTGAGCCTCGGTACGGCACTGCGCCAGCAGGGTCGTGCGACCGAGGCTGAGGCCAGCTGCCAGGCGGCGCTTGCCAACGACCCGAACTACGTCGAAGCACTGACTCTCCTCGGGGAACTGCGCGCCGACCAAGGCAAATTTTCCGAAGCCGAGGAATTATTCCAGCGAGCGATCGCCAACAAGCCGGATTCTCCCTTTGCGTTTGTCAGCATCGCGACGCATCGCAAAATGACAAGCGACGATACCGCCTGGCTGCAGGGCGCTGAAGCCTTGCTTGCTAAGCGGCTGCCACTTGGACACGAAATCAGCCTGCGCTACGCGCTTGGCAAATACTTTGACGACGTCAGGCAATTCGATGAAGCGTTCAGCCATTATCGACAGGCAAACGAACTGACCAAGCGCTATGGATCAAACTACGATAGGACGAAACTGACTCAGCGCGTCGACCAGATCATCGGCAGCTTCGATGCGGCGTTCATGCGCCAGAGTCGGGCCCGCGCGTCAACCTCGGAGCTTCCGGTTTTCATCATCGGCATGCCGAGATCGGGCACTTCGCTGACTGAGCAAATCCTCGCCTCACACCCGGCAGTTTTCGGTGCGGGGGAATTGCCTTTCTGGGATACCGCATTCGTCGCTTATAAAGAGGCGGTCCTCAAAAGCGACATCGGTGCGAACCTGATTCCGGGCGTGGCTAACGATTATCTGGGGCGGCTGACTGCCCTATCCGGCGGGGCGCGGCGGGTGATCGACAAAATGCCCGCCAATTTCATGTACGCAGGACTGATCCATGCCGCGTTCCCACGGGCCCGAATCCTCCACATGCAACGCCATCCAATCGATACCTGCTTGTCGATTTACTTTCAGAATTTTTTTAATATGGGCCCGTACGCCAACAATCTTGACAATCTGGCGTACTACTACGGCGAATACGTCCGCATCACCAATCACTGGCGCGCCGTGCTTCCCGCGACGACGCTGCTGGAGATTCCTTATGAGGCGCTCATCGAAGATCAGGAGGGCTGGACCCGGCGGATGCTTGACTTTATTGGTCTTCCGTGGGATCCGAAGTGTCTGGATTTTCACCAGACGGAGCGCGTCGTTATCACTGCCAGCAAATGGCAGGTCCGGCAGAAGATCCATGCCGCATCGGCAGGGCGCTGGAGAAACTACGAGAAATTCTTGGGACCGCTGCAACGCCTGATAGACCTTCCCGCTCACCACTAACGAACAGACGTCTGGCGCAAACACAGACCGCCTTTTTGAACAGACTCGAAATCCCTCTACAATCGCCTGCAGACACTGTGCGGGAATAGCATCCACGTGTTTCGAGCGACGCCCCCTGTTTCCCGCGATGCCGTGTGTCCTTAGCCCCGGTGCTCATGCCATCGCCCCTGCGGTTTCTGGCCTGCCTCGCGCGAGCGAAGTGCTCGGCTCGGCGGAACCCGCATGATCGATCGCTCGTTCCCGCGCACGGACGCCGGCAACTCGGCGCGACGAAGGACGTTGCGGGTTCATAGTCATTCCCGG
>Ga0182024_10018779_pt1 | contig 12831 bp, 9 predicted proteins | sample P32metaG_FD_120480 | JGI IMG/M metagenome (GOLD analysis project Ga0182024, IMG submission 120480) | Permafrost microbial communities from Stordalen Mire, Sweden - P3-2 metaG (Illumina Assembly) | ecosystem: Environmental > Terrestrial > Soil > Wetlands > Permafrost | place: Sweden: Stordalen... | reverse complement strand
TGAAGACCGGTGACTATTCGCTACGCGCCAAGCTGCTGCAGAAATTTCCTCCGACATTGCTGGAAGTCATCCGACTGCAATCGCTGGGTCCGAAGAAGGTGGCATTTTTGTGGTCAACATTTCAAGCCGCGACGGTTGCGGATGTGGAGCGACTGGCGAAGGAAGGCAAGCTGCGCGATCTGCCGGGATTTGGCGAGAAGACAGAACAGAACATTTTGAAGGCCGTGGAAGTACACAAGCGAGCGACGGGAAGGTTTCGCACCGACAAGGTTGAGCCGGTCGCGGCAGAAATCGTCGCTTACATTCAGACGCTGGGCGCAGGCATTGAGTCGATCACGCCGGCAGGGTCGTTGCGGCGCTCGAAAGATACGATCGGGGACCTGGACTTTCTGCTGATACTGGCGGAGGGACACACGTCGCAAGACAAGATCGACGTGATTTCAGAGCACATTTTGAAGTACCCACGAATCGACCAGGTGCTCGCCAAGGGTGGGAATAAAGTGAGCTTTACGCTGGACAGCGGGCTGCAGGTGGATGTGCGGCTGATCGAGAAGGATAGCTTCGGAGCAGCGCTGATTTATTTCACGGGATCAAAAGAACACAACGTGAATCTGCGCGGACGGGCTATCGATATGGGGTACACGCTGAATGAATATGCGATGACCACCTTGAAATCGGGCAAGCGGGTGGCGGGGCGGACGGAGGAGGAAATTTACGCCAAGCTGAAACTGGATTTTACCGCGCCGGAGTTGCGTGAAAATTGCGGCGAGATCGAATCGGCGGCGGAGCATCGACTACCGAAACTGGTGGAATTGGGAGATATCAAGGGCGACCTGCAGATGCACACGACGGCCAGCGACGGCCGCCATTCCATCGAGACAATGGCGGAGGCGGCGCGGAAGCTCGGTCATGAGTACATTGCGATTACAGACCATTCCAAATCTTTGACAATTACCAATGGGCTGGATGAAAAGCGGCTGGTGGAACATTTGAAGGAGCTGCGCGACATCAACAAAAAGAAGAATCTGGGGATTCGCGTTCTGGCTGGTTCGGAGGTAGACATCCTGAAGGATGGACGGTTGGATTACGCGGACGAGTTGCTGGCGCAGATTGAAGTGGTGGTTTGCTCCATTCATTCATTTTTCAACCTGGAACGCGCGGAGATGACGGAGCGCATGCTGGCGGCCATCGAGAATCCGTATACGCAAATTATCGCGCACCCGACGGGGCGCATGATTTTGCGGCGCGACGAGCTGGACTATGACATGGAGAAAGTCCTGGACGCGTGCGCGAAACATGGGGTGGCGATGGAGTGCAATGCGTACCCGGACCGGCGGGACTTGAAAGATGTATATCTGAGGATGTGCAAACAGCGCGGGGTGAAGGTGGTGATCTCCACGGATTCGCACAACGCGCTGCACCTGCCGTTTATTCGCTACGGAGTGGCGACGGCGCGGCGCGGATGGCTGGAAAAGGCGGATGTGATCAATACGCTGCCGGTGGATCAGTTTCTGGCGGCATTACGACCGAAGCCGGGAGCGGTAAAGCCCGCGCCGGCGGGTAAGAAATCAGCCGCGAAAATGTAAGCGCTTTCTTGCTCGGCTACCAGCGAGGAGGGAAAACGCGGCGGCAGGTTGCATGCATCGCGATGAAAAATGTCGTAGAGAAATTGCGTGGCGGAGGGCGACTTTCGATTGGGCGGTCGAACGAGGTCGCGAAAGAAATTTCGGGCGACCGGAAAAGGTTTGCGCAGGTGTTTGGGGCGATGATGGATGAGGATTCCGTCGTGCGCATGCGGGCGGCGGACGCAATCGAGAAGGCCTCGGCGGTGAAGCCGGAATTGCTGCAGCCGTTTGCGCGGCAAATGCTGCATGAAGTAGCGGCCGTTGAGCAGCAGGAGGTTCGCTGGCACACGGCGCAGATGCTGGCACGCCTGCGACTGACGCCCAAAGAACGAGACCTTGCGGTGGCGATTCTGATTGAGTATCTGGAGGACAAGAGCAGCATCGTTCGAACGTTTGCGATGCAGGGACTGGCGGATTTCGCTGTGCAGGATGAGCGGCTGCGGGTGCGCGTGATTCCGATCCTCGAACAGCTTACGAACACGGGTAGTGCGGCGATGCGCGCCCGTGGGCGGAAGCTGCTGAAGACTTTGCACCGTTAAAATGACGGTGCCTTGGCGCGTCTGGGGGCTGCAGTTCCATACGAAGTGTGTATTCCATACCCCTATGTCCCCATATCCCCCAGAATTGTCGTAAAGTGCTGCGAACGAGGCGTGGGCGACCTGCCCGGTCCTGGGGAACTTTTGAAACAAAAGGTGCGTATTAGTTTTAGAGTAAGGCAGCGAAGCGGTGTGTTGGCAACGGCGTGGTCTGGCCGAAAACGGAGGATTTGCGATGAGATTGATTCCCTTTCGCGGTGCGGCGATGAATCTGGCGATGGTCGCGGCGATGGCGTGCGCCATGGCGGCAACTTCACCGGGCGCCAAAGCGGAGGAGGTTACCAAGACGTTTACGGTGAGCGGGCGCCCGAACGTGCGGATCGACACCAATGACGGTGCCGTGCGAGTGAGCAGCAGCGATAGCAAGGAAGTGCAGTTCCGGCTGGAGTATTCGGGTTATGAACTGAACAAGAATCTGCGGGTCGATACGCGGCAGGACGGCGACCGGGTGGAACTTGTGGCGCGGGTGAGCGGACACTGGGGATTTTCGTTCGGGAACCATGGCAAGAATCTGCGCATCGAGGTGGTCATGCCGCGCACGGGCGACTTACAGGTTTCGACCGGAGACGGAGCGGTGGAAGCTTCTTCGATTGAGGGCAATGTTTCGGTTTCCACCGGAGATGGATCGGTGAAGGCGAACGCACTGAGCGGGACGGTCGACTTGCACACGGGAGACGGCAGCATCAGCGTAGATAGCCTCAAGGGAGACATTCGGATGCGCACCGGCGACGGGAGTATTGAAGCGCGCGGGTTGGATGGGAAAGTGAACGCGGATTCCGGCGACGGGCACATCAAGTTGGAAGGGCGATTTGACACTTTGAATATACGGACGGGCGACGGAAGCGTAGAAGCACGAGTCGGCAACGGCTCCAAGATGAATGCGGGCTGGACGATTCACACGGGTGACGGAAGCGTGGATATGACGCTGCCGGCGGATTTGCAAGCCAACCTGGATGTCAGCACGGGAGACGGGCACATCAGCCTGGGGATGCCGCTGACGGTGGAAGGTAGCCTGAGCAATTCGCAGATTCATGGAAAAATGAATGGCGGAGGGCAGCCGCTGGTCATCCATACATCGGATGGGTCGATACGCCTGAATAAGTCCTAAGGTACTGATTTGAAATGGGAAATGTACCGGTACTGTCATCAGGGATCGCTGCTTTACGACTCAGCAGAAGCAGGTATTCCTCAAATGCCTGGGGTCTCCTAGGATGCAAGTACGCGACGGAGCCTGAGGGAAGGTGAGCCGCCGCGCCAGGAGAGACTGCCATGATCGTATTTCTGATCAGCCTCGCTATTCTTATGTTAGCTGCCGTTTCGATGATCAGCGGACTTGGCGTTGGCGCCAGCGCAGGGCGGCGCGCGTAGGGAGCCAGGGTTATTTCCACATTTAGTCCCCCACGATACACAACCTTCTAAGAAAGCTTTAACCGCGGGTTCATTTTACGGCGTTTACATTGGGTGCTGACTTGCACTTGTACCGTGCGAGGCCAGGTGTCTTTATGGTAGTTATTGTTTTGCTTCTAGCTGTGGCAGCCATTGCTGACGGTGACGTCTGTTAGCGGCTTAAAGATTAGCGGCCCGAGACATTAACTGCGATTTGAATTACCCGCGCTGAATTCCTTCTGACCTAGTGCGGTTGCCTTAGTCGCTGGCTATGCGGTATGAATAGCGCCATGCGAAATAAAATCCGTACGTCCCGAACCTTACTGTGCGCGGTGGTTTTCTGCCTGCTTGTGATTCTTGCCGCGGGCAAGACGCGCGCCCAAGACAACCAGTCTGCTCGCCGGGTGGACGGCGAGACGAGCGCAGCGGCCAACAACGAGGGGGGATGGTCGAGCTACGGGCATGATGCGGGCGGGACGCGGTATTCGCCTCTGGCACAGATCAACAAGGAAAATGTGGCGCAGTTAAAAGTGGCGTGGTCGTACCAGACCGGAGCGCTGATTGAACTGGGAGATCTAAAGCGCATCGCGACGTTCGAAACGACGCCCATCCTGGTGGATGGGACGTTGTACCTGAGCACGCCACTGGACCAGGTGATTGCGCTGGAGCCGGACACCGGCAAAAAGGTGTGGGAGTTCGATCCGAAAATCGATCGCACGCATGGATATTCGGAGGTGGCGTCGCGAGGCGTTTCGGCGTGGAGAGACCCGGCGGCAAAACTCGGCGCGCCATGCAGTCTGAGGATTTTTATCGGAACAATTGACGCCCGACTGTTCGCGGTGGACGGCGTTACGGGTAAAGCGTGCGAGGATTTCGGGGTGGACGGGCAGGTGGACTTAACCAAGGACGTGAACCTGCGCAATGCGGGACAGTACCAGGTGACTTCCGCTCCCGCGATCGCGAAGGACCTGGTGATCACCGGTTCCTCGATCGGCGATAACCGCGCAGTGGAACTGGAGCGCGGGATCGTGCGCGCGTTTGATGCGCGGAGCGGAAAACAACGCTGGTCGTGGGATCCGATTCCATGGGCGTCGAAAAGTACGCCGCGGACAGGAGCGGGAAATGCATGGTCAACGCTTTCCGTGGACGCGGAGCACGATCTGGTGTTCGTTCCAACGGGAAGCGCCAGCCCGGATTACTTTGGCGGCTTACGGCGCGGCGATAACAAGTGGGCCAATTCGGTGGTGGCGCTGCGGGCGTCGACGGGAGAATTTGTGTGGGGCTTCCAGGTGGTGCATCACGATTTGTGGGATTACGACGTGGCATCGCAGCCCACTTTGTTTGCGTGGCGGGATGGAACACCGGCCATCGCCATTACCAGCAAAATGGGGCGCGTATTCGTGCTGAACAGGCTGACGGGCGTGCCATTGTCGCCGGTGGACGAGCGATCTGCGCCCAAGAGTGACATACCGGGAGAAGATGCTGCGCCGACACAGCCGACGCCGACGATATCGATGGTGCCGGAAAGGCTGAGTGCCGAAGGTGCCTGGGGACCAACGCCCGAAGTGAAACAGGCGTGCGCGGACAAGATCAAAGGAGCGCGGTCGGAAGGGATTTTCACCCCGCCGAGCATCAAGGGTTCGATTGTGTTTCCTGGGAACATTGGTGGAGTGAATTGGGGCAGCGCGGCTTACGATCCGCAGCGGCATCTGCTGCTGATGGATCTGAACCGCGTGGCCATGTTTGTGCGAATGATTCCGCGGGAAAAATATGATGAGGATATCGCGGCGGCTACGAGCAACGATCGCTTGCACGGAGAATATGGGCGGCAAGCGGGGGCACCGTTCGCGATGTTCCGCACGCCGCTGCTGGCGCCGGTGGAAGGCATCAGCATCTGCAATCCGCCGCCGTGGGGAACGCTGGGAGCAGTCGATTTGTTTACCGGGAAAATTGCGTGGAATGTACCACTCGGAACGTTTGTGGCGGGGATGAATACCGGCACACCAAACTTGGGCGGACCGATTTCAACGGCGGGCGGGGTGGTTTTTTCCGCAGCGACGATGGACAACGATATCCGGGCGTTTGACGCCGACACGGGCAAGGAAATCTGGAAATACGAGTTGCCGGCCGGGGGGCAAGCTACGCCGATGACGTATGCGGTGAATGGAAAGCAGTATCTGGTGATTGCGGCCGGCGGGCACGGGAAGTTGGGGACGAAACAAGGAGATTACGTGGTGGCATTTACGCTGCCGGGACCTTCGGCTGCAAATTCGAATCAGAGAGCGCGGCCCGCGGCAGCGCCGCTGGCCCAGGCCCACTGAAAATTGAACCCGCCCAGATGGCCGGTTACGTCGACTACTTCGCCGATAAAGAACAAACCGGGTATCCGTCGCGACTCCATGGTTTTGCTGGAAAGTTCATCGGTGTCGACGCCGCCGAGGGTGACTTCCGCTTTGTCGAAGCCCTCCGAACTGGCAGGCGTGATGGTCCAACGATGGAGTTCGCTCTCCAGTCGCGCCAAGTCTGCGTTGGTCCAGCCGGCCGGGATGTGCTGGTCCAGCCAACGAGTGGCAAAACGACTGGGTAGCGCGAGTTGCATGGCGGCTCGAGTCGCGGCGACATTGCGGGTGCTGGAGGCCAGAACCGGCGCTAAAACTTCGCGTCCGGGTGCCAAGTCGATATACAGAGTTTCCCCGGGCTGCCAGTAAGAGGAAATCTGGAGGATTGCCGGGCCGCTCAGGCCTTGATGGGTGATGAGCATGGCTTCGCGAAAAGCGTGGTGATCGGTGGATGCGACAACTTCCGCGGAAACGCCAGCCAAGTCGCAATAAGCGGAGCGATCGCGAGAGTCGAGTAAAAGCGGCGTGAGAGCCGGGCGCGTTTGACGGATTTTGAGGCCAAACTGGCGCGCGACCTGGTAGCCGAAATCGGTGGCGCCCATTTTGGGGATGGTCAAACCGCCGGTGGCGATGACCAGGACTGGCGCGCAGAAAGTGTCGTTCGCGGTGCGCAGAATAAATTCCGTGGCGTGCAGCACTTCTTCGACGGCGATGTTCAGGAAAATATCGACTTTGGCGGCGAGGCATTCGGCTTCGAGCATGCCGGTGATGTCCCGCGCGGAGCGATCGCAAAACAGCTGCCCAAGGGTTTTCTCGTGATATGGAATGGAATAACTTTCCACCAGGGCGATGAAATCGTCCGGCGTGTAACGGGCTAAAGCGGATTTGCAAAAGTGAGGATTCGCGGAGATAAAATTCTCTGGGCGGCAGTAAAGGTTGGTGAAGTTGCAGCGGCCGCCGCCGGAGATGAGAATTTTCTTGCCGACGCGCGCAGCGCGCTCAAGAACAGCGATGCGCCGGCCGCGCTTCCCTGCTTCGATGGCACACATGAGGCCGGCGGCTCCGGCTCCCACAATCACAGCGTCATAGCGAAGATCCATTTGTTCCGATGTGGGCCTCGGCGCGACTATCGTGCACTTTGATGCCACGGGGCGTGCCACTGTCATGCGACTGTGATGCCGCGGGCGCCCCGTAGCAGGTTAAACTAAGAGCAGGGAGAAACGAGAAATTTGCCACCGATCATCAGCGCGCAAGGATTGTCGAAAAAGTTCGGGACAGCGCCGCTGTTCCGCGACATTTCGTTCACGATTTCGAGTGCAGACTGCATAGGCGTAATCGGGCCCAACGGATCAGGTAAATCGACGCTGCTGGAAATCCTGGCGGGACGAATAAAACCGGATACCGGGGATGTGGCGGTGCGCAAAGGCACGCGGCTGAGCTGCGTGACGCAGATCTCCGAATTTGCGCCGGCGGATACCGTTCTCAGCGTGGTCGAAAACGCCATGCAAACGGTGGCGGTGCCGCAGTCCGAGCGAGCGGGACGGATTGCGGAGACGCTGGGGCGAGTGGGATTTAATGATCGAGATGTGGCGGCGGCAACGCTTTCGGGCGGATGGCGCAAGCGACTGGCGATCGCGGAAGCGCTGGTGCAGCAGCCGGATGTGCTGCTGCTCGATGAACCCACAAACCACCTGGACCTGGCGGGCATCGCGTGGCTGGAAGGATTGTTACGCAACGCGCCGTTCGCGGTGGTGGTGGTGAGCCACGATCGTTATTTTCTGGAGAATGTCGCCAGCAAAGTAGTGGAACTGAACAAGCTTTACGCCGATGGGTTGCTGCGCGTGGAGGGAAATTACAGCACGTTCCTGGAAGCGAAGGAATTGTATCTGCATGCGCAGCGCAAGGAACAAGCGGCGCTGGCCAATCGCGTGCACACGGAAATCGAGTGGTTGCGGCGGGGACCCAAGGCACGCACGACCAAGTCCAAGGCGCGCATCGACAAAGCGCATGAGCTAATCGGGGTGCTGAGCGATCTGAACGCCAGAACGCGAAGCACGTTGGCGAAAATTGATTTCTCGGCGACCAACCGGCAAACCAAGCAGCTTATTACGCTGGATGAGGTGAACTGCGAACTGGGCGGGCGAGAATTATTCAGCGATCTGAATTTTGCGGTGAACGCGGGGATGCGCGTGGGGCTGGTAGGCCCGAACGGCAGCGGTAAGACCACGCTGTTGCGGGTGCTGCGCGGAGATCTGGCGCCTACATCGGGACGAATTCAGCGCGCCGAGCCGTTACGCATGGTGTATTTCGATCAAAGCAGGCAGCTTGATCCAGACCTTACCTTGCGGCGGGCGCTGGCGCCGGACAGCGATGCGGTCATTTATCAGGGCAGCGTCATTCATGTGGCAGCATGGGCGGCGCGGTTTCTATTCGATCCAGAGGACCTGAATCAACGGGTGGGAAAGCTATCGGGTGGGGAGCGCGCTCGCGTGCTGATTTCGCAATTGATGCTGCAGGCGGCCGATGTGCTGCTGCTGGACGAGCCGACTAACGATCTGGACATTCCGACGCTGGAGATTCTGGAAGAGAGCTTGCTGGAATTCAAGGGCGCGCTGGTACTGGTGACGCATGACCGGTACATGCTGGATCGCGTTTCGACGATCGTGCTGGGACTGGACGGCTCCGGGGGCGCGGAACGCTTCGCGGATTATTCGCAATGGGATGCCTGGCAGCGGCAGCAAAATTCGGTGCGGAGTAAGGCGCGCGTGGCAGCGGGAAATGGCGCGGGAAGTTCGAACGGCCGCGGTACGGGACGGAACGATGGCGTCGGGGCGCGGAGTAGCGGCGCTGCGGGGCGGAACGATGGCGCCGGAGCGCGGAGTGATGGCGCTGCGGAGGCGGCAACCAAGCGCAAACTTTCTTACCAAGAGGCGCGGGAATTTGCCAACATCGAAGAAACTATCGCGCAGGCGGAAGAAGTTTTGACCGCCAAACGAGACGCGCTGGCCGACCCTGAGGTTGCGGGCGACGCACAACGACTGCGGGAAACCTGCGCGCAGATGGAAGAAGCACAAGATTCCGTGGATCGGCTCTATGCACGCTGGGCCGAACTGGCGGCGAAAAAGGAATGAGCCGCGAGTAACGCGATGATGGCGCGCGGCAAGGAACCCAATGTCTCAGCGTGCGCATTCGCGCGGCCTGATGGTCATCGCCGCATTCAAACTTCTTAAGGGCCTGGGGCTACTGGCCGTGGGCATCGGCGCACACACGCTGATGCACAGAGACCTCGCGGTATTTGTGGAGCACTGGGTCGACGTCTTCCGCATCGATCCCAACAATCACTACCTGCATACGGCCCTGGAACGCTTTACGAACCTGGACGCACGAAGGTTGAGAGAACTCAGCATCGGTACATTCTTCTATGCAGCGCTCTTGTTGACGGAGGGAGTGGGGCTGGCGTTCGGCCAGCGATGGGCTGAATATTTCACGATTATCGCCACGTCATCGTTTATTCCCTTGGAGATATACGAGATTGTCCGGCACACGACGGTGATGAAAATCGTTCTTTTGTTGATCAACGTGGTGGTAGTGGCCTACCTGGTGTGGGAATTGCGGCGTTACCGGGAAGTTAAAGTGCCGATTTAAGTGGTATCGAAAATAATTTTGGCGCCAAGTAATTCACCGCCCTATTCCACCTCCCGTGCGATCTCTCTTGCGAAGTGCGTCTCAATTTATAACTGCACACGTGGTCAAACGAGTACAACGAGACTTAGTACTGTTCTTGAACCTCACGGAGAAAATACACAAAATACTGATGTATGGGAAAAGGTGTGAAAGGGATGATAAGGCGGACAGGAACTTGCCTGACGGAGAAATGATGGCTCGTATATTAATCGCTGACGACCACGCGATGATGCGTAAGGGGTTACGCACCGTCATTGAATCGCATCCCGGCTGGGGGGTTTGCGGAGAGTCGACGAATGGGCTGGAGGCGCTGGAGCAAACCAAGGCGCTCAAGCCCGATCTGGTGGTGTTGGATGTTTCGATGCCCATTCTGAATGGGCTGGAAGTAGCGCATCGCATCTCGCGCAGCATGCCGGAAGTCAAGATCCTGTTATTCACCATGCATAACTCTCCGCAATTTGCGAAAGACGTTACGAAGACCGGCGCGCACGGTTATGTGTGCAAATCGAGCGGAGAAGAAGTTTTGACGCACGCCATGGAGGCAGTGCTGCAAGGCGAATCGTTTCTCGATGTTGATGGGATGCGAGCAAAGTCGCTCGCAGGCGGAATGTAGGGGAGCCTACTACGAATGCCATCAGCCAAAGGCGCTAGACGAGACCAAGTCGACAAAAGATTGAGCAGCGGCATTGAGGGATCGGATTACATTCTGGGCGGCGGCTATGCAGAGCACCGCCTGTTCCTAATTGAGGGTGCTCCGGGCACCGGCAAAACCACGCTAGCTCTGCAATTTCTCCTCGAAGGTGCGAAGCACGGTGAAGCCTGTCTGTACGTAACATTTTCAGAATCTGACGATGAAATCCGTTCGGTGGCAAACTCTCACGGCTGGAACATGGACGGCGTACACCTACAGGAGTTGAGCGCGCTAGGGGACCGGCTGCAGCAAGAAGAGCAATACACTGTGTTTCAACCGGCAGATGTGGAGCTGAACGACACCACGCGACGAGTCATTGAGCAGGTTCGGGAAGTGAAGCCGAAACGCGTGGTCATTGATTCCCTTTCGGAGATTCGGCTGGTGGCGCGAGACCCGCTGCGCTATCGCCGGCAGATTTTAGCCTTGAAAGAGATTTTGACCGATTGCGACTGCACCGTTTTATTTCTTGAGGATCACACGCTCGGAAACCCCGATCTGTTGCTGCAAAGTATCGCGCACGGAGTAATTCTCCTGGAACGGACGCAGGCCGAATACGGCGGCGTACGACGCAAGCTGCAGGTTTCCAAGATGCGCGGCGGGCCTTCGCTGGAAGGCGTGCATGATTTTTCGATTCGCCCCGGCGGCTTGCAAGTTTTTCGGCGCCTGGTGGCAGCAGACGCGAGCACCGCCAACGGGCATCACAGCCGCGACGGAATTTTCAAAACGCACAACGCAGAGCTGGACAAACTCGGCGGCGGCGGACTCCGGTGGGGTACCGGGTTGGTTCTTGTGGGGCCGGCGGGCACGGGTAAGTCAACCATCGGAATTCAAATCCTTGCAGCGGCGGCTAAAGAAGGTCATAAGGTTTGTGCCTTCCTGTTCGACGAGGCCCGGACGACATATTTGTAACGAGCGAAGCATGTGAATCTGGACTTGACGGGGTTCATTGAAGACGGGACGGCGCAGGTTTACCAGGTCGATCCGAACGAACAGTCTCCGGGAGAATTCGTCTATCGGGCCCGCAAGTACGTGGAAGACCAGGGCGTGAAGATTATAGCGATTGATAGCCTGAACGGCTTTTTCACGGCTATGACCAGCGAACGATTCCTGCTGGCGCAGCTTCATGAACTACTTGCTTACTTAAATGGGAAAATGTTCTGACGGTGATGACCACCGCGCAGCATGGGATGTTGAACGACACCACGGCCTTCGAGCTGACCTACCTGGCAGACCTGGTGATTCAATTTGGTATTTCGAGGCTGGCGGACATGTCCGCAAAGCCATCTCGGTAATCAAGAACCGGCTATCGGCGCATGAAACGACCATTCGGGAATTTGGGATTACCAAACACGGTATTGAGATTGGTGAGCTGTTGACGCAATTCGAAGGAGTGCTGACGGGCGTCCCGCGATACCTTGGCAGATCGCACGAACTCCTGGATTCGACGGCCGAGCAGGAGCCATCTCCTTAGGAACTTCATGGCTACGGGGAACGTTCTGATTTGTGCGCCAACGGGAAGAGACGGGTCGCTGCTGGCAGGGTGCCTGTTGAAGGATGGCGTCGAGGGTGTTGTTTACGACTCCGTGGAGGAGTTGGCCGCCGGGCTAGATAACCGCGCGCACGCGATTATTATCGCCGAAGAAGCGCTGCTTCCGCGCGGGGTAGAACGGCTGTTCGATTTCCTTAAAACGCAGCAGCCGTGGTCGGACATTACCGTTATTTTGCTAACGCATAGCGGGGACGACAACTCCCAAGTCAGTTCCGGACTGGTGCATCTGTTCGGGATCCATGGAAACGTAAATATGCTGGAGCGACCGATCCGCGTGCCCACGCTGATTAGCGCGGTGCGGTCAGCAGTGCGCGCGCGCCGGCGGCAATATGAAGTGCGCGATCTGCTGCAGCAGCGCGAGGAAAACGAGCGCGTATTGCAGGAAGCACGTGCGGAATTAGAACGCAGAGTCCTGCACCGCACGCTGGAAATTACCAAAGTAAATTCGGATTTGCGGCGTGAGGTGATTGAGCGGTTGGACGCCGAAACCGCGCTGCGGCACCTGAGCCAGAGCATCGTGCGTTTACAGGATGAGGAACGACGCCGAATCGCTCGCGAGTTGCATGACAGCGCCGGGCAATATTTGAGTGCGGTGACGTTGACCGTGGGGCAACTGGCAAGACGGCTGGCCACGGGCGACGACAGAAACAACGAACTGGTGCAGGAAGCGCTGGACCTGGTTGGAGACTGCATCAAGGAAGTGCGCACCATGTCGTACCTGCTGCACCCTCCGGTGCTGGACGATTTTGGATTGGTGTCGGCACTGCGTTGGTACGTGGAAGGATTCTCACAGCGTAGCGGGATAGCGGTGAGACTCGACCTCGCCGATGAGTTTCCACGCTTCCATCCTGAAATGGAGACGGCGCTGTTTCGGATTGTGCAGGAAGGATTGACGAACGTGCACAGGCACTCGGGAGCGCAGAAGGCCTGCGTGGAACTGAAGATTCACGACCAGCGCATC